>Ga0209415_10000577_pt1 | contig 68456 bp, 55 predicted proteins | sample PeaSoiSIISIP2007_FD_187696 | JGI IMG/M metagenome (GOLD analysis project Ga0209415, IMG submission 187696) | Peat soil microbial communities from Weissenstadt, Germany - SII-SIP-2007 (SPAdes) (version 2) | ecosystem: Environmental > Terrestrial > Soil > Wetlands > Peat | place: Germany...
GATGTTCTGATCCCGCGCCCCGAGACCGAACACCTGATCGAAGCCGCATTGCCGCGCGCTCACGGAAACATCCTCGATATCGGTACGGGCTCCGGCGCGATCGCGGTCACGCTGGCGCTCGAAAACGTCGCGCGCGTATTCGCGGCCGATATTTCATCGGCCGCGCTGAACGTCGCAGCTCGAAACGCGCAAACTTTGAAGGCTCTGGTCTCATTTGCCGTGTGCGATCTGGGAAGCGCGTTTCTAAGCGAATCCTTTGACTTGGTCGTATCGAATCCTCCCTATGTTCCGGAAGGAGACACGATCCAGCGCGAGGTTCGCGAACACGAGCCTCGAGTTGCCCTCTACGCGGGCGCCGACGGCCTGGCGATCTATCGCCGCCTGATCCCCGAAGCGGCGCGCCTGTTGAAAGCGGGCGGCTGGCTGATGATGGAACTCGGGTATCGATCGAGCGAAGCGGTTCGCGCGATGCTGGAAGATTGGGACGAAGTGGAAACAGTCAACGATCTAGCCGGATTTCCGCGCGTGATCGTGGCGAAAAAACGCTAAGTCTTGTTCGCGAAACCCGCGATTGCGGCCAGCACTTCTTCGCTGTGATGATTCGGGTCCACGCCGATCCACACTTTCGCGATCTTTCCGCTTGGGTCGATCAAAAAAGTGTTTCGCGCGGCCATCTTGATCGCCACCAGGTTACGCAGCGACCCATACTCCTGGCACACGCGCTTATCGGTATCTGCCAGCAGCTTGAACGTCAATCCCTGTTTGGCGCAGAAGTCTTGATGGCTGCCGGTAGAATCCACGCTCACGCCCACCACCACCGCATTGGCCTGCGCATACTTGGCCAAATCGCGTTGGAAATTGTGAGCCTCAATAGTGCAGCCGTGCGTGTTGTCCTTGGGATAGAAATACAGCACCACCCACTTGCCTCGAAAATCCTTCAAAGCCACGGGCGAGCCGTCCTGCGAAGGCAATGCGAAATCCGGCGCGGCCTGCCCGACCTGTAACACCGGCGCGGCCGATCCCGTGGTGCAAGCCGGAATAATCAACGCCAGAGCGATCACCAGAACGACGCAGATCTGGAGCATAGTAGCTCCTTTGTATCACAAGCGGATTTACGCGGCTAGGACTTGGTTAGTCCAGCGCACCGATTCCAAGTAGGACTGGCTGACCAGCGAGTCCGCGATTTGCAGTCCCCGCGCCAGGCCCTCCACCTTGTCCCACTCGCCCGACTGGTAATGCCGCACCATCCGGTACACCTTGGCCAGATCGCTGTTCGCCGCGGCCCGGTCGAGCAGCACATCCACGATCAGCGGCGCGAGGCTCACTTCGGCGAGCGCCAGGTCGAGCGGCCGGTCCAGCAGAGCGTCGAGTTGCGAGAACAAGCCCACCAGGAATGCGTCGTCGGCCTCGCGAATATCCGCCACGCGAGCCACCGTCTCGCAAAAGCGCGCCCGCAGAATCGAATGAGTCACCAATTCGTTCGGCTTATCCGCGGCGAGCCGGGGAAGGACCGCGATCGCGATCCAGCGCCGCACTTCATCCTCGCCCAGACGCACCAGCGCCTGCCCGATGGTATGAATTTCGGTAAGCCGCCGAAAGATCGCGGCGTTGACATAGCGCAGCAGCTTATAGGACAGCGAGACATCTTCGCTGATCCGCATTTCCAGATAATCGAAATCGAGATCGCGCTTCTGTGCTTCCAGCAACAGCCGCAGACAAGCGAGCTTCCCGGTCGGGATCTGCTTGCCGCGGACCATGGTCGGACGCGCGAAAAAATAGCCTTGAAAAAAATCGAAGCCCTCCTGATGCGCCCACTCCGACTCTTCCTGCGTTTCCACCTTTTCAGCCAGAATCCGGATGCCCTGGGGCTGGTACTTCTTCAAGATCCGCTGTTGCACCGGACGCGGCGTAGTTTGCACGTCGACTTTCAGGATGTCGGCGAACCGCGTCAGCGGCTCGAATCGCGGATGGCAGACGAAATCGTCGAGCGCGATCGTGTAACCCTGCTCCCGCAGGCTCTGGCACGCTTTCAGCACGTCGGAATCGGGCTCCACGGTTTCCAGCAGCTCAACCACGGTTCCTTCCTTGGGCAGCAGTGGACGCCATCCGTCCACCAGCAGGCCCCGCCCGAAATTGATGAAACCTTTCTTGCCGCGCAGAATGTTTTCGTGCCCAATTGCAAATAAAGTGTTTGCAATCACATGGATGGTCGACAAGCCTTCTTCCTGGCCATCGTACATGACGCTCTCCGGCCCGGCTCGAAACAACAACTCATATCCGACCAGGTGCCACTCCCGGTCGAAGATGGGTTGTCTGGCGACAAACACATCCATACGTCGTATATCGATACATTTCCAGAAAAAAATAGGATCATGATGGGGAATGCGCAGTTTCCTCCACGTCGACATGGACGCGTTCTTCGTCTCCGTCGAGGAGCTGTTCGATCCGTCGCTCAAAGGCAAGCCGGTGGTAGTCGGTGGCCGTCCGAATGAGCGGGGAGTGGTCTCGGCAGCATCCTACGCGGCCCGCAAGTTCGGCGTGCATTCGGCCATGCCTCTGCGCACAGCGTACAAGTTGTGCCCGCAAGCGATTTTTCTGGAAGGCCATCGCGACCGGTACCTGGAGTCGTCTGGTAAGGTGTTCGCGGTGCTTCAGCAGTTCTCCCCGAAAGTGGAAATGGCCTCGATCGATGAAGCGTATCTCGACCTGACTGGTACTGAGCGCCTGCATGGCCCACCCCTAGCCGCCGCGGAGCGCCTGCACGGCGCCGTGAAAAAAGCCACGGACCTGAATTGTTCCATCGGCGCCGCGTCGTCGCGGCTGGTCGCCAAAATCGCGTCCGATCAGGCTAAGCCGAATGGCGTACTGTGGATCGTCCCAGGCGAGGAAGCCGAGTTTCTGGCGCCGCTCGACGTTCGCAAGATTCCCGGAGTCGGCAAGGTGACGGAACGGAATCTCCACGCCTGCGGCATCCGCAAGGTGGGCGATCTGGCGGCGCTCGACGGCGCGCTGCTCGAAGAACGTTTCGGAAAATGGGGGCTCGCGCTGGCCGGGAAAGCGCGCGGCCAGGACGCAGGCGGCTGGTTCGATGGAGAAGTCGGCGAAGGCGGCGACCCGAAATCGATCAGCCACGAGCATACGTTTTCGGTCGATACGGCGGATGCGGCCGCGCTGGACGCGATGCTGGTGCGGCTGGCGGAAATGGTCGCGCGGCGCCTGCGCGATCACCATCTTTACGCACGAACAGTGCAAATCAAGCTGCGCTACACCGATTTTTCGACCTTCACGCGATCGCGCACGCTGAATCACGCCAGCCAGATCGACACCGAGCTCGCCGAGGCGGTACGCAGTCTGTTCCACAAGGCCTGGACCGGCAAACCGATCCGCCTGGTGGGGGTGTACGGCCAATCGCTGGAATCGGGCGAAGGTCAGACCAGCCTGATTGAAGAAGAAAAGACCGCGCGCTGGCGCAAAACGCTGGAAGCCGTCGATCGGATGCGCGATAAGTACGGCGATGGCACGGTTTCGCTTGCAGCAGGATTAAACGCGGGTTTCCGCGCACGGGTCCATGACAATCCTGAGAATCTGCCTGGCAAGAATCCCAAGCAAAAGGCTCGCGAGGAGCCTTGAAAACCCGCGGAAGGCATCGTCTTGTCGAATCGTCATGCATCGGCGACACCGCCCCTTATCACCCTGCTATCCTTGATTTGAACGTGAATCTTTCTGTCGTCATTCCGATCCACAACGAAGAACCGTCTATTCTTCCGCTTTACGATCGCCTGACCGCGGTGCTGGAGCGCGTGCGGAAGCCGTACGAGATCATCTTCGTTGACGACGCATCTACTGACCGCAGCTTCGACCTGCTCGCCAATCTAGTCGAAACCGATCCGCGATTGAAAGTCATCCGGCTGCGCCGCAATTTTGGACAAACCGCCGCGCTCGCCGCCGGATTCGACGAAGCGCAGGGAAACGTAATCATTTCGCTGGACGGCGATCTTCAGCACGCGCCCGAGGATATTCCGGTCCTGCTCGAAAAGATCGACGAAGGCTACGATATCGCAAGCGGCTGGCGCAAGAATCGACTGGATAACGCGGTGACAAGGAAAATTCCCTCCCGCATCGCCAACTGGCTGATGGCGAAAGTGTCCCACGTCGAATTGCGAGACTTCGGCACCACTTTCAAAGCTTATCGAGCGGAAATTCTGAAAGACGTCAATCTCTACGGCGAGCTGCATCGCTTCATTCCGGCGCTGGCCGCCTTTTACGGCGCACGCGTCGCCGAAGTGCCCATCCGCAATATGCAGCGCTCCAGCGGCGGATCCCATTACGGTCTCAGCCGGACCTTCCGCGTGATGTTCGACATCTTCACCATCTGGTTCCTGCTGAAATATTTCACGCGGCCCATGCACTTCTTCGGAAAATGGGGACTCGCCGCGACCGGTATCGGCGGATCTATCCTGGCTTTCCTGGCGGTCGAAAAATTATGGACTGGCGGCGACATCATCGCCGCGCATGGTCCCCTGATGTTGATGGGAGCGCTCGCGCTGGTCACCGGCGTGATTCTGTTTTGCACCGGTCTGCTGGGCGAGGTGCTCACGCGGACGTATTTCGAAAGTCAGGGCCGGCGGATTTACGCGGTTCGCGAAATCCGCACCCGCCGTGAGCCGCGCGTGGCCGACGGAGCGCACGGCGGCCGTTAATGGCGATTCGCGCCGTCATTTTCGACTTTGGCGGAGTCATCGCCTTTCATCCGACCCAGGATCAAATCGCCGCTGCCGCGGGACTCTGCGATCTGACGCCCGCCGAATTCTGGCGCGTCTTCTGGACCCATCGCATCGACTATGACGCCGGCATGGCCCCGCGTGTCTATTGGCGCGGCGTAGCCGAATTGGCCGGCCGTACGTTCGATGACGCTCTGATCGAGGAAATGAAGCAGCGCGAGATCGATTTCTGGAGCAATATGGACGATCGCGTCCTCGACTGGATCGCGCAGCTTCGCTCGAGTGGCATCCGGACCGGCATCTTGTCGAATCTGCCGCGTCCGCTCGCCGCGCATCTGCGCAAAAGCGGATTCGTCAAACATTTCGACCAGGTTACGTTTTCCTGCGAGCTGGGCGTGACCAAGCCGCAGCAGGCCATCTACGAACACGCGGTAGGCGGCCTGAGTCTCACGCCCGCCGAAACGCTGTTTCTGGACGATCGCATGGAAAACGTCGAGGGCGCGCTGGCGGCCGGTCTCGAAGCGGAACGTTACAATTTCTGGGATGGTTTCCTCGAAATTCCGGCGCGCTACGGATTGCCGGACCCGGTTGCGCTGCGCCAGTAATTCTCGAACAATCCCCGCATCGCTTCCGCCATTCCTTCGTGCTCGAAGATCACCGACGTCCACGCCGGTTTCGTGATCACCGGATCCAGCAGCGCCAGCAATCCCTGCCTCCCGTCGAGCACGGCCATTTTGAGCGGGACTTTTTCGATCTGCCGCACCTCTACGCCCGCTGCCTGATAGTTCGCCAGGAATCGCTCATGCGCCGGATCGAGCGTGCCGTGTTCCACCAGCAGGCGGCAGCTTACGCCGCGTTTCCTCGCCTGAATCACCAGCTCGGCGTCGAGCGGATCCACCGCATATGGCGGCCGCGAAAATTCCAGATACTCTGTGACAGCATCGGCCAGCATCTTGCGGAATTGCGACGCGACCTGCCCGGGATCGCTCACGATCCGCAAATAATCGAGCGTTCCACGACCGCCCTGGCCCTCCGAATACGCCGCCATCAGCTCATCGATCATGCCGCGCGCCGTTCGCGATTGATCCGCGAGTTCATGCTCCAAAGCCTGCGCGCGCCGCGCCAGGAAGCTGGGAATCGCCTGATCCGGTTGGACCGCCGAAAATAATTTCGTCTTTTCCTGGATCACCTGCGCGAAGCCTTTTTCGACCAGGCTGTCGAGCACTTCGTAAATCTTCTGCCGCGGCACGTGCGCGCGAGCCGCCAGTTCCAGCGCCTTAAATCGCGGATGCCCCACCAGCACCAGATAGGATCGCGCTTCATACGCGTTCAGCCCCATGGCTTGCAGGCGCTGCCAGAACCGCCGGAATTCGGTTTCAGAAAGCGACCCAGGCATGTTCTCGAATGGATGAGCATAGCAAATTGCTACAATCGCGATTAGGACGCAGTAATGACACTTCCCTCCGGCCTCCCAGAAACTCTCGGGGCTCTCCGCGGCTACAAGAACTATGCAACCGCACGGCGCACCGTGAAAGACGAGCTTCGTGAAAACCTGATCTGCAAACTCGAGCGGCGCGAGCCTCTGTTCCCAGGCATCGTCGGCTATGAAGACACGGTAGTGCCGCAGATCATCAACGCGGTTCTGTCGCGCCACAACTTTATTCTGCTGGGGCTGCGCGGGCAAGCCAAGACTCGCCTGATCCGCATGCTGGTGACGCTGCTCGACGAATGGATTCCCTACGTCGCCGGGTGCGAGATCCGCGACAATCCGTTTGCGCCGGTGTGCAGCGCCTGCCGCCGCCTGATCGCCGAGGAAGCCGACAAAACACCCATCGCCTGGCTGGGCCGGCAGGACCGCTACGTCGAGAAGCTCGCGACGCCCGACGTGACCATCGCCGACATGATCGGCGATATCGATCCCATCAAAGCTGCGCGCACCGGGCGCAATATTTCCGACGAGCTGACCGTTCACTACGGCCTGCTGCCGCGCGCCAACCGAGGCATCTTCGCGATTAACGAGCTTCCCGATCTCGCCGGAAAGATCCAGGTCGGCCTGTTCAACATCATGCAGGAAGGCGACGTTCAGATCAAAGGCTATCCGGTGCGCCTCCCGCTGGACGTGCTGCTCGTGTTCACTGCGAATCCCGAAGACTACACCGCGCGCGGAAAAATCATTACGCCGCTGAAAGATCGCATCGGCAGCGAGATTCGCACGCATTATCCCGTGACGCTCGAGCACGGTCTGGAAATCACCGGTCAGGAAGCCTGGGTCGCACGCCAGTCTCCGGTGGAACTGCGCGTGCCCGATTACATCCGCGAAATCGTCGAACAGCTTGCCTTTTCGGCGCGCGAAGACAAGAAAGTTGACAAGCGATCGGGAGTCAGCCAGCGCCTGCCGATTTCGGTTCTTGAAAACGTCGTCTCGAATGCCGAACGCCGCGCGCTCAGCGCCGGCGAATCGGTCGCCGTTCCGCGCGTGTTGGATATTTACGCGGCGCTTCCGTCGATCACCGGAAAGCTCGAGCTCGAATATGAAGGCGAGCTGAAAGGTGGCGATCAAGTCGCGCGCGAGCTGATCCGCCTGGCCGTCGGCAAAGTTTTCACCGGCTACTTCGACGGCGAAAATCTCACGCAGGTGGTCCAGTGGTTCGAGCTGGGCGGGTCGCTGAAGCTCGACGAATCGCAGCCGTCGCGTGCGATGGTGAAGGAGCTCGAACACATTCAAGGTCTGATGGAAAAGACCGGAGTCCTGGGGCTTGGCGTGAGCGAACCGGACGCCGTTCGCGCCGCCGCCGCCGAATTTATTCTCGAAGGGCTGTACGCGCATCGCCGCATCAGCCGCAATGAAGAGGTCGGTTTCATGGCGGAACCGCGCCGCCGGGAGCCGCCGCCGGAAGAACAGAAGAGAAGGAAGCAGTATCAGTGAAGTCGGTACGTTATTCGCGCTACACCGGTGACGATTTAGGCCTCAGCGCCGAGGATCTCCTCAAAGCGCTGGCGGATTATTTCCTCGAAAGCGGATTCGACAACCCCTACATGCAGTTCAGCGAGCTGAACCAGCACTCGCTTGAAGATTTGAAGCGCGCCATTGAGCAGGCGCTCCAGCGCGGCGAACTGTTCGACCAGCAACGCGCCGACCAGATCCGCCAGCAGCTCGAAAACATGAGTGAGGAGCAACTTGACCAGTTGCTCAATCGCCTGGTGCAAAAGCTGGTCGATGAGGGCTATATCAATACAGAGCCGAAATCGGGCAGCGCGGGCGACGGCAAGGACGTCAAGGTCGAAGTGAAGGTCACCGACAAGAGCGTCGATTTTCTAGGTTTCAAGACGCTGAAAGATCTGCTCGGGTCGTTAGGCCACTCAAGTTTCGGCGCGCACGACACGCGCGACATGGCGACGGGTGTCGAATCGTCCGGCGCATCGAAGCGCTACGAATTCGGCGACACTCTAAACCTCGACGGCGGCGCGACCCTGTTTTCCGCGCTGCGCCGCGAAGGCATCGCGCTGCCGCTGAATCTCGAATACGAAGACCTGCACGTCCACCAGAGCGAGTATCAGAGCTCCTGCGCGACAGTGCTGATGCTCGATTGCAGCCACAGTATGATCCTGTACGGCGAGGATCGCTTCACGCCGGCCAAGAAAGTGGCGCTCGCGCTGGCGCACCTGATCCGCACGCAATATCCCGGCGACAGCTTGCGCTGCGTGCTGTTCCACGATACGGCTGAGGAACTGCGCATCGAGGAACTGGCCCGCGTGCAAGTGGGCCCGTATTACACCAACACCCGCGACGGTTTGATCCTGGCGCAGCGCCTTCTGGCTCGCGAAAAGAAGGACATGAAGCAGATCATCATGATCACCGACGGCAAGCCGAGCGCGCTGACGCTCGAAGACGGGCGGATATACCGCAACGCATTCGGGCTCGACCCGCTGGTGATCAGCCGTACGCTTGAAGAAGTAAGCCGCTGCAAGCGGCAAGGGATTCTGATCAACACATTCATGCTCGCGAGCGATTACGGTTTGGTGAATTTCATCCAGAAGGTCACCGAATTGTGCCGGGGCAAAGCCTATTTCACGACTCCGTACACGCTGGGCCAATATTTGTTGATGGATTACATGAATCGGAAGACGCGGACGATTCATTGAGCACATGCAAGCCGAAGTGAAAGCAGCGCTAAAGCTGGCGGCGGGACTCGCGTGTATCTTCACTCTGCCTGTTGCCGCTTTCGTGGCCTACTTGGCTTACGAGGGCTCACTTGCCCTGGTCCGCGAAGGAGTGAGTCAACCGTTCGCTTCAGCGGATCCGGATACGCTTCGCGCCGTGGCAGACCCTAAGCCGTCGGATCCAACTTTGTCGGTGCTAAAATCCTCGGGCCGCCTCTTTACCCTTGGAGCAGGCACGAAGGTTCGCGTATTGGGTCCCTGTAGCGCGCCAACCCCGCTGGTCCGAGTTAAGGTTCTCGAGGGCCCACGAACTGGCGAGGTTGCCTGGACGCTGTTCGACAACATACAGTGTGAGAATGCTGTTGTCCCTTAGTCGAAACTGATAGCATTTCAATCGATTATCAACTCGGGAAAATCGTGCCGATAGCGGCCCTCATCCGATCAATATCGGTTCGTTGTTCTTGCCGCCCACTTGGAAAGCTCTTCCCACAACGCCCGCTGGTATCCTTAGGCATACGGCGCAAGTCACAGAGGCGATTTTTGTTCACGGCGTCTTAAAGCCCGTCGAAGAGCGTGACTGCGCCGTGGAATGGCCGCGAGCTACGACCTGCTGGCCGAGCACCTGGAAGCGATGGCTCGCGCCACTGCCTGAGCTGCAACGCCCGGATCTTCGGCTCGAATCACATCGCCCAGCGGCTTCCATCGTTCGAAAAACCGGTCGTTGACCGCGCCCGCAAAAACGCAGATCACCGGAACCCCGCAAGCCGACGCGACATGCCCGCCTGCGGAATCGTAGCCGACGAAAAGCTTCGATCGAGCGATCTCGGCCGCGAACGACGCAAACGACCCGTCGTGTGTCCGCATGCCTGGCCGCACGACGCGCTCGACACGAACACGTTCTTCCGCGCTGGCGCCCTTGTCGATCAACACTGAACCGCCAGCCAGCAACTTCATCAGCTCAAGCTCGAAATCGTCGCCCAAGCGCTTCGATTCGTTCTCGCCCACCCCGAGACTCACCGTAATTCCGGCCGGCTCGCCGGTCGCGTCCGGTGGCGCGATGAACGGCCGCGCCTCGACTCCGAAAATCGACCGCGCCCAACGTGCGGCCAGATCCGGCAACCGGCCCGGACCCTCCATCGACCGGCTCTCAAACCAGAAATAGCGATCCTCATCGCACACCGAAATCAATCCGAGCTGCGTCAATCGCGAATCGGGATCGATCACGATGCCATCGTCGAACCACAGCGCAGCCGACGCGCGCAGCCGATCGATCAGCGATCCGCCGCGGGCGTACGGGGCAGGTAAATGGCGAATGCGCGAGTCGGCCTGAAACATTTCATACGCCTTCCGTGGACCGACGAAAACAATTTCGGCGTCAGGATAGCGTCGCTTCGCCGCATCGAGCATTGCGCTGGTGACGGCGGCATCCGCGCCCAGCGTCACGCGCGACAACACGTAAACCCGATTCACCGATCGCGGCGCTTCGGCCATCGCACGCGAGCAGCGCACACGCGGGCTCAGATCGGGCGCGACTCGCTCAATCACTTGAGTGAACAAATGGCGATAGGCGTCACACAAGCGCGGCTCAAACAAATCGCCCAATCGTTCAACGACGACTGTAAATAAAGCGCGCCCGTCATCCACCGCGATCGCGCGATCGAGCAATTCAGCAGGCCATTCTTCGCCGCGCAGGCAATAATCAAGCAACTCGCTACAGGTATTTCCCAACCAGCAGCTCCAGCTTCTTGCGCGTCGCCTCCGGAATCGCGCTGCGGTCCGTGATCAGCGCGTGCTGAAGCGCGCTGCCGCACTTGCATTCGCGCGACGCGGGCATCGCGCGCACCGCCGCCTCCACCACTTTGCACGCGTTCTCGGCGTTCTGCGTCAGATTCGCGATGATGTCTGTAACCGTCACCGCGTCATGATCCTCATGCCAGCAATCGTAATCCGTGACCATGGCGATCGACACGTAGCAGATCTCGGCCTCGCGCGCGAGCTTGGCTTCCTGCAAATTCGTCATCCCGATCACATCCATGCCCCAACTGCGATACAGATTCGATTCCGCCAGTGTCGAAAACGCGGGACCCTCCATGCATAAATACGTCCCGCCAAGCTTCGCCGTCACGCCCGCGCCTTGCGCAGCCGCAAACGCGACGCCCGAAAGCTGGGGACACACCGGATGCGCGAAGCTGACGTGCGCCACCAGCCCGTCTCCAAAAAATGTCGAGGCGCGCCCGCGCGTCCGGTCGACAAACTGATCCGGAATCACAAAGTCCAGCGGCTTGTGTTCCAGTTTCAAGGACCCCACCGCGCTGAGCGAAAGAATCCGCTCCACGCCCAGCGCCTTGAACCCGTAAATGTTCGCTCGAAAATTCAGCTCCGATGGAGAGATACGATGCCCGCGCCCGTGGCGCGATAAAAACGCGACCTCGCGCCCGGCAAGCCTTCCCACAACATACGCGTCCGAAGGTGCACCCCACGGCGTGTCCATCGTGCGCTGCTCTTCCGCTTCAAATCCCGGCATCGAGTACAATCCGCTGCCGCCGATGATTCCGATGGTTGGTTTCTCTGTCATTCCTGTATCAATTCGAGCAGCACGCCGCCGGTCGACGATGGATGCACGAACACATAAAGATGCCCGCCCGCACCCGCGCGAGGCTCATTCAGCAGGCGCGCGCCCGACGCCTTCAGCTTCTCTACCGACGCAGCCAGATCCGGCACGCGAATCGCGATGTGATGCAGCCCTTCGCCGCGCTTCTCGATAAATTTTCCGATCAACGAATCGGCTTCCACCGGCTCCAGCAGCTCGATACGAGGCTCGCCCAGCGGCAGCATCGCGACGTGAACTTTCTCATGCTCCACCGTCTCGCGCAGTGAAACATCCAGGCCCAACTGGTCGCGATAAAACTCCAGCGCCCGATCGAGCGACCGTACGGCGATTCCCAGATGATCGATTTTAGATGCGTTCGAGCCAGTCATGAAGTATCGAATAAGGATCGCGCCGGTGCTCCGCTACTTCGAGTCCCGCGGCGTCGAATTCAGAAGCCGGAAGCCGTTCCAGCAGCCGCTCCCGCAGCATTTCGCGAAGTCGACCGCCCCAGATATTCGCGGTCCGCGCGCGGCTGGACCCGCGCGCATGATATTCGCGCACCGCTTCCAGCGTTTCCAGAATTCCTTTGGGACCGTTCGCCGAATTCGCGACCGCCTGCACGATCTTCGGCGACCATCCATCCGGCCGATGCGAAAGAGACATGTAGCTGTGCAGCTCCCGCTCGAGTTTGTCCGCGCCGGGGAGATCGGATTTATTGATTACAAACACGTCGGCGATCTCCATGATACCGGCTTTGATCGCTTGTACGTCGTCGCCCATGCCCGGCACCAGCACGACGATCGTCACGTCCGCCAGCCGCGCGATCTCCACTTCGTCTTGTCCCACGCCGACCGTTTCCACCAGCACCACGTCGAACCCGGCTGCGTCCAGCAGCATGGTCATCTCCGTGGTCGCCGCGGCCAAGCCGCCCAGCCATCCACGCGTCGCCATGGACCGTATGAACACGCCGGGATCGGCATGATGCTGCTGCATCCGTATGCGATCGCCCAGAATCGCGCCGCCGGTGTAAGGGCTGGTCGGATCGACGGCGATCACGCCTACCTTCTTACCCTCTGTGCGCAGAGCCTGCGTAAGCTGGTCGCAGAGTGTGCTTTTCCCCGCTCCCGGAGCGCCGGTGACGCCGACGATCAGCGCGTGTCCCGTCCGTGGAAACAGCTCCCGCAGCAGCTTCTCCGCCTCGGGTCGACGATTTTCGATCCACGTCGCAGCGCGAGCCAGAGCGCGAATGTCTCCGGCCAGAATTTTATCGGCTAACATCCGCTCTTCAGTAATTGCCGCGCGATCACCAGGCGCTGAATCTCGCTGGTGCCCTCACCGATGGTGCACAGCTTCACATCGCGATAAAATTTCTCGACCGGATAATCTTTCGTAAATCCATATCCGCCATGCACTTGCAAAGATTGGTCGGCAGCCCGCACGGCCGCTTCGGACGCGTACAGCTTGGCCATCGCCGACTCTTTGTTGACGCTGTTTCCCTGATCTTTCAACCAAGCCGCCCGCTGCGTCAACAGCCGTGCAGCCGCGATTTCGGTCGCCATGTCGGCCAATTTCTGTTGAATTGCTTGAAATTCCGAAATAAATCTTCCGAATTGTTTTCTCTGTTTCGAATATTTGAGCGCCGCCTCATACGCACCCTGCGCGAGGCCTACCGACAGAGCGGCAATCGAGATGCGCCCGCCGTCCAGAATTCGCATGCTGTCGATAAATCCTTCGCCGCGCGCGCCACAGAGTTGCGACGACGGCAGCCGGCAATCGGCGAACAGAACTTCGCCCGTGGGCGAACAGCGCATCCCCAGCTTGTTTTCTTTCTTTCCGACGCGGAATCCAGGAGTACCCTTTTCAATCACAAAGGCGGAAATCCCGTGCGACGACGCCGCGCGATCCGTTACCGCCATCGCCACGCAAACGTCCGCAACATGCGCATTGGTCGTGAAAGTCTTGCCGCCGTTCAGGACCCACGACGATCCTTCCAGCACTGCCGTAGTCCGCGTGCCCGCCGCATCCGATCCCGCCTCGGGCTCGGTCAAGGACCAGCATCCGATCCACTCTCCCGACGCGAGCTTCGGAATGTACCGGTCCTGCTGGTCGTGATTCCCAGCCAGGTAAATATGATTCGTGCACAACGAAACGTGCGCCGCGACGCTCAGCGCGATCGATGGATCCACGCGCGCCAGTTCCTCCATAATGATGCTGTAATCGACGTAGCTGTACCCGGCTCCGCCGAGCGACTCGGGAAAAACCGCGCCCAGCACCCCCAGCTTGCCCAGGTCTCGAAAAACTTCCACCGGGAAATGTTGCGTCTCATCCCACTCCATCACGTGGGGACGAATCTCAGCCTCGACGAACTCGCGGATCGACTTGCGGAGGTGGTTCTGTTCTGGCGTGTATCCGAAATCCACTGTCTAAACGATCTCCTCTTTATTAGCGTCCCACTTCAACGTCCGCCCCAGCCGGTGGCTGTCGATCGCCATGCGGCACGCGATCGAAACGCGGAAGCCGATTTCGAACGGGCAATTCGGCTCCTGGCTCGCGCGGATGGAATCGAAAAAATTCTGCATATGCGCGTGCGGAACATGGCTCGACCGGCCGGCGATTTCTATTCCCTCCGGCCGATTGATCTTCTGCGGGGTGTACCGGACCTGCGTGCTGCGCGAAATCGTCCCCAGATCGCCCAAAACCTCTTCCCCGACGCCCGGCTGATTATTTCCGAAACCGGAGGTCCAGTTAATCAGGATCTCCTCCGGCTGCTCCAGCGCCACGCTCATCGTATCCGGAACTTCGCGGCCGTCCTTCCACAGATAGACTCCGCCCGTCATGCTGGCGGCTTTGGGGATGTGAAGATTCAGCGCCTTGTACCAGAAACTCAACTGATGCGACATGTTTTCATGCACGCTGCCGCCCGAATAATCTTCATACAGGCGCCAGTTCATGTATCGATTCGCATCGAACTCGCGCGCCGGCGCATCTCCCAGGAACGCCTTCCACAGTAGATTCTCCGCGTTCACCTCCGGAGTGATGCGCCCCGTTCGCGACCACTGAGGTTTCCCGCGCGGCGTGTTGCGGTACATCTGCATGTTGATCGCGGTGATGCGCCCCACGCGCGCCGGGTCCGCCAAAAACTGCCGCACGTCGTGCATATGCCCGAAGGAGCAGGCCTGGTGCCCGATCTGCACCGTATGCTTCCCGCCGTCCTTCCTGTAAGCGGCACGCATCCGTTTGGCGTGTTCCACCGTGAACGCCATGGTCTTTTCCTGATACACATGCTTCCCCGCGTCGAGCGAAGCGCAGAAATGTTCCGAGTGCAGATGCTGCGGCGTGGCGACGATCACAGCGTCGATCGAAGAATCGTCCAGCATGCGCCGGTAATCGCGATGCAAAGCCGCATCAGGCGCCAGGCTGTTCGCTTTTTCAAGCTGCCGCGTGAAAATATCGCAGATCGCCACGGTCGCAGTGTTGGGACACGCGCGCACCTGGTGCAGCAGTTCCGCGCCGCGGTCGCCGAATCCGATGATCCCGACCCGCACCCGCTCATTCGCACCCAGCACCTGCGCGGGCACCGCAGCCAGGGTGCCGGCCAGTCCGGACGCAACTTTGCCGAGAAAATTCCGGCGAGAGTCCATATTAGGAGTGTACGATAGCTTTCAATCGGCCATGCGTAAGCTCTTCTTTACCCTGCATCTTTACGTCGCCCTGATCGCCGGAATCTTCGTCGTGATTCTCGGCCTAACCGGAAGCATCATGGCCTTCGAGCCCGAAATCGATCATCTGCTCCATTCAAAGTTGAGCTATGTGAAGCCGCAGGACCACGCGCTCTCGCTCGCGGAAATTGGCGGCGCCGTCGCGAAACAGTTTCCCGGCGAGCGCATTGGTGCATTCTCGCTTTCTAGCTCGCCCAACCTTGCGACGCAAGTCTTGCTGCGCAGGGGAATCGTCTATGTCGATCCCTATACGGGTGAAATCCTCGGACTTCGCACCGGCGGCATGGATTTCCTCGGCTACGTGCATCAGCTTCATCTCCGCCTGCTGATCCGCAATCGCACCGATTCGGGGAAAGCCATCGTGAGCTGGGCCGGCGTCGCGATGCTGTATCTGCTTCTGTCCGGCCTGTATTTGTGGTGGCCCCTGAAGCGCGTCACCATCGGATCCGGCAAGCGCTTCTGGTTCGACTTTCATAACGTGACCGGAGTTTCTTCTTTTGTCTTCCTGCTGATCCTCACCGTCACCGGTCTGATGATCGGCTTTGACGAAACCGCCATCCCGGCCTTCTATAAAATGACCCGCTCGGAGCCGTCGAAGCCGCCCCAGATCTCGCCGCCTACTGCGGGTGCGAAACCGATCTCGCCGGATCAGGCCATGAACATCGCCCGCTCAGCCATCCCCGGCGCATTCCCGTTTCAGATCGTCTTGCCCGGACTACGGGGCGCTTACCAGGTCCGCTGCCGATTCCCAGAGGACTTGACCCCGGGCGGCCGCAGCCGCGTCGTGGTCGACCAGTACACCGGCGACGTCCTGTTCGCCGAAAGCTCCCGCACGGCACCGGCTGGAACACGAATGGTGATCGTGAACCGGGCCCTGCACACCGGCGACATTTTCGGAATCCCCAGTAAAACGGTCGTGTCCCTGGCAAGCCTGATGGCGGTGCTTCAATTATTCACCGGAGTCGTAATGTGGTGGAAGAAGAAGCGCCAGGATCGGACCGCGCAGGGCTGACTGGCCGTTATTCTAAGTGTTTGTGGAACCGCATCACGCTCAACCACAAAATCGTCACGCCGAAAATCGCCAGCGCGACCATCTGCGGCCACAGAGCCGTGATGCCGGCGCCCTGCAAAAACACTCCCCTGACAATCTCCATGAAATATCGCACCGGATTCAGAAACGTCATCCACTGCGCCAGTTCCGGCATGTTGCGGATCGGAAACGTGAACCCGCTCAGCATGAAAAACGGTTGAAAGAACAGGCTGGTGGCCATCATCGCCTGCGTCTGCGTCTTCGAAACCGTGGAGATGAACAGCCCCGCGCCCAGCGTCGTCAGCAGAAACAGCATGGTGCTCGAAAACAGCAGCCAGAAACTGCCGCGGAACGGGACGTGGAACACCAGCATCGCAGCGCCCATCACCAGCAGCATGTCCCAGATTCCCACCGCCACGAACGGCAGCGTCTTGCCGATGATCAGCTCCGTCGGCCGGATGGGAGTCACCATCAACTGCTCCATGGTCCCGATCTCCTTTTCCCGCACGATCGCCATCGCCGTCAGCGACAGCGTCACCAGCGTGATGATATTCACGATCACGCCGGGAATGAAATAATTCCGGCTGCGCAGATCCGGATTGAACCACACCCGAGTCCGCGCGGTCACCTGCGGCATCGCGGGACGAACCGCCCCTCCCGCATCTTCCGTGCTGCCGACCATTCTCTCCCGCTGCTGATGCTGCAAAGCTTCGTTCGAATAGCGGGCAATGGTTTGGCTCGCGTATCCTGACACGATTCCCGCCGTGTTCGAATTGGTTCCATCCAGCAGAACCTGCACACTCGTAGTCCGCCCGCGCTTCACGTCACGCGCGAACCCCGGCAGCACGCGGATCACCGCGTCCACCTGCCCCTGATCCATCATTTTCTGCATGGCGCGCTCGTTATCCGGCATGCCCGCCAGCACAAAACGACCCGAGCCTTCAAACTCCGACAACAGCTCGCGGCTTTCCGGTGTGCGATCCTGATCCATCCACGCGATCTTCGCCGTGTCGACGTCCAGGCTCGCCGCGTAGCCGAAAATCATGAGCTGAATCAGCGGCGGCAGAAACAGCATGCTCCGCATGCGCGGATCGCGCAAGGCCTGAATAAATTCCTTCCGAATGATGCGCCGGAGCCTTTGTCGCATGGTTATGCCACCTTTTGCCGAAGCTTTCGCGCCGCGAAATAAAACACCACCCCGCCGTAGGCGGTCAACAGCAGCAAATTGAACCACAGCAGTTCGACGCCGATGCCCTTGAGAAAAATCCCCCGCGCCACTTCCATGAAATACCGCGCCGGCACGAACAGCGAAACCACCTGAATCACCCGCGGCATGCTGGAAATCGAATAAATGAATCCCGACAACAGAAACGCCGGCAGGAAGGAAATCAGCGTGCCCATCTGATACGCCATCAACTGCGTGCGGAACATCGCCGATACCATAATTCCCAGCCCTAGCGCGCCAAATAAGAACACCGCGCTCGACGCCAGCAGCAGCAGCACGCTCCCCTTCAACGGAACGTCGAATACAAACACGCCGATGGTCAGCGCAATCAATAAATCCGCCGTGCCCACCACGAAGTACGCGGAAAGTTTGCCCAGGGCGATCTCCGCTGGACGCGCGGGCGTCGACAGAAGCTGCTCCATCGTGCCGTTTTCCCATTCCCGCGCAACGGTCAGCGACCCCAGGTTCGCCGCGATGATCATGACGATCACCACGATCAATCCAGGCACGATAAAATTGCTCGACAACAGATCCGGGTTGTACCAGACGCGCACCTGCGGCACGACCGCGGCAGGCACCGCGCCGGCGGTGGTCTGGATAGGCACTTGCAGGTGTTGCGAATAAATCGCCACCACGGACTCCGCGTATCCCTGCGCGATCGCCGCCGTGTTCGAATCGCTTCCGTCGATCAGCAACTGCACCTGCGCAGTTTTCTTGCCGCCCAGATCCTTCGCGAAATTTTCCGGAATCACCACTCCCAGCAGGCACGCGCGCTTATCGATCGCCTGGTCGATCTGATGATAATCGTGCACTTCCGCAGCGATGTTGAAATACCGAGACCCGCGGAACTCCCGGATCAGATCGCGGCTCTCCGGACTCTGATCCTGATCGTAAACATACGTCGGAATGCGGTCGACGTCCAGGCTCAGCGCCCATCCGAAGATCAGCAGCATCACCAGCGGCTGTAGCAGCGCGGCCGTTAAACTTCGCGGATCGCGAAGAATGTGCAGCATCTCCTTGCGGGCGATCGCGCGTGTACGACGGTAAGTCATGCGGCGGCCTTCTCTTCTTTTTCGATCAGACTGACGAAAACGTCTTCCATCGACGGCACAATCGAGTCGAGCGCCTGCACCCCAATGCCCTTGCTCTTGAGAATCCGGTAAATTTCCGGTATCGCCAGCCCGGCGTCGTCGACCTTGACGTGCAGACCCCCGCCGAACACCGCGATATCGAGAATCCCCTTCTGCCCTTCAAGCGCGGTCATACTCCCCAGCAGATCCGACGATTCCAGATTCAATAAATGGCCCGTCCCCAACGACAACTTCAGCTCCGCGGGCGAACCCAGCGCGATAATTTTCCCGCCATACATCAGCGCCACGCGATGGCAGTACTCGGCCTCGTCCATGTAGTGCGTGGTCACGAAAATGGTATGCCCCGCCGAAGAAAGCTGGTAGATCAGATGCCAGAAATTTCGCCGCGCGATGGGATCCACTCCGCTGGTCGGCTCATCCAGAAACAGGATCGGAGGCTCATGCAGGATCGCGCAGCCGAGCGCCAGCCTTTGCTTCCAGCCACCGGCCAGCAACCGGGTCATCATATTGCGCTTGTCTTCGAGGCCGGCCATTTCCAGCACATAATCGCGCCGCGAGGTCAGCTTCGCTGGAGGAACCCCGTACACCCCGCCAAAAAATTCGATGTTCTCCTGCACCGTCAAATCGTCGTACAGCGAAAACTTCTGCGACATGTAGCCGATATTCTGTTTAATCTCTTCGGGCTGCGTCGCCACGTCGAATCCATGCACGGTAGCCGTGCCTGAAGTCGGCGGAAGCAAGCCGCACAAAATCCGGATGGTGGTCGATTTTCCCGCTCCGTTCGGTCCCAGGAAGCCGAAAATCTCGCCCGACGCCACGTCCAGCGAAACATTATCGACCGCGACGAAATCGCCGAAGCGCTTGATCAGCTTGTCGATATGAACCGCGTTCCCGGAAGCGTTAGGCTGCATCGGGCACCTCCTGCTTCCGCATCAGTGCGATGAACACATCTTCCAGCGACGGCACGATCGGCCGGTACGCAAACGGCGTAATCGCCGTCAGTTTTTCCGGCGAGGTTGCTTTCGGGTCGAGAAACAGGTGCAGGTCCGCGCCCGTGGGTTGCACCGTCAGCACTCCCGGCTGCTGTTCCAGAAGCCGAATTGTTTTGCGGTGATCGTCGGACTGCAACAGGTACACCTGTTCCGTCAAACTGTGCTTCAGCGCCGCCGGAGTATCGCAGCGAATCATGTGCCCTTCATACATAAAGCCGACGCGATTGGCGCGCTCGGCCTCGTCCAGATACGCAGTCGCCACGAAAACCGTCAGCCCGTCGCGCACCAGTTGATACAGAATCGCCCAGAAATCGCGACGCGAAACCGGATCCACTCCATTCGTCGGCTCATCCAGAAACAGCACTTTGGGTTTGTGCAACAGAGTGCACATCAGCGCGAGCTTCTGTTTCATGCCTCCCGACAGCTTTCCCGCGGGCCTTTTCCGGAACGGCTCCATGCGCGTCATTCGCAGCAGGCGAGTGCTCATTTCCTCGCGCTCCCGCCCCATGATGTCGAAAAGATCCGCGTAGAAAGCCATGTTTTCATCCACGGTCAAGTCGCTGTACAACCCGAATCGCTGCGCCATGTACCCGATCTGGTCCTTCACCGAATCCAGATCGCGCGTCACATCGTGGCCGGTGACAATCGCCTTGCCCTCGGTCGGATCCATCAACCCGCACAGCAGCCGCATGGTGGTGGTTTTCCCCGCGCCGTCGGGACCCACCAAACTGAAAATCTCCCCCGCCTCCACGTCGATGTTCAGATGATCGACGGCGGTGAGCGCGCCGAATTTGCGCGTCAGATTTTCGGCATGAATCACCACGCTCATAAAACGATTTCAGCGTCCACCGGCATATTGTTCTTCAGCTCATGGCTCGAATTGTCCACATCAATCTTGATCCGGTACACCAGCTTCACCCGTTCTTCTTTAGTCTGGATCTGCTTCGGCGTGAACTCCGCCTCGGACGAAATGAAACTGATGGTCCCCCAGTAGACTTTTCCCGGATAAGAGTCAGTCGAGAGCTTCACTTTTTGCCCCAGCTTCACCTTCCCCAGGTCGGATTCGATGATGTAGGCGCGCAGCCATGGATGTTCCAGGTCGCCGATCGTCACCACCGTGGTCCCCGCGGCCAGCACTTCGCCGACTTCCGCAGACTTCACCAGCACCACCCCGTCAATTGGCGTGAACACCGAAGTATCGTTCAACTGCGATTCCGAAATCCCCACCTGCGCGCGCGACCGTTCGATCTCGGCCTTGCGGGCCGCCAGTTCCTGCTCCTTGCGCAGCAGTTCCAGCCGATTCGCCTCCGCGGTCTGCACCGCCGCCTGCGCCCGCGCGACGTCCGCGCGTCCGCCCGCGATATCTTCCTGCCGGGGACCCTCCTTCACCATCGAATACTTCTCCTCCGCCTGGCGCAGAATCGCCTGAGCGCTCTCAAACTTGGTGCGCGATTGATCGTACTGCTGCTTCGAAATGTCTTCGTTCTTGAACAGCGTCTGCGAGCGAGCCCAATCCAGCCTCGCAAATTCAAGCTGCGCCTTCGCGTCCGTCACTCCTGCTTCGGCCTGCTGAATATCCTGTTTGCGGCTCCCGTTCAGCAGCGCGTCGAGCTTGGCCTGCGCCTGATTCAACTCCGCTTTTCGCTGCGCCACGTCGCTTTCGAGCGTCGCTTTCTGATACGCAATGGAGGTTTCGAGCTGTTTGTAGTTCGATTCCGCGCTGTATACGATCGCCTGGTCACGGACTTTCTGTTGGCGCAGTTGCACCGGATCGATCATGGCAATCAGGTCGCCCTTCTTCACCCATTGCCCTTCGTCGACCGTGCGCTCCGTCAAGCGGCCGGCGATTTTGAAGGAAATGTCCACCTGCGTCAGCTCCAGATTCCCGGAGACCAGGATTCGATTGCCGTCGCCAGAGTGATGCGCGCGCCACCACCACCAGCCGCCTCCGCCCAGAATGGCCAACAACAGAATGACTACGATTCTTCTTCTCATTGATTCACGTACTCCCGGATTTTTCCCGTGGCCGTCGCCAGATCGATGCGAGCCACGTTGTAGTCGTATAGGGCGGCAATCTGATTGTCACGCGCACGATCCAGCCGCGTCTGCGCATCCGTCACTTCGATTGAATTGGTCACGCCCGCCTCATATCGCCTCCGCGCCTGCGCCAGTTCCTGCTCCGACAGCCCCACGCCCTCCTGCGCTGTTTTTACTTCGGTCGCCGCCGACCGGACGCTGTCGAACGCCAGCCTTACGTCCAGTTCCACCTGCTGTTCCAGATCTCGCGTGCGCGTCTGCTCCTGCCGGTATTGGGTGAAGCTCTCCGCGCGCCTCGCGTCCCGTCGCCCGCCGTCGAACACGGGTACACGGACGCTCAGCCCATAGCTGTAGGTCGGCTGCGCGCCCACCAGCTCGCTCCCGATCGACCCGTAATCGGCCGATGCCCCCACCGATGGAATCCTCTCAGCCTTCACCGACCCATAATTCAGCCGTGCGGACGACTCGCGCTCTTTCTGTGCTTTCAGCTCCGCCCGCATCTTGCGCGCGTCGGCCAGCGCCGTTTCGAGCGTCCCTAAATCCGCCTCCTGATAGGACAACTTATCGGTCAGGACCAGCGTGGTGTCCATCTTCAGGCCCATGGCGCGCATCAGATTCAGGCCCGCGCGCCGCCGGTCGTTTTCCGCCACAACCAACCTCTGCCGATCATTCGCAAGCTGTACATCCGCGCGAACCGTCTCGATTCCCGTGCCGGTCCCGGCCTCTTTCTGCCGTTTAGCCAGATCCAGCAGCGCCTGCGAGAGCTCCACGTTGGCGCGAGCCGTTTCCAGCGCCGCGTCCGCGCGCAACGTCAGAGCATAGGCGCGAGCCACCTGATCGCTCACCTGATTCTTGGTCGCGTCGAAATCGGATTTGGCTGCCTCGACGTTCACCTTGGAAGCCTGATATTTCCGGATCGTGCTGAAATCGAACACGGTCTGCGACGCCGTCGCACGCGCGTCGAACACCGAGAAAGGTCCCACAATGGTGGGAATTGAGAACCCCAGCCCGGGCGGGATGTTGAAGCTGAACCCGAACGCCCTCAAATTGGCGGTCTCCCGCCGGTCGCTGAGCGACGATTCCAGATCCGGCAGAAATGCCGAGCGCGCCTCCGCTTTTTGCGTCTCCGCCAGTTTGATCGATTCTTCCGCCAGCGCGACCTTAGGGCTGCCCTCCGGCGCAAGCGCGATTTCCACCGCCCGTTTCAAGCTGATGGGCAGCGAGCTTTCGGCCGCCGGTGCATCGGCCGCGAAAGCCACCGCGTGCGTCATTGCAATCAGGAAAATCGTACGCATTCACCTCACCTCCGGCGCGCGAAACCCCGCCGCCACGAACCGCACCAGCCGCGCCGTCACGTCCTTCCGATCCGTCGGATCGCATAACCCGCTGCTCATCTCGCCGATTATGTTGGACCACGAAAGCACATGCGCCATCGCCCCCGCCATGAATGTAATTCGCCACATCCGCTCGGCGGACGTCAGCTCCGGGGCCGCCTTTGCGAACGCCTCCCGAAACTTCAGCGAGACCTCCTCGAAGTGCCGCTTGAAGAACCGCATCAGAAACAGGTTAGGATTCCCCATCGCGCGCCCGATCATCGGCACCATCCCCATGTCGCGTTCGGTGAGCGGAACCAAGAATGCCTCCACAATCTGCTCAATGGTCGGATTCGGCCCCGCCGCCTCCAGCATTTCGAGCCGCCTTCGATTCACAGGCTCAATTCGCCGGGCAATCACCGCGTCGATCAGGCTGTCCTTGGACTGAAAATGGTAGTTCACGGCCGCCAGATTCACGTCCGCCTGAGCGGTAATGTCCCGCAGCGAAGTCGCGTCGAACCCGTTCTCCCCAAACAACTTCTCAGCCGTATCGAGGATTCGGGTCTTAGTATCTGGCTCGCGCGCAATCATACGTTCGCTTTAATCATACGATTGAAGGACTTGGCTGTCAAGATCCAATTCTCGCTTGGGATTTGTTATTCAGGCAATGGCCACAACTCTACTTCGTGCTGCGGGAAATGCTTTTGATTGTCCGTCAGGAGGGGACTGTGGTTTGCGATTGCAACAGCGGCAATCGTCACGTCCGCGTGGGAAAGGGTGTGGCCCTTTAGTCGCCAATCGCGCCGCAGGAGGCCGGCTTGACGTGCGATCGCCGGGGTGAGCGGCAGGCATTCCAGGCTGTCGATGAAGAGTTGAGTCCTCGTCTCTTCACTCGGGCGAAGGCCTCCATAGACTTCGGTGATGTTGACAACGCAGCAGGCTAGCACGTGGCCCTGGTCGATCAATCCATCCAGAAATGCGGTTCGACCGCGCCGTCCATTCAGGTGATCGACGATTACCGTGGTGTCCAGGAGTATGGTCGCCATCAGTTCGTCTGGCGGCGAAGTGCGTCCTCATACCGCTCATCGGGCTCAGTCCGAATCTTCTCGACGTATGCCGCGCTGCCCATGGCCAGCTCAGGGTGATCCTCATCCTTCCACACGCCAGCCGATAATTTCAACGCCTCGCGCTGCCGATTGCGACGCACCTCGCGCCACAGAATTTCGGCCACATAAGCGGTCCGTGGTTTCCGTACAGCTCCCGCCAGGCGATCCAGCTCGTCGGCAAGTTCCTTTGGCACCTTGATAACGCTCGTCACGGGTTCCTCTATCAGGTACCTCGCGTCGGTACCTGACCAGATTCTACCATGGAGTCTATCTCACGACTACCTTCGCCAGCCCAGCATTGCCGGCCGCATCGTAGGCCCGAATCACCACCAGATGCTCGCCCGCAGCCAGATTCACCAGCCGGATATTGAACCGCTCGCGAGCCGAATCCGTTACCCCATCCGCTGCTTCCACCGGCGACCACGGACCCGCATCAATCGAGTACTCGCAACGCCTCAACACGCTGCCCCGATCCTCGGCGTTCACCTCAATCTCGACCACGCCGCCCCTCCGCACCGGGGTTCCCACCGAAACCACTGGCGGCGTATTGTCGATCAACACCGGAGCGCTCACCAGTTCCGCGTCCCGAGCCACGTCCGCAGCATTCGACGGCCGGTCCGAAGCGAGCACTTTAAAGTAATACCGCCCGTCCGCCAGCACGTCCCCATCCAGCAGAAATGTGTTCTCAGTCATATTGGCGCGAAGCATTTTCCATTCGCGCTCGTCTTCGCCGCGGAAATACAGCGTGTAAATCAGCTTGTCGCCATCCGGATCGTCAGCCTGCCAGGAAATCTGGATCTGCTGGTTGGCCGCCCGGCCCAGCGTCTGCGATGGAGTCCCCGCCGCCGTCACGCTGTCTCCCGAATCCGTCACGGTGATCGAATAACTGGCGCTTGACGCCGCGGAAGCCGCCGGTTTCGCAGACGCCGGCTGCGTGGCGACGTTGATGCTTCGCACTACCGGCGGCGTATTCTGCGGCAAATAGGCGATGGTCACATCGTCGATCCCGCCCGCAGTCATCTCCACGCGCCACTGAATGTAACGAGCATTCGGGCTCGTCACGACCTCTTTCACGGGCTCCGACCAGTCGCTCCACGTGGCATCCGGACGCAAAGAGTTGCCGCTGCGCGTCTTGAACGCCATCCCCTGTGAATCGCCGCGCCAGCTCAGCCTTCCCCACCGCGCGACCGTTCCCGCGTCGTGCACTGGTGACTCGAACCATCCACCCGCGCCCGCACCTGAGTCAACACGCAGAATCTTCCCGAGATTCCCTGTTGCCGCGATCAGTCCTGCGGGCGATTCCAATAGCCGAGTCGCTTCTCCCTCATTGGCTTGCGCAAGCAGCGTGGTTTTGCGCTCCCGATCCAACCGGTAAATTCGCCCCTGCGCATCCGTGATGAACAGCAGATTGTCGCCCGAGAGCACCAGATCGTAGGCGTTTTCTTCTTTTGATGTCCACAGGGTTTCGACGGTATTGTCGCCGTTGATCTTATACAGCGCCGACTTGTCGACCCCCGCGGTTTCCACCGTCGCCGCAGTCGCGACGATCGTAGCTTGCTGCGGTGCGGCTGAAGGTAGCGAATTCGGCTTAGGACCCGGAGTCAGGCCGCCCTGCTGCGCATCGGTGACGGTAATGCTGATCGGCGGAGCAGTCAGCATGGGTTGATTGGTCTGCGAATTCGCCGGCACCGCGCCGACGCGCCGCGCAACGCTGCCTCCCAAAGCCGCCGCGTAAATCGCACCATCCGCGCCGGGCACGATGGCTCGAATCTCCGGCAGATTCGCATCGTACAGCACAAATGCTTTATTCGGTCCGCTGATCCGATACAAAATCCCGTTCGGCTCGCTCCCCGCCAGCAGCCGCCCTTCACGATCGATCGCGAAACACGTCACGTGTGATTGCCCGGTTTCGTAATAAACGCTGCCCTGCCCTGCGGAGGTCACGCGAAAAATCTTGCCCTGGTCCCCGGTGCCGACAAACAGGGCTCCGTCCGCGGCCACTTTCAGCGCCCATATATAGCGGGCCTGCGGCGCGAAATACTCTGCGGCCTTGCCATTTTCGATCCGATAAACCTTCCCATCCGGCGACGTCCCGGCATAGACCACGCCTTTCGGATCCACCGTAACCGCGAAAATTTCGGGCTGATCCGCGGTCCACACCAGCTCGCTGTGGCCCGAAGCATCCAATTTATATAACCGCCCGCGATTCCCGGTTCCCAGGTAAATCGATCCATCCGGCGCCTGCGCGACGCTCCAGATCTCAGGCTGGTCCGAAGTAAACAGCGTCTCCAGCTTCGGTCCCACCGCCAACCGGCCGTCCCGCGTCAAAGAAAGTCCGTTCAGACGCCCGCGCAGGAAATCCTGATACCCGTTCATCTCCCAAGTCGTGGTGGTCGCTCCGAACGAGATCATCGCGCAGCAACCGAGGGTCAGGAGCTTCATTCCTTAACCTCGACCTGCACCGTCTTCGACCCGGTGATCACGTTGCGTCCCTGCGGAATCTCGATCTCGGCGATCTTCGATCCGCGCCCCGTGAACAAACTCGGACCATCCGGCTGCGCCTTCGCCAAAATCAAAGCGAGCGACGGAGGCGGCGCCGGAAGATCGCGGCCTTCCACGCTATACACAGTTTCTGCACGCCACACGCGGACGTACGCATTCGTGCTCCCACGAACGCTGTTCAGCAGTCCCAGCACCTCGGCCGGGGAATGCACCGGAGCGCCGATGGCCGCTTGCAGATCCAGCATGTTGGTATAAGTCGCATCGGCCGCAGTGATGTAAAGTACGCCAGGAGGTGTCCCGACCGGCACATGATAATGCACCGTCTTCGATGTCTCGGCCCCGTTTTCGCCCGTAAATCCGACAATCACCTCGACATCCCCGCCCGCACGCGCTTGCCGCGAAGCCGCCAGACCCGTAATCGCAATCTGATCCCGCCGATCGGCCGGCGTCACGTCGACGAACACTCCTTTGAGCTTCAGTGCATCGAATCCGCTGGCAAGCGCGTATGCAAGCGGCGATGCGACACCCATCGAAACCATCGCCGGCGCACCCAGATCGCCACCGTAGGCGTTGTCCAGCTTGACGCTGCCGCCTTCGAAATCGATCCTCCCATGCAGCGAATACGTGGACGCCCCGACGCTCCGCTCCGTCACATCGAGCGACGAAAACACCGCCATCTGCGCCAGCAGCGGCGTCATCACGCGATCCTGAATCATCCGCATCTTGTAGGTATTCGGGCCGACGCGAATCTCGATCGGCACCGTCGGCGCGCGACGACCCATAATCCCCGAAATCGCGTTATTCCGATCCTCGGTGATGGTCCCCATCCATTCGCGAGCCGTCGAAATCTTAAATGAAGCGTTCAGATTCGGCAGCAGCGCCAGAACCTCGCTGCGCGCAAACGGCAGCTCCGTCGCGCCCGCCGCCATAAACCGGTGCCCGAACGCGTAGATCCGATTGCCATCGATGCTGGTGACTGTCCCGTCAGCTCCCACCGACATATCGCCCGACAGCAACTGGACGCTGATCATCGATCCCGGCTCGATCTGGCTCGGATCGCCCAGCTTGTCGTTAGGATTGCCTCCGCCCGAAACTCCCTGGCGCGGATCCAGGCCCAGTTCGCGCAGCCGGGCCCCGAATCGATCAAGCGTAGCGCCGGTAAATCCCGAAAACGAAATCGGCGTGGCGATCTCTTCGAGGCGCGCATTCCCGGCCTGCACCTGCCGCAGCGCAAGCGCTGTGCCTCCGCGAGCCGGTTTCGGCTCTGGATCGACGCGCAGCATCTCCTCAATCGGCCGTATCCCCGCAATCGCTTCTTTCGATAACGGAAACCCCAGCGCAACCGCGCCCGCGAGCTTCCCATCGATATACACCGGCGATCCGCTCATGCCCTGCATCACTCCGGTATTGGCGAGCGGCCCGCCACTCAGCCGCGCCAGAATCACCGATTCGCGAGGGCCGATGTTTTCGAGCACGCCCAGAATCTCAACTTGAAATTCTTCTACACGCGACCCCGAAAAAACCGTGCGCCCGACGCCATGCTGGCCGGCTCGAATATCTCTTAGAGGAAAAATCGCAGGAGCAGCCTGCAGCACCGATGCCGCGAGCAAAGCCGCAAACAGGCGGGAAAACACAACTCTATTGTAGACACAACTCCCGATTCAGAATGCCCTAATGGCTGGTCGTGGGCTACATTGAAAATCTCCGAGCCTGAACGGCTTTAGCAGACATGCCATGCTGAAGCCGCAAGCTAAAAGAATCATGCGGCTGGCATAGCGCTGCACTACTTCGCTTACAACGTGGTGAAGATCCACGGCGCGTTCCGGGGATGATCGAGGCCGAGGAAACGCGCGATTAGAAACAGCGGCATAATTCGTAGTGGGATGATGATACGGAGGTTGATTTTGGCCGGTGTCTTGGCAGCCGCTCTTGTGGTGCTGCTTGAATACCTGAACCACCTGCACACCGGAGCAACGTTCGGCTTACTCCTCCCCGGTATTATTGTCGGCTGCATGTTACCGGATGCGGCGTGCAGCGCCGAGGGCGATCTTCACCCGCCAGGCATGGTTGCATTAATCCTAGTTCGCCTTGTGAATATCGTTTTCTACGGTGGATTGATCTATTTGGTTCTCGGGGCATGGAGGGCCCTCAGAACGTCAAAGTAGCTGATTGCCTAATACTTACACTACTCTGGTAGATTCAATTTGAAGCGATGAAACAACCTGCAGCTACAACTGTTGCGTTCCGCCTCAAGGTCGAATTTTTGCGCGAAGACAACGGTCAATGGATCGCCGACATCCCAGAGCTGCCCGGCGTTACAGTCTATGGCCGCGCCCGCAAGCAAGCCTTGGCTGGCGCTAAAGCGCTCGCATTACGAGTGATTGCGGATCGCCTGGAGCATGGTGAAGCCATTCCGCGAGCGTAAAGTGTTGACAATATACTGTTGCGCGATTGTAATCGAGTTGTAACGCCACATCGGTTACCCTACTTGCAGCAGGCAAAATATGAAGAAAATTGTGCTGATTGAGGACGATCAGGACCTGTATTCCCTGATCCAGTACAACCTGGAAAAGGAAGGCTTCGCCATGGCCGGCTCCCAAACCGGCAAGGGAGCCATTGAGCTGTGCCGACGCGAGCGGCCGGACCTGATCATCCTGGACATTATGCTCCCCGATTCGGACGGTCTCGAAATCTGCAAAGCCATCCGCGCCCATCCCGAGCTTTCCCACATACCCGTGATTTTCCTGACCGCGCGCGCCTCGGAAACCGATCGCATCGTGGGCCTGGAACTGGGCGCGAACGACTATATCGTCAAGCCCTTCTTCGTCCGCGAGCTGATCGCGCGCATCAAGATTCATTTCCGGGGCCAGACCGCGGTTTCGAAGCTCCTGAAGAGCGGCGGCCTGGAGCTCGACCGAGCGCGCTGCCGCGTCCATCTGACCGGGCAGGAATTGTCGCTGACCGCGACCGAATTCCGCCTGCTGGAGTTCCTGATGTCCCGCCCTGGCGTTGTTTTCAGCCGGGAACAGCTCCTTGACGCCGTGTGGGGCCACGACCGCGCCGTGACCGACCGTACCGTGGACGTCTACATTCTGCGCCTGCGCCAGAAGATCGAGCCGCAGGAAGGCGCGCCGTTCATCCGCAGCGTCCGAGGCTTCGGATACAGTTTCAACCCGGAAGTTCCGCAAGAGCAGTTACAATAAATTAACAGGCTGCGGAAAAGGGGTCAGACTACTCTGTCCCCGCCTGTAGACTCTTCGTGCCGCGTTCGTTAGCGCCCGCGGACAGAGCTGTCTGACCCCTTTTCGGCTTTCCTTTTATGGACCAGATACGCCGTAGCCAACTTTATGACGCTCTAGCCTCGCGCATTTTGATCATCGATGGCGCGATGGGCACCATGCTGCAAGCCTACAACCCCACGGCGGCCGATTTCGGCGGCGCGGGACTCGAAAATTGTAACGAAAATCTCTCCGCGACGCGCCCCGATTGGATTCGCGACATCCACCGCGCGTATCTCGAAGCCGGCGCTGATATTATCGAGACCAACAGCTTTCAAGGCTCGCCGATTGTTCTGGCCGAGTTCAAACTCGAGCACAAGACGCATGAGCTGAACGTCCTGGCTGCAAAAATAGCGCGTCAGGCGGCAGACGAGTTCTCCACTACCGCGAAACCACGCTTCGTGGCCGGATCGCTCGGACCCACGACTAAATCCATCACTCTGCGCGGCGACGTCACCTTCGCCCAGATGCGCGACAGCTATTACGCGCAGGCCCAGGGATTGATCGAAGGCGGCGTGGACCTGCTGCTGATCGAAACCGGTTTCGACACACGCAACGTCAAGGCAGGATTGTTCGCCGTCAAGCAACTGGAGCGCGACCTGGGGCTTCGCATTCCGTTGATGATCTCCGGCACCGTCGAGCGCTGGGGAGCGATGCTAGCCGGACAGCCCGTCGATGCGTTCTATGCATCCGTCGCCCACGCCGATCTCTTGTCGATCGGTCTCAACTGCGCCACCGGACCCGATCTGATGACGGATCACATCCGCACGCTGTCGCAGATGGCCTCGACGCGAATTTCGTGTTATCCCAACGCCGGTCTGCCGAACGAAGAAGACAAATATCTGGAAACGCCAGAATCGCTGGCCGCGCAGCTTGCGAAATTCGTGGAGCACGGATGGCTGAACATCGTCGGCGGATGCTGCGGGACTACGCCGGCCCACATTCGAGCCATCGCGCAGATGGCCGAGGGTCACGCCCCGCGCGCCGTTCCTCCGCCGTCGCACAAAGCTTACTATTCGGGGATTGAACTGGTCGAAGCGGAGGAATCCAATCGTCCTCTGATCGTCGGCGAGCGCACTAACGTGATCGGGTCGCGTCTGTTCAAGAAGATGATCGCCGAGGAAAAGTGGGAAGAAGCCAGCGAGATCGCGCGCTGGCAGGTTAAGAACGGCGCCCACATCATCGACGTTTGCCTTCAATCCTCGGATCGCGAAGAGCGCAGCGATATCGACCCGTTCTACGGCAAGCTGATGCCGAAAATCAAAGCGCCGGTGATGATCGATACCACCGACGCTTCCGCGATCGAGAGCGCGCTCGTCTGGTGCCAGGGCAAGAGCATCATCAACTCCATCAACCTCGAAGACGGCGAAGAGAAATTCGAGCGCGTGTGCCCCATCGCGAAAGCGTACGGCGCGGCGCTGGTGGTCGGCACCATCGATGAAGACAAGAAGCAGGCGCAGGCGTTCACGCGCGAGCGCAAGCTCGAAGTCGCGCGCCGCTCGGTCGATCTGCTGACCTCAAAATACGGCATTCCCGCCGAGGACATCATCATCGACCCTCTGGTTTTCCCCTGCGCGACCGGCGACGAAAATTACATCGGCGGCGCGGTGGAGACCATCGAAGCCATTCGCCTGATCAAAGAAAATATCCCCTACGTCAAGACGATTCTCGGCGTCTCGAATATTTCTTTCGGTCTTCCCGCGGAAGCGCGCGAAGTGGTCAATTCGGTTTTCCTGTACTACGCGACCAAAGCCGGGCTCGACCTGGCCATCGTGAACGCCCAGAAGCTGGAGCGATTCGCATCGATTCCCGTCGAAGAACGACGGCTCGCCGAAAGCCTGCTGTTCAACACCCCTCCGCCCGAAATTCACGCCCCCGAAGACTGGCGCGAGCAATCGCAGGAACTAAAGGCAACGATCAACCAGTTCCACATCGCGGCCATCGCCGAACATTTTCGAAAAGCCGGCAAGAAAGAAAAGAAAAAATCCGCAGAACTGCCGCTCGATCAGCGCCTGGCCAACTACATCATCGAAGGCACCAAGGACGGTCTGATTCACGATCTCGATCTGAAGCTGAAAACAGGCGCGGGCGCGCTAGAAATTATCAACGGACCGCTGATGGCCGGAATGACCGAAGTCGGCCGGCTGTTCAATAACAATGAACTGATTGTCGCGGAAGTGCTGCAATCGGCCGAAGCGATGAAGGCTGCGGTCGGCCATCTGGAGCAGTTCATGGAGAAGTCGGAAAGCTCCACGCGCGGGAAAATCGTCCTCGCGACCGTTAAGGGCGACGTCCACGATATCGGCAAGAATCTGGTCGAGATTATTCTCGCGAACAACGGTTATCGCGTTGTGAATCTGGGAATTAAGGTTCCGCCGGAGGATCTGATTCGCGCGTGGAAGGAACACCAGCCGGACGCGATCGGCCTCTCCGGGTTGCTGGTGAAGAGCGCGCATCAGATGGTGACCACCGCGTCGGATTTCAAGGATCACGGCGTGAGCGTCCCGCTGCTGGTGGGAGGCGCGGCGCTTTCGGAAAAATTCACGACCACGCGCATCGGTCCGGCGTATGGTTCGGCGACGTTCTATGCCAAAGACGCGATGACCGGACTGCGCATCATGAATGAGCTGATGGACCCGGAGACTCGCGACGTAGTGGTCAGCACGCATATTTTCACCACGGCGGCCGCGCCGGTTGAACCCGCCGCGCCTGCGATCAACCTGGGCACATCGCGCAGCCCTAAAGTCCGCACCGATATCCCGATTCCCGCGGCCCCGTATCTCGACCGCCGCATTCGTGAGATTCCCAATCTCCACGAGATCTGGAGCTACATCAATCCGTTCATGCTGTACGGCCGCCACCTCGGCTTCAAGGGGAATTTCGAAAAACTGCTGGCCGAACGCGACCCCAAGGCCATCGATCTTTACAACCAGGTGGAGGACGTCAAGCGCGAAGCCGAAAAGTTCATGAAGATCCGCGCCGTCTGGCAGTTCTTCGAAGCCGAGCGCGACGGCAACGCCGTGAACCTCTTTGAACCGGGTTCCTCGAAGTCTCTACATACGTTCCGTTTCGGGCGGCAGCCCAAATCCGACGGCCTGTGCCTGAGCGATTACGTGCTGGATGCGGAAGACGGCCGCCGCGATCACATTGCGATGTTCGTCGTCAGCGCCGGCGAATGCGTTCGATCGCACTCGGAAGAAGCCAAGCAGCGCGGGGAATTTCTGCTCGCGCATGCGCTTCAGGCGCTGGCCATCGAAACCGCCGAAGGATGCGCCGAGTGGCTCCATCGCCGAATCCGCGAGGATTGGGGCTTTCCCGATCCCCCCACCATGACCATGCAGGAGCGCTTCACCTCACGCTATCGCGGCAAACGCTACAGTTTCGGCTATCCGGCGTGTCCCAATCTCGAAGATCAGCAAGGCATGTGGACGCTGCTCCACCCCGACGAGATCGGCGTAAAGCTTACCGAAGGATTCATGATGGATCCGGAGGCGAGCGTCAGCGCCCTGGTCTTCCATCACCCGGACTGCGCCTATTTCACGGCCAGCGATACCACCGAAGTCGCCACTAACTAGAGGCTGCGCGAAAACCCGTTAGGAGCCGCGAGCCTGAGGGCGCGAGGTTTAACGCCGTCAGCGCCGCGAAAACAACCAACTCAACAGCGTCAGCACCACGCTGATCACCAGACAAGTCACCACCGGAAAATAGAACGTCGTATTCTTCCCCCGAATCACGATATCCCCCGGCAGCCGCCCGCCCATCGAGACCACCACCCCGATCACAATCAGCACCGCCCCCGCCAAAATCAACATCCGCCCCACGATCCCATTCTCACACCGGCAAACTATAATGGTGCGGGGGTCCTTATTTACTCATGATTCTGGAAGCGACCACGCCGTCGACCATGGAAGACGAGTTTAATCCGCGCCTGTCCGCCGAGGCGCGTTTCGATACCGCCGCCGCCCGCCTGGGGTTGGACGACGGTATGCAAAAGGTGTTGCGCTCACCCTCCCGCGAAGTGATCGTTCATATCCCAGTCGTGCTCGACGACGGCCGCCTGGAAGTGTTCACCGGTTATCGTGTGCAACACTCCATCGCACGCGGCCCCGCCAAGGGCGGCATCCGCTACGCGCCCGACGTGACGCACGATGAAGTCCGCGCCCTGGCTGCCTGGATGACCTGGAAGTGCGCCGTCGTCAACATTCCTTTCGGCGGCGGGAAAGGCGGCGTCATCTGCGATCCGGCATTGCTTTCGGACCTGGAGCTCGAGCGCATCACCCGCCGGTATACCGCGGAACTTTTCGAATTTATCGGACCGGAGAGAGACGTCCCCGCTCCAGACATGAACACCAATGAGCAGACCATGGCCTGGATCATGGACACGTATTCCATGCATGCCCGCATGACGCAGGCCGCCGTGGTCACCGGGAAACCCATCGCCATCGGCGGCTCCAAAGGCCGCGCCGAAGCCACGGGACGCGGATGCATGATCGTGACCGATCAGGCTCTGCGCCGCCTGGGCCTGGAGCGATCCGCGACGCGCGTCGTGATTCAAGGCTTCGGAAACGTCGGCGGCATGGCCGCCAAACTGATGTCGCGCGCCGGCTACAAAATCGTCTGCATCATCGAATGGGACGGCGCCATTTACAACTCCAAGGGTCTCGACGTTCTGGCTCTGATGAAACATCGCCACGAGACCGGCTCCATTCTCGGATTCGCGGGCGGCGAAGAAATCGACAAAGACGACGCGATGTTCCAGGAAACCGACGTGCTGATTCCCGCCGCCAAAGAAAACATGATCACTTCCCAGAACGCCCATCGTCTGCGCACCAAAATCCTGTGCGAAGGCGCCAACGGGCCTACCACTCACGTCGCCGATTCGGTTCTCGCCGACAAAGGCATCTTCGTGATCCCCGACATTCTGGCCAACGCCGGCGGCGTGACCGTTTCCTATTTCGAGTGGGTGCAGGACCGGCAAGGCTATTTCTGGAACGAACAGCAAGTGAACGATCGTCTGGAAGAGATCATGGTGAACAGCTTCCAGGACGTGGTCGCCTACGCCGACAAGCACGGCGTAAACAATCGCCTCGCCGCGTATATGCTGTCACTCGACCGAGTCGCACAGGCGATTCGTCTAAGAGGAATCTACGCGTAGGGCCTCCTGAAAACTATTTCAGGAAGGGAATCTCAACCTCCGCGTAGCTACCTGGCGCGGCCGCGGCCACGACCCCAGCAATCTTATCGACGTGCTGCCGGACCAGCCGCCACGGAGAATTACTCAGGACAACCAGAGCGATTTTTCTCCCCGTAAGATTCTGCTGATAACGCATGTTTTTGTCGGCCGTAAGGAGAACCTCGAAGCCAGCTTCTTCCGCCGCCGCGAGCAAATCGCCATTCGATAACCGATCCCATCCCCGATCCTTGGCTTTCTCGACGGTATGCCCTGCAAGGTGATGAGCCAATCCGTTCGGCGTATTGTGATCAAAGAGAATGAGCATCGGGCGTGCTTGCGGCGCCGACTGGGACCGGCGGAGCATCCAGGCTCCGCGCCGCAAATTCAAGCACCGCCTGAATCTGCTCCCGCGTCACGTCATACTGTTCCACGATTTCCTCGATGCTCGACCCACATTCGAGATTCTCGAAAATCGAAGAAACCGGCATTCGCGTGCCGCGTAACACCCACGCTCCGCTCAGTCTTCCGGGCACGCTCTCAACCGCCGGACACTGTGACCAATCGAGGCTCGCCATACTTGTTTCCTCATTACCATCCTACCGTCTGCCGTGATGCTCCCGCATAATAGAAGCTTCTGCGATGTCAGCCGAGCCCTCCACGCCGCTCATGCGGCAGTATCACGGAATCAAACAGCAATTTCCCAACGCCCTCCTACTTTTCCGCCTCGGTGATTTCTACGAACTCTTCTTCGACGACGCTATCCTCGCCGCCCGCGAGCTTGAAATCACCCTCACCGCTCGCAACAAGGAGAAAGGTGAGCCCATCCCGATGTGCGGCGTCCCTTTCCACGCCGCCGAAAATTACATCGCCCGCCTGATTCAGAAAGGTTACCGAGTCGCCATCTGCGATCAAACCGAAGATCCGCGTCTCGCCAAGAAGCTGGTGAAGCGCGAGGTGACGCGCGTCGTCACCCCCGGCACTGCGATGAACGCCCGCTCGCACGAGAATAATTTCCTCGCCGCGATTCACCCCGTCGGCCCTCGAGCCGGACTTGCGCACGTCGACGTCTCTACCGGCGAATTTCGCGCCACAGAAATCGACCTCGCCGAGCTCCCCGCCGCTCTGGAAACGTTGAACGCCCGAGAAGCTCTAGCACCCACCGGCGCCCCCCTTCGGCTCACCTGCCTGAAAACCGACGTCGAGCCGTGGGTCTTCGGCTCCGACTACGCCGCCCGCAGCCTGTGCGATCATTTCCACCTGCTCGCGCTCGACGGCTGCGGTCTCGAAGGCCGCCCGTTAGCCATCGGAGCCTCCGCTGCGATTCTGCATTACCTCCGCGAGACGCAGCGCACCGCGCTTGACCACCTGGAGCGTCCCGCGTTTTACGATCGCGCCGAAGCCCTGGTCCTGGACGCGACTACCGTCCGCAATCTGGAACTGGTCGAGCCGCTCTTTGCCGGCGAATCGAAGGATTCCACTCTGCTCTATGTGCTCGACCGCACTCGCACCGGCATGGGAGGACGTCTCCTGCGCCGCCGCCTGCTCGCGCCATCGATCGGCACCAAAGAAATCGAAGCTCGCCTGGACGCGCTCGAAGAACTGCAAGGCAACACGATCCTGCGCGCCGAGCTGGCTAAAGACCTGTCGACGATTCTGGATCTGGAACGCCTGCTCGCCAAAGTGACGCTTTCCGCCGCCGGCCCCCGCGATCTCGCCGCCTTAGCGCGTTCCTTGGCCGTGATTCCGTCTATCAAACAACGGCTCGACATAGCGAAAAGCATGCGGCTGCAAGACGTTCTGGCCCGCCTCGACGATGTTGCCGAGGTTCGTGATCGAGTCCTAGGCGCGCTCGCCGACGAGCCACCGGTTAACCTCAACGACACCGGTGTCATCCGCGACGGTTTCGATCCGCGCCTGGACGAGTTGCGCGACATCAGCCGCAACAGCCGGACGTATTTAGCCCAAATCGAGCAGCGCGAGCGCGCCCGCACGGGCATCGCGTCGCTCAAAGTCCGCTTCAACAGCGTCTTCGGCTATTACATCGAAATCTCCAAAGCCAACATGCACCTCGCGCCTTCCGATTACGAACGCAAGCAGACGCTGGTCAACGCCGAACGGTTCATCACTCCGGAGCTGAAGGAGCTGGAATCGAAAATCCTGGACGCCGAGGAAAAAATCCTCACCATCGAGCGCGAAATTTTCGAGGAACTTCGCGCTCACGCCGCCGCCCACGCGGCTCGCATCAAATCCACCGCAGCCGCCATCGCCGAATTGGACACGACTCTTGCCTTAGCCGAAGTCGCGGTAGAAAATCGCTACACGCGGCCACGATTTTCCGAATCCGGCGAAATGCAGATCGCCGCCGGCCGCCATCCCGTTATCGAAAAGCTTACCGAAAAAGACGCCCAGCGCTTCATCCCCAACGATCTCTATTTCCATCCCGATACTGAATTCATCGCCGTGATCACCGGCCCTAACATGGGCGGCAAATCGACTTACCTTCGCCAGGCGGCTTTGCTGACGATTCTTGCGCAAATGGGTTCTTTTGTTCCCGCCGATACAGCATTGATTCCGATTGTGGATCGGGTATTCACCCGAATCGGCGCTGCGGACAATCTCGCGCGCGGACGATCCACGTTTATGGTGGAAATGACCGAAACCGCCGTCATTCTCAACACCGCGACCGCGCGCAGCCTGATCGTCCTCGACGAAATCGGCCGCGGTACGTCCACGTATGACGGGCTCGCCCTCGCCTGGGCCGTGGTTGAGCACATCCACAAACACATCCGCGCCAAAACTCTGTTCGCGACGCATTATCACGAATTGACCGAGCTCGCGGGTCAGTTGGAAGGCGTCCGCAACCTGCACGTCTCGGTGAAAGAATCTGGCGACCAGATCCTGTTCCTGCGCCGCGTCGAGCCCGGCGCCGCCGACCGCAGCTACGGAATCGAAGTGGCGCGCCTGGCAGCGCTGCCCATGAGCGTGATCGAACGGGCCCGCGAGATCCTGGCCCATCACGAATCCGCCGTTACAGACGAGCTCGCGCCGCCGGCTGCTCCGCTTCAGATTCGTTTATTCGAATCCGTGAACTCTCAGCTTGCAGACCGTATCCGCAAATTGAACCTGGACAATCTTCGACCTATCGAAGCCCTGCAACTCCTCGCCGATTTGCAAAAGGAATTGAAAGATTGAGAGTCGCCGGCATCATGAGCGGCACCTCTCTCGACGGCATCGACGTCGCCATCGTCGACATCTCGCGCAAACGCGGCGGCGTCAAGGTCACGCCGGTCGCGTTTCACACCACCCCCTACCCGAAGCTGGTCAGGGAAGCGATTCTGGCGGTCTCCAATTCGATGACGCACACCGCCACCATCGCGCGCATGAATTTCCTGCTGGGCGAATTCTACGCGTCCGCGATCCGCGAAACCTGCCGCCGCAGGCGCGTTCCGCTGGATTCGATTTTCCTGGCCGGCATGCACGGCCAGACTATTTTCCACGAAGCCGATCCAATCGAATATCTGGGCCACCGCATTGCCAGCACGCTGCAAATCGGCGAGGCTGCTATCGTCGCCGAACGGACCGGCCTGTGGACCATCTCCAACTTCCGCGAGCGCGACATCGCCGCCGGCGGAAAAGGCGCGCCGCTGGTACCCAATGTCGATTTTCTGCTGTTCCGCCATCGCCGCATCGGACGGGTCGCGCTGAACATCGGCGGCATCGCCAACATCACCGTGATTCCAGCAGGCGCCGACCGCAGCGATGTGATCGCGTTCGACACCGGCCCCGGAAACATGGTTGTCGATTCGCTGGTGGCGTATCACACCGAAGGCCGCCAGACCTTCGACCGCGACGGGCGCATCGCCCGCTCTGGGAAAATTCACACGCGGCTGCTCAAATCCATGCTGAGCGATCCCTACTTCGCCCTGGAACCGCCCAAAGCCTGCGGCCGCGAACAATTCGGCCGCGAATTTTCGAGCGGTCTCATCGCCACCGGCATTCCGCTCCCCGATCTGATTGCCACCGCGACGGAGCTCACCGCCCGCACCATCGCCAACGCCATCTCGCCGCACTCCGGAATCATGGAAGTGCTTGCCTCCGGCGGCGGCGTTCACAATCGCTGGCTGATGCGCCGCCTGCGCGAGCTGCTCCCGGATTTCCTGATCACCACCACGGCCGAGCACGGGATCGATCCGGACGCCAAGGAAGCCATCGCGTTCGCAATTCTCGCTTACGAATTCATCCAGCGACGCCCCGGCAATCTCCCTTCCGCCACCGGAGCCCGCCGCGCCGTTCTTCTCGGCAAGGATTCACCGGTTTAAGAAGTCTCGCGCTCCTCGTCGAGCTGCGCCTGAAAATCCAGTTGCCGCACGCGCTCCAGTGGATCGTCCGACAATTGCTGATTATCCAGATCGTCCGGCATCGCCGGCTCGGGCGGCGGAGTCAGATCGTCCACGGAACCTCCGGTGGAGGGCTTGGGAATTGGAGGAATGTAATCCTTGTTCTTTCTTCGCTGCAAATCATCGATCATTTCGCGAATAAATTTCTTCATGCCCCGATTGTCCTGGCGTCCAACCGTCGAGCAGGCGGCTCAAATCGCGAAAAGCTTGACAAAGAAACACTTTGAACCCGCGTAGATCGCTGTGAATCGGTGGCTAAGCGACTCCACTGATCTCCAGCCACGCTGGATTCTTCTCCGCGTGGCAAGCGATCTCTTCCAGGATTTTTTCCATCGACGTTTCCACGCGCCACCCGAAATCCCGACCCGCATCGCGAGAATCCATCACTACCCAAGGAACGTCGTAAGGACGCGGCTGCAGTTCCGCCGCAGGAGCGTGAGCCGCGAAGCGCCGGTCGCACCATGCAGTCACCTCCGCCAGCGACCATGCATTTTCCGCGCCCCCGCCGACCGTGTACACGCGATCTCCCGCCGCGCGCGATTCGCGAGCTTGAGCATCGACCAACGCCGCCAGGTCATTCGGATGCAATGCGTCGCGAACCTGCTTCCCCGTCCCGTCGAATCCGATATAACGCAGCGGCCGCCGCCGCTTATGCGCGTGTATCCAGTACGAAAAAATGCCCTGATCCGGTGTTCCGAACTGACCCGCGCCCGCTAGCACTCCGCACCGGTCGATCCATACCGGAAATCCGAACGCCTGGCCGTACTCCAACGCCACCGCTTCCGACGCGAGCTTGAAACTTCCATACAGCGACACCGGCGCGCCCGTCGAAAACTCTACTCCGATGCCGCGCTTCGAAACGCCGGCTGGCAACGCCGCCGAATCGTCCAACCGGAAGGCGTCCCCCTCAACCTTCAGCGGCAGCGACGCGAGCGCCGGGATCGAATACACCCGGCTGCTGCTCAGCACCACCAGACCAGCCCGGAACCGCTTCGAATATTCGAGCACGTTCACCAGCCCAGCCAGGTTGTGCTCGAAAAGCTGCCTGCTGGTCAGGCCGTTCTGCACTCCGCTGATTACACTCGGATTTCCCGCCGCATCGATCACCCAGTCGGCTGCCGGAAGCGTTTCCAGATCGCTCGCTTGGCGAAGGTCTCCGTGCACCAATGTGACCCCGAGCTTCTTCAGCCGCCCGCGATTCGTTTCCGACCCTGGCCGCATCAAATTGTCGATTCCGAGAACGGAAAGCCCTTCCCGAAGTTCCAGCAGCCGCGCCGCCAGCGAGCTTCCCACGAACCCGCAAATGCCTGTAATCAGGACCTTCATCGCACCGCCGCATCATTCTAACAGACCGCCCGTGTTATCCTGAGGTTTAAGTGGCAAAACCGAAAGTTGTCGTGGTCATGCCGGCGTACAATGCCGAAAAAACGCTGCGCATGACTTACGCCGAGCTCCCGCATGACGTGGTCGACCTGGTGATCCTGGTCGACGACTGCAGCTCCGACGAAACAACACGGATCGCTCGCGAGCTGAAGCTCGAAGTCTTCGTCCACGATCGCAATTACGGCTACGGCGCGAACCAGAAAACCTGCTATCGCGAGGCCTTGCGCGCCGGCGCCGATATCGTGGTGATGGTCCACCCGGATTATCAGTACGATCCTTCGCTTCTGCCGCAAATCATCAAGCCGATTGAAGAGGATCGCGCCGATGTCGTGCTCGGCTCGCGGCTGTTAGGCGGCAATGTCATGAAGCAGGGCATGCCTTGGTGGAAATACATCGCCAATCGCGCGCTGACAGCCTTTGAAAACGCCGTGTTCGGCTTGAAGCTGTCCGAATATCACACCGGCTACCGGGCCTATCGCCGGGAGGCGCTCGAAAGCGTCAACCTCGACATGAACTCCGATAAATTCGTCTTCGACCAGGAGATCATCGCGCAATTCGTGCACGTCGGGATGCGCATGGCGGAAGTCCCCGTTCCTACGCGCTATTTTGCAGCGGCCTCCTCGTGTTCGTTCGTTGCAAGCTGCCGCTACGGTCTTTCGATTCTTTTTGTGCTGTCGCGCTACATGCTCCACAGAGCGCATCTTCTGCCCCAAAAGCAGTTTCAAAGTTTACGCCGCCGCTACTCCACCTACTCGGCCTGATCACAATAAATTCGCCGTTGGCAAGTTTGTAATGACACGTTTACATTCGCTTGATAGCGTGTGGGAACACGTCGGTAACGGCGCCTAAGTCGATCCGGCTTCGAGGTTAATTTGATGATCAACAACCGCAGTATCCGTGTGTCTGCGCTTCTCTTTTGCGCCGTGGCCGCGTTCGGCCAAGTGAACACTGCTAGTTTAACGGGGCTGGTAAAAGACTCTACCGACGCCGTGATCGCCGATGCGAAGGTCACCGCGCGCAACACCGCGACCGGAATTGAACGCGCGGCGCAGACCAACTCCGACGGCTATTATTTCTTCGCGAACCTGCCCGTCGCCGCTTACGAAATCGCCGTTGAAAAGGCGGGATTTCAGAAAGCCGTCAGCACCGTCAACCTGGACGCGACCGAGAAAGGACGCCAGGATTTTACGCTGACCGTCGGAACCGTGTCCACCATCGCGAACGTCGAAGCCGCCGCGCCGCTTCTGTCGCCTGAAGACGCGTCGTTAGGCTCCGTGGTCGATAACAAGTACGTCACCGAATACCCGCTTCTGCTCCGAAGCTGGGACGATCTGGTGAACCTGGTGGCAGGCGTCCAGGGCCAGCGCTACACCGATCAAGGCGGCAGCACCAGCGCGGGCCGCACCGGTGGATTCAACGTCCACGGCATCCGCCAGCTCGAAAATAATTTCCTGCTGGACGGCATCGATAACAATTCCATCTCCGAAAACGTCCAGGAGCTGACCACGCAAGTCGCGCGCCCCTCCGTCGACGCTCTTCAGGAATTCAAGATCATCACCAGCCCGTATTCAGCGGAATACAGCCGCGGCGGGGCCGTCATCAGCGTGATCAGCAAGGGCGGCACCAACGAAATCCACGGGACGCTATACGAGTATCTGCGCAATCGCGACACCGACGCCAACGACTTTTTCTCGAATCGCCAGGGGTTAGCCAAACCTGAAAACGTCCGCAACCAATTCGGCGGCAATCTCGGCGGACCCATCAAGAAAAACAAGCTGTTCGCCTTCTTCGATGAAGAAACCACGCGCATCGTCACCGGCCAGCTTCGCAGCGGCACCGTGCCCACCGATAATGAGCGCGTCGGAAACTTCAGCGCCGCCGCCGGAGCCGCGGTCAACACCGTTTACCCGACCATTTACCAAAATGGCGCGCCCGTCTCCGGCAACATGATTCCGCTGACCAGCATTTCGCCCGTCGCGAAGTCCATCATGGCGCTGTTCCCCGAACCGACCGTTCCCGGCGCGGAATTGAACAACTATTTCCGCAACGCCAACATCACCGACTACACCAACCGCTTCTCCGAACGCGTCGATTGGCAGGCCTCCGACAAAGACGCCGTCTTCACCCGCTACACCTGGAGCACGCGCGACCGCAACAGCCCCGGCCTGTTTCCCGGCCTCGCCGACGGCACACAGTCTTCTTCGCAGGGCGCTTATCACCTGACCGCCGATCAGGCCGTTGTCGGCTGGACCCGGCCGTTCAAAGCCAATCTGGTGAACGAATTCCGCACCGGCTACGAGCACGACAATTCCTATGCCAAGCAGGAGCCGTTCGGCCAGTCCGGTGGAAACCTGGTCCCCGGCGTGCCGAATAATCCCGCGTTCGCCGGCGGCGTGACCATGATCACGTTCTCCAACATCAACACCTTCATCGGCTCGCCGAACTTCCTGCCGAAATTCCAAAAGACGCAGCAGTGGCAGTTCAGCGATACGCTTTCGTGGACTCGCGGCCGGCACCAGTTCAAGTTCGGCACCGATGTGCATGCTCCACAGGTCGATAATTTCCAGGACGTCCCCGGCCTGCGCGGCGCGCTCAACTTCACTAATCAGTTCACCTGCGCGCGCGGCTCGAATAATCAGTGCCTTTCCAACACCGGCATCCCTTACGCCGATTTCCTCTACGGCGATCCGCAAACCGCCATGCTCTCAAACCTGTTCGACGTGAATCAGAAGTGGTACTGGTTCGACTTCTTCGCCCAAGACGACTGGAAGGTCTCTCAGAAGCTGACACTGAACCTCGGCCTCCGCTATGACTTCTCGTCACCCGTCTGGGAAGGCAACAACCACCTGTCGAATTTCAACCCGGCGGGCGCAGGCTCGATCATCACGGCGAGCAGCGGCTCGCTGTACGATCGCTCCCTGGTTCAGCCGCAGAAGCTGAACTTCTCGCCCCGCTTCGGCTTCGCCTATCAGCTTGAATCGAAAACCGTGCTGCGCGGAGGCTACGGCATCTACTACGTTCCGTTCGACCGCGCGGGCAGCGAAAACCAGTTGGCCGAGAACCCTCCGGCGTTCATCAACAACAACGTGGCGCTGGCTTCCACTGCGCTTGCGCCCGTATTTCCCCTCGACAGCGGATTCCCGGCGACCTTCCTGAATCCCGCCGACCTGAACCTCGCCTTGATTCACGTGCGCGCCACCAACCCCAACGATCCGCGTACCTACATGCAGCAGTGGAGCTTCGGGATCCAGCGCGAATTGATGAGAAATCTGTTCCTGGAAGCCGATTATGTGGGCAGCAAAGGCACCCACATCCTGACGCTCAGCGATCTGAATCAGTTTGTCAACAACGGGAAACAGGTCCTGCTCGGCTCGAACGGCCAGCCCACGCTGCCGTATCCCGGGTTCGGCTTGCTCGAATATTCGCAGAACGACGGGAATTCAAGTTACAACGGTCTCGACTTGACCGTCGAGCGCCGCTTCACCGCCGGCCTCAGCTTCCGCCTCGCCTACACCTGGTCGAAATCCATCGACGATACCGCGGAGGAGCTTTCTGTCTACGGCTCCAACGCCTTCTCGCAGATCACCAACAACCAGGAAGCCTGGCGAGGACCCAGCGACTTCGACGTCCCGCAGCACGTGGTTTTCAGCTGGGTGTATGAGCTGCCCTTCGGCCCCGGCAAGCGATTCGCCGCTACTGGCGTCGCATCGAAGATCTTTGGCGGATTCCAAGTCGCCGGATCCTACTCCTATGCGGCGGGCCGTCCGTTCACCCCGTTTGCCAGCTCCAACAGCAGCTCCATCGACATCGGAGAAGAATCCGCTCTCCCGAACGTAATCGGGACACCGGTGATGATCAACAACGTTAACTGCTGGTTCTACACGACGGCCAATCCGAAGTGCGCCGGATTCAGCGGCGCCAACGCCTTCAGCATCCCGGCGCCGGGAGTGTTCGGCAATTCAGGCCGCAATAATCTGCGCGGCCCCGGCCTTCAAGACCTGGACGTCTCCCTTTCGCGCAACATCGCGATTCGGGAGCGAATCAAGTTCCAGATCCGCGCCGAAGCCTTTAACCTGACCAACACAGTCGCCTTCGGCCTTCCCAATTCGAACGTAAGCGGCGGCTCGCCGGGAGTGATCACATCGCTCGCGGCCGATCCCAGAATTATGCAGTTCGCGGCCAGACTGAGCTTCTAATTGAGTACGCGCAAAACGGGCGGAGCCCTTTGCGCTCCAGAGTTCTAGCTACCCCTTTCAGCCATGCGAGGATAGGATGGTGAAAATCCATCCGATCCTCGCAATTTTTATTTGCGCGCAGGCAATTCCGGCGCAAGATCGGCAACCCGGAACCCGATGGACTGACGAACAACTCAAGCAAGCCGTCGCGCCCGCCCGCGTGGGCCGCAAACTGACGCCGAAAACCTGGCCCGGCGATGCGCGAGTGGCCGTCTGTCTGAGCTTCGACGTCGACAACGAATCCTATCTCTTGGCGGCCGGCCAAACCTCGCCCACCACGCTTTCCGCCGCCGATTTCGGAGCTGAAATCGGCCTGCCGCGCATTCTGGATCTGCTCGATCGCCATCAAGTTCCCGCGTCGTTTTTTATTCCCGCCGTCAGCGCCTTGCTGCATCCGGAAATGATCCCGGCGATCATGAAGAGCGGCCGTCACGAAATCGGCGTCCACGGCTGGATCCACGAATCGCCGCCGGCGATCGACAACGCCGCCGAAGAAGGCCGCCTGTTGAACAAAGCCATCGATTTTCTGACCAATGCCACCGGCAAGCGCCCCGTCGGCTATCGGGCACCAGGTTGGGCGTTCAGCCGCCACACGCTCGGCCTAATCCGCAACGCCGGTTTTCTCTACGACAGCAGCCTGCAAGCCATGGACGAGCCGTACGAGATCCTCTCGAACGGCGAACCGACCGGCATGGTCGAACTCGCCATCGACTGGACCCTCACCGAAACCCCGTATTTAGGCCGCGGCGGGACCATGCCCTCGCCCGAGCTGCTGTATCAGCTCTATCGGGAAGAGTTCGACGGCGCCTATCAGGACCGGACCATGTTCGTCCTGACGCTGCATCCTCACGTAACCGGCCATCGCGCCCCGATCCAACACCTCGACAAGCTGATCACCTACATGCAGTCCAAGCCCGGAGTCTGGTTCGCGACGTGCGAACAAGTGGCTCGCTACGTAAAAGACGCGAAATAGGCCTCTGGGTGGGAGCCTCGGTGCGGGGGTGGAAAGAGCGCATAGCTGGTAAAATCGACACATTGCATGAAGGACTGCCCGAAGTGCCGACTGGCAAATCCTGAAAACGCCATGCGCTGCGATTGCGGCTATGATTTCGCCTCGAACACGGTGGAAGAGTCGTATCTTCCGGCAAAGGAAAGGAGCGTTTGGACGTTCGAAGCGTTCCTAGTTCTGTCACTCTTTGTCGCCGTCCTGGGGGCGATTCTTCCATTCCTGGAGGCGGTTCTTCCATTTAGATACGACCCAGCCCTCACCACCTCCTGGAGCGTGTGCCTTGCATTATTCTGGCTCATTCTTGTAGTTGTTGGCTTGCTAAGATTCAAGAAACGCGGACTCTGGTTATTGATTGGAGTGCCGATTGCGCTCTTCTTCCCGTTTTCTCTCGTGCGGATCTTTTGGGTGTGCGCTCATAACCCTTTCGCATGTGCGTAGAATTCAAAGTAGCGACTACCCAAAATAGTGTCCCATTGACACACCAGCGCATTTCCCTTACACTGTTGGATAAATGCGCAAACTATTCTTCCTCGCATTCCCGCTCATCCTAAGCGCAGCCGACCGGAAAGCCGCCGTCGACCAATTAGTCCAACCGGTCATAGACACCGGAACCGCGCCCGGAGTCGTCGTCGGCATCCTCGAAGGCGGCAAAACGCAGGTCTTCGCCTATGGAAAAGGAGCCGGCGATCGCGCTCCCGACGCCAATACCGTTTACGAAATTGGCTCGGTCACGAAAACCTTCACCACCACCGCGCTCGCAGTCATGGTCGACCGCAAGATGGTCGCGCTGGACGATCCGGTCCGCAAATATCTGCCTCCCGATGCCGTTCCACCCGCAGCCAATAGCGATCCCGAGATCCGCCTGGTCGACCTCGCCACGCAAAGCTCCGGCCTTCCGCGCATGCCCACTAATTTTCATCCCAAAGATCTGCAAAATCCCTACGCCGATTACACGCCGCAACTGCTCTACCAATTCCTTGCGAAACAAACGCTCCATCTGGACCCGAAAGCCGGATTCTTCTACAGCAATCTCGGCATGGGACTGCTGGGACACGCGCTCAGCCTGCGCTACGGCAAGACTTATGAACAGATGATCACGGACCTGGTCACCGGGCCGCTCGATCTGGCCGATACTCGCGTAACGCTCACCGCCGACCAACAGGGTCGCCTCGCGCCCGGCCACGCTGGCGACGGCAACGTGGTTCACAACTGGGATCTCGACGCCCTGGCGGGAGCCGGGGCGCTCCGTTCCACCGCCTCGAATCTGCTCCGCTATCTTCAGGCCCATCTCGATCCGCCAGAGAAACTCAAAGCCGCCATCGAGCTCGCGCATGTCGAGCACGCCAAGATCGGCAACATGGGTAGCATCGCGCTGGCCTGGATTATCAAGCCCGACGGCAAGACTTTTTGGCATAACGGCGGCACCGCCGGTTACACGACGTACATCTCTTTCAACACCGCGCAAAAGACCGGAGTGGTCGTGCTGGTGAACAACGCCGGCACGCTTATGGACCAAATTGGCGACCGCCTGGAGCACATGCTCGCGGGCACGACGGTTGAGCCGCTGCCGCTGCATCGGGCGATTTCTCTCGATCCGAAAGCGCTGGATGAATTCGTCGGTACTTACGAAATCGCCGCCGCTCGCCTGACCATCACACGTGAAGGCAACGGCCTTCTCGCGCAACTCACCGGCCAGCCTGCTGTGAACATCTATCCCGAGGCGAAAGACAAGTTTTTCCTCCGCGTCGTCGAAGCCAGTCTCACGTTCGACCGCAACGATCAAGGCCAGATCACAGGCCTGGTAATGCACCAGAACGGCCGCGACACCAAGGCTAAGAAGGCGCAATAGTTATACTTAAAGTTTGGAGCTGGAAAAAACATTACTGCGCAAAGTGGGCGAGGCCGTCGCGCGATTCAAAATGATTCGCGATGGCGATCGCGTCGCTGTGGCTCTGTCCGGCGGGAAGGATTCGCTCACGCTGCTCGAAATCCTGCTGCTGCTGCAACAGCGCGCCCCCGTCGCCTTCACCGTCTGCGCCTTTACCGTCGAGCAGGGAAAATTTCTCCGTCCATTTGAACCACTTGGAGAATACCTGAAATCCCGTAATGTGGACTGGACGTATCATCGCGACAACCCCTCGATTCGGCTGATCGAGGAGCAGCCCGGCCACGGTTGCGACCTGTGCAGCCGCTATCGCCGCCGCGCCGTGTATCAGATCGTCCGCGGCCTGGGCGCCAACGTGATCGCGTTCGGCCATACTGCCGACGATTTTTGCGAATCGTTCTTACGCAATGCGCTGTTCACTGGACGGATCAGCTCGCTACCGCCGATCACCTGGTCCCGCCAGCGCGATTTTCGCCTGATTCGCCCGCTGTGCTTCGTTACCGAGGATCTGACTACACAATTCGCCTCGTCGCTCGGCGCGCCCATTATTCCCTGCGGCTGCGCCGACCGCACCGGCACCGTCCGCCGCACGCTGCGCGAAATGTTCGCGACCCTCGAAAAGGATCATCCGCATTTGAAGGAAACCATGCTGGCCGCGATGGGGAATATCGAAACCGGCCGTCTGCTCGACCCGCGATTTCTCGATCTGGAAGGGACTAGAGAGGTCAATCCGCTAGTGGTTCTGTCCGACTCGTAGCTGTTAGAATCGTCTCTTGCCGGCGCCCATCGTCACCGTCGTCGTGCCCACTTTGGCGGCTGGCGGCGTCCTGGCGGATTGTTTACAGTCAATCGAAATACAAACCTTTGACCAGTTTGAAGTGATCGTAATCGACAACAGCGGCGCCCGCCTCGCCTCTTCCAGCAGCGCGCGTGTGCGCGTCATCTCGAATACCCGCAACGCCGGCTTCGGAGCCGCCATCAACCAGGGGTTTCACCTGTCCGAAGCTCCGTATCTCGCGACGCTCAATGACGATGCGGTTGCCGATCCGCGCTGGCTCGAAAGGCTTGTCACAGCCGCCGAAGCGCGTCCCCGAGCGGGAATGTTCGCCTCCGAAGTGCGTCTGGACGCAACTCATCTCGATTCGGCCGGGATGCTGATTGCCGCCGATGGCTCCAGCAAGCAGCGCGGCCATCTCGAATCGCCCGTGAAGTTCGCCGGAATGAAGGATGCCTTGCTCCCCAGCGGATCCGCCGCCCTTTACCGGCGAAAAATGCTGGAGGAAATCGGCCTGTTCGACGAATCGTTTTTCCTGTACTGCGAGGATACCGACCTCGGCCTCCGCGCCCGCCGGGCCGGATGGGAATGCGCCTACGTTCCCGGCGCGATCGTCGAGCACCGATATTCCCACTCCGCCGGCCGCGCCTCGCCGCTGAAGGCCTATTACGTAGAGCGCAATCGACTCTGCACGGCGATCAAGAATCTTCCGCTCTTAATGTTGGCCGCCGCGCCCTTCGCCTCCCTCGCGCGCTATTTCTGGCACCTGATGTCGCTGTTTGAAGGCAGGGGAAAGACCGCGGAATTTCGCGCCGCTGGATATTCGGCCGCCCTGCTTCCTTTTCTCGTCCTGCGTGCCCACGCCGCAGCGCTCTTCCGGTTGCCGCGCCTGCTTCGCGAGCGCCGCCGCATCCGCCGGACTGCGCGACTCACGTCACGAGAGTTCCGGGCGCTTCTCGCCGAAAACGCCATCTCCATCCGTCAGGTGGCGAGCCTGTGAAGCTCCTGATCCTCATTCCCGCCTTCAACGAAGAAGGCTCGATCGTGGGCGTCATCAAGGAAGTGCATGACGTCATGCCGGGCGTTCCCGTCCTCGTGGTGGACGATTGTTCCGAGGACGCCACCCGCTCCCTTGCAGCCGCCGCGGGCGCGGGAGTGCTTCCGATGCCGTTTCATCTCGGCCTCGGCGGATGCGTGCAGGCCGGATACCGCCTCGCCTATGAGCTCGGTTACGACTACGTGGTTCGCGTCGACGGCGACGGCCAGCACAATCCTAAATACATCCCCAAAATCGTCGAAACTTTACAGCGCGAAGGCTGCGAAATGGTGATCGGATCGCGATTCGTCAACGGCGCCGGCGAGCACACTGGGCTTCTCCGCGCGCTCGGCATCGTGTTTTTCCGATTCATGCTGCGTCCGATTCTCGGCAAGACCGTGCACGATCCCACTTCCGGATTCGTCGGCGTGAATCGCACTGCGCTCGCGCTGTTCAGCAAGAGCTTCCCGCTGGAATATCCTGAGATTGAAGCGCTGGTGGTGCTGCAGCGCAAGCGCTTCCGATTCGTCGAAGTGCCCGTCGTGATGCGCCCGCGCCGCGCCGGACGCTCCACCATCACCGCGCTCCGTTCGCTCTACTATCCCGTGCATGTGCTGCTGGGCGTGTTCGTCAACGTTTTGAAATTCGAAGGCCGGAGAAAATAAAATGGATCGTCTGACCAATGTCATGACACTCTTCAGCGCAGTGCTGATCTGTTTCGTTCTCCTTTCCGTGCGCCGCGCTCATATCCGCGTGGAGTATTCCGTCAGTTGGCTGCTGGCCGCTATGGTGCTTCTGATTTTCTCCCAATGGCGCGCGCTACAGGAACGGATCGCTGCGGCGATCGGCCTGCAAAATGCGCCGTTGGCTGTGCTGATGGTGGCGGGCGCTGTGTTCCTGATTGTGCTGTATCGTTTTTCGCTGATCATCTCGCGCCTCAAGGATTCGAATATCGCCCTCATGCAGCGCGTCGCGATTTTGGAATTTCGCCTCACGGCTCTCGATCAAAAAAGCAGCACCCGATCATGAAGAAGAAAAAGCCTCAGCCTGAAGTCAGATCTGCCGCACCGCCGCCTCGTCATTCCGTCAATATCCGGTGGTGGCCATGGATCGCCGCCGCCATCGGACTCTTCGTCGTGTACGAAATCTATACCCCTGCGATCAATGGCCGCTTCGTCTTCGACGATTTCAGCTTGCCCTTTTTCTCCCCTACTATCAGCGATAACTTTTCGCGATGGGTGGGCTTTTATCGCCCGTTGCTGATGCTCAGCTATTGGATCGACTTCCGTCTTTGGCACACCGCGGACCAGCCCATCGACGCGCACGCTTTCCACGCCACCAACGTCTTCCTTCATTTTCTGGCGTCCGCCTTAGCGGCACTCATCGTGTGGAAGCTGCTCGATTGGGCCGAAGTCAAAGGACGAATGCGAGCCGCGCTGGCCGTGTTCTCGGGCGCGTTATTTCTGCTGCACCCATTGCAGACCGAATCGGTCGCGTACGTCGCCGAGCGCGGCGAAGATCTGAGCGTGATGTTTTATTACGCTGCGTTCGCGGTGTTTCTCTATCGCCGCTCCGAATCGATCACATTGCTCCGTTCGCTGGTTGTCATCCTCCTGTTTGGAGCGGCGCTCGCCAGCAAGGAACACACGCTGACGCTGCCGGTTCTATTGCTGCTCACCGATTATTTCTGGGGACGCGGCGGGATTCGCAAAAATATTTATCTGTATGCCCCATTTGCGGTCGGCGCGGCCATTGGAGGAGCTTTCGTGTACCGCGTTCTCCGCGAATCCGCCACGGCCGGATTCCACCTGCGCGACCTGACTCCGGTCGACTTTTTCCTAACCGAATGCCGCGTCTTCTGGATCTACGTGCGCCTCTTCTTTCTTCCTTTCGGCCAGAACATCGATCCGGATATTCCCGTTTCACACAGCCCTCTCGATCATGGCGCGATTTTCGGTTTCCTGGCCCTCGCCGCTTTGATCGCCGCAGCCTGGATTTATCGCAAGCGTTATCCCCTGGCCGCATTCGGCGTGTTCGTGTTTATTTTGCTCCTCTCGCCCACGTCTTCCATTGTTCCGATTCGCGACGTGATGGCCGAGCGCCGCATGTATCTCCCGTTTATCGGCTTGCTGCTGGTCTCTTGCGAAATTCTGCGCCGGATCAAATTTGAACACGTCGTCGGCATAGGAGCCGCGGTGCTGGTGATCTGCTCCGTCCTCACCTATCAGCGATCTCAGGTGTGGGCGGACCCGCTTGCATTGTGGCAGGACAGCGTTTCGAAGTCTCCCCATAAATACCGGCCGCGATTTCAGCTCGCCTACGCGCAGTTCGAGCACGGGCAGTGTCCCGCTTCCGCGCAATCCTATGAGGACGCGTCTCGTCTGGGCCCCATCGGGCTGGACCTGCTGGTCAACTGGGCCCTGGCGCTCGAATGCGCTGGGAAATGGGAGCTGGCCATCGACAGATTGCGCGAAGCCGAGCAGCGCCGCAACGACGCGCACATCCATTCACAGATCGCGATGGTCTATGCAAAGCACCAACACATCCCGGAGGCTTTGGATGAGCTTGCCGCGGCGGAAAAGTTGGATCCCAACTACGACGTCACCTACCTGTACCGCGGCAACATCGAGGAGTTGCAAGGCGACCGAGCCGGAGCCGCCCGCGAATACATGCATGCTTTGCGCCTGAATCCACAGCTTCAACCCGCGCGGGAAGCGCTCAACCGCGTGGCCGCAGCACGCTAATGTGTGTGAAGAGCGACATCCACCTTTCCCTGTGGTCGCGGCCTAAATGTGAGAGCGTCGACACTGAGCCGCGACCACAGGGAGCGGTCGGCATCTCGGGTGTCCGATGACCCGCATTGGCGTCAACGCGCTTTATCTCATTCCCGGCGGCGTCGGCGGAACTGAAATCTATCTGCGCGAGCTGTTCCGCGCCCTCGCCCGAATCGACACTTCGAACGAATACTTCGTCTTCACCAACTTCGAAACGCACTCGACCAAAGGCGACGATCTGGTTCCCCGCCAGGCTAATTTCCACGCGAAGCCGCAAGCCGTCCACGCCGCTTGGCGGCCCGCGCGCATTCTGTGGGAACAGATCGTTCTACCCATGGAAGCCTCGCGCTACCGTCTGGACGTTTTGTTCAACCCCGGATTCACCGTTCCGATCTTCGCTCCGTGCTCCTGCGTGACCGTTTTTCACGACCTCCAGCACAAGCGCCATCCCGAATATTTCCGCTGGTTCGATCTTCCCTTCTGGCGCCTTCTCCTCTGGACCTCCGCCCACCGCTCGCGCACCATCATCGCCGTCTCCGAAGCCACCCGCGCGGATCTCGAACATTTCTACAAATTCGCCTCCGGCCGCATCACCGTGATTCCTCACGGCGTCGACCCGGCATTTTTCGCGCTGGACCGTTCCAAGATCGAACCCTACATCCTCTGCGTCTCCACGTTGCATCCGCACAAGAATCTCGATCGCTTGATTCGCGCCTATGCGCAAAAGAAGCGAGATTACAAACTGATCCTCGCGGGAATGCGAGGCTTCTATGCGTCGCAGCTCGAATCGCTGATCGCCGAGCTCGATGTAACGAAGTCCGTCGAGCTCACCGGCTGGGTTCCGCGCGCAGATCTCTTGCGCCTTTATCAACACGCCCGAGCATTCATCTATCCATCGATGTTTGAAGGCTTCGGCATGCCGGTGCTGGAAGCCATGGCCGCGCGGATTCCGGTGGCGTGCGCGGACATTCCTCCCTTGCGCGAAGTCGCCGGCGATGCCGCGCTGTATTTCGATCCGCAAGATGAGAACGCCATCGCAGCCGCGCTCGACCGCATCGCGTCGGACGATTCTCTAGTCGCCGCCGGCGCAGCGCGAGCCCGCAACTTCACCTGGGAATCTGCTGCCGAACGCACTCTGGCCGCCCTCAGTCACAAGGATCTTTCTTAACGCCGTCAACACGTTAGAAAAATCAGCTTGCGGCGCGGTGCTACCTTCGAATCAGAAAACTTTCTGGCCAGGAAGGTTAGTGTCGTATTGAGGTGGTACTGAACTCCCGGAGGCCGTCAACGCCTTGCGGTGTCAGCTCGTAGCATGGCATCGACGGGAGATTGCGTCGAATCGATTCGATAAACTTCCGGCGTGTTATTAAATGCGCGGGGAATCAGAGAGGGAACATGATTCGAAAGCAGAGAAACCGCGGGACGCCATAAAGCGAGTACCCCAGATCATCTTCAGCTAGAAGTTTCCTCAAACCATCGGCGGCCGGAATACGCCTGGCGATAAGTCCAGAAGCCCCGGCCGCCCACGACATTAGAAGTGTCTTTATCTTCCGACCACAAGAATCATGAAGCTGTCCGGAATCGCCTGCGGCCGGCCTTTTTTGCCATCTTTACCCTCGGCCGGCGGCCCGAATTCCGCATCCGGAAGATACAGCTTGTGAGCCTTCGAATCCGCACCGATGGTCCGCGCTCCACGCATGGTCTGGATGGTCGCCACCGGCTCAAACTTGCCGGGCGACGTCTCTCCCACCATCGTGATGGTGCCGTCGGCGCCGTTCGCGCTGAATGCGTACCCATCGTCGAACGCCACGCCATCGGGCCCGCGCCCGATCTCCGGCGTGGCCAGAACTCTTCCCGCCATCGGATCGCTCACGATCATCATTTTGTTTCCGCACACCGAATAAAGTCGTCCCTTCGCATCGATGGTAAGCCCGCTCGGCCCGTCGCACGGCGCAATCGAGTAGCGCTTCGAAACCAGCGAATCCTTGGCATCGACGACCACGATTTCATTGGTGTCTTCAATATTCGCGAACACGTGACCCTTGCCGTCGATCTGCGCGAACTCGGGCTTCCCACCCACCGGAATCGACGCCGTGATCACGTTGCCCGTCTTCGCATCGATCGCCGTCGAATCCTTGCTACGCCCGTTGAGCGTGAACACGCGGTGCGTCACCGGCTCATAAATAATCGAGTCCGGATTCTGCCCCGTCTTCACCTTGCTGGTGACTTTCAGCGTTTTCAAATCGAAGACGGTGACGTCGTTGTCGCCGCCGTCGCTGGTGAATCCCTTGCCCAGATCGCCCGCGATCGCGATTCCGTGCACGCCATTGGTATCCGGAATGGTCCCGACCACTTTATCCGTCGACGTGTCGATCACATCCGTCTGCGTGCCGTGCGACACGTACAGACGATGGTTGGCGCTGTCGACATACACATAATCCCAGCGGCCCGCGCCGCCGACTTTGATCTTGTCCAGCATCTTGTACGTAGGCGGTGCGGCAAACGCGCACGCCGCTGCGAGCAGAAATAGAGTCTTCATGGCCTACCACGGTATAACTTCAAGCTGAAGATTCGCTGAAAGCGCGCGCCGGCATACGGGCGTCGCGCGCCGGAAACACGACGCGAAATTTCGACCACTCGCCTTCCACGCTCCGCACATCGATCGCCGCGCCATGAGCTCGCGCGATGCTTTCGGCCAGAGCCAGCCCCAGCCCGTGGCCTCCATCGCCGCGCGCCCGATCGGCCCGATAAAAGCGCTTGAAGATGTGCGGCAGATCTGCCGCGGAGATGCCTGCGCCGAAATCTTCAATCGCCACGGCGATTTGCGAATCCGCGCTCTCCACCGTCACGATCACATCGCCGCCCGCGCGCGAATATTTCAAAGCATTATCGAGCAAGACAATGAACAGCCGATGCAGCGCCGCGCGATTGCCGGCAATCACCGCGGCGTCGTCCCCGAGCGACGCCTTCACGCGTACTTGCCGCATCTCGGCGAGCCCGCGCATCTCCGAACACACGTCGCGTAAGACTTCTTTCACGTCGATCGGAGCCAGGGGCATCTCCGCCATTCCCGTATCGCGCCGGGCGAGAAGCAGAAGGTCCTCAACGAGCTGCGTCATACGTTCTGTCTCCGCCGCGATCTCTTGCAGCGATCCGCGATACGTCTCGGGCGACCGTGCGCGCCGCAGCGCCAGCTCCGCCGTGGTCCGGATCACGGCCAGCGGCGTCCGCAATTCATGCGACGCATCGGCCACGAATTGCGAAAGCGTCTTCACAGCGCTTTCCAGCCGAGCCAGCATCGTGTTCAGAACCTCCGTCAGCCGGGCCAACTCATCGCCCGTCGCCGGCACCGGTAGACGTTCCGAAAGATTTTCGATGCTGATGGTCAGGGCCGCCGCGCTGATATCGTTCACCGGTTTCAAAGCCCGCCCGCTGAGCCAGACGCCGCCAAGACTGGCGATCGCGATGACAACCGGCATCAAACTCAGCAACAGCCAACCCAAAAGTTGCAGCGTGTGGGTCACTTCGCCGACCGGCGCGCCCACCTCCAGATGAAACACTTCGCCATTCACGCTGAACTGCCTCTGCAACACGCGAAAATTCTCGGCCGGAGTTTTCTCGGGATAGTGAAAGGCAAATCCGCGGTCGCCACGCAGCGAAATATAGCTCGACGGCGGCAGCGCCTGGCAAAATTCGTTCAATTCGTCCTTGAGCTGACTGCCCGCCGCTTCCATGGATTCTCCGCGGAAGTATTTTTCGAATCGAGACGCCCGGCCGTCGATATCGCGATCGATCTCGCCCATCAGCCGGCTGCGCAGCGATAGCCAGATCAGCCCGCCGAAAATTGCCAATCCCGCCGTCAGCGCGACGCCGTACCACACCGTCAATCGAAACCGGATCGATCGTCTGCGCATCAGGGCTCCCGCATCATGTAGCCGAATCCGCGAACGGTGTGGATCAGCTTCGGCTGGCGCGTGTCGACTTTCAGGCGCAGCAGGCGCATGAAAACTTCCAGCGTATTCTCGTTCACTTCGGTTGAAAATCCCCACACCGATTCGAGAATCGTGTCGCGGCTGACGGCTCGCCCGGCGTTGCGCATCAGCAGCTCCAATAATCGGTATTCGCGCGGCGTTAGATTCAACTCCTTCGAACCACGGGTCACGCGATGGCTGGCCGGATCCAGCTTCACATCGGCGATTTCCAGACACACTGGCCTCGCGATCACGCCGCGCCGGCTCACCGCGCGCACCCGCGCCAGTAGAATATCGATTGAAAACGGCTTAATCAGATAGTCGTCCGCCCCGCAATCCAGGCCCTTGACGATATCCGCCGGAGCGTCGCGCGCGGTCAGCATCAGCACCGGAGTCTGGTTCTTGCACTCGCGCAAACGCCGCGCGACAGCCATTCCATCCATCCCCGGCAGCATCACGTCCAGCACGATCACGTCGAACGGCGAGCAGCGTGCGATCTCGAATCCCTCTTTTCCGTCCCTGGCGACCACCACCTGGTGGCCCTCTTCGTGGAAGGTCTTTTCCAACAGCTGCGCCATCCGCCGTTCGTCTTCCACTACCAGAATCTGCATTCCACCACGATCCTAACAGAGAAATCTTTCAGGGATTCTTCAGGTATCCGTGGTCCACTGAGAGCTTGATGAACCAAAGAATGCTGATTTGGTTTTTCGCCGCCGGACTGGTTTCGGCGCAAGCTCCCGCGCCACCGGCCATCACGCTGCAGGACGCTCTCGCCCGCGCCAAACAGTACGGCGGCCAGATTCAAAGTGCTAATCTCGCTGTACTTCTGGCCAAGGAAGACACGGCGCAGATCCGAGCCGGCCGGCTTCCTTCGGTCAGTGCGTTCAATCAGTTCATCTACACCGAAGGCAATGGGACGCCTTCCGGGGTTTTCGTCGCCAACGACGGCGTCCACGTCTACAACGAACAGGCGGTAGTTCACGAAGAGGTGCTCTCCTTCGTCCGGCATGGCGAGATGAACCGGGCGCTGGCGGCTGAAGCCATCGCGAAAGCGAAAGTCGAAGTTGCCGCGCGGGGCGTAAACTTGACCGTCATTCAGGACTACTTCGCTATCGTCAGCGCGCAAAGGAAATTCGCCAACACGCAAAGAAGCGTCACCGAAGCCGAGCATTTTCTCGATATCACCAATAAACAAGAGCGTGGCGGCGAAGTCGCGCATGCCGACGTGGTGAAAGCGCAGATCGACCTGCAGCAGCGCCAGCGCGACTTGAAAGAAGCGCAGCTCGCCATCGATAAAGCCAAGATCGCGCTTGGCGTACTGATTTTCCCCAATTTCAGCGCGGATTTCACCGTGGTCGACGATTTGCAACAACCCGCGATTCTCCCACCGATGACCGAAGCCCAATCGCAGGCAACCTCGTCAAGTCCCGATCTCAAAGCCGCGGCCGCAACCGTAATGGAAGCCGGGCACGAGATCGATGTCGCGCGCTATCAGTATCTGCCCTCCTTCGGGCTCGATTTTTTCTACGGCATCGACGCGAATCAATTCGCGGTTCAGTCCAATGGTCCGACGCAAGCCACCGGCCGCAGCACGCTACCGAACTTCGAGGTCAACGGCCGACAGAATCTGGGATACGTCGCGCAGGCGACGCTGAATATTCCCGTATGGAACTGGGGCGCGACCAAAAGCAAAATTAAGCAGGCCGAGCTGAAGCGCGATCAGGCTCAGCTCGACCAGACGCTGGCGCAGCGGACGCTTCAAGCCAACCTGGCTGCCGCCTACGCGGAGGCGCAGGGCGCGCTCGCGCAGATCGATTCGCTGCGCAGCTCGGTGGATCTGGCAAACGAAAGTCTTCGTTTGACGCTCCTCCGTTATCAGGCAGGCGAAGCGACCGCGCTCGAAGTCGTGGATGCGCAGAACACCGTCACGCAATCGCGAAACGCGTATGATGACGGACTGGCGCGCTATCGGGTCGCGCTGGCGAATCTGCAAACGCTCACGGGGAATTTATAATCATGTCTCACCGGCAAACATTTTGGATCGCGTGCCTGGCCGGCGCAGCCGCCCTGCTGGCTGGATGCGGCAAGGCGAAGGACAAGGAAGCCGGTGGTGAGCAGGAGCCTCCCACCGCCGTCACCGTCGAGGCCGCCGTGCTCGGTGCGATCGACCATGTGGTCACCGCCGACGCCGTTCTGTATCCCATCAATCAGGCCAACGTGACGCCGAAAATCAGCGCCCCAGTGCGCCGCGTGCTCGTGAATCGCGGCGATCATGTTCGCGCGGGGCAAGTTCTTGCCGAGCTCGAAAGCGCCGATCTCGCGGCATCGGCCAATGAAAGCCGCCAGCAATACGAGCAGACCCAGGCCGCGTATCAAAACCTGACCGGCGCCACCGCTCCCGACGATAAGACCAAGGCGCAAGCCGATGTGCAGGCCGCGCAACAGACCTTCGACGCAGCCAAGAAAGTTTATGAAAGCCGCGTGGCGTTGCAAAAAGAAGGCGCGCTGGCGCAAAAGCTGGTCGACGATGCTAAGGTCGCCATGGTGCAGGCGCAGAGCCAGCTCGAAACCGCGCAGCGGCACCTGCAATCGCTGAACACCGTGGGCCAGCGCGAATCGATTCGAGGCGCACAGGCGACTATGGATGCGGCCAAAGCGCACTACGAAAACGCAGCCGTGCAGCTTTCCTACGCGAAAATCATCAGCCCCATCAGCGGCATTGTCTCCGACCGCAGCGTCTATCCGGGAGAAATGCCCGCCAGCGGAACGCCCATCGTCTCGATCGTCGACATTTCCCAAGTGGTCGCGCGCGCCAATGTTCCCGTGAAGGAAGCCGAGTCGATCAAAGTGGGCCGGCCTGCTCGCATCGCTGGACCGGATGGCGATCTGCCGGGTAAAGTCACCGTAGTGAGTCCCGCCGTCGACCCCAGCACGACGACCGTGGAAGTGTGGGTGCAAGCCGCGAATCCGGGCGAACGCTTGAAACCCGGCGGCACTGTGCGCGTCGCGATCATCGCCGAAACGATTCAGAACACGCTGGTGGTTCCTGCGTCGGCGATTCTCAACTCCGACGACGGAGGCGAGAAGGTGATGGTGATCACCAAAGATTCCATCGCGCATGAGCGCCGCATTTCACCCGGAGTCCGCCAAGGCGATCGCGTGCAGATTTTGAGCGGTCTTCAGCCCGGTGACCAAGTTGTCGTGAGCGGAGGTCTTGGCCTGGACGACAAAGCCAAGGTGATCGTGCAGGCGCCGAAGTCGGAAGAGGACGAAGACGAAGATCAGCCCGAGGACGAGCCCAAACCGGCTGACAAGAACGCGAAAGATACCAAGGCCAAGAAGGAATGATCGGAGAATACACGCTTCCGGACATCGCCGCGGCTTCCGAACATTGGACCGCGCGCTTTTCCCGGCCCATTATTTTCCTGATTCTCACACTGATCGCGTGCGGCGTCTATCTCGCCTTCACCATTCCGGTGGCGGTATTTCCCAGCACCGATTTTCCGCGCATCGTGGTGGGCGTCGATAACGGGGTCGCGCCCATTAACCAGATGCAGGTGACCGTGACGCGGCAAATCGAAGAGGCAATGAATGCGGTGCCTGGACTGGAGGTGGTCCGTTCCATCACCAGCCGCGGCTCGGCGGAAATCAATCTGTTTTTCAACTGGGACGTCGACATGTTCCAGACGCTTCAGTACGTCGACGCCGCGCTCGCGCGTGCCCAGACTACACTGCCTTCCACCGCGAAGCTGACCGTGAATCGCCTGACGTTCGCCGCCGTGTCGCCCATCGTCGGCTACAGCCTCACGTCCGATACCATGCCCCAGACGCAGCTATGGGAGCTGGCGAATTACACCATCAAGCCGCGCTTGAATCGCGTGAACGGCGTCGCGACGGTCGTCTTACAAGGCGGCGCTGTCCCCGAATTTCAGATCGAACCCGATCCCGCGAAACTTCTGCAAGCCCAGGTGACCGTCCCAGGAATCCTCGACGCCGTGGCGCGCAGCAACATGATCGATTCGCCCGGTCTGATTGAAAATAATCACGAGCTTTCGCTCACGCTGGTCACCGGCCAGACGCGCGATCCGGCGGAGATCGCGAATATCGTGGTCCGGACCACTCCCTCCGGCGTTCCAGTGCGCATCGGCGACATCGCGGCCGTGCATTCCTCAGTCATGCCGGTCTACACGATCGTCACGGCGAATGGAAAACCCGCGGTCCTGTTGAATATTCGCCGCCAGCCGGACAGCAACACCGTCGCCGTCGCCGAAGCCGCCGCGCACGAAATGGATGCGATCCGCCCGACGCTGCCGCCCGGCGTGAAGATCCAGACGTTTTACGATCAATCCGAGTTGGTGCGCGACTCAATCGACAGCGTGCGCGACGCAATCCTGATCGGACTGGTTCTCGCCGCCATCATTCTGGTCCTGTTCCTAAGGGATTGGGGTAGCTCCCTGGTGGCCGCGCTGGTGATTCCTGCGACGGTCGCGATTACTTTTGTCGCGCTGCGTCTGATGAATCAGAGCTTCAACCTGATGACGCTGGGCGGGTTGGCCGCGGCAGTGGGCCTGGTGATCGACGATGCGATTGTCGTGGTGGAAAATATCGTCCTGCATCGCGACTCCGGCCAGACTCGCGCGGAGGCGATTCGCAGCGCTCTGCGTGAAATTCGCGTGCCGCTGGTGGGCTCGACCATCACACCCATCGTGGTCTTTATCCCGCTCGTCTCCATCACCGGCGTAACCGGGACCTTCTTTCGAGCGCTGGCCGTCACCGTTGGCGTCGCGCTGCTCACGTCTCTTGCATTAGCTCTCACCTGGACCCCGACTCTCAGCCACTACCTGCTCAGGAGCCGTCCGCCGCGCGAGCATGACGAAGTCGCCACCACCGGCATCATGGGCCGCCTCACACGCATTTATGACCGGGCCTTGAAATTCGTGCTGGCATATCCGCTGCTGCTTGCGCTCGGATGCGCCGGCCTAGTGGTGGCGTCGTATTTCGGCTATCAAGCGCTCGGAACCGATCTGCTGCCCGCCATGGACGAGGGCGGATTTATTCTCGATTACCTGATGCCCGCCGGTTCGTCGCTGGTGGACACCAACCAGGTTCTGCTCGGCGTCGAAAAGATCCTGCAAGCGACTCCCGAAGTGATTGGCACTTCGCGGCGCACTGGACTCGAGCTCGGCCTCGCGGCCGTTACCGAGGTAAACCGGGGCGACTTTACGGTCCGGCTCACACGGCAATCCGGCCGCCGTCCCATCGAGGAAATTATTTCCGAGATTCGAGCGAAGGTCGGCAAAGCCTATCCGCAGCTTGACGTCGAATTCGTCCAGGTTTTGCAGGACCAGATCGGCGACCTGACCGATTCGCCGGAGCCGATGGAGATCAAGCTGTTCTCTCAAGATCCCAATCTGCTGAAAGTGTGGGGGCCGAAGATCGGCGAGAAGCTCAAGAAGACCAAAGGCGTGGTCGATGTGAAGGACGGTATCGAGAATACTATCAGCGGCTCCGCCATCGTGATGAACGTCGACCCGGTGACGGCCGCGCGCGCCGGCTTCAGTCCGCAGGAGATCGAACTGGACGCGAGCGCGATTCTGCAAGGCGAGCCTGCGACGACCCCGGTGGTAGTTAACGACCGTGCGTATACCATCCGCGTGCGCTTTCCTGAGAATACGCGTGCGTCGCTGAACGAAATTCGCAACACGATCATCACCAGCAGCTCCAGCGGAAAATCTGCGACGCTCGGGTCGCTTGCGACTTTTCAAGATGAAGTCGGGCAGACCGAAGTGGTTCGCGAGAATCTACAGCGCCGCATCGCCGTGACCGGACGCTTCGAAGGGATGAGTCTGGGCGAAGGCATGGCAATGGTACAGAAAATCGTCGCAAGCATGGAGATTCCCCCATCGATTCGCGTCGTATACGGCGGCACGTATGAGCAGCAGCAGAAATCGTTTCACGACCTGCTGCTGGTGCTGGCGCTGGCCGTGGTGCTGGTGTTCGCGGTGCTGCTGGTGGAATTTCGCACCTTCGCGGCTCCCACGGCGATCCTGGCATCGGCGCTGCTTTCCACTTCAGGCGTATTTTTCGCGTTGCTGATCACCGGAACCACCTTCAATATTTCCTCCTTCATGGGATTGATCATGGTGGTCGGCATCGTCGCGAAGAACGGGATTTTACTGCTGGACGCGGATCAGCGTTTTCGTGCGGAAGGAACTCCGCCGCGCGAAGCGATGTTGCAAGCCGGAGCGCGCAGATTGCGGCCCATCATCATGACAGCGCTCGCGACGATCGCGGGAATGATTCCTCTTTCGCTCGCAATCGGCGCCGGGTCGCAGATGCTGCAGCCGCTGGCGATCGCGGTGATCGGCGGGATCCTCGCGTCGATGGTGCTGTCTCTGGTGGTGACCCCGGCGGTCAATTATTACTTGAGCGGCCGCGACTAGCGTTAGTATCGATTCATGCGCCGATTCGCGTTGCTCTACTCGCTTGCCTGTCTGACCCTGGCCGCACAGCCCTATCCGCAAAATCTCTTCGCCGAAATGCGCTGGCGGATGATTGGACCCTTCCGCGGCGGACGCACTCCCTCCGTCGTCGGCGTGGCGAGCCAGCCCAACATCTTTTACATGGGCGTCAACAACGGCGGCGTGTGGAAGACCACCGATTACGGCCAGACCTGGAACCCCATTTTCGATGACCAGCCCACCGGCTCCATCGGAGCCGTCGCGGTAGCGCCTTCGAATCCCGACATCATCTACGTCGGCAGCGGCGAAGGATTGCAGCGGCCCGATCTTTCCACTGGCGATGGAATTTATAAATCGACCGACGCGGGCAAGACCTGGCAGCATCTCGGCCTGCCCGACGGGCAGCAGATTTCGTCCATCGTCGTCGATCCTCACGATCCCAATCGCGTGTTCGCCGCCGTGCTGGGCCATCCCTACGGGCCGAATGAAGAGCGTGGCGTGTTCCGCTCGACCGACGGCGGCGCGACTTGGCAGAAAGTTTTGTACAAGGATGCCGACACCGGCGCGCGCCAGGTCGCGTTCGACCCGTCGAATCCACGCAAGATTTACGCCGCGATGTGGGCTGCGCGGCAATTTCCATGGGAATCGAGCGCGAACGGTCCCGGCAGTGGCTTGTTCATGTCGAACGATGGCGGCTCGACGTGGCGGCAGTTGACGCTCGGTCTGCCGAACGTCGCCGACGACGGCCTGGGTCCGATGAGCTTCGGAATCGCGCCATCGAATCCGCGGCGCATGTACGCTCGTGTCGAAGCGAGGCGCAACGGCGGATTCTACCGGTCCGACGACGCCGGGGAAAACTGGCGGCGCGTCGGCAATGAAGCCCGCGTCATCGGACGCGGCACCGATACCAGCGCCGTCACCGTCGACCCCCGCAACCCCGACGTAGTCTACGTCGCCAACACTTCTACGTATCGTTCCACCGACGCCGGCGCGACGTTTATCGCCATCAAAGGCGCGCCCGGCGGCGACGATTATCAATCCATTTGGATCAATCCCACGAATCCGGAAATCATCGCGCTCGGCGTCGACCAGGGCGCCACCATCAGCGTCAACGGCGGCAAAACCTGGAGCAGTTGGTATAACCAGCCCACCGCGCAGTTCTATCACGTGATCACCGACAATCGATTTCCTTACTGGGTCTACGGCGGCCAGCAGGAAAGCGGATCGGTGGCCATCCTCAGCCGCAGCGACTACGGCGAGATCACGTTTCGCGACTGGCATCCGGTGGCGGTCGAGGAATACGGCTACGTCGCGCCCGATCCGCTCGATCCAAACATGATCTATGGAGGCAAAGCAACGCGATTCAATCAGACCACCGGCGACGTGCAGAACATCGCGCCGGAGCCGGGACGCGGCGGCGGAAAATATCGGTCGGTGCGCACCATGCCGATCATTTTTTCGACCGTCGATCCGCACGTGCTGTATCTCGCCGCGAACGTCTTGTTCAAGACCGTCAACGGAGGGCATAGCTGGCAGGTGATCAGTCCGGATCTGACGCGCGAAAAGTACGAAACGCCGAAAAGCATGGGCAATTTCGCGGCGCTCGATCCCGAAAAAGGGAAGCATCGCGGAGTGATCTACGCGATCGCGCCGTCGCGCAAAGACGTGAACACGATCTGGGTGGGAACCGACGACGGACTGATCCACGTGACGCGCGACGGAGGCAAAACCTGGAAGAACATTACGCCGCCGGATCTGACGCCGTGGAGCAAAGTGTCGCAGCTCGACGCGTCATATTTCGATAATGATACGGTCTACGCGTCGATCAATCGCTTTCGCCTCGACGATCTGCAACCGTATATCTATCGGACGCACGACGGCGGCAAGACGTGGAAAAAAATCGTGGACGGGATTCCCGCGAACGAAACCGTCAACACCGTTCGCGAAGATCCGGTCCGCAAGGGAATGCTGTTCGCCGGCACGGAGCGCGCCGCTTACGTTTCCTTCGACGACGGCGGGCATTGGCAGACGCTGCGCCTGAACATGCCCGCCACGTCGATTCGCGATCTGGTGATTCACGGCGACGACGTAGTCGTGGGGACGCACGGGCGGTCGTTCTGGATTCTCGACGACATCTCGCCGCTGCGACAGATCAACGCGCAGACCACTTCGACGCTGCTGTGCAAGCCTCAACTTGCATACCGTATGGCTCGCGATCGTTATCCGGATACTCCGCTGCCGCCCGAAGTTCCGGCTGGTCAGAATCCGCCCGACGGCGCGATTCTGGACTATTATCTATCTGCGAAATCGTCGGCTCCCGTCACGATTGAAATTTTCGATCGCGCGGGCAAATCGGTAAGAAAGTATTCGAGCGGCGATCAACCGGAACCGATCGAAGAGCGCGAGTTAAACGTTCCCACGTACTGGGTTCGCCCGCCGCGTGTCCTGTCATCGGAGGCGGGAATGCATCGCTGGGTGTGGGACCTGCGTCTTCGCCCGCCCGATTCGCTTACGCATACGTATCCGATTTCGGCGATTTTTCACGATACGCCTCGGTATCCGCTGGGACCGTGGGTGCTGCCGGGCGAGTATTCGGTGAAGCTGACGATCGATGGAAAGACTTACACGCAGCCGCTGACAGTGAAAATGGATCCACGGAACAAGACCGGCCTCGTGGGATTGACAGAGCAGTTCACGCTGGCGACGAAAGCGTGGGCCGCGGTGAACGAATCCTACGCGGCAATTCAGGAAATTCGCAAACTGCGGGCGGAGCATCGCGGAGACGCTCTCGACCGGAAACTGGCGGCGCTGGAAGGATCGGGCGGAGGCCGTGGACGCGGCGCGGCTCAGGATGGCGAAAGCTTTTCCAGGCTGAATGGCGAGCTGACGCAGATTCTCGGGATCCTGGAAGATTCGGATCAGCCCCCGACGATGCAGGCCGCGGCTGCGGTGGCCGAATTACGCAAATCGCTTGATACGCAGCTTGCGAAATGGAAAGCTCTGAAGCCGTAGATTACTTGCGCTCTTTCGGCTCGACGATCACACCTTCGCGCACCGCATCGGTCGGATTCAGGATCACCATGTCGTTCGCGTGCAGCCCGGATTCGATCTCGATTTCAGCGCCGTAATCGCGGCCCAGCGTCACTTTCTGGAAATGCACGCGGTGATTTTCGTCGATTGTGGCCACTTGCGGACCCGAAGTCGGCAGCATTAACGCGTCGGCCGGAAGCATCAGAATGTCCACCGGATGCGGCAGGTTGAAGCGAGCCTTGGTATACATGCCCGGCAGCAGCTCTTCTTTGTCGTTCTTCACCAGCAGCACCGCAAGCATGGTTCGCGACGCCGCGTCCACCGAGTGGGTGATTCCTTGCACCTTAGTATGGAACACGCGCCCCGGCAGCTCATCCACGGTCAGCTCCACCGGAACATTGTCATGGATCAGCGGGGCGTACGATTGCGGAATGCTCACGAACACGCGCAGCACGTCGATCTGGGCGATGCGCATCACTACCCGCGACGATGAAGTGTTGCCGGCTGTCATCAGTGTCCCGATATCGGATTCGAGAGACCGAAACGTGACCACGCCGTCGAAAGGAGCTTCCAGGCGGTCGAACGCCTTCATATCCTCCAGCCGCCGCAAGTTCGCCTCATTGGCCGCGATGGTGCTTTGCGCGGCCCGGATATTTTCTTCCGCCGATTTCACGTTGGCCTGCGCGAGCTCCAACGCGGCGGTCTTTTCATCCAGGTCCTGGCGGGCGAACACTCCCTTTTCGGTCAGATTCTTCCAGCGTTTCGCGGTCACGTCGGCGAGCTTCAGATTGCTTTGCGCCGCCAGCTGCGCCGCCTGCAACTGTTGCAGTGCCGCCTTCGATTGCGCCAGCGTCGCATTGGCCTGGTCGATTTGCTGGTCGAGTTCGGGCGTGTCCAGCTCAAACAGCATCTGCCCTTTCTTTACGCGAGTCCCGATATCGGCTCCGCGGCGCTTGATGTATCCGTCGGTGCGGGCGTAAATCGGCGTTTCCTGCATGGCCACCGTCTGGCATGGAAGTTCAATGGCGGATTTCAACGGCGCCGTGTGCACGCGGCCGACGTTCACCACGGGCGGCCGGCTCGCGTCCTCGGTAACGGCGGATGCCAGAGTTCGATCGTGCGTTCTCCGCTGGCCCAGCTCGAAGAAAATGCCTGCGCCCAGCGCGGCGCCCACCAGCACCAGGAGCAGCAGAAATCCCAGATGCGACTTTTTGGCGGGAGGCGCGTGATGCCGCTCGATTTGTTCTTCGTCGATATGCGATTTCATCAATCGTTCGCCTCGATGTGATCGAACGTTTTAGGAGGCGATGTCCGCAGCATACTATAGACCACCGGTACGATGAACAGCGTCGCCGCGGTGGCGAACATCAGCCCGCCGATCACCGCGCGGCCCAGCGGAGCGTTCTGCTCGCCGCCTTCGCCCAGACCCAGCGCCATGGGAATCATGCCGGCCAACATCGCGACTGCGGTCATCACCACCGGCCGCAGGCGCGTCCGCCCGGCTTGATACGCCGCCGTCATGGCGTCCGCACCTTCGCGGCGCAAATCGTTGGCGAACACGACCAGAAGAATGCTATTCGCGGTGCCGACGCCGATGCTCATAATCGCGCCCATCAGCGCTGGGACGCTCACCGTAGTGCGCGTGAAAAACAGGATCAATAAGATTCCGCCCAGCGCCCCCGGCACGGCCATCAGCACGATGAACGGGTCCATCCAGGATTGGAAATTCACCACCATCACGAAATACACCAGGATGATCGCGAAGATCAGTCCGTAAGCCATGCCCGAGAACGACGCGCGCATGGTCCCCACTTGCCCGCGCGTTTGGAAAAAACTACCCGCGGGGAGCTGCGGCTCGAACTCCGCCAGCACTTTGTCGACTTCGTTCGCGACGCCGCCCAGGTCGCGATCCTGCACATTGGCGTAGACGTCATACAGCGGCTGCACGTTGTAGTGATTCACCACCTGCGTGGTCACCCGCCGCTCGGCCTGCGCCATGTTGCTCAGAAGCTGTGTGTCCCCCGCGCCTGAATGGATCGGCGTGTTGAGAATCGCGCCGGGAGTATCCATGCGATAGGTCGGCGTCTGCACCACCACCGGATAATCGACGCCGTTGGCGGGATTCACCCACCAGTTCGGATTGAGCTGCGAACTGGAGCTGAGCGAAATCAGCAGGCCGCTGGCCACGTCGAGCTGCGAAAAGCCCATTTGGCCGGCGCGCGCGCGATCCACTTCCAGGTTGATCATGGGAACGTCGTTCACCTGGTGGATGTGTACGTCGGCCGCGCCGGGAATGCGCTCGATACGTTTTGAGATCTGCTCGGCGATCACGTGATTCTTCGCCAGATTGCGCAGCGGGCCCACCACCTGCACATCCACCGGCGCGGGCAATCCGAAGTTCAGAATCTGTCCCACCATGTCGGCGGGCTGGAAGAAAAAGGTCAGGTCGGGAAATTCGCGATTCAGCCGTTTGCGCATTTCGCGGACGTAATCCCACGTGGAATGATGCTCGCCCTGCTTCAGCGAAACCAGAATCTCGCCATCGGCCGGACCCAGTGTAAC
>Ga0209415_10000578_pt1 | contig 68442 bp, 63 predicted proteins | sample PeaSoiSIISIP2007_FD_187696 | JGI IMG/M metagenome (GOLD analysis project Ga0209415, IMG submission 187696) | Peat soil microbial communities from Weissenstadt, Germany - SII-SIP-2007 (SPAdes) (version 2) | ecosystem: Environmental > Terrestrial > Soil > Wetlands > Peat | place: Germany...
GCGCGGTCGAGCCGAGCCTGAGCCCGAGCATGGACATCCAGGTCTCGAGCAATTTCGAGCGGCTCTATTTCGAGCTCGCCGGCCGCGACGGCGCGCTTGTCGCCGACGCCTTCCGCGCCTTCCGGGCGACCGGCACGCTGCCCGCAACGCCGGCGCTGTGGGACGAGGCGCGCGCGCTCTTCTCGGCTTATCGCGTCGATGACGAGGGCACAAGCCGCTCGATCGCCGAGACCTATCGCGCGACCGGCGAATTGGTCGATCCGCATAGCGCCATCGGTTTGGCGGCGGCGCAGGCGGCACGGCGCGACAAGGCGGTGCCGATGGTGGCGCTCGCCTGCGCGCATGCCGCCAAATTCCCCGACGCGGTTGAGAGCGCAACGGGCGTCCGGCCCTCGCTGCCGGCGCGGCTCGACGATCTGATGGCGCGGCCGGAACGCCTCGCCGTTCTTCCCAACCAGATTGCGGCGGTCCAGCGCTTCATCCGCGAGCGCGCGCGGGCCGCTTGTGAGGATGCGACGCCGTGACGGTGCAGCTGACCACGCTCGAGAACGGAATGCGCGTCTTGACCGACAGCATGGATTCGGTCGAGACCGTCTCGATCGGCGTTTGGGTCGCCGTCGGCACGCGGCACGAGGCGGCGCAAATCAATGGCGTCGCGCATCTGCTCGAGCACATGGCGTTCAAGGGCACGACGCGGCGCTCGGCGCTCGAGATCGCCGCCGAGATCGAGGCGGTCGGCGGCCATCTCAACGCCTACACCTCGCGCGAGCACACCGCCTATTACGCCAAGGTGCTGAAGGCGGATATGGTGCTCGCCGTCGACATCCTCGCGGACATCCTGCAGAACTCGACCTTCGATGCGCAGGAACTCGAGCGCGAGCGCTCCGTCATCCTGCAGGAGATCGGCCAGGCCTACGACACGCCGGACGACATCATCTTCGATCTCTTCCAGGAGCAGGCCTTTCCCGACCAGCCGATGGGCCAGCCCGTGCTCGGCCGGGCCGAGATCATCCGCCGCATCGAGCGCGACACCGTGGCGGGATACCTGAAGCGCAACTACGCCGCGCCAGGAATGCTGCTGGTGGCAGCGGGCAATGTCGATCATGCCGAGCTGGTGGCGCTGGCGCGGCGCGCCTTCGCGCAGCTTCCGGCGGAGAGCGCGGCCAAGACCGAGCCCGCCCGCTATGTCGGCGGCGAGCTGCGGCAGATGCGCGAGCTCGAGCAAGTCCACATCCTCCTCGGCTTCCCCGGCTTCGCCTTCGCCGATCCCGATTATTACGCCGCCGCGGTGGTGTCGGCGGCGCTCGGCGGCGGCATGTCGTCGCGCCTCTTTCAGGAGATCCGCGAGAAGCGCGGCCTGGTCTATTCGATCTACTCCTTCACCCATTCCTACAGCGACGGCGGCATCTTCGGCGTCTATGCCGGCACCGGCGAGGCCGAGGCGGCCGAGCTGATGCCGACCTTGTGCCGCGAGATCCGCCGGCTCGGCGAGGGCCTGGCGCCGGCCGAGCTCGAGCGCGCGCGGGCGCAACTCAAGGCCGGGCTGTTGATGTCGCTCGAAGCCACCGCGGCGCGCTGCGAGCAGCAGGCGAACCACATGCTGATCTTCGGCCGGCCGCTCGAGCTTGCCGAACTCGTCGCTCACATCGACGCGGTCGATGCCGGCGGCGTCGAGCGCGTGGCGCGGCGGCTCGTCTCGGCGCGTCCGACGCTTGCGGCCTTGGGCCCGGTCGGACAGCTCGAACAATACGGCCGGCTCGCCGAGCGTCTCCTGGTGTGAGGGCGGTCGTGCCGTCGGAGCTCGTCGCCCTGCCTCGCTTCTTCGCCACGCAGCCGCCGCCCTTCCGCCTGGACGGCAAGCGCGTCGTGCTGCGCGCGCCGGACCGGCGCGACTGGGCGCAGTGGGCGCGGCTCCGGGCCGAATCGCGCGACTTCCTCAGCCCGTGGGAGCCGAGCTGGTCCGCCGATGCGCTGACCCGCGGCGCCTTTCGCCGGCGGCTGGCGCGCTATGCGGTCGAATGGCGCAGCGACCTGGGCTACAGCTTTCTGCTCTTCCGCCTCGGCGACGATGTGCTCGTCGGCGGCATCGGCATCAGCAACGTGCGGCGCGGCGTCGCCGAAACCGGCAGCCTCGGCTATTGGATCGGCGAGCGTTACGCCCGCCAGGGCTACATGACGGAGGGGCTGCGGCTGACCCTCATCTTCGCCTTCCAGCGGGCGCGGCTTCATCGTCTCGAGGCCGCCTGTCTGCCGCACAACCTCGCCAGCCGCCGCCTGCTCTTGCAGAGCGGCTTCCGCGAGGAAGGCTATGCGCGCGAGTATCTCAGCATCGACGGCCGCTGGCAGGATCATCTGCTCTTCGGCCTGTTGCGCGAGGAGTGGGAGGCGCAGCGGCGCTGAGGCGGCGCGGCGCTGAGCGCCGTCGCGCTGGCGGCGCCGGCATTCAGCCGCCGGCGGGGTTCTTCAGCAGACTCATGTCGAGATAGGCATTGGTGTAGTAGTCCTTGGGCTTTGAGCCTGGCTCGATCATCTTCGCCTCTTCCATCGCCTTGATCGCCGCCGCCCAATCTTGGTCGGTCTGGACGCCGATCGGCTGGTCCTTGGTGGTGGGCGTGTAGAGGAACTGCTCCGACGCCTTGAGCTGGGCGGTCAGCAGCGTCGCATCGAGCCGCGCCTGCGGTCGGCTCTTGAGGACCGCCTGCACCGCCTCATCCTCGTGCCCATTGAGCGCATAAGCCCAGGCGCCGGCGACGATGCTGGCAAATTTTTTCACCGCATCGGGTTTCTGCTTGAGCACGGCCTCGCTGGTGAAGAGGCCGAAGCTCGGCACGTTGAGGCCGAAATCGGCGAAGAGCAGCGGACGGGAGGGACGCTTCGGGTTGACCACCGGCAGCGTGAACGCCGTGCTGGTGAAGACGCCGTCGGCATCGGAGGTGATGTAGGTCGAGACCTTGGCGCTGGCATCGACGTTGAGAAGATTGACGTCGCTCCGGGTGAGCCCGCCGATGGCGAAGAATGGGTCGAGGAAGGGCGCTTCGAGCGCGCCGGGCGTGGTAACGAGCTTCTTGCCCCGCAAATCCTTGGGGCCTTGGATCGGCGAGTCCTTGGGGACGATGAGCACGAGGTCGCCCTTACGGAAGAAGCCGGCGACCGAGATCAGCGGGATGCCCTTGCTGCGTGCGAACGCCATGTTGGAGAGCGCCGCCCAGCCGATGTCGACCTGGCCGGCGCCGACGAGTTGCGCGGTGGTGGCCGAGCCATTGCCGTCGGCAACCGCGACCTCGATCCCCGCCTTCTTGAACCAGCCCTTGTCGACGGCGAGCCAGATCGGCGCGTGATAGCCCGCCGGCAGCCAATCGAGACGCACCGTCAGGCTATGGCTGTCGTCTGCCGCCAGGGCGGGCGCAGGGGCAGCCGACAACGCCGCGATCGCCAGCGCACAGAGCGCCGCGCCGAGTCCGTTGAACTTCGCCATCTCGAACCTCCTCGTCCTTCTTCCGCTCCGGCTGCGATTTTCGCCCGCGCCGCCCGCCAGTCAATCAAATGAGCGCATAACGCGGCTCGGCCGCGCGGACCGGGGCCTCCGGCAGGCCCAACTCGCGCCGCACGATGTTCGTGCCGCGCGCGATGGCCACCATCTTATAGAAGGCGTGCGTCCGGCTCATGCCCTGCCGGCCGAAGCCGCAGTCCGAACTGAGGATCAGTCGCTCCGGCGCGATGTGCTTCAGCGCCTTGCGGATAAGCGCCGCCACCTGCTCCGGCGTCTCGACCTGAAGCGCGCGATGACTGACGACGCCGATGCAAATCTTCTTGTCTTTGCCGATCGCGGCCGCGATCTCGGCAAGCTCGGCGCCGTCGTTCTCGGCGGTCTCGAAGGTGAGGACGTCGGCATCGAGCCGGTCGAACCAAGGGAGCGCCGGGCGATATGAGGCATGGAGCTGGACGCGCTGGGCGAGCGGATTGCCCCAACAGCTATGGCACCACAGCTCGGTCTTCGCCCGAAGCCCGCGCACTTCGCGGTTGAAGGCTTCGACATAAGTCTCGACCGGGATCTCCCAGCCGACATCGGCGGCATAGTGCAGGCACGGCTCTTCCACCTGGATGATGGCGCAGCCCGCATCGGCGAGGCGATGGTACTCCTCGTTGAGCGCGTCGGCGAACGCCATCAGTGCCGCATGTCGGTCATTGTAGGGATTCGTCGGCGATTGAGAAACGACATGGGTCTCGACGAGCTGCGCCGAGCAGCCCCCCATCTTGACGGCTCTTTCGGTCAGCCGCTGCGCGAGCTTCCACACGCTGTCGTACTGCAAGGTGCCTGGCCCGATCGGTCCGATGATGAGCGGCGGCATCTTGGTTTCGAGGAAATCATGCAGGATGTGGCCGGGCTCGCCGAAGCCGCGCTGCATGCCCGGCCGGATGCCGAGCGGGCGCATGTCGCCGTGCCCCAGTCCTTCGAGGCGGTCGAAGACATAGCCCATCCAGGAGCGGCCGGCGGCGTCCATGTCGAAACGCATCTCGCCGTCGCTGACGATGTCGAGGCCGGCGCGCGTTTGGTCGGCGATCAAGGTCGCAACCGCGTCGCAATATTGCTCGCGATAGGCCAGGTCGCCGCCGATCGCGGCGCGAAAGGGCCGTCCGCCGAGATTGGCGACGAACCACCGCGGCCGCGGCAAAGAGCCGGTGATGGTCGTCGCCAGGGGGCGGTCCTTGGTGGCGGTGAGCATGGGTGTCCCCCGGTCTGCCGTCTTCGCAGGCGCGAAACCGAGATCAGGCGTGGCCGGCGTCGCCCGATAGCGCGCGCGGATCGACGCCGAGCTTGGCGAGCGCGCGCGCCCATTTGTCGTCGAGGCTGGTGCCGAAGACGATGTCCTCGTCGGCCGCGACGTTGAGCCAGCCGTTCGCCTGGATCTCGGCGTCGAGCTGCTGCGGCCCCCAGCCGGCATAGCCCAAGGCGAGCAGGCAGCGCCGCGGCCCGGCGCCGCGGCCGATGGCGCGGAGGATGTCGAGCGTCGCGGTCAGCGCCAGCGAATCCGCGATGATCATCGTGCCGTCCTCGACGTAATCCGCCGAATGCAGCACGAAGCCGCGGCCCTCTTCGACCGGGCCGCCGAAATACACCTGCGGCGCGCCCTTCACGCCTTCGGCGGCAATGTCGAGCTGTTCCAGGAGCTTGGGCAGGGTCAACTGGTCGATGACCTTGTTGACCACAAGACCCATGGCGCCTTCCTCGTTGTGGTAGCAGAGCAGGATGACCGACCGGGCAAAGCGGGGGTCCTGCATCTGCGGCATGGCGACCAGGAGCTGACCGGCAAGCGAGGTCACATCGACACCTTCCCTCTTCGGCTTGACATAGGCCGGCCCTCCGGCCCTTACAAGCCGGCATTTGCCCGGTCGGGCCGGCGATGGATTACTATATGAACAGGATGATTGCGGCAGGGTCAGACGGTCCGGATCGGCTGCACCATTGGTTCGGCCTGTGGAGACGCATGGTTTACCAACGCGCAGGATGGCTCGGCGCCGCGGTGACGGCAGTGGTTCTGGCCACCGCGCTACCCGCGCGCGCCGAGCTTGCCGCCTCGCCCTGGTTCGAGACCGAGCAGGGCGAGGTGCGGCTCCTCGCGGCGCAGCCTGCGGTCGCCGCGGACGATGAGGTCGAGCTTGGCCTCGAATTTCGTCTCGAGCCGCACTGGAAGATTTATTGGCGCTCGCCCGGCGACGCCGGCTATCCGCCGCGGCTCGATTGGACGGGCTCGCGCAACCTGAAATCGGCGCAAGTCGAATGGCCGGCGCCGCAGCGCTTCTCGGTGCTCGGCCTCGAGACGGTCGGCTATACCGGCACGATCGTCCTGCCGATCATCGCGCGGCTCAATGAGGCGGGCACGCCCTTGGCGCTGCGATTGGGCCTCGACTATCTGACCTGCAGCGAGATCTGCATTCCCTACCGGACGACGCTGACGCTCGATCTGCCGGCCGGTCCGCCGGCGGCGGGCGCGACCGGCTTCGGCGCCCTCATCGCGCGCTATGCGGCCCAAGTGCCGAGCGACGGCCGAAGCGCGGGCGTCACGGTCACGGGCGCCACCTGGCGGCCGGGCCGCGCAGGGCGGCTCGAACTCGCGGTCACGAGCGACCCGCCGCTGGTCGCCCCGGACGCCTTCATCGAAGGCGCCGGAGCCGTCGTCTTCGGCGCGCCGCGGACCGTGGCGGGCGCCGGCCCCGGCGAGGCCGTGCTGCGGCTCAACGCAAGCGGCGCGCCAGCGGCGCTCGCGGCGCTGCCGGGCAGGAATCTGACCGTGACCCTGGTCGATGGCGGGCGGGCGATGGAAGCCGTGGTGACGCCGGTGTTGGGATCCCCGGCGGTCGATCTCGCGGCGCTCTTGCCGATGCTGGCCGTGGCGCTCTTGGGCGGCCTCATCCTCAATATCATGCCCTGCGTGCTGCCGGTTCTGGCGCTGAAGCTGGTGGGCGCGATCAGCCATGCCGGGCGCTCGCAAGGGTCCGTGCGGCGCGGCTTCCTCGCCACCGCAGGCGGCATTCTGCTCTCCTTCTTGGCGCTGGCGCTGGCGGCGATCGGGCTCAGATCAGCCGGGATTGCGGTCGGTTGGGGCATTCAGTTCCAGGATCCGCTGTTCCTCGCCGCCATGGCGGCGCTGCTCACGCTTTTCGCCGCCAATCTTTGGGGCCTCTTCGAGGTGCCGCTGCCGGAGACGCTGACCGGTCTCGCCGGCCGCGCCCGCGGCGAGGGACTCTTGGGCAGCGTCGCGACCGGCGCCTTTGCCACGCTTCTCGCCACGCCCTGCTCGGCGCCGTTCCTCGGCACCGCAATCGGCTTCGCGCTGGCGGCCGGGCCGGTTGAGATCCTCGCCATATTCTTCGCCCTGGGGTTGGGCTTCGCCGCGCCATATCTGTTGGTGGCGGCGGTCCCGCGTCTCGCGCTGGCCTTGCCGCGGCCGGGGCGGTGGATGGTGGCGCTGCGCCGCATCCTCGGCGTGGCGCTCGGCGTCAGCGCGCTCTGGCTGCTCTGGGTCTTGGCCGCCGAGACCGGCGCGGATGCAGGCTTGGCGATCGCGGCGCTGCTGGCGGCGGCGGTCGCGGCGCTGGCGCTGCTGCGCACGCCGATGGCGCGGCGCGGCGCGGTGGCGGCGACGCTGTTGGCAGCGCTGCTGGTTCCGGTGGCGGCGCCGCGGGTCGTGCCGCGCGCGAGCCACGACGCCTTTTGGCATCCCTTCGACCAGGCCGCGATCGGCGAGTTGGTGCGCGACGGGCATGTCGTCTTCGTCGATGTCAGCGCCGAGTGGTGTCTCACTTGCAAGGTCAACGAGCGTTTGGTGCTCGACAGCGCGCCGGTGCGCGACCGGCTCGCCGCGCCCGTCATCGTGCCGATGCGCGCCGACTGGACGCGGCCCGACGCGGCGATCGCGAACTATCTCCGCGGCTTCGGCCGCTACGGCATTCCCTTCAACGCGGTCTATGGGCCGGGGGCGCCGTCGGGCCTGGTGCTGCCGGAGATCCTGACCGCCGAGCGCGTCGTCGCGGCCTTGCGCCGGGCCGAGACCCGCGTCGTCGCCAGCGGCCGATGATGATTTTCCCGAGGCGAGCGATTATGGTTAGCCCGCGATAGAAATCACGTTTCGCTCCAAGCAAGAAAGGGCCAGGCAGATGACGATCAAGGTTGGCGACAAGATCCCATCCTTAAAGCTCCGGCACATGACCGCAGAGGGTCCCAAGGAGATCTCGACCGACGATATCTTCAAAGGCAAGAAAGTGGTGCTGTTCGCCGTTCCCGGCGCCTTCACCCCGACCTGCTCGGCCAAGCATCTGCCGGGCTTCGTCGAGAAGGCGGCGCAGATCAAGGCCAAGGGCGTCGACACCATCGCCTGCATCGCGGTCAACGACGCCTTTGTCATGGGCGCCTGGGGCAAGGACCAGAAGACCGAGGGCAAGGTCATGATGCTGGCCGACGGCAACGGCGAATTCGCCAAGGCGGTGGGGCTCGAACTCAATGCCAGCGGCTTCGGCCTCGGCACGCGCTCGCAGCGCTACGCCATGGTCGTCGACAACGGCGCAGTGAAGACGCTCAACGTCGAGCAGCCCGGCGCCTTCGAGGTCTCGAGCGCCGACGCCATCCTCAAGGCGCTCTGAGCATCGCCGCTTCGCCGGAATGACTTAGCCCGCGCCGCTTCGCGCCGCCGCGATGGCGGCGCGGGCGAGCGCGTCGGCGCGCTCGTTCTCGGGGTGCCCGGAATGGCCCCTGACCCAGAACCATTCGACCTCGTGCGGCTCGAGCGCCGCCTCGAGCCGCTGCCACAAATCGATGTTCTTCACCGGCTTCTTATCGGCCGTCTTCCAGCCGCGCGCCTTCCAGGCATGGATGTAGCGGGTGATGCCGTCGCGCAGGTACTGGCTGTCGGTGTGGATGCGGACGCGGCTCGGCCGCTTCAGCGCTTCGAGCGCGGATATGGCGGCCATCAGCTCCATGCGGTTGTTGGTGGTGGGATTGGCGGCGCCCATCAGCTCTTTCTCGTGGCCGCCATAGCGCAGCAGCGCGCCCCAGCCGCCCGGCCCGGGATTGCCGCTGCAGGCGCCATCGCTGAAGACATCGACGACGCTGCGCGTGCCGGCGCCGGCGCTTACCATGCGTCGATGCCGTATTCGCGGGGATGCGTCACGCCGCGATGGAAGCGCAGCTTCTGCAAATATTCGAGCGGATCCTTCGGCCGCACCAGCGCGCCGGGCGGGTGATTGAGGAGATCGTAGAGCCGGGTCAGAAGAAAGCGCAGCGCGCTGCCGCGCGCCAGGACCGGCAGCGCTGCCAATTCGGCGGTCTCGAGCGGCCGCTCCGCCCGGTAATTCGCGATCAAGAGCCGCGCCTTGGTGACGTTGAGGCTGCCATCGGCCTCGAAGCACCAGGCGTTGAGGCAGATGGCGAGGTCGTAGGCGAGAGCGTCGGTGCAGGCGAAATAGAAATCGATGAGGCCCGAGACCTGCTCGCCGTGGAAGAACACATTGTCGGGAAAGAGATCGGCGTGGATCACGCCCTTCGGCAGATCTGCCGGCCATTCCCGCTCGAGCGCAGCGAGCTCCTGGCCCAATTCCTCGGCGAGGCCGGCGCGCAGCTCGTTGGCGCCGGCGCGGCAGGATTGATAGAGGCTGCGCCATCCCGCCACCGAGAGATTGTTCGGCCGGACGAGCGGGAAGCTGGCGCCGGCGCGATGCAGGCGCGCGAGCGCGCCGCCCAACGCGGCGCAATGGCGCGGCAGGATGCGGCGCGGCCACATCCCGTCGAGAAAGCTCACCATCGCCGCCGGCCGGCCGCACAGCCGGCGGAGCGCCATACCGTCGCGGCCATGGAGCGGCGTCGGGCAGGCGATGCCCTGCGCCGCCAGGTGATCCATGAGCGCGAGGAAGAACGGCAGGTCGGCCGGATCGACGCGCCGCTCGTAGAGCGTCAGGATGTAGAGGCCGCGCTCGGTGCGCAGCAGGTAGTTCGAGTTCTCGACGCCCTCGGCGATGCCCTTGCAGGAGACGACCTCGTCGATGTCGTACTCCGCGACAAAGCTTCGCAGCTCGTCATCGGGGACATCGGTGTAAACCGCCATCGGGCTCAGCGTTGCCCGATCGCCGGTCGCGAGCGGCGCGGCCGCGGTGCGATCTTCGCGTGCTCCGGCGCTGCGAGAGATGGCGGCGGGCGCTTGTGCGGCATGCCCTCGTCGAATAGAGTTCGCACCGTTCGCAGCATGACGTTAGTACACCCGCAACGCACAGGGAAGAGAGAGATGAGCCTGGCCAAACTCTTGCGAAAGGCGGGCCGAGTCGCGGCCGGCGGCGCGGCGCTCGCCGCGGCCGCGCTGGCGGCGGCGTGCTCGTCGGGCGGCAAGGGGGCAAATCTGGTCTGCCCGCCAGCGGCGATCGCGCCCGAGCTCAACATGATTCCGCAATTTGGCGCCGGCGCCGGGCAGGGCGTCGCGGATGTCCAGGCCTCCGGCATCATCACCTCGGTCAAGACCGCCTGCGAGCGCGCCGAGGGCGGCATCACCATTCACACATCGGTCGGGATCACCGCGCGGCGCGCCTATCTGCAGGTCAAGGAGACGCGCCTCCCCTATTTTATCGCCGTCGCCGATGCGCGGCAGCACATCCTGACGAAGCAGCCGTTCAACGACACCGTGCAATTCGTCGGCGGCGAGCCTTATCGCAGCGTCAACGAGGAGTTCACGGTGCGTCTGCCGGTGAACTCGCCCGCGGCGGGCGGCGACTACGTCGTTCTCGTCGGCTTTCAATTGACGCCCGACCAGCGCGAATTCATGCGCCGCCACACACCGCAGTGACGGCTGCCGTCGCCGGCGACGCCCGATCGTTCATCCGCGCCAACACCGCCATCGCCGCGCCGCCGCTGGTGCCGGAGATTCGCCTGCACCTCGCCGGCGAGATCACGCCCTTGTGGCAGGCGACCGAGGCAAGCCTTGCCCAGACTCAGTTGCCGCCGCCCTATTGGGCCTTCGCCTGGGCCGGCGGACAAGCGCTGGCGCGGCATGTGCTCGACCATCCCGCGCTGGTCGAGGGCCGCGACGTGCTGGATTTCGGCGCCGGCTCGGGCCTCGTCGCCATCGCCGCTGCGCGCGCCGGCGCCGCCCGCGTCACGGCCGCCGAAATCGATCCGATCGCCGCCGCGGCGATCACGCTCAATGCCGGCTTGAACGGCGTCGTGGTGGCGGTCGAGACCGCGGATGTGATCGGGCGCCTGACCGTGCCTTGGCAGATCGTGCTGGCGGGCGACATGTGCTACGAGCGCCCGCTCGCCGAACGATTGACGCGCTGGCTCGGGCGGCTCGCGGTTGCGGGCGCGGTGGTGCTGCTCGGCGACCCCGGCCGTGCCTACTTGCCGCGCTCCGGCCTCGTCGAATTGGCGCGCCACACCGTGCCGACGCCGCTCGACCTCGAGGACCGCGCCGCGCGCGAGACCGTGGTATGGCGGCTTACTGGCTAGCCTCGCGCGCCGCGCTGCCGGCGCGGCGGTAGCCTCGCTGCCCGCGGCGATTTATAGTGCCCGATCCCTGCGCTCACCGAGTCCCTTCATGCCCTATGCCTCGCTCCGCGATTTCATGGCGCGCCTCGAACGCGACGGGCGCTTGAAGCGCGTCGCGGCGCCGGTGTCGCCGGTTCTCGAGATCACCGAGATCCACACGCGGCTCTTGGCCGAGGGCGGGCCGGCGGTGCTGTTCGAGCACGTCACGCGCGAAGCTGGCGGGCGTTACGCGATGCCGGTGCTGACCAATCTCTTCGGCACGGTCGAGCGCGTCGCGCTGGCGATGGACCGGACGCCCGACCGGCTGCGCGAGGTCGGCGAGACTTTGGCCTTCCTGAAGCAGCCCGAGCCGCCCGGCGGCTGGCGCGAGGCGCTCGAGCTTTTGCCGTTGCTGCGAACGGTGCTGGCGATGAAGCCGCGCACGGTGTCGAGCGCGCCGTGCCAGGACATCGTGCACGAAGGCGGCGCGATCGATCTCGCCGAGCTGCCGATCCAGACCTGCTGGCCGGGCGAGCCGGCGCCGCTCATCACCTGGCCGCTGGTGGTGACCAAAGGCCCCGGCGACCGGCGCGAGGACGATTTCAACCTCGGCATCTACCGCATGCAGGTGACGGGCCGCGACACGACCTTGATGCGCTGGCTCGCGCATCGCGGCGGCGCGCAGCATCACCGGCGCTGGAGCGCCACGCACCAGGACCCGCTGCCGGCGGCGGCGGTGATCGGCGCCGATCCCGCCACCATCCTCGCCGCGGTGACGCCGGTGCCGGACACCTTGTCGGAATACCAGTTCGCCGGCCTCTTGCGCGGGCGCAAGCTCGATCTCGTTTCCTGCCGCACCGTGCCCTTGAAGGTGCCGGCCGAGGCCGAGATCGTTCTCGAAGGCCATGTCGCGCTCGAGGAGTACGGCGAGGAAGGTCCCTATGGCGATCACACCGGCTATTACAACGCGGTCGAGCGCTTTCCGGTCTTCCGCATCTCCGCCATCACCATGCGGCGCGATCCGATCTATCTCTCGACCTTCACCGGTCGCCCGCCGGACGAGCCCTCGGTTCTGGGCCAGGCCTTGAACGAGGTGTTCATTCCGCTCCTCCAGCAGCAATTCCCGGAGATCGTCGATTTCTGGCTGCCGCCCGAAGGCTGCTCCTACCGCATTGCCGTGGTGACGATGAAGAAGGCCTATCCCGGCCACGCCAAGCGGGTGATGATGGGCGTGTGGTCGTTCCTGCGCCAATTCGTCTATACCAAATTCGTCATCGTCGTCGACGACGACATCGATGCGCGCAATTGGCAGGACGTGATGTGGGCGGTGGCGACGCGGATGGACCCGGCGCGCGACATCACGGTGGTCGAGAACACGCCGATCGACTATCTCGACTTCGCCTCGCCCATCGCGGGCTTAGGCGGCAAGCTCGGCCTCGACGCCACCGGCAAATGGCCGGGCGAGACGACGCGGGAATGGGGCAGGAAGCTGCGCATGAGCGATGAGATCATCGCCGAGGTCACGGCGAAATGGCCGAGCTATGGCCTGCCCGGCTCGGGCAAGCCGATCTGGCGGTGACGAGGCGGCGCATCCTATATTGAGCATCGAGTTTGTCGCGGCTTTGCATCCCCCTCACCCCAACCCTCTCCCCGTTGGGGAGCGGGAGGGACTCAATGTGTCAACGTTGGGAGGGTGAGGGGACGGCGTCAAAGCAATCGCACGAGGATTCACCATGAGCCAGGATACCGACGCGCTCTCGCTCCTCGGCGATCTCATCGCGCGGGCGCGCCGCGCCGGCGCCGATGCGGCCGACGCCTTGCTCGTCGAGGGCGCGTCGCTGTCGCATGCGCAGCGCCTGGGCCGGGTCGAGAAGCTCGAGCGCTCGGAGAGCTATGATCTTGGCCTGCGCGTCCTCATCGGCCGGCGCCAGGCCTTCGTCGCCTCGAACGACCGCGGCCCCGCGGCGCTCGACGAAATCGTCAGCCGCGCCATCGCCATGGCGAGGGCGGTGCCGGAGGACCCCTATTGCGGCCTGGCCGAGCCCGAGGATCTCGCGCGGGAATGGCCCGATCTCGATCTGAACGACCCCGTCGAGCCCGCGCCCGAGACCCTCATCGCCCGCGCCGCCGCGGCCGAGGACGCGGCCCGCGCGGTTGAGGGCGTCACCAACTCCGAGGGCGCCGAGGCCGGCTGGAGCCGCTCGCGCGTGGCGCTTGCGGCATCGAACGGTTTTGCCGGCTCATATGGCGGGACGGGCCATAGCGTCAGCGTCGCCGTGCTCGCCGGCGAAGGCACGGGCATGGAGCGCGACTATGATTATTCGACCGCCGTCCATGCCGGCGATCTCGAAGATGCGGCCACGGTCGGCAAACGCGCCGGCGAGCGCGCGGTGCGCCGGCTCAATTCGCGCAAGGTGCCGACCTGCCGCGTGCCGGTGGTCTATGACCCGCGCGTTGCCGGCTCGCTCTTGCGTCATCTCGTCGGCGCGATCAGCGGCCCCGCCATCGCGCGCGGGACGAGCTTCCTCAAAGACAAGCTCGGCGCGCGCATCTTTCCCGCCGGCGTTTCGGTGATCGACGATCCGCACAGGCGGCGCGGCCTGCGCTCCAAGCCCTTCGACGGCGAGGGCGTCAAGAATGCCCGCCGCGCGCTCATTGCCGATGGCGTGCTCGAGACCTGGCTCCTCGATTCGGCCTCGGCGCGGCAATTGGGCCTCCACACCACCGGCCATGCCAGCCGCGGCACCGGCGGGCCGCCGGGTCCGTCGCCGACCAATCTGTGGCTCGAGCCCGGCCCGGTCACGGCGGGCGAGTTGATCGGCGACATCGCCGCCGGATTCTATGTCATCGAGCTCATGGGCATGGGCATCAACGGCGTGACCGGCGATTACAGCCGCGGCGCCGCCGGCTTCTGGATCGAGAACGGCGCGCTCGCCTATCCCGTGAGCGAGCTGACCATCGCCGGCAATCTGAAGGACATGTATCAGCACATCACCGCGGCGAGCGACCTCGTCTTCCGCACCGGCATCGACGCGCCGACCTTGCGCATCGACAGCATGACGGTGGCGGGCGCTTAAGCCGGCGGCGCAATGATGGCCTGCGCCGTCGCCGCGAGACGCAGGATCACCGGCAGGCGCGCGCGCACATCGCCGTCGATCTGCACCGGCAACCCCGCGGGCCCGAGCACCTCCACATTTTGCGCGGCGAGGATGCGCACATCGCGCCGACGCGGCAGGCTGCCCAAGGCGAGCGCGGCGAGATAAGCAAGCGCCGCGGCGCGGCCCGGCCGCTCGAACAGCACGATCTCGAGACGCGGCACATCGAGCCGCGCCTCGGGCGCCAGCACGAACCGCCCGCCATAGAAATGCGCCCGCGCCGCGACGAGCGAAGCCGGCGCGGCGGCGATGCCGTCGATGCGCACGGGGAAGACGAACGGCCGGTAATCGCCGAGACGGCCCAAGATGCTCGCGACATAGGCGGCCTTGCCCAAGCGGCGCTTCAGGCGCTCGTTCAGTCCGGCCACGACCGCGGCATCGAAGCCGATCCCGGCCATCAGCAGAAAGCGCCGCCCGGCCACCGCGTTGGGTGCCACCGCCTCGGCCGGACGCACGGCACGCGCCGGCGCGAAGGCGGCGATTTGCGCGAGCGCATCGAGCCGGCGCGGCAGGCCCAGCTCGTTCGCCAGCACGTTCGCGGTGCCGAGCGGCAGCAGCGCCAAGGGCAAAGGCGAATCGGCGAGGCCGTTCAGCGCCTCGTTCGCCGTGCCATCGCCGCCGGCGACGACGACGGCATCGAATTCGGCGGCATCGGCGGCGCGCGCCAGGTCCTCGGCATGGCCGGGGCCGGCGGTCTCGGCGACCCGCGCCACAACTCCGAGACCGCGCAAATGCCCGAGCCAGGCATTGAGCTGGCGCCGCGCGCGCCGCCCGGCGACGGGGTTGTAGAGGATGAGCAGCCGCCGCGGCTTGGCTGTCCGGTCGCGGTCCATGAGAGCGGGGATCGTTGGGGTCGGGCGCGAGTCGGCGCGCATCTTCGGCAGCACGGCGCCATAATTCAAGCTTCCAGCGGGTGCCGGGGTCAGTTTCAATCTGCAGGTCTCTTTTGCTTTTTTTCGGAGCATGCCATAATGGTTTTATGGTACTTCCTAATCTGAACGTCCCCCTTTCGACCGCCGAATTTCAGTCCCTTAAGGAACTCTCAAAAGGGACTTTGCGCGGGACGACCCCAGCGAAGCATCAGGCCAAGCTTATAAATCTGGGGTACGCGAAGGACGCGCTAGGCGGCCTGATGATCACCGACATAGGCCAACTGCGAGTTATGAAGGGCAGTTAGGTGCCGATAAAGCGCCCCAAACGACCCAGCGATTCCATGCAGTTCGCCAAGCCGATCGGCAACACTGCTGCTGGCAAGGTGACGGACTAGACGCCGCGCCGTCACGCCGGTGAACCAAATGACACTCGAAAATCACTCCGCAGAAAGCCCCGGTAGGCTTGGTTGCTTCGGCTTATCCATCGCAAAGGGATCGTCTTCGATTCGTATTTCTTTGAGTCGCTGCCTTGCCGCGAGCAATTTCTTAGATCCCATGTAAAGCCGGCCTCGTTTTTCACCGTGTGGCACTAAGAGCCCAAGATCGGTAAGCTTTTTGAGATCGCGACTTGCGACTTGATCGGAAATTTCGGACATCTTCCGATACAGCGAATTGTAGACTCGCCGCCCAAATGCTGCGGTTACGAGCGCTACTTCCACGCGCTCCGGCAAGCCGAGTTTTTTCCTTTGTAGTTCGATCTCGTCCCACAGAATCTGCAATTCTCTGGTCCGTCGTAAGAGATTCGTCGCTCCGCGATAGTGAGCAAGCAGACAGAACCTTATCCATGGCCGCGCATCACATTCCGGGTGCCAGCTGCCTTTGCCAACTTCGGCTAGGACATTGTAGTAGTCGTCTTGATGACGGCCCAAATATTCTTCGATGCTACAAAAAGTCGGACTTAAGATTCCCTCGCGCGCGAGTACGAGCGTTTGCAGTGCCCGCGCCATCCGCCCATTCCCGTCGGAGAAGGGATGAATCATCGTTAGATTCAGATGCGCCATGGCGGCGCGAATCATCGCTGGCGAAGCGTCCTTTTCATTGAGAGAGCTTATGAGTTCCCGCATTAGCGATGGAAGCTTGTCAGCATCAGGGCCGGTGTAAACCACCTGCTTTTTTCTCTCATCCACGACACGGATTGGGCCTGGTCGCCATTGGCCCGGTCGCTTACTCAGATCGTATTTAATCATCATGTAATGCAGACTTCGGATTAAGGCTGCGCTGTATTCAAAATGAGGGTCGTTTTCGAGTTGAAGGATATAGGTTAGCGCATCACGGTAGCCGATGATCGCGGCGCGGGTCTCTTCGTCTGCGTCGAGTGGTTCTTCATCCTCCGCTACTGCGACAGCATCATCAATTGTGACATTGTATCCTTCGATGGTATTCGAGCCACGTATAGCGCGAGCGAATGCATCACGACGCAAGAGGCCCGTCCACCTTTTGGGCGCTGACGTAGCGTATTTCAGTTGGGTACGTAGCTCATTGATCCGTTTAATTGCCGTTTCTTCGTCTGGGCGTAACTCCGGGGTCCTAAAAAGCATTTTCGCCTCACTGATGGAAAGGCATTTCCAATCTGTATCGTATACAGATATTATTTGTTTTTGATACAGAGTCAATATGTTTAACCATCATGGGCCGCCCAACCACCCCCCTGGCCCGCGTGCCTGGCAGCGCCGGCTGCTGCTCGCTATGATCGCCCCACGGAGGAACCGAGCCGTCTTGAGCGCCGAAGCCGATACCAGTAAGCCGGCGGGCGCGCTGCCCACGGCGGCGGCGCGGCAGCCCGAATTCAGCCACGATACCTGGCCGCTCACGCGCCGGCTGGTGGGCGAGTTTCTGCGCCCGCATCTCGGCCGCATGGGGCTCGCGTTCCTCGCCATGGGCCTCGTCGCCGCCGCCACCGCGGCCAATGCCTGGCTGATGCAGCCGATGCTCGATCGCGTCTTCGTCGCGCGCGACGAGCGGCTGTTGCTGATCATCCCGGCGGCGGTGGTGGGATTGGCCTTCGTCAAGGGCATCGCCAACTATGCCCAGGTCGTGCTGATGACCCGGGTGGGGCAGCGCATCGTCGCGGACATCCAGCTGTCGCTGTTCGCGCGGCTGATGCGCGCCGATCTCGCGTTCTTCCATGCCAATCCGACGGGCACGCTGATCTCGCGCTTCGTCAACGACGCGGGGCTGCTGCGCAATGCCGCCACCACGGTGCTCGCCGGCATCGGCAAGGAAGCGGTGACGGCGGCCTTTCTCGTCGCGCTCATGTTCTACCAGGATTGGGTCCTGGCGCTCATCGCCTTCGTCGTCTTTCCCGTGGCCTTGCGGCCCATCGCCAGCGTCGGGCGGCGGATGCGCCGGGTGTCGGCGGACACGCAGGCCGAACTCGGCCAGTTCATGACCCTGCTCGACCAGACCTTCCAAGGCGCGCGCCAGGTCAAGGCCTATGGCATGGAATCCTACGAGACCAAGCGGGCGGGCCGGCTGGTCGAGCGCCTCTTCGACCTGGTCGAGCGCGCGGCGCGCGTGCGCTCCATTGCCTCGCCGCTGATGGAGACCCTGGGCGGAATCGCGGTCGCCCTGGTCATCCTTTATGGCGGCCATCAGGTGATCAGCGGCGCGCGCACGCCCGGCACGTTCTTCTCCTTCGTCACGGCGCTGCTTTTGGCCTATCAGCCGCTCAAAACGCTGGCCGGGTTGAATACCAGCCTGCAGGAAGGGCTGGCCGCGGCGCAGCGCATCTTCACCGTGCTCGACATCGAGCCCGCGATCCGCGACAAGCCGCATGCCGAGACTTTGCGGATCAAAGGCGGCGAGATCCGCTTCGAGGATGTGCATTTCGTCTATGGCAATGGCGCGCCGGCGCTGCAGCGGCTGTCGCTCACCGTCCCCGCCGGCAAGACGGTGGCGCTGGTCGGCGCGTCCGGCGCGGGCAAGACGACGATTCTCAACCTGGTGCCGCGCTTCTACGACGTCGCTTCCGGCGCGGTGCGGATCGACGGCGCCGATGTGCGCGAAGTGACGCTCGCCTCGCTGCGCGCGGCCATTGCGCTGGTGAGCCAGGAGGTGACGCTGTTCGACGACACGGTCAGGGCCAACATCGCCTATGGCCGCTTCGGCGCCAGCGACCAGGAGGTCGTCGCGGCCGCCAAGGCAGCGGCGGCCGACGAGTTCATCCGCGCGCTGCCGCAGGGCTACGATACGCCGGTGGGCGAGCACGGCATCAAGCTCTCGGGCGGCCAGCGCCAGCGCCTCGCGATCGCCCGCGCCATGCTGAAGAACGCGCCGATTCTACTCTTGGACGAGGCGACCTCATCCCTCGACAGCGAATCCGAGCGCCACGTGCAAGCGGCGCTCCGACTCCTCATGCGCGGCCGCACCACCGTCGTCATCGCCCATCGCCTTTCGACCGTGATCGACGCCGACATCATCTACGTCGTCGATGCCGGCCGCGTGGTCGAGTCGGGGAGCCATGCCGAGCTCATCCGCCGCGACGGCATCTACGCCCGGCTCTATGCCCTCCAATTCGCCGATCAGGCGGTTGCGGTGGCGCCGCGGGCGATCGAGGCGCGGGCCTGAGCCATGCGGCTGTGGCACCGGGCGCTGCGCAGCCAAGCCCTGCGTTGGGTGCTGTGCTGGCTCGTCCAGATCTATATCCGCCTGGTCTATCGGACGAGCCGTTGGACCGTCCAGGGCGGCGAGATACCTGCTGCGCTCGAGGCCCAGCGCCGGCCCTTCATCATCGCCTTCTGGCACGGCCGGCTCTTGATGCTGCCGCTGATGTGGCGCCGGCGCGCGCCGCTCAACATGCTCATGTCCGGCCATCGCGACGGCCGCATCATCGCCGGCGCCGTCGCCTATTTCGGCATCGGCTCGATCGCCGGCTCGAGCAGCGACGGCGGCGCGGCGGCGCTGCGCGCGATGGTGCGCAGCATCCGCTCCGGCGTTTGCGTCGGCATCACCCCGGACGGCCCCGACGGCCCAGCGATGCGCGCGAGCGTCGGCATTGTCGGCATGGCGCGGCTCGCGCAAGTGCCGGTCGTGCCGATGACCTATGCCACCAGCCGGCGGCGCATTCTCGACAGCTGGGACCGCTTCCACCTGGCGCTGCCGCTGAGCCGCGGGGTCTTCCTGTGGGGCGAGCCGATCGATGTGCCGAGCCATCTCGACGATGGCGCGACCGAGCAATGGCGCCGCCTGATCGAGCGCCGGATGAATGATCTCACCGCCGAGGCCGACCGGCGCGTCGGCTGCGAGGCGACGGCGCCCGGCACCTTGGCGCGGCAGGAATGGCGCGCCCGCCGGCGCGCCGCGGGCGGGCGCGGATGAGCTGGCTCGCCTGCTATCGCGGCCTCACCGTCGTCTTGGGTCCGGCGGTGAGCTTCTACCTCTCCCGCCGCCTCAAGCGCGGCAAGGAGGAGCCGGAGCGCTTCGCCGAGCGCCGCGGCATCGCCAGCCGGACGCGTCCGGCGGGTCCGCTCGTCTGGGTCCATGCCGCGAGCGTCGGCGAGGCGGTCTCCATGCTGTCGCTGATCGACCGCCTGCTGGTCGAGCGGCCGGGGCTTCGCGTTCTCGTCACCACCGGCACCGTCACCTCGGCGCGCCTGTTGGCGACGCGGCTTCCGGCCGACCGCGCCTGGCATCAATACGTGCCGGTCGATCGGCCATCCTATGTGCGGCGCTTCCTCGCCCATTGGCGGCCCGATCTGGCGCTCTGGGTCGAATCGGAGCTGTGGCCCAATCTCATTGCCGAGACGCGGGCGCGCGGGATTCCGCTGCTGCTGCTCAACGGGCGCATGTCGCTGCGCTCTTTCGGCGGCTGGCAGCGACTGCCCAGCTTCATTGCGCCGCTGCTTAGGAGCTTCGATCTCTGCCTGGCGCAGGACGGCGTGCAGGCGGACCGCTTCCTGCGCCTGGGCGCCGTCGATGCGACGACGGTCGGCGATCTCAAATCCGCCGCGGTGCCCTTGCCGGTGAACGAAAGCGATTTCGCCGCGCTTGCCGCCGCGATCAAGGACCGCCCGCGCTGGCTCGCGGCCAGCACACATGAAGGCGAGGAGGAGATCGTCGCCTCGGTGCATCGGATGCTCGCGCTGCCGCGGCCGGGGCTCTTGACCATCATCGCGCCGCGCCACCCCGGCCGCGGCGATGCGATCGAGGCGCTGCTGCGCGGGCGGGGCTTGCGCATCGCCCGCCGCACGCGCGCCGAGACGGTGACGGCGGCGACGGAGATCTATCTCGCGGACACCTTGGGCGAGCTCGGCCTGTTCTACCGCCTCGCCGGCATCGCCTTCGTCGGCGGCTCGCTCACGCGCAAGGGCGGCCACAATCCGCTCGAAGCGGCGCTGCTCGACTGCGCCATCCTGCACGGCCCCGACATGAGCAACGCCGCCGCGATGGCGCGCGCCCTCGCCGCCGCCGGCGCCACCCTCACCGTCACCGACGGGCCGAGCCTCGCCGCGGCGGTCGGGCGGCTCTTGGACGATCCCTTGGAGCGCGCCGCGCGCGCCGCCGCCGCCGCCGGTGTCGCCGCGCATAATCGCGACGTGCTCGATGCGGTGATGGCGCGGCTTAAGCCCTGGCTCGACCGCCTGTCGCCCAATGCCGCCGCTATCAGCGCCTGAATTCTGGACGCGCGGCGGGCTTGCCGCGCATCTGCTCCGGCCGCTGGCCTTGGGCCATTGGGCGGCAGGCGCGGCAAGGCGCGCGCTGGCGCGGCCGTTTCATGCCCCGGTCCCGGTGGTCTGCGTCGGCAATGTGGTGGCGGGCGGCGCCGGCAAGACGCCGGTGGTGATGAGCCTGGCGCAGATGGCGGCGGCGCGGGGCCTCAATCCGCATGTCTTAAGCCGCGGCTATGGCGGCAGAATTTCCGGTCCGATCGCCGTCGATCCCGCCCGCCACGATGCGCGCGCGGTGGGCGACGAGCCGCTCCTGCTCGCTTGCGTTGCGCCGACCTGGATCGCGCGCGACCGAGTCGCCGGCGCGCGCGAAGCGGCGGCGGCCGGCGCCGGGATCATCATCCTCGATGACGGCTTCCAGAATCCGGATTTGGCCAAGGATCGCTCGCTTTTGGTCGTCGATGGCGGCTACGGCTTCGGCAATGGCAGGGTCATCCCGGCCGGGCCGCTGCGCGAGCCCGTGGCGGCGGCGCTTGCCCGCGCCGATGCGGTCGTGCTGCTCGGCGAAGACGAGGCGCAGGTGCTGCCGCAATTGGGCGCAACGCCGGTCTTGCGCGCGAGTCTCGTCCCTCTTGGCGGAACGGAGCTGCGCGGCGCGACGGTCATCGCCTTCGCCGGCATCGGGCGGCCCGAGAAATTCTTCCGCACGCTCGAGGCGCTAGGCGCCAAGCTCGCAGCGTGCCACGCCTTCGCCGATCACCATTTCTGGCGCGAGGACGAGCTCGAGCGCCTCGGCGCCGAGGCCGAGCGCTTGGCCGCGCGTCTCGTCACCACGGAGAAGGATTGGGTGCGGCTGCCGCCCGCTTGGCGCGGCCGCATCGCCGCGCTCAAGGTCGCAATCCGCTGGCAGGACGAAGCGGCGGCGGCGGCGCTCTTCGACGGTCTGACGCGGCCCGAGGCGCGCAATGGCTGAGCGCCGCCGGCCGTGGCTGCGCCGGATCGGTTATTATTTCGAGGGGCTGGGCGTGCGGCTCGTCTTCGCGCTGTTCCGCGCGCTGCCGCTGGACCGCGCCTCCGATCTCGGCGGCCGCATCGCGCGCAGCATCGGCCCACATCTCGGCGCCAGCAAGCGCGCGCGGCTCAATCTCGCGCGCGCCATGCCCGCGCTTGATCAGGCGGCGATCGAGCGCATCGTCCGCGGCATGTGGGACAATTTGGGCCGGGTCGTCGCGGAATATCCGCATCTGCACGAATTCGACATCTACGCGCCCGGCGGCCGGGTCGAAGTCATCGGCACCGACGAGATCCGCATGAACCGCTCGCCCGACAAGCGCTACATCTTCTTCTCTGCGCATTACGGCAATTGGGAGATCGCGGGCCTGGCGGCGGCCCAGGCCGGATTCGCCATCGCCGAGATCTACCGCGCCGCCAACAATCCCTTCGTCGATGACCTCATCAACCGGGCGCGCAGCGCCACCGGCGCCGAGCTCATCCCCAAGGGCAGCATCGCCGCGCGGCGCGCGATAGCCGCGATCCAAGAAGGCCGCCATCTCTGCATGCTGGTCGATCAGAAGATGAACGACGGCATCGCCGTGCCCTTCTTCGGCCGCGACGCGATGACGGCGCCGGCGCTGGCGCGGCTTGCGCTGCGTTTCGACTGCATCGTCGTGCCGACGCGGGTCGAGCGGGTGAAGGGCGCGCATTTTCGCCTCGTCTGCGATCCGGCCTTGGCATTGCCGAAGAGCGGCAATACGCAAGCCGACACGCTCGCGCTGATGACCGAAGTCAACGCTACCATCGAGCGCTGGATCCGCGCCCGGCCGGAGCAATGGTTTTGGCTGCATCGGCGTTGGCCGGAGTAGGCGAACTCACAGCAGCTCGCCCTGTTTCTTCCCGGCCGCTTCCCGTGCGCGCTTCTTCGGCGCGGGCGAGGCAACCGCCGCGACTCGGCCGTCGTGGAATTCGAGGGACAAGGCCGCGCCCGGCGCGACATCGGCGGCGGCGGTGAGGACGCGGTCGCGCTCGTCACGCACGCGGACATAGCCGCGCTCCATCACCTGTTGCTGCGCCGTCTGCCAGCCCAAAAGCCGCCCCGCGCAAGCCTCGAGCGCGCGAAGGTGCTGCGCGACGAGGCGCGCCACCGCGTGATCGAGGCGCTTTTGCGCATGGTCGAGCGCGTCACGGCCCTTGGCGATTTGCCGCGTCAACAGGACGGGATCGAGCCGCGCCGCCGCCTTCGCGACATGCTGGCGGCCGAGCAGGACGAGACGCCTGAGGCCGCCATCGAGCCGCTCGGCCCGGTCATCGAGCGTCTGCATCGCCGCTTCGAGGATACTGCGCGGCGCGGGCAGGCCGCGCGCCAGGCCTTCAACGCGCAGGCGCCGCTCGGCGATGAGGCGCGCGGCGGAATTCGCCAGCCGCAGCGCCTTGCCGCCCAGCTCGGCGCGGAGTTCGAGCCGCACCGGCACCGCCATCTCCGCCGCCGCGCTCGGCGTCGGCGCGCGCTTGTCGGACGCGAAATCGATGAGCGTCGTGTCGGTCTCGTGGCCGACGGCGGAGATGAGCGGGATCGCCGAAGCGGCGGCGGCGCGCACGACGATCTCCTCGTTGAAGGCCATGAGATCCTCGAGGCTGCCGCCGCCGCGCGCGACGATGAGGAGATCGGGCCGCGGCGGCGTGCCCTGGGGCAGGAGCCGATTGAAGCCCTCGATCGCCGCCGCGACTTGGCTCCCCGCGCCCTCGCCCTGCACCGCCACCGGCCAAATGAGCACGTAGCGCGGAAAGCGGTCGGCGAGGCGATGCAGGATGTCGCGAATGACCGCGCCCGTCGGCGAGGTGACGATGCCGATGATGTCGGGCAGGTACGGCAACGGCTTCTTGCGCGCTTCGGCGAAGAGGCCTTCGGCGGCGAGCCGCGCCTTGCGCTCCTCCAGGAGCTTCAGGAGCGCGCCGATGCCGGCCAGCTCCATGCTCTCGACGACGAGCTGATAGCGCGAGCGGGCGGGATATGTGGTGAGCCTTCCGGTGCAGACGACCTCCATCCCGTCCTCGGGCTTGATCGTAAGCCGCGTGCCGCGCCAGCTCACGGCGTCGAGCAGCGCATCCGCATCTTTCAAGGCGAAATAGGAATGGCCCGAGGAATGGCGCTTGAAGCCGGAGATCTCGCCACGCACGCGGACGTAAGAAAAATTCTGCTCGACCGTGCGTTTGAGCAGCGCCGAGAGCTCGCCGACCGTGTATTCCGGCAAATTGGGCCGCGCCGCAGAAGATGTCGCGACAGGACTTTCCGTCATCGCCCGCTATGATACAAAGCGCGGGCGGGAAAGGGCAGCGGGTGCGGCTGCCCGACTCACGCTTCGAGACGCGCCCTTCGGGCGCTCCTCAGCGTGAGGACTTAATCTTTCCTCACCCTGAGGAGGCCGCATTGCGGCCGTCTCGAAGGGTGAGTGGAGCAGAAGCGGAGTGGGCATGCGGGTTCTGGTCGTGGGCTCGGGCGGGCGCGAGCATGCGCTGTGCTGGTCGATTGCCGCCTCTCCGCTCTGCGACGCGCTTATCTGCGCGCCCGGCAATCCCGGCATCGCCGCGGAGGCGCGCTGCGCCGATGTCGCGGCCAATGACATCGATGGGCTTCTGACGCTGTGCCGCGCCGAGCGCATCGACTTCGTCGTCGTCGGCCCGGAGACACCGCTGGTCCTGGGCTTGGTCGACCGGCTCGAATCCCAGGGCATCGCCGCTTTTGGCCCCTCTGCCGCCGCCGCCGCGCTCGAAGGCTCGAAGGGCTTCACCAAGGAGCTCTGCGCCAAATACGGCATCCCGACGGCCCCATTCCGGCGCTTCCGCGATCCCGACGCGGCCAAGGACTATGTGCGCCAACGCGGCGTGCCCTTGGTGGTCAAGGCCGACGGCCTCGCCGCGGGAAAGGGCGTCACCGTGCCTCCGGACGTCCCGGCGGCGCTCACCGCAATCGATGGGACCCGGCGCTTCGGCGCGGACATCGTGCTCGAAGAGATACTCGTCGGCGAGGAGGCGAGCTTCTTCGCGCTGGTCGATGGCAAAGACGCGCTGCCGCTCGCTTCGGCGCAGGACCACAAGCGCGTCGGCGAAGGCGATACCGGCCCCAACACCGGCGGCATGGGCGCCTATTCGCCGGCGCCGTGTCTCACGCCGGCGCTCGAAGAGCAGGTCATGGCGTGCATCATCAAGCCCACGGTCGCGGCGATGGCGGCGGAGGGCCGGCCCTACAAGGGCGTGCTTTATGCCGGGCTGATGCTGACGGCAGAAGGGCCGCAACTCATCGAATACAATGTCCGCTTCGGCGATCCCGAATGCCAGGTGCTGCTGCCGCGGCTCAAGAGCGATCTGTTGCCGGCGCTCATCGCCGCGCGCGATGGCGTGCTCGAAAACTTCGATCTGCGCTGGCACGAGGAATTCGCGCTCTGCGTCGTGCTCGCGGCCAAGGGCTATCCCGGCGAGGTCGCACGCGGCAGCGAGATCCGTGGTCTCACCGAGGCGGCGGCGAGTGATCCGCTGGTGCAGATCTTCCACGCCGGCACCAAGCGCGTCGGCGACAAGCTCGTCGCCGATGGCGGCCGCGTCCTGAACGTCGTTGCCCGCGGCAAGACCGTGGCCGAGGCGCAGACGCGCGCCTATGCGGTTGTCGACCGCATCAAATGGCCTGAGGGCTTCTGCCGCCGCGACATCGGCTGGCGCGCGCTGTGAGGAGATCTCCCATGCCCGAAACTTGGCAAATCGGCCTGTTGCTCTTTCCCAATGTGATGCAGCTCGACCTCACCGGCCCGGCCGAAGTCTTCGGTGCGGTGCCCAATGCCAAGCTGCACCTCGTCTGGAAGAACCGCGCGCCGGTCGCGACCAGCAAGGGCTGGCAGATCGTGCCGACCACCAGCTTCGCCGATTGCCCGCCTCTCGATGTCATTTGCGTGCCTGGCGGCGCCGGGCAGATCGCGCTCATGGAGGATGAGGAAACGCTCGACTTCTTGCGTCGCCAGGCCGCCGGCGCGCGCTACGTCACCTCGGTCTGCACCGGCTCGCTGGTGCTAGGCGCGGCCGGCCTGCTCCGCGGCTATCGCGCGGCGTGTCATTGGATGTCGCGCGATCAGCTTGCGCTCTTGGGCGCAACGCCGGTGGCCGAGCGCGTGGTCAAGGACCGCAACCGGATCACCGGCGGCGGCGTCACCGCCGGCATCGATTTCGCCTTGAGCCTGGTCGCCGAGCTGTGCGGCGCCGAGTTGGCGCAGCGCATCCAGCTCAATCTCGAATACGACGCTGAGCCGCCTTTCGATTGTGGCTCGCCCGAGCGCGCCGGCCCCGTGCTCGTCGCACAACTGACCCAAGCCGCCGCCGAGCGCCAGAGCGCGCGCCTCGCCGCCACCAAGCGCGCCGCCGCCAAATTGGGATTGGCGAGCGGCGCCTTCTGAACCGGTTGCCGACTGCATCGATGGCGTGCGTGCTTCGAGACGGCCGCTTTGGGCGACCGCATGCGGTCGCCCCTCAGCACGAGGAAAATCTTTGGTGGCACAAAGATAAGAGCCTTATCCTGAGGAGCCGGCGAAGCCGGCGTCTCGAAGGACGCACGGAATTCAATCCAACCGGAATCGCCCTAACGCCGCTCCTTGAAGAACCGCCGGAGCAGTTCGCCGGCGCGCGTCGCGTCGATGCCGCCATAGATCTCCGGGCGGTGATGGCAGGTCGGCTGTTGGAAGAAGCGCGGGCCGTGCTCGACCGCGCCGGCCTTGGGATCGGAGGCGCCGAAATAGAGCCGGCGCAGCCGCGCGAAAGAAATCGCGGCGGCGCACATGGCGCAGGGCTCGAGCGTCACATAAAGATCGCAATCGACAAGCCGCGGCGCACCGCGGCGCTTAGCCGCCATGCGGATCGCCAAGAGCTCGGCATGGGCCGTGGGATCGGCAAGCTCCTCGACCCGGTTGCCGCAAGACGCCACGACCGCGCCGCTCGCCGCCTCGACGAGCACCGCGCCCACCGGCACCTCGCCGCGCAGGCCCGCCCGCTCGGCCTCGGCGAGGGCAAGCTCCATCGGCGAAGGATTTTGGCGCACTGCTCCCACCGCCCGAGCATAGCGCGAGCGCGCGACGGCTCAATCGCGCGGCGGTTCAGGCCGCGCGCGCCCGGGATTGCGGCTGTTCCTCGCTCTCCGTGCGGCCCGCGCGGATCTGCAAGACGCTGATGAAGAAGGCGCCGAAGGCGATCTGGAAGGCGAGCAGGATGGCGGTGCCCGAGGGGATGACGAGGCGCATGGTCTGCTCCGGCGAGATCGCGCCGAACGCCGCGGCGCCCCAGGAGCCGAGCGCGTATGCCGCCAGCGCCAGCCCGAGCAGCAACAGCACGCCCGCCGCTGCGAGCGCCGCTTCGAGCTTCACCACCCGGATCATCGAGCGGAACCAGCGGTCCTCCTCGACCAGCCCCTCGCGCGAGCCATAGACCGTGGCGAAGACCCAGAGCAGCATCGAGTGGAAGCCCACCACCACCGCGACCGAGGCATAGAATAAGGTATGAATGTCGAAGGCGATGCTGCCGACGACGCCCGGCTTTGGAATGAGCCAGGCCATCACCGCGAGTCCCAGCACGAACAGCCCGGCGCCGGGATAGAGGAAGAGCCAGCGCGGGCTGTAAAGCAGCAGGAAGCGCAAATGGCGCCAGCCGTCGCGCCAGCTGTTGAGATGCGGCGCGCGGCCGCGCCCATCGGGCGCGAGGGTCGTCGGCACCTCGGCGATCTTGAGGCCGTGCAGCGTCGCCTTCACCACCATTTCGCTGGCGAATTCCATGCCCTCCGCTTGCAGATCGAGGGCCAAAATCGCTGCGCGCTGGAAGCCCCGGAGGCCGCAATGGAAGTCGCCGCAAGGGCTGCGGAAGAACATGCGGCCGAGCCCGGTCAGCACGGGATTGCCGAGATAGCGGTGCAAGAGCGGCATGGCGCCCGGGGCGATGCCGCCGCGGAAGCGGTTGCCCATGACCAGCTCCCAGCCCTCGCGCAGCTTCTCGACGAAGGGGGCGAGCGCGCCGAAATCATAGCTGTCGTCGGCGTCGCCCATGATGACGTAGCGGCCGCGCGCCGCGCGAATCCCCGCGATGAGCGCATTGCCGTAGCCGCGCGCCTCGACCGGCACGATGCGCGCGCCATGCGCGGTGGCGATGCCCTGCGAGCCGTCGGTGCTGCCGTTGTCGGCGATGACGACCTCGCCCAGGATGCCGCTCTGCGCCAAGAAATCGCGCGCCTTGGCGATGCAGCGCGCCAGGGTCGCCGCCTCATTGAGGCAGGGCATCAAGATGGTCAGCTCGCAACCCGGCTTCGTCGCCATGCGGCAATCTTGCCTGCGCATTCCTTAGCGGGACGTTAAGAATTGGTTGACGGCGGCCGGCCGGCTTGCCGGAACCGGGAGCGCGACCTAAAGTTGTTGCCGGCCTCGCAGTTCTTCCAGCCCCCATGGCACAACCGGTCATCGGCCTCACCCTCGATCACGAGCCGCCCGGCGGCTATTCGAAGACCCATCCCTGGTACGCGCTCCGCGAGAATTACTGCAGCGCCGTCGCCGCGGCGGGCGGGCTGTCGGTGCTGCTGCCGCACGAGCCGGAGCGGGCCGAGGCTTATCTCGCGCTGCTCGACGGACTCATCGTCACCGGCGGCGCCTTCGACGTCGATCCGGCGCTGTGGGGCGCCGCGAGCCGGCACAAGAGCGTCACCACCAAGGATCGGCGCACCGAATTCGAGCTCGGCATCACCCGCGCCGCGCTCGCCGCCGATGTGCCGGTGCTCGGCATCTGCGGCGGCCAGCAGCTCCTCAACGTCATTCTCGGCGGCACCCTCATCCAGCACATTCCCGACGAGGTCGCGGGCGCGCTCGCCCATGAGCAGCCCAATCCGCGGACCGAGGCCGGCCATGCCGTGCGCATCGCGAAGGGCACGCTGCTCCACCGCATCACCGGCGCCGACGAGCTTGCCGTCAACAGCGCGCATCATCAGGCGGTGAAGAATCCCGGCCCCGGCATCGTCGTCGATGCGGTGGCGCCCGACGGCGTCATCGAGGGCATCGAGGACCCGCGCCGCCGCTTCTGCCTGGGCGTGCAGTGGCATCCCGAATACGGCATCAGCCCGGGCGATCCCCGCATCTTCTTGGCCTTCATCGCCGCCGCCGCACGCCCGTGATGGCCGCGGCCAAGGGAGAGCGCATCGCCAAGGTGCTCGCCCGCGCCGGCTTGTGCTCGCGCCGCGAGGCCGAGCGCTGGATCGCCGAGGGCCGAGTCGCGCTCGGCGGCGCGGTGCTGAAGAGCCCGGCCGTCACCGTCGATTCGACGAGCGACATTCGCATCGACGGCAAGCCCATCCCGGCGCCCGAGCCGGCGCGGCTGTGGCGCTATCACAAGCCGGCCGGCCTGGTGACGACGCATCGCGACGAGAAGGGCCGGCCCACGGTCTTCGCGCGTCTTCCTGCCGATCTGCCGCGGCTCATCTCGGTCGGGCGGCTCGATCTTGCGTCCGAGGGGCTTCTGCTGCTGACCAATGACGGCGGCCTCGCGCGCGAATTGGAGCTGCCGGCGCGCGGCTGGCTCAGGCGCTACCGCGTGCGGGTGCATGGGACGCCCGATCCGGCGCAGCTCGCGGCGCTGGAGCAGGGCATCACCATCGCCGGAGTCGCCTATGGGCCGATCGAGGCGCGGCTCGAGCGCCAGCAAGGCAGCAACGCCTGGCTCGTCGTCAGCCTCGCCGAGGGCAGGAACCGCGAAATCCGCCGCGTCATGGAGCATCTGGGATTGCCGGTGACGCGGCTCATCCGCATCGCCTATGGCCCGTTCCAACTCGGCCATTTGCCGCGCGGCGAGGTTGCCGAAGTGACGCGCCGCGTGCTGCGCGATCAGCTCGGGAGCGGGCATCTTGCGCATCATCGCCGGTAGGCACCGCCACCGCCGCCTCGTGGCGCCGCCGGGAGCGGTGGTGCGGCCGACCGGCGAGCGGGCGCGCGAGGCGCTGTTCGACATTCTCGCCCATGGCCGCTTCGGCCCGCGCCCAGTTTACGAGGACGCGCGCGTGCTCGACGCCTTTGCCGGCACCGGGGCCTTGGGCCTCGAGGCGCTGTCGCGCGGCGCGCGGCATGCGAGCTTCCTCGAGAAGGATCGCGAGGCGCGGCGCGCGCTCGAAGCCAATGTCGCGGCGCTGAAGGAGGAGCCGCGCACGATTGTGCTGGCCGCCGACGCGCTCAAGCCGCCGCGCCCGAGCGGGCCGTGCGATCTTGTTTTTCTCGACCCGCCCTATGACGAAAACATCGCGGCGCCGGCGCTGGCAGCGTTGGCCGCTGCGGGCTGGATCGCGGCAGACGCGCTCATTGTCGTCGAGATCGCCGCCCGCGCGCCCTTCGCCGCGCCGGCGGGATTCACGGTGCTCGAAGAGCGCCGCTACGGCGCCGCGCGGATCGTGTTGCTGCGGCGGACAGTCGAAGCTTAGATCATTCCCGACTGCGTGGATGCAATGCGTGCTTCGAGACGGCCGCTTCGGGCGACCGCATGCGGTCGCCCCTCAGCACGAGGAAAAACTTTGGTTGCACAAAGAAAGATTCTCATCCTGAGGAGCCGGCGAAGCCGGCGTCTCGAAGGACGCACCGACGTAATCCAGCTACCGCCTTCCGAACAGGCGCTCGATGTCGGCGAGCTTCAATTCGACATAGGTCGGGCGGCCGTGATTGCATTGGCCGGAATGGGGCGTTGCCTCCATCTGGCGCAAGAGCGCATTCATCTCCGGCGCGGCGAGCCGCCGCCCGGCGCGGACGCTGCCGTGGCAGGCGATGGTGCCGCAGACCTCTTCGAGCCGCTCCTTCAAGCCGAGCGCATCGCCCAGTTCCGCGACCTCGTCGGCGAGGTCGCGGACGAGGCCGGCGACATCGAGATCGGGAATGAGCGCCGGCACCTCGCGCACCACCACCGCGCCGGTGCCGAAGGGCTCGAGCACCAGGCCCAATTCTGCGAGTTCGGCGGCGCGCGCGCCGAGCCGCGCCGCAGCACCCTCATCGAGCTCGACCACCTCCGGCAGCAACAGGATCTGGCGCGGCACGCCGGTCGAGGCGAGCGCTTCCTTCATGCGCTCATAGACCAGCCGCTCATGCGCCGCGTGCTGATCGACGATAACGATGCCCGCCGCGGTCTGCGCCACGATGTAGGTGTCGTGGAGCTGGGCGCAGGCGGCGCCCAAGGGGTAACGCGCGGCATCCTCCTCGACCGCCGCCGCCGGCCGCGCCCCCGGCGCCAGCGCCAAGGCGCCGTCGGTGCCGAGCGGCGCCTGATACTGCGCGGCGGTCTCGGCGAGGCCGGCGGGATAGGCATAGCCCAGCGCGCCGCCGGGACGGAAGGCGGCGAGCGCCTCGCCCGCCACCGTGGTCGCGGCGCGATGCCCGGCCGCGGCGAGCGCCTGGCGCAACGCGCCGACGATGAGCCCGCGCACCAGACTGGCATCGCGAAAGCGCACCTCGGCCTTGGCGGGATGAACGTTGACGTCGACGGCGTCCTCCGGACAGTCGAGGAACAGCGCCACCATCGGATGCCGGTCGCGCGCGAGGAAATCCTGATACGCGCCGCGCACCGCGCCGACCAGGAGCTTGTCGCGCACGGGCCGGCCGTTGACGAAGAGATACTGGTCCTTGGCCGTCGCCCGGTTCAAGGTCGGCAGGCCGGCCAACCCTGTCAGGCGAAAACCCGCGCGCGTTGCATCGATGGCGAGCGCATTGTCGGCGAAGTCGCGGCCGAGCACCGCGGCAAGCCGCGCGCGCCGCAACCCCAAGCGATCCTCGCCCGGAATCGCCGGCAGGCGCGACAGGGCGCGGCCATCGCCGTCGCTCACGGCGAAGGCGATCGCGGGATAGGCCATGGCGAGGCGGGCTATGACATCGACCGCCTGCTCGCGCTCGGCCCGCACGCTTTTGAGAAATTTGAGCCGCGCCGGCGTCGCGTAGAAGAGATCGCGGACCTCGACCCGCGTGCCCTGCGGCTGCGCCGCCGGCTCGACTGCGGATTTGGTCCCGCCTTCGAGCGTGATCGACCAGGCCGAAGCGGCGCCGCGCCGGCGACTCGCAAGGCGCATCCGGCTCACCGCGCCGATCGAGGGCAAGGCCTCGCCGCGGAAGCCGAGGCTCTTGATGCACAGGAGATCGTCGTCGGGGAGCTTCGAGGTGCAGTGGCGCTCGACCGCGAGCGCAAGCTCCTCCGCCGACATGCCCTCGCCGTCGTCGCTGACAATGATGAGGCTTTGCCCGCCCTCGCCCAAAGTCACGTCGATGCGCGTGGCGCCGGCATCGATCGCATTCTCAACCAGCTCCTTGACCGCCGCGGCCGGGCGCTCGACCACTTCGCCGGCGGCGATGCGGTTGACGATGACGGGCGGCAGCTGGCGCAGGAGCATGGTCCTATTGTGCCCGAGCGCGGCGCGGCGCGCCAGAAGGCCGCCGCTCAGTGCACGGTTTGCCTCGCCCCCGTGCTCGGCGGCGCCGGCGGCGCGGCGGCGGGCGGCGGCGGCGCCTCGCTCACTCCGGTCGGCACCTCGCGCGCGCCGGCGAGTTGCTCGGGCGCTCCCACCACGACGAAGGACAGCGCCGCCGGATCGAAGAGCCGCTGGGCGACGCGTTTGGCGTCTGCGAGCGTGACGGCGTCGATGAGCGCATTGCGGCGGCCCAAATAGTCGATGCCGAGCCGGTCGCGCTCGATGGCGACGAGAGTCCCGGCGATGCGCGCGGTCGAATCGAGGTTGAGCGGCAGCGATCCCGTGAGATAGGTCTTGGCGTCCGCCACTTCCTTGGCACTCGGCCCATCGTCGCGCATGCGCTGCCACTCCTGGCGGACGATGTCGATCGACTGCCCGACATGCGCATTCTCGGTGGCGACGCCGCCGATGACGAAGCCGCCGTGCTGGCGTGGGTCGAGCGAGCTGTAGACCGAATAGGCGAGGCCGCGCTTCTCGCGCACTTCATGGGTCAGGCGCGAATCGAAGCCGCCGCCGCCCAAGACGTAATTGTCGATGAGCGCGGCATACCAATCGGGATCGTCGCGCTTCAGGCCCCATTGCCCGAAGGTGACGACGCTCTGCGGAATGGGCAGGCGCGCCAGCAAAAGCTGGCCGGCATCCGCCACCTTCGCCTCCGCCACCGCGCCCGCTTCGGCATGCGCCGGCAGATCGCCGAAGGTGCGGTCGAGCAGCGGCTTCAACGCTTCGGGCGTGATGTCGCCGACGATGCCGATCATCAGCGCGTCCTTGGCGAAGCGCGCCTGCACGAAGGCGCGCATATCCGCGGCGGTGATGCGCGCGATCGATTCGGGCCGGCCCTGCGCCATGCGGCCGTAGGGATGGTCGGGCAGCGCGTTCTGGCGCCACAGCCGAAAGGCGATGAAGCGCGGCCGGCGCTCGTCGCGCGCCACATCGGCGAGGAGCTGGCTCCTGACCCGCGCCACCGCCGCATCGTCGAAGCGCGGCTGGGTCAGCGCCAGGCGCAGGAGATCGAAGGCGGCGCCGACATTGGCGGTGATGGTGCGCAGCGCGGCCCCCATGCCGTCCTCGCCGGCGTCGAAGGAGAGCGAGCTTGCGAGGTCCTCGAGCCGGCCCTGGAAGCCGGTGCTGTCGAGCTCGCCCGCACCCTCGTCGAGGAGGTCGGCGGTGAGCGTGGCGAGCCCGGCCTTGTCCGGCGGATCGAGCGCCGCGCCGCCGCGGAAGCCGAGATTCATCGTCACCACCGGCAGCGTGTGATCCTCGACGAGCCAGGCCGTGATGCCGCCGGGGCTGGTGACGCTTTCGACGGTGACCGCACGCGCCGCCGGCGCCGCGCCGAGCAGCACTAGCGCCATTGCGGCGGCGGCGATGAAACCCGCCCGCTTCACGAGGTCGGCTCCGGCAGCAGCACGCCGGTCACCGCGGTCTCGTCGTGGATGACGAGCCGTGCGGCGGCGTTGACCTCGTCCACGGTCACCGCGCCCAGACGCTCGGACCGGCTCTCGACCTCCTCGAGGCTGCGCCCGGTGGCGAGCGCCGCGCCGACGATGCGCGCCGGACCGTCGAGGCCGTCGCGGGCATAAATCGCCTCGGCCTGCATGCGCTCCTTGGCGCGCGCGACCTCGGCGGCGGTGACGCCGTCCTTGAGCGCCGATTTGACGATGGTCTCGAGCGCGCCCTCGAAATCGGCGAGCGGCACGCCCTTCGTGGGCGCGCCGTAGAAACCGAAATTCGCGAGGTCGCGCACGTCGGGATCGTAGAAGGCACCGGCCGACAGCGCCAAGCCCTGATCGACGACCAACGCCTTATAGAGCCGCGAGGTGGCGCCGCCGCCCAAGACTTCGGCCAGCACTTGCAGCGGATAGGCATAGCGGCTCTCGCCGGCGGTGTAGCTCGGCGCAAGATAGGTGCGGCTCCAACTGGTCTCGGCGACGCGGTCGCTCTTCATGGTGATCCGCGCCGCCGCCACCTTGGGCGGCTCGTCGAGGCGCCGCCGCACCGGCACATCGCGCCGCGGGATCGGGCCGTAATACTTCTCGGCCAGCGCCCGAACCTGTGCCGCCGTCACGTCGCCGCCGATCACCAGCACCGCATTGCCGGGCGCGTACCAGGTCCGGTAGAAGGCGCGCTCATCATCGGCGCTGAGGCCGCGCATCTCGCTTTCCCAGCCGATCACCGGGTTGCGGTAGGGGTGATGGAGGAAGAGCGCGGTGTCGGTCTGCTCGTTCAACAGCGCGGCAGGATTGTTGTCGATGCGCGAGTGGCGCTCCTCGATGATCACTTTGCGCTCGGGCTCGACGACGGCGTCGGAGATGACGAGGTCGCGCATGCGCTCGGCTTCGAGCTTCATCACCAGCTCCAGCCGGTCCGCCGCGACGTTCTGGTAGAAGGCGGTGTAGTCATGCGTGGTGAAGGCGTTGTCATTGCCGCCATTCGCCGCGACGATGCGCGAGAAGGCGCCGGGCGGCGTCTCCTTGGTGCCGCGGAACATGAGATGCTCGAGGAAGTGGGCGGCGCCGGTCTTGCCGCGCGGCTCGTCGGCGGCGCCGACCTTGTACCAGATCATCTGCGTCACCACCGGCGCGCGGTGATTGGGGATGACCACGACCTGAAGTCCGTTGCCGAGCGCGAAGCTCTCGGCATCGAAGAGCTTGGCCGGCGCCGCCCCCGCGGCAAGCGGCAGGAGGAAGGCCGCCACAAGCACAATTGCCCGCACCGATTGCGCCGTCATGATCCTGATTCCTTTCGGCGCCGCGCCACGCCGATTCAGAAGAGCCAGTCGAAAAACGACTTGCTGGAGACGCGGTTGATGATCGGCGTGCCGGTGAGGCTGGACGGCGGCCCGGAATCGACCGCCTCGCCCGCGGCCTTGGCCGCCTTGATCCGCGCCGCCTCTTGCCCGGGATCGATGGTCTCGTCGGGCGGCGCCTTGGCAGTCTTCTGGTTCCAGAAGAGCAGCTTGTCGACGAAGGTCGGGCTGTAATTGCCGGCGTTGTCGGCGTCGGCGTTGACGATCTGGCGAATGTCGGCGGGCGCATTGGCGGCGCCGGCTTGGCGCAGGAAATCGCCTTCACCCGGGCTGCGGTCGGTCGCCGGCGCCGGCAGCGATGCCTGCTGCGGCACGGCGCGGAAGACGGTTTGCTTGGCCTGGTCGATCGGCGACACATCCTGAGGCCGCGCCTCGCCCGGCTTGGGCGGCCGGAGCGCATAATCCGGCGGCAGCGCCAGCGGCGCCGGCGTGGTCACGGCGAACTCGTCGGGCACGACCTTTTCCATGCCGAGCGCGCGCTTGAAATCGCCGCAGCCGGCCACTGACAGAGCGCTCGCTGCGAGCGCGGCGCAAGCCAATAACGTTGGTCTCCTGGTCAAACCCGCAACTCCGCCACCCGCCGACAAGGGCATTCTAACTAGGCGCTTCGCGCCGGCCAAGCAAGCTGTCTATCGCCATCAGCCCGACGCCCACGCAGATCGCCGCATCCGCCAGGTTGAACGCGAACCAGTGCCATTCGCCTAAATGGAAATCGAGAAAATCGACGACGGCGCCGCGCGCGAGACGGTCGATGACATTGCCGATGGCGCCGCCGATGACCAGGCCGATCGCCAAGGCCAAGAGCGGCTCCCGCACCCGGCGCAGCCAGATGAGCAAGCCCGCGACGATGACCGCCGCCACCGCGGTGAAGACCAACGTGTTGAGCGCCGCCCCCGTGTTGAAGAGGCCGAAGCTCATGCCGCGGTTCCAGGTGAGGACCAAGTTGAAGAAGGGCGTGATCTCGCGCGGCCGCGGCCCGGCCGGCGCGGCGGCGAAGAGGCTCAGCACCCAGGCCTTCAAGAGCTGATCGGCGATGGCCGTGCCGGCGGCCACGCCCAGGCCGAGCCGCATCGCTCAATTCCCCGCCGCCGCGGGCGCCAGATTGTCGACCGCATCGGCGCAGCGCCGGCAGAGATCGCGATGCGCCGCGACCGTGCCCACTTCGGGCAACACTTTCCAGCAGCGTTGGCATTTCTCGCCCGGCGCCAGCGCGACTACGGCGCCGATGCCGGGATGCTCGGGCAGGGTGAAGCTGCCCTCGGGCGGCGCGCCGATCTGCGCCACGGCGGCAGAAGCGATGCAGATCTCCGCGAGATCGAGACCGACGAGCGCCGCGGCCTGCGCCGCCTCGGCGAAGATTTCGACGCTCGCCTGGAGGCTCGAGCCCAGGAGCTTCTGCGCCCGCGCCACTTCGATGCTGCCGGTGACGACGCGGCGCAGCTCGCGAATCCGCGCCCATTTGGCGCCAAGCGCGTCATTGCGCCAGCGCGCCGGGACTTCCGGATAAAGCTCGAGATGAACGCTCGAGGATGCGCCGTCGCCGTGGCGGGCGAGCCAGGCCTCCTCGGCAGTGAAGCACAGCACCGGCGCGAGCCAGCGCACCAGGCATTCGAAGACGCGATCGAGCACGCTGCGCACGGCACGCCGCCGCGGCGCCGCCGGCGCATCGCAGTAAAGAGAATCCTTGCGCACATCGAAGTAGAAGGCCGAGAGATCGACCGCGCAGAAATTGTGGAGCTCCGTGAACATGCCGTGAAAATCGTAAGCCTCGGCGTCCCGCCGCACGATCTCGTCGATCTCCGCCAGGCGGTGCAGCACGAAGCGCTCGAGCTCGGGCATCTCCGCCTCGGCGATGCGCTCCGCCGCGCTGAATCCCGCAAGCGCGCCGAGGAGATAGCGCAGCGTGTTCCGGAGCCGGCGATAGACTTCGGTGTGGTGCTTCAGGATTTCGGGGCCGAAGGTCAGGTCCTCGGTATAGTCCGATCCCACCACCCAGAGCCGCAGGATGTCGGCGCCGTGATCCTTCAGCGTGTCGGCGAGCCAGAATGCGTTGCCGGCGGATTTCGACAGCTTGAAGCCCTGCTCGTCGAGCAAAAATCCATGCGTCAGCACGGCCTCAAAGGGCGCGCGCCCGCGCGTGCCGCAGGATTCGAGGAGCGAGGAATGGAACCAGCCGCGATGCTGGTCCGAGCCTTCGAGATAAAGCGAGGCCGGCCATTTGAGATCGGCGCGCTCTTCCAGCACGAAGCTGTGCGTCGAGCCGCTGTCGAACCAGACATCGACGATGTCCTTGACCTGCTCGTAATCCGCGGGATCGCGGCCCGGACCGAGGAAGATCGCGGGGTCCTCGACGTACCAGGCATCCGATCCCGCGCGCTCGAAGGATTGGGCGATGCGATCGATGACGTCTTGGTCGCGCAGCGGCTCGCCCGTTTGCTTGTCGACGAAGACCGCGATCGGCACGCCCCAGGCGCGCTGGCGCGAGATGCACCAATCGGGCCGGCTTTCGATCATGGCGCGAATTCGGTTCTTGCCCTGCGGCGGGATCCATTGCGTCGCCTCGATCGCCGCGAGCGCGCATTCGCGCAAGCCATTCCGCTCCATGCTGATGAACCATTGCGGCGTGTTGCGGAAGATGAGCGGCGCCTTGGAGCGCCAGGAATGCGGATAGGAGTGAACGAGCTTGCCCTCGGCCAAGAGCGCGCCCGCCTCGCGCAGCGCCGCGATCACCGTCTTGTCGGCATCGCCGGTCTTGCCGTTGGGCCAATAGACATGGCGCCCGGCGAAGAGCGGCACATGCGGATAATAGGTCCCGTCCCCCGCCACCGTCTGCGGCGCCGCGATGCCGAATTTCTGCGCCAGCTCGAAATCGTCGGCGCCGTGGCCGGGAGCGATGTGGACGAACCCGGTGCCGTCTTCCTCGGTGACGAAATCGCCGGGCAGAAGCGGGACGTGAAAGTTATATCCCTGCAACACCAACGGATGACGGCAAACGGTTCCGTCTAATGCGCGTCCCTTGAGACTAGCGAGGATTCGGTGACCCGAAATGCGTGTAGCCTGCTCAGTTGCGGCGAGACGGTTCTCGGCAATCACCAACCGCTCACCGACCTGGGCGAGGCTTCCTTCCTCGACCTTGGTGACTTCGACGACGAGGTAATCGAGATCAGCTCCATACGCGATCGCCCGATTGCCCGGCAGTGTCCATGGCGTCGTCGTCCAGATGACGACCGAGGCCAGCTCCATCTGTGGCAAGGATGGCTTTTGGACGGGAAACTTCACCCACACTTGCGTCGAGGTGTGATCGTCGTATTCGATCTCGGCCTCGGCCAAGGCGGTCTGCTCGACCACCGACCACATCACCGGCTTCGACCCTTTGTAGAGGCCGCCATTCATCAGGAACTTGCCGATCTCGCGGACGATCTGCGCCTCGGCATGGAATGCCATCGTGGTATAGGGATGCTGCCAATCGCCGAGCACGCCCAAACGCTCGAACTCTTCGCGCTGGATCACAATCCAATGCGCGGCGAAATCGCGGCATTCGCGGCGGAACTCGATGATCGGCACGTCGTCCTTCGAGCGCTTCTTGGCGCGATACTCCTCCTCGATCTTCCATTCGATGGGCAGGCCGTGGCAGTCCCAGCCGGGCACGTAGTTGGCGTCGAAGCCCTGCATCTGCTGCGCCCGGTTGATCACATCCTTCAGGATCTTGTTGAGCGCGTGGCCGATATGGAGATTGCCGTTGGCATAGGGCGGGCCGTCATGCAGGATGAATTTCTCGCGCCCCTTGGCGGCGTGGCGCTGCTTCTCGTAAAGGCCGATCTTGCGCCAGCGCTCGAGCAGGACGGGCTCGCGCTTCGGCAGATCGCCGCGCATCGGAAACGCGGTTTGCGGCAGAAAGATCGTCGCTCGGTAGTCGATGGCCATGGCGCTTTGGTCTTACGGGAGCGGCGGGCGAGCGTCAACGGCCCGGCTCAGCCTTCGGCGGGCTCGAGCTCGTCGTAGCGCCGGATGCGATAGACCACCGCCGAGACGATCCAGGCGATGACGAAGATCGCGATGATGAGGTAGCCGAGGCTGCCGAAATTGTCGTTGAGCAGGGCGATGAAGCGCCAGAACGGCCCGTCGAGCGCGAGCCGGTCGGCAAGCATGCCGAGCAATTCGATGCCGCCGACGACGAAGGCCACGACCACCGAGACGAAGGTGATGATGAGATTGTAGTAGAGCTTGCGCACCGGCTTGACGAAGGCCCAGCCATAGGCGCCCACCATCAGCACGCTGTCCGTGGTGTCGACCAGCGACATGCCGGCGGTGAAGAGCGCGGGAAAGATCAGGATCGACCAGATCGCCATGCCGCGCGCAGCTCCGGCCGCGGCGATGCCCAAAAGCGCGATCTCGGTCGCGGTGTCGAAGCCCAGCCCGAAGAGGAATCCGAGCGGATACATGTGCCAGCTCTTGCGGATGAGGCGGAAGAGCGGGCGGAAGAGCCGGCCCAACAGGCCGCGCCGGTCGAGGAAATGGTCGAGATCCTCGGCCGCGAGCCCGCCGCCCCGCCGCACTCGACGGAAGGCGCGATAGACCGTGGCGAGCACCAGGAGATTGGCGCCGGCGACGGCGAAGAGGAACAGGGCCGAGATGCTGGTGCCGACGAGCCCGCCGATCGCACGCCAGGATTGGAATCGGGTTTCGAGCGCCGACGCCGTCAGCGCGATGGCGGCCGAAGCCAGCACCACCACGGTCGAATGACCGAGCGAGAAATAGAAGCCCACCGCGACCGGCCGCCTGCCCTCCTGCATGAGCTTGCGCGTCACATTGTCGATCGCCGCGATGTGGTCGGCATCGACCGCATGGCGCAGCCCGAAGCTGTAGGCGAGGAAAGCCGTGCCGAGCAGCACCGGATAAGCCTGGAAGGCGATGAGCGCCCAGGCCCAGGCGACGACATTGGCCGCCAGCAAAAAGCCATAGATGCCGAGGATCTTGCCGCGCAAATGAGCCGCCCCGTCGCTGAAGATGTTGGTGAAGTGCCGCGCCATGTCCCGCTTTATAGCAAGCCTAGAAGGTCAAAGCGGCCGTCAGGCGGAAGGACAGCGGCTCGACCGGCTTGAAATGGATGTCATAGACCGGGCTCGTCTCGTTCGCGAGCTGCGAAGGGTACCAATAGTCGATCTGATGCGCATGGGAATTGAACAGGTTGAAGACATCGAACTGGGTCTTGAGCCGGTCGTTGATCCTGTACCCGATGCGCGCGTCGAAGAGCGCGGTCGGGCCGGAGCGGACGCTGGCGTCCTCGAGCAGCGGCCGCGGGCCGAAATAGCGGAAGCGCAAGCCCCCGTCCCAGGCGCCGAGATTCTGCACCGCAATTTCGGCCGAGGCGATGATCTTCGCCGCCTCCGGGATATAGCTGCCGGGATGCCCGGGCTCGACATCGGCCGCGCCGGTATCGGTGTCGGCGAAGCGCGCCCGGGTGAAGGCGAAATCGCCGCTCAAGACCAGCCAGGGCAGAGGCGTATAGCTGCCGGTGAGCTCGATGCCCCGGCGGGTGCTCGGCCGGCCCACCGAGGTGCCGGCTGCGTCGCCATCGAAGGTCGCCTCGCTGCCGAGGTCGAGCTCGAAGAGCGCCGCCGAGACCTCCACCTGCGGCGCGATCGCCGAGCGTATGCCCGCTTCGTAGCCGTAGGCCTTGGTCAGAAGCGGCGTCCGCGGCTGGTTCACGGTGCTGCCGGTAAGCTCGGTCTGCAGCGCATTTACGGTCGATACGGCGCCGCGCAAATCGTTGCTGTGAAAGCCTTCGCCGCCGCTGAAATAGAACTCGGTGTTGTCCCAGGGACCAAGGATCGCGTTCAGCTTGGGACTGAACATCCCCATCCGCGCCACGCCGGAATTGGCGGCGAGCGTGCTTTGGTCGTCGCCCCAAAAGACGTCCTCGCGCAGCCCGGCGACGGTGCGGAATTTGTCGAGCCATCGGGTCCGGTTCTCGGCATAGACGCCGCCGCTCGCCTCGACGACATTGTCGTCGCGCACGGTCAAATGCACGACACGCCCGGTGGTCTCGAAGAGGCCGAGATTGACGACGTCGGTGCGCGTCTGAACGCCGACGGTGGTGTCGGATTCGCGTCCCATCAATTGATCGAGCACCGTGTAGCTGACGTCTCCGCCATAGATGTGACGGCGCTCCTGCTGCTCGAACTGGTCGCCGACCGGCGGCGGAAAGGTCACGTAGAAATCGAAATCGTTGAAGAGCTGGAGGGCGGAGCCGATGAAATACGCGTTCGCCTTGAACTGCCCCGCCGCGTCGGTATCGACATATTTCGCCGACAGGCTGTAGCGCTCCGAGCTGCCCCCGTCGCTCGGGTCGATCGTGCCGGAGACGCCGATCAGGCCCGCGCTGACGGCGCGCTCGGGAATCTGGTTGGTGGCGTGCCAGGCATCGTCCATGAACATGCCGGTGACGGAGAAGCCGTTCTCCCGCGTGCCCCGACTGTAGCGCAGGAGCAGATTTCCCTTGTTGAAATTGTCGGGAATGGCCCACGGCCCATCGACATGGTCGTATTCCGCGGCCAACAGGAGATTGCCGGCGGCCCAGGGTCGCGCCATCGCAGTGAAGCCGCGGTAATCGCCGAGCGTGCCGGCGCTCATGGAGGCGAGGTCATGCGGGAGGGTATCGACATATTCGATGCTCACCGCGCCGGCGGTGGCGAAATCGCCTTGATCGGCGAAATAGGGTCCCTTGCTGTAGCGCAGCCCGCTCACCAGCTCGGGAATCATGAAATTGAGGTCGGAATAGCCCTGCGCGTGCGCGTTGGTGCGCAGATTGACCGGCATGTCGCCGAGCGTAATGTCGATGTCGGTGCCGTGATCGAGATTGAAGCCGCGCATGAAATACTGGTTCGCCTTGCCCTCGGCGCTGTGCTGGGTGACGATCAGGCCGGGCACCGTCTCGAGCAGTTCGCCCGCGCGATAGGTGGGAAATTCCTCGAGCTGCGGCGCGCCCACCGCGCCTTGCGTCGCGGTATCGGCGGCGCCGATCGCCGAACCGGTAACGACTACTTCGTCTAGGATTTGCGCCGCGGCGGCGCGCGTCAGTCCAAGCACCAGCGCCAGCGCCACCGGCGCGCGCCACGCCGGCTTGCCGCAAGTTTCTCCGAAATCCATGTTCCCCCCGAACGCGGATGGGCCTGCTGCCCGTCACCGCGAACGAAGGAACCGGTTTCATCGGGGCGCGCGAGCGCCGGACCGATTCCCCACCGAGACACCCCGCTCGATGCGCCCGCGCGTGACCACGGCGATGGCAGGTCTCCTGGCTCGCGGGTCTTGGCCTTGCGTCGCCTTCCCGGCTTTCGCCAGTGGCACTCGGGCGCTCGGCTCGCCGCTTACAGTTGCGGGGGCAGCCGCGGCTTGGGATCGGAGATCCGCACCGCGTTCCCTTTTGATCCCTAGAGGGGAACCATCGCCGCGATCATAGGCGGCGACCGGCGCCCGGATCAACCGGCTTGCGCGGCCGACGCCGCCAGCACCTTCCGCGCGCGCCGGCAATCCTCGGCGATCTGCGCCTTGAGCGCATCCAATCCCGGAAAACGCTGCTCCGGCCGCAGATGCTCGATGAAGGCGACGCGCAGATGGCGGCCATAGATGTCGCCATCGAAATCGAAAAGATGCACTTCGAGCCGCAGATCGCGGCCGCCGACGGTGGGCCGCCAGCCGAGATTGGCGGCGCCGCCGAGCCAGCGCACACCCTCCCCCTCGCCGAGGCCGGCGCGCACCGCGTAAACCCCCGACGCCGGCCGCAGGTAATCGGCGAGGCCGAGATTGGCGGTGGGAAAGCCCAGCTTGTGGCCGAGCCGGTCGCCCTGCTGGACGTGCCCCTCGATCTCCCAGGCGCGGCCCAACAGCGCCGCCGCCTCGCGCACGCGCCCACCTACGAGATGCTCGCGGATCCGCGTCGAGGAATAGACCGGCCCGGCCGGGCTCGCAACCGGCACGACGGTGCGCACGCCGAAGCCCAAAGCGGCGCCGCGCTCGGCCAGCACCGCCGCCGTCCCGCTCCGGCGATTGCCGAAGACGAAATCGTAGCCGATCACCACCTCGCATACGCCCAAGCCGTCGAGCAGAACCTCGCGGATGAAATCATCCGGGCTCTTGCGGGCGAAGCCGAGATCGAAGCGCAGCGCGACGAGCATTTCGACGCCAAGCTCGGCGACGCGCCGCGCCTTGCTGCGAAAGGGAGTCAGGCGGAAGGGCGGGGCGGCCGGCAGAAAGACGCTGCGGGGATGCGGCTCGAAGGTCAGGACGGCGAAACGCCTTGCCGCTGCCCGCGCCGCGGCGCCGGCCTCGCCGATCACCCGCTGATGGCCGAGATGCACGCCATCGAAATTGCCGATCGCCACGACGGCGCCGCGGTCGTCCCCGACCGCCCTGGCATGGCGGAAAATACGCATGGCCGGCGCGGCCCCTCCCGAGTAACGGGCGGCAAGATAATGCGCCGGCTGGTCGGTGGATAGAAGGGACCGCGGCTAAGCCGCGGTCCGGCTAAGCCGCGGTCCGGCTAAGCCGCGGTCCGGCTCAGCCGCGCCGCGGCACGATGGCGGTTGCCTCGCCGTCGATCACCACCGTCTCGCCCACGGTACAAACCGTCTTGAGCCGGACCCGCGCCTTCTCCGGGAGAATGTCCATGATCGTCGCCCGCGCCTCGACCGTGTCGCCGATGCGCACCGGCGCCTTGAAGGCCAAAGTCTGGCCCAAATAGATGGTGCCGGGGCCGGGCAGGATCGCCAGCACGGTCGAAAAGAAGCTCGCCGACAGCATGCCATGCGCGATGCGCCCCTTGAAGCGCGTCTGCCGGGCGAAGTCTTCGTTGAGATGCAAGGGGTTATGGTCGCCTGTCAAGTCCGCGAAGGCGTGGATGTCGCGATCCGTGAGGGTGTGGCGATAGGCCGCGGTCATGCCGACCGCCAAATCCTCGAGCGCATAGCCCGCGCGCTGGATCTGTAGATCTCGAACGTCGTGCATTAACCACCTCGCAACCAAAGGAACCCGTATCGCCCGAGATCTCCCCCCGAATTGTGCGGCGCACGTTAGCCTGCGATGTCACAATGGGCAAGAAAATCCTAGCTCTTCCGGATGAAGCGAAGGTTGATGGGGAGCATCCGTTCGCATTAGCGAAGGCGGCGGCAGCCGGGGACGGCAACCTTCCGTGCGTCAAGGCGGACCGCTAAGCTTGCGCGTGTCGGCGGAAGAGCGAGGGGAATTGGAAGCGAACAGCGCCGCGCCATTGCGCGAGATGTGGTATTACGCCCTGCCCGGACGGCGCCTGGCGCCCGGCCGGATGCTCGCCAAGACGCTGCTCGGCGAGCCCGTGCTCCTCGGGCGCGCCGCCGAGGGCGGCGTCTTCGCCCTGCGCGACATCTGCCCGCATCGGGCCATCCCTCTAAGCCGCGGCAGCTTCGACGGCAATGCGATCGAATGCTGTTACCATGGCTGGCGCTTCGACACCGCCGGGCGCTGCACTGCGATCCCCGCGCTCGGCCCCGGTCAGGAGTTCGACGTCGGACGCATCCGGGTCCAGAGCTATCCGGCGTGCGAGGTCCAGGGCAATGTCTGGGTGTTCTTCGGCACGGCGCCGGAGGCCGCGCCGCCCGTGCCGGTGCTGCCCGAGCTCGACGGCCGCCGGCCCGATTTGGTCGAGAGCGTGCGGATGCCCTGCGCGGTCGATCACGCTGTGATCGGGTTGATGGACCCGGCGCATGGCCCCTTCGTCCACCGCGCCTGGTGGTGGCGCCCGCGCGGCTCGATCCACGAAAAGAGCAAGGCCTTCGCCGCCAGCCCCTGGGGCTTCACCATGCTGCGGCATCGCCCGTCGAGCAACGCGCGGGCCTATCGCCTGCTCGGCGGCGCGCCCGAAACCGAGATCACCTTTCGCCTGCCGGGCGTGCGCATCGAGGACATCCGCATCGGCCGGCATCGCGTCGTCAATCTCACCGCGGTGACGCCCGTGGACGCGACCGCGAGCGAGGTCCACCACGCCATCTATTGGGACCTGCCCTGGCTCAGCCTGATGAAGCCGCTGCTCCGGCCTTACGTGCGCGCCTTCCTGAACCAGGACCGCGCCATCATTGCGAAGCAGCAGGAAGGCTTGCGCTGGTCGCCGCCGCTCATGCTGGTGAGCGACGCCGACCAACAGGCCAAATGGTACTACCGGCTCAAGAACGAATACGCCCGGGCGCAGAGCGAAGGCCGCCCCTTCGTCAACCCGGTAAGGGATCGCGTGTTGCGCTGGCGGAGCTGATGAGGCGACGGCGGCGCAAGTGGTAAGCGATCTCGCCGATGACGCCGCGGCGGAAGGTCAGGACGCAGACGACGAAGATGACGCCCTGGATCACCGTCACCCAGGAGCCGAACTGCGCCAGGTAATTCTCCATGGTGACGGAGATGAAGGCGCCGACCACCGGCCCCAGGACGGTGCCGAGCCCGCCGATGAGCGTCATCAGCAACACGTCGCCCGATGTCGCGAAGTCGACGTCGGTGAGCGAGGCGAGCTGGAAGACCAGCGACTTCGTCCCGCCCGCCATTCCCGCGAGCCCGGCCGACAGGATGAAGGCCACGAGCTTGTAATGCTCGGTGCGATAGCCCAATGAGACCGCGCGCGGCTCGTTCTCGCGGATCGCCTTCAGCACCTGGCCGAAGGGCGAATGGATGGCGCGGTAGATGATGGCGAAGCCGATGAGAAAGATCGCCAGCACGAAATAGTACATGGCGAGGGGCTGGTTGAGATCGATGAGGCCGAAGAGCGTGCCGCGCGGCACCGCCTGGATGCCGTCCTCGCCGCCGGTGAACTTCGCCTCGACGCAGAAGAAATATATCATCTGCGCCAGCGCGAGCGTCACCATGGCGAAATAGATGCCGAGGCGGCGGATCGCGAGCCAGCCGAAGACCGCGCCCATCACCGTGGCGACCGCGGTGCCCGCGAGAATGCCGGCGATCGGCGAAAGGCCCCAGACCTTGACGGTATAGGCGGTGATGTAGCCGGCGCTGCCGAAGAACGCGGCGTGCCCGAAGGAGACGAGGCCGGCATAGCCGATCAGCAGATTGAAGGCGCAGGCGAAGAGTGCGAAGCACAGCGCCTTCATCACGAAGACGGGATAGAAAAAGAACGGCGCCGCGACCGCCGCGAGGATCAGCGCCGCCGCAACGAGGCGCGCGGCCGTGCCTTCCCGCGCCTCGCCGGCGGTTGCGATGACGGAGTCGTGCTGCACGTCAGGTCGCCCTTCCGAAGAGCCCGGCCGGCTTCACCAGCAGCACGATCGCCATGATGACGAAGATCACGGTCGCGGAGGCCTCGGGATAGAAGACCTTGGTCAGGCCCTCGACCAATCCCAAGACGAAGCCGCTGACGATAGAGCCCAGAATCGAGCCCATGCCGCCGATGACCACCACGGCGAAGACGGTGATGATGATGTTCGAGCCCATCAGCGGATTGACCTGATAGATCGGCGCCGCCATCACCCCGGCCAAGGCGGCGAGGCCGACGCCGAAGCCGTAGGTCAGCGTGATCATGCGCGGCACGTTGACGCCGAAGGCCCGCACCAGCGTCGGATTTTCGGTGGCGGCGCGGAGATAGGCCCCGAGCTTGGTGCGCTCGATGACGAGCCAGGTGACGAGGCAGATCACCATCGAGGCGACAATCACCCAGCCGCGGTAATTGGGCAGGAACATGAAGCCGAGATTCTGTCCGCCGCTCAGGATCTCGGGAATGGAATAGGGCAGGCCCGAAGACCCCCATTGCTGCCGGAACAGGCCTTCGATGATGAGGGCGAGTCCGAAGGTCAGCAGCAGGCCATAGAGATGATCGAGCCGATAGATGTGTCTGAGGAACAGCCGCTCCATCGCGATGCCGATCAAGCCGATGACGATGGGCGCGAGAATGAGCGCGCCCCAATAGTCGACGCCGAGATAGCTCAGCGCCAGATAGGCGCAGAACGCGCCCAGCATGTACTGGGCGCCGTGCGTAAAGTTGATGATGTTGAGCAAACCGAAGATCACCGCCAGCCCGAGGCTGAGCATGGCGTAGAACGCGCCGTTGATGAGGCCGATGAGGAGCTGCGCGAACAGCGCCGGCAAGGGCGGAAAGGCGATGTGCAGCCAGCCGGACATCGGTCCTCACCAACGGGCGAGCGGAGCCGCTAGCCTTTCTTCACCAGCGGGCACTCGCTCTCGCTCAACGGCCGAAACGCCTGATCCGCCGGTATCGTCGCGAGCTGCTTGTAATAGTCGAACTGGTATTTTGATTCCGCAGGCGTCTTAACTTCGAAGAGGTACATGTCGCGCATGACGCGGCCGTCCTCGCGCAGCTTGCCGTTCTTGGTCATGAAGTCGTTGATCGGCAGCGCGCGCATCTCGGCGACGACCTTGGCGCCGTCGTCGGTCTTGGCGGCCTCGATCGCCTTTAGATAATGCGTCACCGCGCCGTAGACGCCGGCCTGGACCATGCTCGGCGGCCGATGAAACTGGTCGATGAAGCGCTTCGACCAGGCCCGCGTCGCATCGTCCTGGTCCCAATAGAAGGACTCGGTGAGCACCAGGCCCTGCGCCGCCTTGAGCCCGAGGCTGTTGACGTCGGTGACGAAGACCAGAAGCCCGGCGAGCCGCTGCCCAGCCGCGACGATGCCGAACTCGCCGGCCTGCTTAATCGAGTTGTCGGTGTCGCCGCCGGCATTGGCGAGGCCGATGACCTTCGCCTTCGATTGCTGCGCCTGCAGCAGATAGGAGGAGAAGTCGGCGGTGTTCAGCGGGACGTTGACGCTGCCCAACACCTTGCCGCCGGCCGCCAGGACGACTGCCGTGGTATCGTGCTCGAGCGCATGGCCGAAGGCATAGTCGGCGGTAATGAAGAACCAGGTGTCGCCGCCCTGCTTCACCAGCGCGCCGCCGGTGCCGTGTGCGAGCGCGTAGGTATCATAGGTCCAGTGGACGCCCGTCGGCGAGCACGCCTTGCCGGTGAGATCCGAGGACGCCGGGCCCGACATCAGGAAGACCTTGCCGCGCTCCTTGGCGACGTTCTGCACGGCGAGCGCGACCGAAGAGGTCGGCACATCGACGATGGCGTCGACGCCGTTGTCGTCGAACCATTGCCGCGCGATGCTCGAGCCGACATCGGGCTTGTTGAGATGATCGCCGGAGATGACCTCGACCGGCTTGCCCGCGACCTTGCCGCCGAAATCCTTGACCGCCATCTGCGCCGCCCATACCGAGCCGGGCCCGGCGAGGTCGGCGTAGAGCGACGACATGTCGCTAAGCACGCCGATCTTGACCACGTCGCCCGATATCTGCGCCGCCGCCGGCCCCGCCATCGCGCCGAGCAGCGCTACCGCCGCAACCCATGTCTTGCCGCCCATTTCCGACCTCCCTTTCCGTCGCTTCGTCAAACTCCGAGATATTGATGCAGTTTCTCGACCTCCGACCCGAGCGCGCTGTTCGGGATCATATCGGCCACCCTGCCGTTCTCGACGAGATAATGCCGATCCGCCACCGTCGCGGCGAAGCGGAAGTTCTGCTCGACCAGCAGCACGGTGAAGCCCCTGCGCTTGAGCGTGCGGATGACGCCGCCGATCTGCTGCACGATCACCGGCGCCAGCCCTTCCGTCGGCTCGTCGAGCAGGAGAAGCTTGGCGCCGGTGCGCAGGATGCGGCCGATCGCCAGCATCTGCTGCTCGCCGCCCGAAAGCTTGGTGCCCTGGCTCTTCGACCGCTCCGCCAGATTGGGAAAGATCACGTTAATCTCGGCGACCGTCATGCCGCCCGGCAGGACCGCAGGCGGCAGCAGCAGATTCTCCTCGACCGAAAGGCTCGCGAAGATGCCGCGCTCCTCCGGGCAGTAGGCCACGCCCAAGCGCGCGATGCGGTCCGAGGACAGTGCCGTCAGCTCCTTGCGGTCGTAGACGATCGAGCCGCGCCGCTGCGTGACGATGCCCATGATCGCCTTCAAGGTGGTGGTTTTGCCGGCGCCGTTGCGGCCCAGGAGCGTCACCACCTCGCCGCCGCCGACGCCGAAACTCATGCCGTGCAGCACATGCGATTCGCCATACCAGGCATGGAGATCATCGACCCGCAACAGGGCGTCGGGTGGCGCTGACGCGTCAGGCATGGCCGGTCCCGAGATAGGCCTCGCGCACCTCGGCGCTCTCCGACACCTCGGCGTAGCTGCCCTGCGCCACCACCCGGCCGCGCGTCAGCACCGTGATGATGTCCGACAAGTCGGCCACGACGGAGAGATTGTGCTCGACCATGAGCACGGTGCGTTTGGCCGCGGCGCGCCGAATCAAGCCGGAGATGCGGCCGATGTCCTCACGCCCGAGGCCGGAGGTCGGCTCGTCGAGCAGCAGGAGATCGGGCTCGAGCGCGAGCGTGGTGGCGAGCTCGAGTGCGCGCTTGCGGCCATAGGGCAACTCGGTCGCCGTCGCTTCGAGACAGTCGCCGAGCCCGACATCGGCGAGGAGCGCATCGGCGCGCGCATCGAGCGCGGCGAGGCTGCGCTCGGAGCGCCAGAAATGAAACGAGGTGCCGAGCGGCCGCTGCAACGCCACGCGCACATTCTCGCGCACCGTCAGATGGGGAAACACCGCGGAGATCTGAAACGAGCGGATCATGCCGCGCCGCGCCACCTGCGCCGGCCGTTCCCGCGTGATGTCGCGGCCGCCGAAGACGATCCGGCCGGAGGTCGGCTCCAGGAATTTGGTAAGCAGGTTGAAGACCGTGGTCTTGCCGGCGCCGTTCGGGCCGATGAGGGCGTGAATCGTGCCCCGCCGCACCTTGAGATCGACATCGCGGACCGCGGTGAAGCCAAGGAACTCCTTGGTCAACCCGTAGGTCTCGAGGATGAAATCCGCCAACGCCGCGGCACTCCCTGCCCGCTCGGGACGCGCGATCCCGTGGGTTTTGTTGCTGGTTGCTGCGCCGAAGCTAGCCGCTTCCCATATCCCGTACAAGCCCGTCGCGCCAAACGCTTGGCCTCGTTATAGAGTGCCGGTGGCGCGGCGGCAGAGGGATCGAGGAGCGAAGGCATGACGGAGCCCGGCATGACAAGAGGCGCCGATGCGGTCCTGGCGGCGCTCAGCTTCGACGCCGATGGGCTGGTTGCGGCGGTGGCGCAGCAGCACGACAGCGGCGAGGTGCTGATGCTCGCCTGGATGAATCGCGAAGCGGTGCGCGAGACATTGACCACCGGCCGCGTCTGCTACTGGTCGCGCTCACGCCAAGCGCTGTGGCGCAAGGGTGAGAGCTCGGGCCATGTGCAGCGCCTCGTCGAGCTCAGAGTCGATTGCGACGGCGACGCCGTGCTGCTGCGCGTCGATCAGACCGGCGCTGCCTGCCACACCGGCCAAAGGAGTTGCTTCTTCCGCGCGGCACGCGGCGGCGCGCTCGTCACCATCGCCGCGCCGATCGCCTGATCACGGTTTCGGACAGGCGAAGCTCTGGGCCTGCGCCGCGGCGAGCGCCGATTGGTCATAGATTTTGCCCGCGCATTCCCGATTGTAGGCCGCGGCCTCGGCATTGTGCCGGTCGACCGCGGCGGCATAGGTCGGCGTCGCCTCGTCGGCGAAGCTCAACTCGGCCTCGTCGCGCTGGTCGAGGAGGTGCTTGAAGGCCTCGAGCTGGCTCGGTTGCGTCGGGTCGAGCTGCTTGCGCTGCGCCTGAACCTGGGCATCGAGCGCGGCGAGGGCGGCGCGGCGCTCTTCATAAGCGCGGCGCTGCTCCTGCAGCCGGTCGCTGAGCGCCGCGACCGTCTCCTGGCGGCAGAGGCAGACGCGGATCGCCGCGGGATCAGTGATGACGTCCTGGCCCGCTTGCTGCGCCTGCGCGCCTCCGGCAAGCCCGGGCAGGGCGCAGATGAAAACGATTAAGTAATTGATTTTCATATGTCAATTCCCCCTCTGGGCGGTCGCGGAGCGGACCAGGTGCGGCCTGGTTTGCGGCGGTCGCGAGCGGCGGGCGAGCGCGCCGCCATCGTGAAGTATCGCGGCGGCGCACGCGATAGCGCTTTTTTGGACACACTTCCAGGGAATCAAAGCTTGCGGGTTGAGTTTGAAGTTGCAACCATGCCTCGGACAGCTTAGGCGGAAGCAAAGGACGAGCGTCTCCTCGTCCGCGATTTAACAACGACGCAGCAATTTGCGAGAGGAAAGACCGATGAGCAACGGTGGCAATTTCGGGCGTTATTTTACCTTGCTGGCGGCTGGGGCCGTGCTGGCAGGGTGCGCCAGCTGGAGCTTCAGCCCGCCCATCAAGGGAAATTACGTGGTCGAACCATGGAATCTCTCCGCCGCGGATGCGGCGGCGGCGCCGATGGATAGCTCCAAGCCGGTCTTGCCGACCACCGGCACCTTCACCGGCGACCTCGCCAGCGATTACTCGAGCCTCGCCAACGCGATGGACGGGCCGCTGCACGATTACGCCGGGTCCGACTATTTCGCGCGCAAGGGGCTCAAGGCCGCGGGCGGCGAAGCGGTGCCGCCGGAGGACAACGGCAACTGGCTCATTCCGCTTGAAGTGCCCGACCACTTCCGCAGCATTCTGGCCGATGCGCGGGCGCGCCTCGTCGCCGTGCTCCAAGGCGACGCAACGACGCGCGCTCCCGCTCTCGCCGCCCGCGCCCAGGTCAGTTACGACTGCTGGGTCGAGCGCATGGAGCAGGATTGGTGGCATTCACTCAACGGCCGCTGCCGCCAGGATTTCGAGGCGGCACTGGCTCAGCTCACGCAGGCGCCGGCTCCGGCTCCGGCGCCGGCGGCCGCGGTCCATCGCTACAACGTCTATTTCGAATTCGACAAGGCCGCCTTGACGCCGGAAGCCCGGCAGATCGTCAACGCGGCCTCGGGCGCCGCGAAGGCTGACAGTGCGGTCAAGATCCAGCTTGTCGGCAAGGCCGACACCGTCGGCACCGATGCCTACAACATGGGTCTCTCCCATCGCCGCGCCAATGCCGTGCGGCGGGCGCTGCAGGCCGCCGGCATCGCCGCCAACCGGGTCCAAGAGCGCTGGGTCGGCTTCCGCGAGCCGCCGGTCCCGACGCCCCCGGGCGTGCGCGAGCCGCGCAACCGCGTGGTCGAGATCAACCTGCAATAAGCGCCAGAAGAGCGCGACTGAGGCGGCGCCGGTCCATCCGGCGCCGCTTTTCTTTTTCAGGCGCTGCGCGAGACCGGGGCGCCGCTCGCGGCTTGGCGCTTGGCTTCGGCGGCGGCGAGGCCGGCGCGGGCGATGAGCGTGGCCGGCGTCTCCGCCTGCTGCGCATCGAAGCCGGCGAGCCCGATCGCGATAGCGAACGGCCGCGCCGGATCGCCGGTCGCGCCGGCGAGCGGTCGGCAGGCCGCGGTCAGCGCCTCGGCGCGCGAAGCGGCGGCGGTGAGATCAATGCCCTCGATCCAGAGCGCGAACTCGCTGCCGCCGTAACGGCCGACGAGGTCGCCGGCGCGGGTATGCTCGCGCAATAGGCCGGCAAGCTGCTCGAGCGTCTGATCGCCGGCAATGGGACCGTGCCGCTCGTTGACGAGCCGGAGGTTCATCACCTCGATGTAGATCAGCACGGCGCGCTGTTCGGCGCGGTCGAGCCGCGCGACGCGGCGGGCCAAATCGTCGAAGAAGGCGCGCCGGTTGAGCAATCCGGTCAGCGCATCGGTCCGCGACAGGGTGGCGATGCGCTCCTGGGTCTCGATCTGCGCGATGACGACGCCGAGATGATCGGCGACTTCGGCGAGAAGGGCGCGGTCGGTCTCGGTGAACGGCGCCTCGTCGCCGCGCCGCCACAGCACAATCGCGCCCTCGATGGCACGGCGGTAGCGCGCGGCATGGGCGATGAGCTGATAGCCCGAGGTGGCGAGCGCGACCGCATCGTCCTGCGCCTGCGCCAGCGCAGCGCGCGCGCCTGCCAGGATCGCCGGCGCGGGCTTGGCGCCCCAGGCCACCGCCACCTTGGTCGGCCCCTCTCCCGCGCCGCGACGGAGCATGCAGGCGCCGCCGGCGCCGATCAGGAGACCGGTGACCGCGAGCGCCGCGCCAAGCGTCGCCTGCGCTTCGGCCTCGTCGCGGATGGCGCGCACGATCTGCGTGAGCAAGCGCTCGCGCCGCTGCGTCCGCGCCAGAATGCGCTCGCGCTCGCGCTTGTGGGAGACATCGCGCGCAATGCCGCGCGCCCCCAGCCAATTGCCGGCGGCGTCATGGACCGGCATCGCGGTCAGGCCGAGACAGGCGGAGCCGCCGTCGCCCTGTCGGAACCAGACTTCGTGCTCGGCGATGGGCTCGTTGGCGACGAAGAGGCGGGCCTGCACGGCATCGGCGACGAACTCCGCCGCCGGCCGACCGAGCAGCGCTTCTGCCGGCCAGCCCAGCGCGCCCTGCGGCGGCACGAAGACGAAACGGCCGGCGCGGTCCACCTCCCAGGTGAAATCGCCGGCCATCTCGGCAAGATCCTTGTAATCCCGCCCCTGCGCCTGGGCATCGGCGCCGCGTTCGGGCAGCAGCAGCAATACCCGCTCGCCGTCGGCGAGCGGCAGCAGCAGCGCCGCGCCGGATTGCCGGGTCCACCCCGGCATCGCCGCGTCGCGCGCGAATGCCGTGCGCGCCTCCGCCAGGATGCGTTGCCATTCTGCGCCGCCGCCGGCGATGAGCGCGGCGCCGCGCGCATTCGCCGGTAGCGCGTTACCGCCCCGGTCGAGCACCACCGCCGCGCCGGCGAATGCTTCACAGGCCGTGTCCGCGAGCGCGAAAGCTCCCGCGCTGCCCCTGCCGTTCATTGCCGCCTCGTCGCCCCGTCGCGCGGCGACGCTAATCGAACTCGGTTTAGAAATGACTTACGGCCATCGGCGCGGCGTCAATGCGCGAGCAGGACCGGGATTTCCGCCTCCATGATGATATGGCGCGTGGCGCCGCCGAAGATCATCTGCCGGAGCCGGCTTTGCGTATAGGCGCCCTTCACCATCAGATCGCAGCCGCCGTTGCGGGCCTCGGTGAGGAAGACCTCGCCGGCGGCGCGGCTGCGGCCGGGGACATGCTTGGCGGTCGCGTCGATGCCATTGCGCCGGAGCATGGCAGCGAGTTCCTCGCCGCTCGGTCCCGGCACTTGGGCGCCTTCGGTGCTGACCACCTGAACGCTCTTGGCGCGCTCGAGGAAGGGCATGGCAAAGCCGACGGTGCGGGCGGTCTCGGTGCTGCCGTTCCAGGCGATGAGAACGCGCTCGCCCAGGCTCGAGGGCGCCACCGGCGGCGTCATCAGCACGGGACGGCCGCTCTCGAACAGCGCATCTTCGAGCGTCGCCTCGGCCAGCGAGGCGAGCTTCGCCGGGCGCTCGACGACAATGAGATCGAAGATGCGGCCGAGCGCGCCCACCACGGCGTTCTGACGTCCGATCTCTTCGCGCCATTCGGCCTTGAGCCCCGATCCCGCCCCGTCGATCGGAACCCCGTGGCGCTGCATCACGGCATGGAACAGGTTCCGCGCCTGGTCGCGCCGCTCCTGGCCCTCGCGCTCGAGCGTGCGATCGACCTCGGAGGAGACGGAGAAACCCATCTCGCCGCCGAAGACCACGGCGTATTCCGTGGTGAGCGCGTTGAGCCCGACAATGCAGCCAGCGAATGGACGCGCCGCGAGCAAGGCGCATTCGAGCACCGGCTCCGCGGTCCCGTCGCCTACCACCGCCAAGAATGTCTTCATCGCGAACCCCTCTCGCCCAACCGCCCGGGTCTGCGCCCACAGTATAACCGCGGCGGCGGCGGCGCCCAAGCGGCACCCGGCTTGACCCGCGGCGGCGGGGGCGGTCTTCTTGCGCCGTGGCCGCTGCCGCGTCGGAGGACAAGAGCCATGAAGAAAATCTACAACCCAGCCGCCATCGCCGCCCCACCGGGCTACAGCCACGGCATCGAGATGCCGGCCAATGCGCGCTGGCTCTATACCGCGGGCCAGCTCGGCAATGCCAAGGACGGCAAATTCCCGGCCGATTTCGCCGCCCAAGCCGAGCAGGCCTGGCGCAATCTCATCGCCGTGCTCGCCGATGCCGGCATGGCGACGAGCGATCTCGTCAAGATCAACACCTATCTGACGCGGCGCGAGGACCTCGCGGCCTATCGCGAAGTGCGCACCCGCATCCTCGGCGAGATCAAGCCGGCCTCGACGCTCATCGTCATCAGCGCCTTGGCGCGCGAGGGCGCGCTCATCGAGATCGAGGCAGTGGCCGCCAAGGCCTGAGAAGCGGCTCAGCGCTTGCCGCGCGCATCGACCGGCCAGATGTCGACGAGCGTGTCGCCCTGCACCAGGTGGTAGAAATCGTGCAGGTTGACGGTCGGGTCGCAATGCGGCGTCACGCATTCGATTAAGGTGCCGAGCGGCGGCCGTGGCGCGCTCGGCGGCAAGATGAGCTTGCCGTGCTCGTCGCCGAAGAAGGCGTAGCGGCTCTCGGGCGGCGCGCCCCGCGCCACTTCGGGCGCCGGGCCGTCGGTGGCGAAGCATTTGAGCCCGGCGTCGGTGGTGACGTAGCCCACGGCATTGACGCTCACCACTGCGGTCGCAACGAAGAGCGAGGTCTCGAAGGGCGGCGCATTGCGTCCGTCGGCGAGCGCCCGCTGGTAATCGACATCCATGAACACGTAGGAGCCGACTTGCAGCTCGGTGAAGATGCGGGCTTCGGGATCGAGATCATAGGTGCCGGTGCCGGCGCCGGTGACGATCGGCACGGCGATGCCGTCGCCGCGGAGTCGCCGCAGCATGTGGCCGAGGCGCTCCGCCTGCTCGCGCGCGCGGGCGCGCCGCTCGGCGCGCGTGGCAATGTGCTGCAGATTGCCGGAATAGGATTGAATGCCGCGGAAAGCGAGGCCGGCGGCGGCGCGAACCGCATGGACGAGGGCGACAAGCTCGGCCTCGCCGGCGACGCCGGTGCGGCCCTGGCCGGCGCCGTTGTCGACCAGGACCTCGAGCGGCCGGCCCGCCGCGCGCGCGGCGTCATCGAGCGCCGCGACATTCTCCGGGTGATCGACCACCACGCTCAAGCCGCGATGCGGCGCCGCGTTGAGCGCGATGAGCCGGGCGATCTTCGGCGGCGTCACCTGCGGCGAGGTGATGTGCACGCCGGGGATGCCGCCGGCGATCATGATTTCGGCTTCGCCGATGGTGGCGCAGCAAATGCCGAGCGCGCCTTCCGCCACCTGGAGCGCGGCGATGCGCAGCGATTTGTGGGTCTTGGCGTGCGGCCTGAGCGCCACGCCGGCGCCCTTTGCATGCGCCGCCATCGCGCCGATGTTGCGCAAGAGCGCGTCGCGGTCGATGAGCAGCGCCGGCGTATCGAGCCGGGCGCGGCTTCCGGGAACGCCGATGAGCGCTTCATTGGGTCCCAAGGCTGGCATTCGCGGTCCTGCTCCACTGCTGGCCGGCGTTCCGCCTGAGGCCCGCGCTTCCGGCCCTAGTAGCGTCGCTCCGGCAGATCGAGCAGCGGAAACGCGCTCAGCACATGCGGAACCGTCACCGGCGCGGCGGCGGCGACGCAAGTCTTGTCGAGATCGGTGATCGCGGCGGCGCCGATGAGGCCGAGGGCCGTATGGATTTCGGCCTCGAGCAGTTCGAGCACGCGCGCGGCTCCCGCCGCGCCGGCGGCGGCGAGACCGTAGCAATAGAGCCGGCCGATGCCGACGGCAGTGGCGCCGAGCGCCAGCGCCTTCAAGATATCGGTGCCGCGGCAGAAGCCGCCATCGACGATGATCTGCGCCCGCCCGCGCGCCGCCGCCGCCACTTCCGGCAGCATTTCGATGGCGCTGCGGCCGTGATCGAGCTGGCGGCCGCCATGGTTCGAAACATAGAGGCAATCGACGCCGAGCTTGCAGGCCAGCTCGGCATCCTCGGCCGTGGCGATGCCCTTGAGGATGAGCGGAATCTTGAGCTTGCTCTTCACCCGCTTTACGTCCTCCCAGTTGAGCGCCGCCTGGTAGTCCTGGCCGAGCAAGTCGCGCCGCCTTCCGGCCGGGATGTAACGCTTGGCGATGTCGCGCTCGCGCCGGCTGTACACCGCGGTGTCGACGGTGAGGCAGAACGCCTCGTAGCCGGCCGCTTCGGCGCGGCGGAGATGATCATCGACCCAGGCCGCATCGCCGCGGACATAGAGCTGGAAGATCTTATGGCCGCCGGCCGATGCCGCCGTCGCCTCGAGCCCGGGTTCGCTCACCGAGCTGACCATGGTCGGCACGCCGAAGCCGGCAGCGGCCGCGGCCGCGGCCGCGGCGCCGCCGGGATCGAAGACCTCGACCGAGCCGATCGGCGCCAGCACGACGGGGATGCGCAGCTTCCAGCCGAAGAGCGTGCCGGAGCAATCGATGCGCGCGACGTCGCGCAGCACCCGCGGCCGCAAGGCCAGCGCATCGAGCGCCAGGCGATTGCGGCGCAAGGTGGTCTCGCTGTCGGCGCCGCCGGTCAGATAATCCCAGAGATCGTCCGACAGCTTGAGCCGCGCCGCCTTGACCAGCTCGTGCAGGATCAGGAACTGGCTGCCCGCTTCGTCCGCCGCCTCGGCCATGGTTCAGCCGGTGGCGTTGAGCGTCTTGCCGCCGGCGACGACGGGCCTCGCCGCAACGAGGACGAAGGCGATGACGCAAGGCTTGGTGCCGCGGTTGACCCAATTGTGGATGGTGCCGCGCTGCACCAGCACGTCGCCGGCCTTGAGATGGATCTCTGCGTCGTCGAGCTCCATGTCGATTTCGCCGGACATGACGACGGCATAATCGATCGAATCGGTGCGGTGGTTGCGCGGCGAGACGCCGGGGCCGAATTCGACGATGCGGAAGACGGTGCCGTTGTCGAGGGTGGTGCCGGTCTTGCGCGACCCGGCATCGGCCTCGCCGGCATTGTCGACCGGGAAGCTCTCGGTCGTCCAGATGACGCAGGCCTGCGCGCCCGGCCGCGCCGAGACGACGTTTTTAGAGATCTCGTCGATCTTGACGATGGCGCGGCCGTTGCCGTCATGGCCGGTGACTACCCGCCGCAGCTGCAATGCCATTGCTCCCTCCCCGCGATCGATTGCCGAATGCCGCGTCAGCATAGGGCGGCCGGGCCATCACAGGCAACGAGCGGGCGGCGAAAGCGGCGAAGCCGGGCGCGCGGAGCGACAGTCGCCCGGGAAGGAAGCTCCTTCCCGGGCCGGACCCGTCGCCGTGGAGTTTAGGAGTTGGGGCCGGTCCAGACCGGCTTGCCATCCGGCCCAGCGATCGCCTTCCAGCTATCCTCGATGATCTGGACGACATTGGCGGGCATCGGGATATAGTCGAGGGTCCCCGCCATCTCGCCGCCATTCTTGTAGGCCCAGGCGAAGAAGGTCAGCACCGTCTTCGCATTCTCGGGCTTGTCCTGCTGCTTGTGCATGAGGATGAAGGTGGCGCCGGTGATGGGCCAGCTTTCCTTGCCCGGCTGGTCGGTAAGGATGAGGTAGAAGCCCGGCGCCTTCTGCCAATCGGCGTTGGCGGCAGCGGCCTGAAACACCTGGCTGCTCGGCGACAGCACGCTGCCGTCGTGGTTGACGAGCTTGGTGTGGACCATCTTGTTCTGCAGCGCATAGGCGTATTCGACATAGCCGATCGCGCCGGAGGTGCGGCCGGCGATCGCCGAGACGCCCTCATTGCCCTTGCCACCCAACCCGGTCGGCCATTCGACGGCGGTGCTCTCGCCGACCTTGTCGTTCCACTCCGGGCTCACCTTCGAGAGATAGTCGGTGAAGATGAAGGTGGTGCCCGACCCGTCCGAGCGGTGGACGACGGCGATGCCGAGATCGGGCAGCTTGAGGCCCGGGTTGAGCTTGGCGATCTCGGGATCGCTCCATTTGGTGATCTTGCCGAGATAGATGTCGGCGATGGTCTTGCCGTCGAGGACCATCTCGTCGGCCTTGACGCCGGGGATGCTCACCACCATCACTTCGCCGCCGATCACCGGCGGAAACTGGACGAGGCCGGCCTTGGCCAGCTCCTCCGGCTTCAAGGGCATGTCCGAGGCGCCGAAATCAACGGTCTTGGCCTCGATCTGCTTGATCCCGCCGCCCGAGCCGATCGACTGATAATTGAGCCCAATGCCGGTCGCGGCCTTATAGGCCTCGGCCCATTTCGCGTAGATCGGATAGGGGAAAGTGGCGCCGGCGCCGGAGATCTCGGCCGCGGAAGCCGCCGCGGTCAGCGACCAGCCGAGCGCTGCCGCCAGGGCCAACCGCGTTACTGCGCTTGGGAATTTCTTCATGGTTTATCCTCTATGATTGCGCCGTGCCCCAGCGCGTCTTGGGGAGATTGCGCCCGAGCATAGGGCTGGCCGGTTGCGGACCGATGACACTTCAATGTCCGTTTCGTGACGGTCGGCCCCGGTCCGGGGGTAACCAGCTCAAGATGTTGGGGTCTTACAACAGTGCTACACTACCACTTGCAACTATGATATGGTAAATGGTCGGGTGATGCATTGGATTGGCCAGTGCACGACCCGTCGCTAAGAGGAACCACAATGGCTGCAGCAAAGAAGCGCAAAGGCGGTGCGAAGAAGAAAGCCGCCAAGCGCGGCGCCAAGAAAGCGAAGAAGTAACCGGCAAGAGCCATTACCTTCGTTAGGCACGGCGGGGCTGCTTCCGAGCGATTAGAAAGCTCGGGGGCAGCCCCGACGGTTTTAAGGCTATGGCATCGCCCGGGGATTGCCGTCCTGCCCCCCGGCCTCGCCCATCGCGGCGGCAAAGGACCGGGCGAGCGACCAGGCCGCGATATTCCGGGTGATGAAGACGATGCGCGTGCGCCGGTCCGGGCCGGGCCAGCGCGCCAGTTCCACCGGCGGGTGGAAGAGGTGCTGGACGCCGTGGATCACCACCGGCCCGGCGCGCCCGGCGACCCGGACGATCCCCTTGACCCGCAGCAGATCGGTCCCCTTGAACGCCGCGAGCGACGCCAGCCATGCCGCAAGCCTGTCCCACGCCACGGGCTCGTCCCGGCTGAGGGAAAAACTCGAAATGCCGTGATGATGCGGAGGATGCTCGGCATCCTCGCCCGGCCCATGCGCGTGCTCGCCTTCGTGCATGGCCCAGGCGGCGAGCCGGTCGCCGCGTCCGGCATCGCCGCCGCTTTCGGCGAAGAGGGTTGCGGGCGCGATCCGGCCGTTCAGCACCGCGACGACCGGCGCGCCCGGGTTGAGCGCGGCGAGGCGCGCCCGCACCCGTGCCGCTTGCCCCGCATCGGCGAGATCGGTCTTGGTCAGCACCAGAGTGTCGGCCAGAGCCGCCTGCTTCGCCGCCTCGTACTGCGCCGCGAGCGTCGCGAGCGCGTTCACGGCATCGATGGTGGTGACGACCCGGTCGAGCCGAAAGAGCGGCGTGAGCGCCGGCTCGCCCATCAGGCTGTGCAGGATCGGCGCGGGATCGGCGAGGCCGGTGGTTTCGATGGCGACGCGCCGGAAGGGCGGGATCTCGCCGCGCGCCGCCCTGCCATGGAGCGACAAGAGCGTGTCGACGAGATCGCCGCGGACGGTGCAGCAAATGCACCCGCTGCGCAACAGCACGGCATCCTCGAACGCCGTCTCGATGAGCAGGTGGTCGAGGCCGATCTCGCCGAATTCGTTAACGATGACCGCGGTGTCGGCCATCTCCCGATGAGCCAGGAGCCCGTTCAAAAGCGTCGTCTTGCCGCTGCCGAGAAAGCCCGTGATCAGCGTCGCGGAGCGCATCGCCGGTCTTGCCCCTCATCAAAAATAATTGCGGTTTGAAAAGCTTGCCCCTCTGGTAAAATCGCGCCGAGCCGCGTCATACGGGAACCAGCGCATGGGGAGGAAGAGGCGCCGCGATTGGCGAGCGGCCGTCGCGGTTGGAGTGATCGCGTTCCTAGGCATGCTATCCGCCGCCGGGGCGAGCGAGCCCGTGAATCTCCGCATCGGCTGGGCCCAGGTCGGCCATGTCACGCCGCTCCTCGATGTCCTGGTCAAGCGCCACCCCGAACTCTTCCGCCATTTCGGCAAGAGCTACATCGCCCAAGGCGTCCGCTTCAACGGCAGCACGCCGCAGATCGAGGCGCTCGCGGTGGGCGAGCTCGAGATCGCGGCCCTGGCGCCCTCTTCCTTCACCCTGGCGGTGACCAACGCGCATCTCGACGTGCGCATCGTGTCGGACGTGATTCAGGATGGCAAGCCCGGCTGGTATGACGAGCCCTTCATCGTTCTGAAGGACGGCCCGATCGCGACGATCGAGGACATCAAGGGCAAGCGCCTCGCCACCAACGCCATCGGCTCGGCGAGCGACAACGCCATGCGCATCATGCTGCGCAAGCATGGGATTCAGGACAAGGACTTCACCACCGTCGAGACCAATTTCGCCACCATGTTGCCGATGATCGCCGAGGGCAAGGTCGATCTCATCGGCGCCATGCCGCAATTCCTCGATCAGATCCGCCGCGCCGGCAAATACCGCACCCTCTACACCGCGGGCGAGGCGCGCGGCCCGGCCGAGACCATCGCCTGGGCCATGCGCGCGGATTTCATCGCCGCGCACCGTCCGGCGCTCATCGATTTCTACGAGGATCACATGCGCGCGATGCGCTGGTTCCTCGATCCCAAGAACCATGCCGAATCCGTCGCCATCGCTGCGCAAGTGACCAAGCAGAAGCCGGACGAGCTCGGCTATTTCTTCACCCACGACGATTTCTACCGCTCGCCCGATCTGATGCCGAACCTTGGGGCGGCGCAGGGCGAGATCGACGATTCGGTGAAGCTCGGCATCCTGCCGCAAGAGATCCGGCTCGATCCGACCTATGTCGATCTTTCGCTGGTCGAGGAAGCCGGCCGGCGGCTCGCCGCCAAATCGCCGATGCGAGCCGGAACGGACAAGGCGCCGTGACCGACCAGGTTTTGAACCATCAGTGCGAAACCGAGCCGCCCGAAGCGGCGCGGGGCGAGCGCTCGGGCGTGCTGTGGCGCTATTTGCCGCTGCTGATCCTGGCGCTGGTGTGGGAAGGCGCCTCGCGCACCGGCGTGGTCTCGACTTTGATACTGCCGCCGCTCGACGACGTGGTGAAGGCGTGGTTCGATCTCTTGCTCTCCGGCGACCTCATCACCAACGGCGCGGCCTCGCTGTGGCGCGGCGGCGCCGGGCTCGGCCTTGCCATCGTCATCGGCAGCCTCATCGGCGTGTTGATGGCGTGGTACCGCCCGGTTCAGGTGTTCTTGAACCCGATCGTGCAGGTCTTCTACCCCATGCCGAAATCGGCGCTCATCCCGGTGACGGTGCTGTGGCTCGGCTTCGGCAGCGCGTCGAAGATCCTGCTCATCTTCATCGGCTGCATGCTGCCGGTCACCTTGAGCGCGTACAATGGCGCGCGCGGGACGGAACAGTTCCTGATCTGGTCGGCGCGCAGCCTGGGCGCCTCGCGCATCCGCACGCTCATCGAGATCGTCGTCCCGAGCGCGCTGCCCGAGATCATGACCGGCATCCGCACCGCGCTGGCGCTGTCCTTCATCCTGCTGGTGGCCTCCGAACTCATCGTCGCGCGCGAGGGGCTGGGCTACATGATCGGCTGGCTCGGCGATGGCGGCGTCTATGATGCGATGTTCGCGGTCGTGCTGACGGTCTCGCTTTTGGGCTTCATCGCCGATCGCTGCTACCTCATGCTGATGCGCCGGATCCTGCGATGGCGCGAGTAACCAGCGATCTCGGCCGCCGCGCCGCGGTGGCCGCTTCCCTCGAGCCCGCGGCGGAAAGCGGCTGGCTCCGGCGCGCCGTCGATCTGGGCGGCCGCGGCTTGATGCATTCGCTCTCGCTCCTGCTGGTGGCCGTGGGCTGGGAGATGGCGGCGCGGGCGGGCATCGTCACTCCGTTTCTGCTGCCGTCCTTGTCGAGCGTGCTCGAGCGCATCTGGAGCGACGCCCAATCGGGCGATCTCGTCGTCAATCTCGGCTTGACGATGTATCGCTCGCTTTTCGGCTTCGCCATCTGCGCCGTCCTCGGCATCATCCTGGGCATTCTCATCGCCCGCGTCGGGCCGATCCGCTGGTTCTTCGATCCCGTGATCTCGGTCGGTTTCCCGATGCCGAAGATCGCCTTCCTGCCGATCGTCATGTTGTGGTTCGGGCTCTACGACGTCTCGAAGATCACCATGGTCGCCTTCGATGCGATCTTTCCCGTGATCACCGCCACCGTGGCGGCGACCCAGGGCGTCGATCGGCAGATGCTGTGGTCGGCCCGCATGCTCGGCGCGAGCGAGCGGCAGCTCTTGTGGGAGATCATCCTGCCAGCGGCCTCGCCGCAGATCATGACGGGCTTGCAGATCGGCCTGCCGATCGCCGTCATCGTCGAGATCGTCTGCGAGATGCTGATGGGCGGCCAGGGTCTGGGCGGCGCCATGATCGCGGCCTCGCGCTTCGCCGATTCGCCGGGCGTCTTCGCCGGCATCGTCGAGATCGCCGTCGCCGGCTACTTGCTCGTCCACGGCATGGCGAGGCTACGCAAGCGCCTCCTCATCTGGCACCAAGAGGCCGAGCCGCCGACGACGGTGTAGGCTTTGGCCCATCTCGCCTTCCTCCGAAAGAAAGTCTGAACCCATGCCCGAACACGCCCTGAACATGCGGCTCATCGCTCATAACGATCTCGGCGGTTATGGAGGCATGGGCGAAGGCATGAGCCTGCAGCTCGCCAAGGGCGGGCGCCGCATTCTTTGGCTCGCGCATGAATCGGCGCCCAAGAACTTCACCGGGGTCGATGTCAGCGATCCCAGAAAGCCCAAGCTCGTCGCGCAGACCGACCTGCCGCACCAGCAGATGCGCTCCAACTCGCTCGAGGTCTGCGGCGATATCATGGCCGTCGCCTATCAGACGGCGCAGCATGGCCAGAAGCCGGCCGGCATCGAGCTTTTCGACATCGCCGAGCCGGAGCGGCCGCGCTCGATCGCCTTCTTCGACTGCTCCGGTCCGAACTCGCGCGGCGTGCATCAGCTCTGGTTCGTCGACGGCGAATACATCCACTTCTCCGGCGGCGCCGCCGATTTCACGCCGCGCAATCCGCTCGACGATCAGTTCTACCGCATCATCGAGGTGCGCGATCCCGCGCGGCCGCGGGATGTCGGGCGCTGGTGGATTCCCGGCACGGCCGAAGGCGATGCAGCGCCGCCGCTGCCGCGCCATCCGCGCATGGATGCGGGCTTTCGCCCACACAACACCAATGTCTATCCCGACCATGCAACCCGCGCCTATCTCGGCTGCATCGATGGCGGCGTCTGGATCCTGGACATCGCCGACAAGGCGCACCCCAAGCCGGTCGGCCACTGGAACCCGCACCCGCCCTTCCCCGGCTTCACCCACACGGCGCTGCCGCTGTTCGACCGCGGCCTCCTGGTGGTGAGCGACGAGAGCATTCAGCCCAAGGCGGCGGATTGGCCGAAGCTCGTCTGGCTTCTCGACATGCGGCGCGAGGACAATCTGGTGCCGATCGCGACCCTGCCGCTGCCGTCGCCCGAGGGGCAGAAGCACGGCGGGCGTTACGGCGCGCACAATCTGCACGAGAACCGGCCGGGCCCCGCCTTCCGCTCGGATCGGCTCATCTTCGGCAGCTATTTCAACGGCGGCGTCCGTGTGCACGACATCAGCGACCCGTTCCAGCCGAAGGAGGTCGCCTATTACGTGCCCGAGGCGCCCAAGGGCTCGCCCGCCGGCGCGATCCAGATCAACGACGTCTATGTCGACGAGAACGAGATCGTCTATGCCGTCGACCGCCTCATCGGCGGGCTCTATGTGATCGAGGCGGAGCTCTGATCCGCGCCGGCGCCGCGGATTTCGCCGAGCGTCTGCGGCGCGAAGGGGCTTGAGGGCAGAGCGACGCCCGCCCAGAAGCGGTGGAAGGCGGGCGGCAGGATTTCCGCCAGGAAACGCTCCTCCGCGCGCTCCAGCCGCTCGACCGGCAGCTCCAGCACGATGATCTCGGCTTGGCGCAGCCGCGCCAGCTCCTCGCGCCGCCGCCGGCGCGGCGTGGCGCTGCCGACGAGCTCGATCGCGACCAGCGCTGCGCCGGTCCACAATGCGAAATCCGTGCGCACGCCCAGGAGATGCGCTTGCGGCAGCGGACGCAGGGCGCAGAAGCTCCAATCGCCGGGGCTGAAGAGCCCGCCCGCGCGTTCGGCGAGCGCCGCGAGATCGCCTTGGCCCTCTTCGATCGCGGCGGCGATGCGGCGGAAATAGGCGTCGAGGAAAAGCCGCGCCGGCTTGTCCCAGAGATTGCACAGCGATTGCAGATGCTCGCGCAGGAAGTCGCGCTGCTGCGCCACGGTTGCGAGCCGGAAGAGATCGGGCGCCTCGGCGAAGGGATAGGGCCCGTCGCAAAGCCGCAGCGGAGCCGCCCGCGCTCGGTCGATGGTCACGCGCGGCGCCGCCTCGGCGACGGCCGCTACGCCGTAAGCGATGACGAGATCCGCCATCGCCGCCCGCAGCGGCTCAGTAGCGGTAATGGTCCGGCTTGAACGGCCCGGCCGGGCTCAGGCCGAGATATTCGGCCTGGCGCGCCGTGAGCTTGGTCAGCTTCGCGCCGAGCTTGTCGAGATGCAGCGCCGCCACTTTCTCATCGAGGTGCTTGGGCAGGGTATAGACCTTGTTCTCGTAATTGCCGTGGTTGGCGAAGAGCTCGATCTGCGCCAGCACTTGATTGGTGAAGGAGGCGCTCATGACGAAGCTCGGATGGCCGGTGGCGCAGCCCAAATTCACCAGCCGCCCCTTGGCGAGCACGATCAAGCGCTTGCCGTCGGGGAAGACGACCTCGTCGACCTGCGGCTTGACCTCCTCCCATTTGTAGTTGTGCAGGGCGGCGATCTGGATCTCGCTGTCGAAATGGCCGATGTTGCAGACGATGGCGCGGTCCTTCATCTGCCGCATGTGGTCGAGGGTGATGACGTCGACATTGCCGGTGGCGGTGACGAAGATGTCGCCCATCGATGCCGCTTCATCCATGGTCACGACCTGATAGCCTTCCATCGCCGCCTGCAGCGCGCAGATCGGGTCGATCTCGCTGATCATGACGCGGGAGCCTTGGCCCCGGAGGCTCGCCGCCGAGCCCTTGCCGACATCGCCATAGCCGCAGACCACCGCGATCTTGCCGGCGAGCATCACGTCGGTCGCGCGCTTGATGCCGTCGACCAGGCTCTCGCGGCAGCCATAGAGATTGTCGAATTTCGACTTGGTCACGCTGTCGTTGACGTTGAAGGCCGGCACTTTGAGCTTGCCCGCCTTCATCATCTCGTAGAGCCGATGGACGCCGGTCGTCGTCTCCTCGGAGATGCCGCGGATGTTCTTCAACAGCTCGGGATATTTCTCGTGCAGCACCTTGGTCGCGTCGCCGCCATCGTCGAGGATCATGTTCGGCGTCCAGCCATGGGGCCCGCGCAAGGTCTGCTCGATGCACCACTCGTATTCGACCTCGCTCTCGCCCTTCCAGGCGAAGACCGGGACGCCGCGCTCGGCCATCGCCGCGGCGGCATGGTCTTGGGTCGAGAAGATGTTGCAGGAACTCCACCGCACCGTGGCGCCCAAGGCCATCAAGGTCTCGATCAGCACCGCCGTCTGGATCGTCATGTGCAGGCAGCCGACGATGCGCGCGCCCTTCAAGGGCTGCTTCGCGCCGTATTCCTTGCGCACCGCCATGAGGCCGGGCATCTCGGTCTCGGCGATCGCGATCTCGCGCCGGCCCCAGCCGGCGAGGCCGATGTCGGCGACCTTGTAATCGGGACTCGTAGCCATGTCGGCTCCTTCGCAGAAAGCGGTGGTCAGAAGGCGCGCTTCAGTTCCGGCACGAGGTCGAGCTTCTCCCAGGAGAAGCCGCCATCGGGCTCGGGCGCGCGGCCGAAATGCCCATAGGCCGCGGTCCGCGCATAGATCGGCCGGTTGAGGCTGAGATGCGTGCGGATGCCGCGCGGCGAGAGGTCCATGAGCTGTTGCAGCACGAGCGCGAGCTTGTCCTCGTCGACCTTGGCCGTGCCGGCGGTGTCGATATAGACCGAGAGCGGCCTGGAGACGCCGATGGCGTAGGCAACCTGGATCGTGCAGCGCTCGGCAAGCTCGGCGCCGACCACGTTCTTGGCGAGATAGCGCGCGGCATAGGCGGCCGAGCGGTCGACCTTCGACGGGTCCTTGCCGGAAAACGCGCCGCCGCCATGCGGCGAGGCGCCGCCATAGGTATCGACGATGATCTTGCGCCCGGTGAGGCCGCAATCCCCGTCCGGCCCGCCGATGACGAAGCGGCCGGTCGGATTGACGTAGAAATGCTCCTCGTCGCACATCCAGCCCGCGGGCAGCACGTTCAAGACATGCGGCCGCACGATCTCGCGCACCTCGTCCTGGCCGATCGTGTCGCTGTGCTGGGTCGAGACCACGACCGAGGTCGCCTTGACCGGCCGCCCATTCTCGTAGCGTAAAGTGACCTGGCTCTTCGCATCTGGACCCAAAAGCGGCGCCGATCCCGAATGCCGCGCCTCCGCCAGCGAGCGCAGGATGCCATGGGCGAAATGGATGGGCGCCGGCATCAAATCAGGGGTCTCGCGGCAGGCAAAGCCGAACATGATGCCCTGGTCGCCGGCGCCTTCGTCCTTGTTGCCGGCGGCATCGACGCCTTGGGCGATGTCCATCGACTGCTCGTGGATGAGGCACTCGACATGCGCATGCTTCCAGTGGAAGCCCTTCTGTTCGTAGCCGATGTCCTTGATCGCGTGGCGCGCGACCTCGATGAGCAAATCCTTGGTGATCGATTTGGGGCCGCGCACTTCGCCGGCGAGGATGACCCGATTGGTCGTGCATAGCGTCTCGCAGGCCACCCGCGAATGCGGGTCGCCCGCGAGGAAGGTGTCGACGACGGCATCCGAGATCCGGTCGCAGACCTTGTCCGGATGGCCTTCGGATACGGATTCGCTGGTGAAGACGTAGTTGCCTTTGCTCACTTCAGTGCTCCAGGGTTCGTGTCAATCCCGTCGGCATCACACCGAATCTCGCTTGCGGGAAATCACATAGGATTCATCCCAGAACCACAGCCCCCCGTGCTTGTGCAGGATGTCCTTCGTCGCTTCGAGATAGGCCGCGCTGCCGATCACGTCCGAGAGACGCTGGTCGTCGATCTGCGCCACATAGATCGCGGCGTTCCAGGCGGCGAACAGCGTCGAGGTGCCGATCGTCTCGGCGATCTCGCTCGGCAGCGTATGCATGGTATAGCGGAAGAGCGAGCGCGCATCGGAATAGGCGTTGAAGTTGAGGTCGCGCGCGGCGCTCCCCAACTCCACCTTGGTTGCGCGCAGCAGCTGATGGCGATCGGTGATGAAGGGATTCTCGCCCGGCCAGATCTTCTGGATGATCTCGAGCCCGGGATCATCGCCATGCGAATGAATGCCGATGAGCCGGCCGCCCGGCGCCAGGCTGCGCGCCAAAGGCGCCAAAACTTTCGCCGCCTTGAACTCGACCGG
>Ga0209415_10000579_pt1 | contig 68438 bp, 42 predicted proteins | sample PeaSoiSIISIP2007_FD_187696 | JGI IMG/M metagenome (GOLD analysis project Ga0209415, IMG submission 187696) | Peat soil microbial communities from Weissenstadt, Germany - SII-SIP-2007 (SPAdes) (version 2) | ecosystem: Environmental > Terrestrial > Soil > Wetlands > Peat | place: Germany...
AGAAACCCCCCCGTTCGCAACCGAGCCGATGCCTTCTTACTGGGGCGCCCATCGGTGGGACACCCCCGTGGCAGCTCCCACAAGCTCGATAGCGAATCCAATCGACACGCTCCCCCGGCCCCGTCCGCGGATCGAATCACTCTCCGACATGGTGTTCGGCCTCGCCCTTTCGGTGGGTGCCCTCGCCCTCGTCGCCACTCCCCCGACGTCCTCCGAGCAGCTGTACTCGGACATTGCGACGTTCGGGTTCAGCTTCCTGATCCTGATCATGGTCTGGTTTTCCTACACACGAATCATGTCCGTGATGCCCTTCGAGGACCACCGGACGCTGACGTTGAACACCGTCCTCTTGTTCACGGTCTCGGTCGAGCCGTTCCTCTTCAACCTCCTCCATTCGGCCAACCACCTCAACGGGTTCTTCAACGCGGCCAGTCAAGCCTATGCCGTGGACCTCGGCACCATGATGGTCATCTTGGGGTTGTTCGCGTGGGGGCTATCGGTATCGACGCAACCCCCGCTCGCCCCGCCGGTCCGGGAGGGTTTCCGAGCCGAAGCCATCAATCGCTGGGTGGCCGCCGGTATCTTTTTCGTGACGGTCGCTCCTGTGTTCGATCAGGTCTCGGTCGGCCCCGAGCCCCTCCGGATCTGGCTGTGGCTCATCCCGCTCTTCTTCTTCGCTTTCGCCCGCCGTACCCGTCGGAAGGCTGAAGGTCCCTGAAGGGTGACCTAGGGCGAAGCTACCATGCCGACGGAACGTGAGGATGAGCGAGCGGGCCTCTTAGTGATCGAGAAGGCGGCCCATCAAGCCGTCCTGGTCGCGGGCCCCGAGTTACACATCGAAAGAAAGTGGGGACACGACTGGTACGTCGGGACGGACAACGTCTGCGGAGTGTTCGCGTTCCAGGGGCACGTCTCGGTCGAATTCTGGCGTGGATCGACCCTCCCGGACCCCACCCATCTCCTCGAAGGCCTCGGCCAGCACCTTCGTCATGTCAAGCTCCGGTCCCCGGGCGAGGTGCAGACTCCGGCGTTCCGCGCACTCTTGCTCGCGGCCGTCAAACTCGACCACGACTCCCCCAAACGAACCCGCTAGGGCGCCCGCCGGCGCCGGACCCCCCGCCCCGTTTCCCGCGGTTCCCAGAGCTCGAACCGGTTCCCTTCTGGATCGTACGCCCATGCGAACCGGCCATTGTCGGCGGTCTCCTGGTGGGGGTCGATGCGGACCCGGGCCCGACGGAGCCGGGCGAGGAGCCCATCTAAGTTCTCGACCCGGTAATTGATCATCGCGACCTGCCGCCGGTCCCCGAAGTAGTCGGTGTCCTGCGGAAAGAGCCCCCAGGTGGTGCTGCCGGCTACTCGCCCGCGGGGGTTCTCGTTCCCAAAGAACGTGACGCCGCCGAACTCCTCGAGCCGGATTCCCAAATATCGTTCGTACCAAAGGAGCAGCCGCCGCTGGTTCCGGGCCCGAAGGAACACCCCTCCGATCCCGGTGACACGAAACGCGCCTTGGGTTCCTTTCGGCTCGTTCCGCTCCCTCCCCGGGATTCGTCCTTTCCCAGCTCCCTTCGGCATAGCCTTGGGGCGGGGCATCCCACGCCGCGGCGATAGGCCTGACGGGTTCGGTGTGAAGGGCACACGGGAGCCAATATGGGGGCTGGGGGTGGGCCGGGAAGTCGGCCCTTGAGGCTTCGGATCCCGAGACGCCCGGGATTCCCAGATTCAAGGCTCCTCTACCTCCGCCCAAACGGTCTTAAAAGGGGGGGGCGCCGTGTTTAGTCGATTATGGCCGACCGGCGAGGGGTGACCGTGGCTGTGACCTTGGTGATCGGAGTTCTCGTACTCTCGTCGTTGGGCCTCCTGGCAGGGCTGGGAACCTCCCCTTCCGCAGCCCACGGGGCGGCGTTGCATGTGGCTTCCTCGCGCAGCACTGCTCCAGCCTCGGCTGGAGACGCTCGCTCCCCAGGTGCCCTTATGCCATCCGAACTGGGCTTGAACGGTGTCGGCGGCAACGCTCTCCCCAATCCGGTGGCGGTCGAGGCGCTCGCCCAGGCCAAAGCATCGGGGGTACCCACGACCGATGTCTTCGTCCCCCGCGCTGGAGCCACTCCGGCCGAGGTCGCCCAGTCCATGGCCAAAGGCCACGTTACGCCGCTCTACGGTGGGGACACTCCGGCCCCGATCGGTCTCGCTGACTACGGTCTCTCCGCCAACCCGAACGGCAACGGGAGCATCGTGCCCTCGATCCTCAACACGCCCAGCGTGAAGGCCACTTTCGCCCCCAATGCGACCGGCATCCAGCCCCTCTACCCGTTCGACAGCACACCGGACGGCTACGGAGTGCAGTTGAACGCCGTCACGACCAACATCAGCCTCCTTGGCAACTCGAGCTACTCGTTCTGGACGCAGAATGTCGTGGAATACTTGGCCCAGGCGCACGAGCTGATCCTCGTCACGAACGTATGGAACTTCTCGAGCCCCTTGTCCTCGCTCTCAGCGAACGCCATCTACCAGCACGGCGCCTACGGAACGCAGGTCGGCACCGAGCTGTATTACGCCGAATATCCGGTCCTGACCTCGATCACCTATCCGTTCAGCGTGGACCTTTGGATGAACAACTCCGTCATCTCAGGGCGCAATGCCGTGAATTTCACGGTGGCGTTGAATGAGAGCGGCGTCACGACCGTCTTCCCATACGACTACGTCATCTTCAACTCGACCAACCTGACCTCCGGACCGGCGCCTCCGTCGAACTACACGGCCAACGGCTACCAGTACAATCCCCTCGGACTCACGGATGACTTCGAGGTCGTTCTGGGAGGCCCGGGCGGCGGGTCCCAGGCCAACCTGTATGCGGCGGATGCGAACTTCACCCTCCAGTATTGGAACATCTCCTCCTCCTCGTACAAGACGGTCCCCAGTGCTTTCTCCTACGGCGGCGAGACCGGGGAGACCGTCACCGGTGCGTACGTCGGGTGGCACAACGGGACGAACGGAGCCCCCTATGGGGCCGTCCGAACCGGTCCGTCGATGCTGGTCGGGCTCTGGAACGCGACCGGGGCCCCGGGCTTGGGTCAGGTCAGTCTGACGCTCTCACCGGAGAATGCGTTCGTTTTCTTCGGCCCCAACTGGACGAGCAACTTCACCCAGGGGGACCTGCCCTACTGGGCGCCTCAAGAGACGACCAATACCTTCTGGCTCGCCCCGGGGACGTACGACCTCACGGTCGCTCTGAGCGACTATTTCCCGGTGGTGCTGTCGGTGACCGTCACGCTCGGCTCGAACCCGATCAGTGCGACCCTGGCACTCGACACCTTTGAAGGGATCTACACTCCGATCTGGGTCTGGAATGACGACCAGTACGCCGCCGTCTCGAGCGGCGGGAGCGGGACTCCGAGCGACCCGTACCATATCTACAACGCTCAGACGAACTTCATGCCGAGCGTCTTCGGAACTTGGAACGATTTCGCGTTCCCGGTCTTCACCGGGGTGTTCTTCTTCGACACGACCGCCTCGGTCGTACTTTCCAATATGTCGGCCCTGGTGACCAGCATGCCCTCCGGGCTGGCCGCCCCGACCGACTCCCTTGGCTACGTCTTCTACAACGCCTCGAACGTGGCCCTGGTCAACTCGACCAACATCAGCGGCTGGTACTCAAGCGGGCTCTACGACCCGGTGGATGCCCCGGCCTTCGCCGGAAACTACTACGGGACGTTCAGCGTCGTCCTGTGGGACTCGTCGGGGAACCTGATCGCCGACAACACGTTCGAAACGCAATCCGGCGGCCTCACTCTGTACGGCGGATCGAGCAACACCGTCTTTGGCAACACGTTCACGATGGTACCCTTCCCGACGTTCCCGCACCCGACCGTCCTGTCGGGCCTGAACCAGAGCCTCGGCCTGCAGGAGACGGAGAGCGGGGACCTGGTCTACGGCAATGCGTTCGACACGACCGTCACCGCCGTGACCGAACCCTACGATCTCTACAACGGGAATCCCCTCGCTCCGCTCGAGACATGGAACATCACCCCCACGCCGGCGGCGACGATCCACTACGCGACGAACTTCCCCGACTTCCCCCTCACCGGGACGATCGTTGGCAACTCGACCCAGGGCGGCAACTACTGGTGGGACTACGGCGGGGCCTCCAACCCCCTCGGCACCCTTCCCTACACCGAGGTCCTGGTCGGGATCTCCCAGATCTTCACCGGCGGCGACTACTGGCCCCTCGTCGCACCCACGCCCGCGAGCTACCTGGCCGCGTTCACAGAGAGCGGGCTGCCGGCCAGCACACCCTGGGAGATCTACCTCGCCGGCACCCACCCCGGGTCGAACCGGACGATCCAGTTCGACCTCACCAACGGCAGCTACCCCTGGTCCGTCGGCGCGGTGAGCGGCTACGTAGCCCTGCCTCCCAACGGGACCCTGGTGGTCGCGGGCGAGCCGACGAACATCACGATCGCCTTCACCCCGGCGGTGCCCCCGACGACCTACCGGGTGACGTTCAGCGAGACCGGCCTACCGAACGGAACGGCCTGGGCGGTCATCCTGGGCAGCCAGACGAACTCGTCGACCACCACCGTTGTCACCTTCGAGGATCCGAACGGGACCTTCCCCTTCTCGTTCGGGAACGTGTCCGGGTATCGGCCGACCCCGGTGAACGGACAGGTCACGGTCCATGGGGCCGCCCAGGGCCAGAGCGTGGCCTTCGCTGCGAGTTCGCGGACCTACACGCTCACCTTCTCCGAGACGGGCCTGCCGACCGGGACGCTGTGGTCCGTGGCCGTCGGACTCTCGAACCTGACCTCCACCGGCCCCGAGATCAATTTCAGCGTGACTCCAGGGACCCATGGCTATGAGATCGGCACGGTCGCTGGATACCAGTCCTCGCCCGCGAGCGGGGCGACGACGGTCCTGGCCGCGAACCAGACGATCTTGGTGGCGTTCACCAAACTAGCGAGCGGGGAGTACACGGTGACCTTCACCGAGTCGGGCCTTTCCACGGGCACCAGTTGGTCGGTGACGATTGGTTCGACCACCCAACCCTCGACGGGGACCACGGTCGTCTTCACCGAGCTCAATGGGACGTACGCCTACTCGGTCACCACGGTCCCCGGCTATACCCTCGCTAAGTCCTCCGGGTCGATCACGGTCTCCGGAGCGAACACGGGGACCGCCGTGGCCTTCTCCGCCATCCCCCCTGGGAAGTACGCGCTCACGTTCACGGAGAGCGGTCTGCCCGGCGGGACGAATTGGTCCGTGACGATCGGCACCTCCACCGTCTTTTCGAACGGGGGGAACGTGGTCGCCTTCCAAGAGGCGAACGGTACGGCTTCTTACCAGGTCGCGTCGGTCGACGGATATACGGCCAGCCCGAGCGCCGGCTCGGTGGACCTCGCGGGGGCGGCCAAGGATGTGGCCGTCACGTTCTCCAGCAGTGGATCCTCGGGCTCCTCCAGCAGCGGGCTGTCCACTCTGGACTGGACGATCATCGCGGTGGTGGTCTTGCTGATCGTGATCGCGGCGGTGTTCGCGCTCTCCCGTCGCGGGCGCGGTGGTCCGAGCGCTACCAATCCGCCGGAGGGCTCCCCCACGGAACCGGTCGAGCCCGCGGGGCCCGGCGGGCCTCCGGCGGGGGGCGGGGATACGCCGTAGTTGTGTCCGGGCGCCCCAAAGCACCACCGCTTCCTCGCTGCCCGCCTACGGCCGCCCCACGACGGTCTTTGTCACTGGAAGAACCCCCCGAGATCGAGACGCCGGTTTTGTCCGGATGGACGTTAAGTAGAGGGGGGCGTGTGGCCGGCCGAAATGGCCGACCGACGAGTGATGCTCCTGACGGTGACCCTAGTGACCTTGGTGATGATCCTCTCCTCCCTGGGACTTCTGTCCGCGGGCGTCCGGGCCCCGGCCGGCCCGTCGACGCCCTCGGGGGTCTCCCCGCTGGTCTCCGCGCCCGCCCCGCCCTCCCCCGCCCGGCCCGCGTCAACCCCGGTGGGCTTGGCCCAGGCCGGTACCACCCTCCCCGCAACCTCGACCGCAGTGACTCCCACCGAGGGCGTTAATCCCGCGGTCGCCAAGGCAAAGCTCCTCATCGCCGAAAAGAAGCTGAACCCGTCGAGCGTCTTCTTCCCCGCGGCGGCACCGGCCACCCCCCCGTCCTCGACGTCCTCCCTTACCACTGCCTACACCGGCAACCCCGCGCCGATGGGTCTCTCGGACATCGGGCTCGGCTCGTCCGGTCCCTACATTTACAACAGCTCGAGCTTCGAGGCCTCGATCCACCTCAATTCGTTCACGGACTACAATCCCGGCTACTCCGGGTGGGTCGCTCCGCCGAACTACATGACCTGGCAGCTGAACACGGTCACGGTCAACGTCTCTTTTCCGGGATCGACCACCGGGGTCTTCTGGATGCAGAACGTCGTCCACTTCAATGGGACCTCGCTGCAGTTCGAGAACAACATCTGGAACATGTCCAGCTCGAACGCAGCGCTCAACGCCGGTACGCTCCTGAATTACAACGGTACCCTGGTCGCGGGCTCGTTCTACTACATCTACGGTCCGACCTTCCAGGTGACGTATCCCTTCACGCTGGACCTGTACAACAACATCACCTCGCGGGGCGGGCACCCGGGGCTTTACTTCAACTACACTCTCACCAACACGACCACGGGATCCCACACCGGCTCGTTCGACTACGTGACCTTCAACGGGACGACGTCGCTGAGCGCTCCCCCGCAGTTCTCCGTGAACGGAAAGCACTACAACCCGTTCGGCGCCACTCCCTACCTGCTCTGGGACGCGGAGCTCATCTTCGGGGGGAACGGGGGCGGTGCCAACGCGGTCATCACGAACCTCAACGGGACCTCCACCCTCCGGTTCTGGGACAAGACGGCCGCGAAGTACGAGAACGTCCGGTCCGCGTACGATTACGGCGTGGACACGGGGGAGACCGCCGACGGGGTCGCCGCGGCGTACCAGGGGACGACCGAGCTCCTGAGCCAGGGGCCCTCGATGATCTACGGGCTCTGGAACACCAGCGTCTCGTCCTGGGGGCCCGCGGCCAACCCGGGTTGGATCAACGTCGACCTGACCGGACAGCCGAGCTACGGGTTCGTCTTCGGCACGAACCAATCGTCCGCGAACTACCTGAGGGGCACCGGGAACTGGTCCTACTCCCCCTCGGGGGCGACCGGCACGACGGTGACCCACCTCCCGCCCCCGGCCTCGGGGAACCCATACGTCTTCCGGGCGTACGCGAACGGGTTCGGTCAGTCCAACCTCACGGTCAGCAACAACGCGTCCGGTGTGGCGGCGTTCTCGTTGGTGGCGAACTCTAGGTCGTTCGACACCCCCGTGTACCTCAGCACCACGGCCCAGGTGGCGGCGTTCGGTGCGGCGGGCCTGTCGGGCGTGACCTACTCTGCCCTGCACAACGGGCTCTGGATCAATAAGACGCAAGCCTCGTACGAGATCCCGTTCGACTTCCTGAACGATTTCCGGTACCCGGAATTCATGCTGTTCGCGGCCACCAACCTGTCCACGAACGTCTCGCTCAATCACTTCGTCCAGGACCCACTGACGTTCATCTACTGGAAGTATGACGTCATCCGGGCCACGAGCTACTACGCGGACTTGACCCAGGGATACTTCTTCAACTACGGAACCGGCGTGTTCTCCGTGACGAACACGACGGTCGCGGGGAGCCCGTACCTCACCTACGACGCGGGCTTCACGGCGCTCTCCGCGGTCGAGTTCTGGCAAACCACGAACAGCCGGGCGGGCTGGATCATCACCAACGGGGACTCCTTCGGGGTCGACGTGATGAACAGCACCCGTGCGACCCTCTGGAACATCCAAGGAGAGACCGGCGCGAACGCGATCGCGGTCTTCTACTCGGAGTTCGTGACCGCCACGGACATCAGCTCCAACGGAACCGACCTCGGCGGCGGCGTGGCCGGCGTAACTCCCTTCCCGACGTGGGCGGCCTATCTCGAGCTCGACAGGTTCGTCTCCCTCAACGGGGTGACGGCCTCGAACGGCTCGGTCTGGGTATTCTCCGTAGATGATGGGGCCTTGGACCTCGTCAACTTCAGCGCCACGAACAACGTCGTGCTGAACGGCGCAGGTCCCGAGTATGGGTTCATGGCTCTCTTCGAGGGCGACCTGGACGATACGCTTACCAACTGGGTGGCCACGAACTCTTCGAGCTACTTCCCCTTTATCGCGACGTTCGTCGAGGTCGTAGGTCTCAGTGTGTACAATTTCAGTGTCTCGGGAGTGGCGCCGGCGGGCACCCTGGATCCCGGCTCCCCGATCTACGGGATCGTGTTGGATATCCCATTCGGGTTCTACATCTCCGCGGAAGTCGACCTGGTCGACGTCACGGCCACGTTCGGCGCGGTCGCCGTCCTGGGCGAGTACGTCATCGGCCTGACCGTAGACGACATCACCGCGACCGCCGGAGGTTCCGCCGTGGTCTTGGAGGAGGCGGAAAATTTCGTCGCGTCCAACGTCAGCGCGTCGTCGGCGGGAATCGGCATATTCGTCGCCTTGGCGACCAACGTGACCGCATGGAACGTCACCTCCAGCGCCGGATCGGTCGGCGTTTTCGTCGAGGGGGCCGTCAATGTCGATGTTTGGAACGTCAACGCGACCTCTCCCAGCCTTGGCCCCGCATATTTCAGCAACGTTGCCCTCAACGGAATGATCCCGAACGCCGGGGTCGCCCTGTTCGAGAACGAGAATGAGACGGTCTCCAACGTCTCGACGGTCGACTACGCCTACGGCGTCTGGGACAACTCCTCCGCGGACGGGGTCGCCTTCTCGAACATCACGTCGTGGAACGGCGGCACCGCGGTCGGGTTCAACGGTACCAACGGGGCCACCGTATCCTCCGTGTTCGCCTACGGCAACCAGTGGGGCGCGACGTTCCTCAACACGACCGCCACGACCGTGACCGCGAGCACCTTCGAGGGCTCGGCGAGCTACGGAGTGACCGTGACGGGGGGAAGTGGGTTCGTCGCCTACGGGAACAACTTCGTGGCGAACAACGGAGCCTCCACGAACGGCACGTTCAACGCCGCGACCGTCCAAGCCTCGGTGTTCTTGCCCTCGGCGATGTTCACGTACCTCGGGATCGGCAACTACTGGTCCGACTGGGACGGCTCGGGATCCTACACGATCAACGGCGCGGTGTCCGACACGGCACCGCTCGCTGCCTTCATCTCGAGCTGGCTCGAGATCAACGAGACCGGCCTCCCGGCGGGCCTCGCCTGGGGATTCACCCTGGACACGGTCGACTTCACCACCTCCGCCCCCCTCGTGTTCATCCCGAGCTGGAGCCTCGCGGACGCGACGCTCGGGTTCGTCGTGAACCCGCCCACCGGCTACACGCCCACGCCCGCCTCCGGGACGATCCCGTACGCCGGCGCGAACACGACGGTGACCATCTCGTTCGTGAAGGCGCACTACAACGTAGTGTTCCAAGAGAGCGGCCTTCCCTCGGGCACGACCTGGAGCGTCACGTTCAACGGGACGACCCTGCAGGACACGACGGTCGGAAGCACCGGGTCGATCACGTTCTCGGTGTACGACGGCAGCTATCCCTACACCGTCGGGTCGGTGACCAACTACAACTCCGCTCCGTCGAGCGGGACGAAGGCCGTGTCGGGAGCCAACGTGAACGTGCCGATCGTCTTCACCCACGTGCCTGTGGCCTACTCGGTGACCTTCACCGAGTCGGGTCTGGTGCCGGGAACGTCCTGGTCGGTCACGCTCGGGTCGAGCACGAAGTCGTCCATGAACACGACGATCGTGTTCTCCGAGCTCAACGCGAGCTACATCTACACCATCCCCAACGAGGCCGGCCTCATCCCGGCCCCGAGCGCGGGAACGATCGCGGTCAACGGAACGAACACGGGGCTCTCGGTCGTATTCACCGCCGCCCCCGTGGGGACCTACGCGGTGGTGTTCAACGAGGCCGGCCTGGGACCCGGCACCAACTGGTCGGTGACGATCGGTTCCTCGACGTTGTACTCTCGCGGTGGGACGAGCGTGACCTTTGAGCTCGTCAACGGCTCGTACACCTACCTGGTCAATGCCGTCCCCGGCTACAAGATCGAGCAGGCGAGCGGTAGTGTGCAGGTGACGGGTCAGCCCCAATCGTTCACCGTCACCTTCGTCGCCACCCCGTTCACCTACACGATCACCTTCGCGGAGACCGGGCTTCCGAGCGGCACCGACTGGTCGGTGACGATCGGGACCACGACACACTACTCCGACGGGAACGCGACCGTCACCTTCCAGGAAGGGAACGGGACGTACAGCTACCAGGTCGGGTCGGTCACGGGCTACTCGGTCTCGCCGTCGAGCGGCCCCCTCACCCTGACGGGCGCCGGGACGAGCGTGAATCTCGCGTTCACGAGCACGGGCTCCAGTTCCTCGTCCTCGGGGCTATCGACCCTTGACTGGGCGATCATCGGGATCGTCATCGCGATCCTCGTGATCGTCCTGGTCGTGGCCCTGGTAATGCGCGGACGCGGCGGGTCGGGGTCCGGAGCGACCACTGACACCACCTCGACGACGACCTCCGACGAGACGGTGAGTCCAGAACCGTGGGCGGAGGAAAGCCCCCCGGAGAGTCCCCCCTAGTTCCCTGAACGGGAACCGGGACCAACCCTTTCCTCTCCTTTCTTCCCGAATGCATCCGACCGCTGGACCGCTGCCTCAGCGTGCCTCGAGACCTTGGACCCGGGCGGAAAGGGTTGGAGACCGGTAGGGGACCTGACCCGGGCCGGCCCTTCTCGAGTATCGGCCTAGCAGGCCCCGCGCGCGACGACTTCCTCGCAGTGGGAAGCCGGGGCGACCGATAGGGTTCCCATCTGGCCGAACGGAGCGAAGTAGTCCTGGACCACCTTCTCGTTGGGCGCCTCCACGATCAGGTAGAGGTGGTGGCCACCCGTAGTTACGGCGTCCCCGTGGACCTTGATCCCGTGCTGGCCGGCCCCGTGGATGATCGCGAGGAGCCCTTGGGCCATCTGGGGGTTCTGAGCGGGGCATCGTTCGGCGGGGTGCGTGTGTTCGGCGACGTACAGAGCCATGATCCCGCGTGTCCGGTGGGGGTCTTGAGGGTGGGCTTCGGCGTCAGAACGACTGCGCGGGGCGTTTTCCGCGCTATTCCCGCCCTGGAACGGCGTCTGGTACGCCATTTCGGGCGCTACGGAGCCCAGAGGATCTCGACGACCGAACGCCACGGTCCGGGCGAACGCTAACCCCCGCCGGTGACGAGCGCCTGACCGCACGCCATGCAGTGGTTCGAGCCGGGGGGGTTCTGCTTCCCGCATCGGGTACACCACACCGGGCCCGCCGCCGGGGCCGCAGCCGCCGTCGGCGCGAACGGGGCAGCCGGTGGGGGCGCAGGGGCGCTCCCCGGGGGCATCCCGGAGGGGAGCGGGTGCTGACCGCGGGCCTGCTGGATCGAGTTCATCCACTCCTGGGCCCGGGGGGTCTGGAAGTGGTAGATGTAGGCCCCCCCGTTTGCCTCGACGCGCAAGGTGTGCCACCCGGACGGAGCGGGAGCCGCGGTGACGTTCGTGATCGACCGTACTTCCAGGTTCAGCATCGGGGGCATCGTCTGCGGGGCGAGACCCAGCGCCTGGTCGAATCCGTACCCCGAGGAGTACGGCGAGGCGGTCTCGAAGACGAGACGGAGGTTCGTGAGAAAGAGCGTCCCCGGGATCTGCTGGGGGGGCGCCCACGCATACAGCTGTTCGGAGCAGACGCCGACCTCACCGGGGTAGAGCATCATGATGGAGCCACCTGCCGGTGAAAGCAGGAGAGAGCCACTCTAAGAACGTTCCCCCCCGGGCCCGAGCTCCGGGCCGGTCGGCGAACCTGCGAAGACCTCAGGAAGGGCCGGCGCGCAGCTTGCCTTGGAGCACCGTGACCGCCCGTCCGTAGATGTGGACGCGGTCCCCGGCCGGTTCGGCCTCCAGGACCGCCCCTCGAGCGGAGGCCTGGAAGCTCCGGACGCGCTTCTTGTCCAGCTTATCCGACCAGTAGGGGCCGAGAGCACACTGGATAGAGCCCGTCGCCGGGTCCTCGGGGACCCCGGAGGCGGGCGCGAAGAAGCGGACGAGAAAATCGAACCCTCGCAGGTCCGATCGGGACGTCACGATCACGCCCCGTCCCCCGACTGCGGCGATCTTCTCGAAGTCCGGCTTTAGAGTTCGGAGATGTTGGGGGGAGTCGAGCTCGATAAGGTAATCGAAGCGGTTCTGCCCGACGAACCGGAACTTTCCTCCGATCGCCTCCTTCAGCAGAGCCGGTGCGTTAACCTCCGTGCAGGGGTCGGCGGGAAAGTCGAGCTCGATGAAGGGCGCCCGTCGCACCGCCGTCAACGGTCCGCTCCGGGTGAAGAACCTCGCCTCGCCGCGGAGCGGGACGGCCCCGGTCTCCCACAGGACGTGGGCGGAGGCGAGCGTCGCATGCCCGCAGAGGTCCACCTCGGTCGTCGGCGAGAACCAGCGAAGCCGGAACCCCCCCGCGGTGGGGGAGAGAAAGGCGGTCTCGGCGTGCTTCATCTCGGCGGCGACCCGTTGCATCCAGGCCTTCGAGGCCGGCCGCGGGAGCAGGCAGACGCCGGCGGGGTTGCCCGTGAATTCACGCGAAGCGAAGGCGTCCACGACGAAGATCGGGGCGTCCATCGGCGATCGGGAAGAGCCACCTCCCCATAGGCCTGCGGAGGGTCCGGGAATCCCGCAGCAGCCCCCTTTTTGCGGGTCGGCGCCTTGGCGGGGCCGTAGACCATGGTGTCCAAGTCGCTCACCATCGATCAGTCTTTCTTCTTCGAGAAGTCGCCGCGCACCGTCTTCCGGGCCCTTTCCGAATCGAAGCAGATCGTTCGCTGGTTCCTCGCGAAGGCCGAGCTCCCTCATGAGAAGGGGGCGCGCTACCGCTTCGAGTGGCCGGGCGGGTACTTCCACGAGGGAACGGTGCTCGAGTTCGTGCGCGACCGTCGACTCACGCTCACTTGGCCGAACGGGTCTCGTTCGAAGCGATTCTTCACCCGAGTGACCTTCACGGTCCGCCGGGCGGGACGCGGAACGTTCCTCACCGTGCACCACACGGGCTTCCCGCGTACCCCCGTCGGGATCGAGCAGTACGGCGGGACGGAGTCGGGGTGGGCCTACTATCTGGTCAACCTGCGTTCCGTCCTCGAGCACGGAGTCGACCTACGATCGCCTCGCGACGGATAGGGACCGAGCACCTCCCCCGCTCGCTAGGCGAGTCTCGGAGGCCTCCTCCGCTTCCCGATGACCGTTAGGAGGGGCGATCGCGAGCGCATCGAGCCCTCCACGCGAAATTCGGTCGCGGATTTTCCGTGCGTGAAATCCGCCGGATCTCGTCGGCTGGGCGGCCTGGCCGTCCGCGGAGCGGGCGGGCACCAAGCTCTTGAGGACAGCGAACGCTCGTTCGGCGATGGCGCGGATGGTGGAGTACGAGGAGTCGGAGGTCTTTCCCTTCTCGCGGGAGAAGGTCTGGAGGTTGCTTCGGGCCCACAATGACGAGGCAACGATCGGCCGCATTCACCCGCTGATCAAGAGCCAGAAGACGCTCTCGAAGGACGGCGACGACACGACATTACAGCGCTCGATCGACGTCCGAGGAAAGCAGCTCAACTCCCAGTGGAAGATCACCTTCCGCCCGCCGGGTTTCTCCCGCTACGAGATCCTGGCGAGCGAGGGGCCCTGGTCGCAGGGGAGCTCGGTGGAGAACCACTACTCGGAGGCTCCGGGTGGGACGATGATCCAGAGCCGAATGAAGCTCCACATCAGCGTGTTGCCGTTCTTCTTGCCACAGAAAACGATGTCCCGGCGGATCCTGAACGACATCGACAAGGAAGACCGCGCGTTCCTCGCCAACTCCCCGTAAGTCGGCGTCACCCCCGCCGGTCCCCGCGTACCGAACCCTTGGCCGGTGGGGCCTCCCCGTCCGTCGGGCCGGTCCTCCAATCCGGGGGGCGGGCCAACAGGTGGCGGGTCACGGGCCAGGATCTCTGCGCGAGCAGGACGTGCCAGGGGTGGGCTTGAACGAGAGAGGCCCACCGTTCGGGGGTCACCCGAAGGGAGGGTCGACGGCGGACGAACGAACAGCTCACGCGAGGGTAGCTCGCGTAGAGGAGGCCACCCGGACGGAGGATGCGCCAGGCTTCGTCCATGGCCCCCTCCTTGTCGACCATGCAGCACAGCACGAGCGAGAGGAGGACCCGGTCGACCGACCCGTCGGGGATCTCGGGAACGTGGGCCGCGGATCCGACGAGAAAGCGGACCCGAGGGTTAGACCCCGCGCGTCGGCGAGCCTGATCCAGATTTGCCGGGTCCGGGTCGACGGCGTAGAGCGACCCCTGGGGGCCGACCCGCCGGAGCAGCTCTTCGACGAAGAAGCCCACCCCGGCTCCCAGGTCCGCCACGGTCTGCCCGGGCTGGATCTGGAGGTGGGTCAGCTCGCGGGTGGACGGAGCCAGGCAGCGACGGAGGGGGTTGTCGAGGGACCACGGACGGCACCGGCGGTCCATCGGTGCCATGGGCAAGCGCGACGTCATGGAATTCACCAGAGCGACCCCAGGAGCGCCCGCGGGGAGGCGTCCGAGAGGTCGTTGGGGCGGGGGACCGCCACCAGCCTAAAGAGGCCGCTCCCTTCCGACCGCTGGGTACGATCGGTGCGGGCGCTCGTGACGGGAGGGACCGGGTTCCTGGGCAGCTACATGGCGTCCCACCTGGCCGACGAAGGGGTCGAGGTCACGGCCAGCCATCTCCCGCGGCTCGCGCCCAGCGGAGCGGAACCGCCGAAGGGGGTCCGGGTCGTCCCGCTGGACGTCACGGACCGCGCCCAGGTCACGCGGTTGGTGGCCGAGACGCGACCGGAGGTGGTCTACCATTTCGCGGGGCAGGCCTTTGTCATCCCTTCGTGGGAGGACCCCGCCGGAACCTTTGCCACCAACCTGACCGGGACGCTGTACCTGCTCGAGGAGCTTCGGCATCACTTCCCGCAAACACGGTTTGCCTTCGCTGGAAGCGGGACGGAGTACGGGGACCCTCCGCACATCCCTACGGCCGAGGACTCCCCGCTCCGACCGACGAGCCCGTACGCCTCCAGCAAAGCGGCCGCCGACCTGCTCTGCTACCAGTACTTCCGGAGCTTCGGGGTCCCCGTCTTCCGGTACCGGATCTTCGGGACGACCGGCCCGGGCAAGCGCGGCGACTCCACGAACGATTTTGCCAGCCAGATCGCCCAGCTCGAACGCCAGCCCGAGCCCCGGGTGCTCCGCGTCGGGAACCTCGACAAGCAGCGGGACATCCAGGACGTCCGGGACGCGGTACGGGCGATGGTGACGGTCGTTGAAAAGGGGCAACCCGGCGAGGCCTACAACATCGCGAGCGGGGTCCCCCGGAACGTGCGGCAGAACCTCGAGACGCTCCTCTCCTTCGCCCAGGTCCCCATCCGCGTCGAGACCGCTCCGGACCGGATGCGGCTCGTGGACGAGCCCATCCACCTGGCGGACGTCTCGAGGCTCCGAGCGCTCGGCTGGGCGCCCCAGATCCCGTTCGAGCGGACGTTAAAGGATATCTTGGAAAGTTGGCGGAAGACGGACGTCCCTCCGGCGGCGTGACCGACCGTCCACGCCAAAGGTCCGTGGGGATGGACTAGGCGGACCCCCCCTCGGACCCGGGTCCCGACCCCTCGGTGGGGAAGGGGTTCTCTTCGTACAGCTGCGCCCGGGGGGGTTCCCTCGCCCGGCGCCGCAGGTTGACCACCGCGACCGTCCCGACGACGACCACCACGATGTCCATGGCCAGCAGCAGGTAGTCGACCGGCCCGAACGCGAAGGGGGAAGGGACGGTGGAGATGGCCACGAAGCTCAGGTACAAGGCCACGGGCGCCCCGTAGACCCCGAAGGATCCCTCGTCACGGGCCGAGGCGTAGCCGGAGACGCTGGTGACCCGGAAGAAGTGCGTGCCGTTCGGCTCGAGGAATACCATGGCGGGGCTGTTCGTATCCTGCTGGATGCTGTCCACGGTGGCGAACCAGACCGCTCCGTAAGGAAGGCCGGACTCGGTCAGCGTGACCCGGTACGTCGTCCGGATGAAGGTGGCCGCGAGCGCGGGGCCGGCCCCGTTGACGACGAACGTCACCCCTTCCACCGCCCCCTCGAAGGTCTTGTTCGCGCTGTCGACGAAGTACTGGTAGGACCCGTTCGTCAGGTTGAGCTCCACGAGCGTTCCTGTCGAGTTCACCGGTGCGTTGGCACTGAGATTGAGGTACCAAAGGGTTCCGGTCGGAAGGCCCGACTGTTGGAACGTCACCAGGTACGTCTCCGCGATGAACAGGACGGAGACCGTCCCCTGGAGGTAGTTGGTGACGTACGCCCGGCCACTTACGGAATCGAAGGCCAGATCTCCCGGCCCCGCGCCGACCGGGACGGTCGCCACGACCGACCCGAGGGAATCGGAGATGACGCTCACGTCGTCCTGGACGAGCGAGCTCGTGACCAGCACCTCCCCGGTCCCCGGGTCATACGCGGCACTTTCCGGGTGACCCGGCATCGGGATCGCCCCCACGACCGCGTCGGTACGGTCCGAGATGATGCTGACGTTGTCGTCGAGGGAGTTCGCGACGAAGACTTCGGCTTGTCCGCTATCGTACGCGATACTGACGGGGTTCGCACCGACCGAGACGGTCCCCACAACCCGGTTCGTGACGTCCGACACGACCGAGACGTTGCTCGAGAAGTAGTTCGCGACCATGACCTCGTGGCGTCCGGCGTCGTAGGCGATCCCCTCCGGGTGGTCGCCCACCGAGAACCGGGCGAGGACCGTGTTCGTCAGGTCCGAGATGACGCTCACCTGGTTCGAGGCCCCGTCACTGACGAAGACCTCGCCCCGATCGGCGTCGTACGCGAGCCCGTCCGCGCCGCCCCGGACCGGGGTCGTCGCGACCACGGCGTTCGAGGCATCCGAGATCACGCTCACGACATTGGAGGCAGCGTACCCCACGAAGACCTCCCCGGTCCCGCCGTCGTAGGCGATGGCGTCGGGAAAGCTCGGGACCGCGACCGTGGCCACGATCGTGTTCGATACGCCCGAGATAACGCTCACCGTGTTCGAGAACGCGCTGATGACGAACGCCTCGGCCGCGCGGGTGTCGTAGGCCACCGCCACCGGCTCCGCCCCGACCGGGACCGTCGCCACCACCTCCTCAGACACATCGGAGAGGACGCTGACGTTGTTCGAGTCCGAGTTGGCGACGAAGATCCGGCCGGCGTTCCCGTCGTAGCTCACCCCCGCGGGCCCGCTCCCGACCGGGACTGAGCCCGCGATCCGGTTCGTACCGCCAGCGATGAGGCTCACGTTGTTGGATCCGTGGTTGCCGACCACCACGTCCCGGGTGCCGGAATCGAACGTGACGCTCTGCGGTCGGCTGCCGACCGGGACGGTCGCCACGACCGTATCGGTCGAGTCGGACACGACACTGACGTTGTCCGAGCCGGAGTTGGTCACGAAGATCGTGCCGGTCAGGTCGTCGTACGCCACCGCGACCGGATCGGTTCCGACCGGAACGGTCGCGAAGAGAGCCCCGGTCCCCACGGTGAGGACGCTGACGGTATCTGAACGGGAATTGGTGACGAAGAGCTGGTTCGTCCCGCTGTCGAGGGCGATCCCGGAGGGTCCGTCGCCCACGGGAATCAATCCTACCACGCCATCGGTCGTATCCGAAATGACGGTGACATTGCCCGTCGCCTGGTTCACGACGAACACCTCCCCCGCCGGACCGTCGACCACGGCCGCCACGGGCGAGCCTCCGACCGGGATGGTCTGGACCACCGTGTCCGAGGCGTCGGAGATCACGCTGACGCTCCCCGACCCGCTGTTCGTGACGAAGACCTCTCCCCGGCTCGCGTCGTAGGCCCCTCCGGTCGGACTTTCGCCGGTCGCGATCGTGCGGACCACGGGTTGGCTTCCGGAGGAGAAGACGGCCACGTTCGAGGAGTAATAGTTCGCGACGAAGACCTGGGCCGTCCCCCCATCGTAGACGAGCCCTTCCGGTGAGGCACCGTTCTCGGCCAGGAAATCGCCGGGAAGGAGGCTGTCGTTGAACAGGACGAGCGTTCCGGAGACGTACGGCCGTTGGGGGCTGACCGAAGGGTGGGGCGCGAGCGGGGGCGGAGGTACCGCCGAAACCGCCGAGCCGCCGGAGCTCACTGGCTCAGAGGTCGCCCCGAGCGCGAGGCCCCGATCCACCCCCAGAGTCCCTGGGGGTCCTCCGGAGGCCCCTGGGGGAGCCGGGGCATGGGCCAGCAGAACGAGGGCGACGAACCCACTAAGAATCACGACTCCGACGGTCCCCAGGGCGACGGTCCCGGAAACCGTGCCCCGAGCCGGCCAGCGTTCCGGCGTCTTCATCTCGGGCGCGTCGGGGGGACGCAGGAGACCCAAGGGGCATGGACGTTATCTGACCTTCGAGGGCCAGGAGACCTTCGTCGGCTCACCCCTCCCACCTCCGGGGCGTGCGGCGGGTGGGGTCGATACGGCCGCGCGCGGTCACGGGGCTTTGAACCAATCGGGGTCGGGTTTCCGACGCCTCTGGCGCCAGACGGCCCAGGAGATCAGAACGGCCACGGCGGCGACGATTCCCAGCAACTCCGCCACGAGCGTCTCGGTCTGGGACCCCGGGGAGGGGCCCACGGCCCCAGGGGGAGGCTGGAAGCTGACCGGGATCGTCCCCGCAGGTGGTCCGTCGACCCGGACGGAGCTATTGGACGGCGAGGCGACGTATCCGCGGACCGGATCCACGACGTACCCGTACGACCCATTGGTCATCTGTGCAAACTCGATGGAGGGGGTCGTGCTGGATAGGAAAACCCCGTTCAGGACCACCGACCAGCTCGTGCCCGGCGGAAGACCGCTCTCGACGAACCCGAGGGTATACGTCGTCGGAACGAAGACGACCTCCTCACGGACCGCCCCTCCTTCGACCTGGAGCGTTCCGCCCGCGATGATCGGATGGTAGATCGAGTTCGGAGTCCCGATGGAGTAGGAATAGGTCCCGTTAGTGAGGTTGATCCACGCCGAGGTCGTCGCGGTGAGGACGGGTAGCTCGCCGCTGACATTGAGGGACCACACCTGGCTCGTGGTAAGCCCGGTCTCGTTGACGGTCAACAGATAGGTCGTCGGGCCGGCCGAGAGCAGGGAGAGGGTGCCCTGAGCGTAATCACTGACCGCGAACTGCTCCACCGCTGGGTCCCAGGCCACGCCGCGGGGGCTCGCTCCGACCGGGACGGTCGCGATCACGGAATTCGTCGCGTCCGACAGTACGCTCGTGTTGGCCGAGGCATCGTTGGCGACCGCGACCTCCCCCAGCCCCGGGTCGTAGGCGACCCCCTGGGGGGCGGATCCGACCCGGACGGTCGCGACCAGGGCGTCGCTCCGGTCGGAGAGGACGCTGACCGTATTGGAATCCTGGTTCGCGACGAACACCTCCCCCCGGGTCGAGTCGTACGCGAGACCATCGGGGTACGTCCCGACGGGGATCGTCGCTACCACCCGGTTCACCTTGTCCGAGATCACGCTCACGTTGTCCCAGCCGACGCCGGGCTGCGTCACGAAGACTTCTCCCCGCTCGCGGTCGTACGTCACCGCGTCCGGGGCACCTCCGACCGGGATCGAGCTCACCACGGTGTAGCTCGAGTCAGAGATCACGCTCACGGTGTTGGAGACCTCGTCGGCCACGAAGATCTCCCGAAGGCCTCCGTCAAAGGCGAGCCCCGCGGGGCTCCCCGGGGAGGGCACGCTCGCGACGACCTGATCGCTCTGGTCGGAGATCACGCTGATCGTGTCCGAGCCCGTATTCGCCACGAAGACCTCCCGGGCCGCGGGGTCGTAGGCCAGCGCGCTCGGATCGAGACCGACCGGGATGCTCGCCACGACGGTTCGGCTCGTATCGGGGACGACCAACACTCGGTCGGTGGTGTAATCGGTGACGAACATCTCGCCCATCGCGGTATCGTACGCCACGGCGTCGGGGTACGAACCCACAGCGACGGCGGCGATCTCGTTATACAACAGGTCCGAGAGCACGGTGACGCTGTTGGGAAAATAGCTCACGACGAAAATCTCCCCTCTTCCGGAGTCGTACGCCTCGGCCACAGGGGTCGTCGCCACCTGGGGGCTCGCGACGACGGTCGTGTTGGCCCCGAGGATCACGCTCAAGTTGCTGGACCCGTAGTTGGCCACAAAGACCTCCCCCCGCCCCGGGTCGTAGACCGTCGCGAGCGGGTTGGTTCCCACGGTCACGGTGTGCACGATCTGGTCGTTCGCGTCGGAGACCACGCTGACCGTATCCGAGGCGTAGTTGGCCACATAGAACTCCGAGTTCTCCGTGTCGAACGCGACGGATACGGGATGTCTACCCGTCGTGACGCTCGCGACGACCGAATTGGTCACGTCGGAGATCACGCTCACGTTGTCCGAATCGTAGTTGGCTACGAACACCTCCTCGGGGGTCGGGCCATAGGCCAGGGCGTCCGGATCCCGGGCCGTGGCCACCGTCGCCACGACCGAGTCGGTGACGTCCGAGATAACGGATACATTATCCGACCCCGAGTTCGCGACGAAGACCTCGGCCAGGCGGGGGTCGTACACGACCGCGCTCGGAGTGAATCCCACTGGAACCGTCGCGACGACCTGATCGTTCGCCCCGTCGATGACGCTCACATTGGCCGAATACAGGTTCGCTACGAACACCTGGCCGGTGCCCGTGTCGAAGGCGTCGGCGTCGGGGTAGGTCCCGACCCGCACGGTCGCCACGACCTCGTTGAGCGCATCGGAGATGATGCTGACGCTGTCGGTGGCGAAGTCGCAAATGAAAACCTGGCCGGTCGTGGAGTCGTACGCCGCCCCGTCGGGATCCGCCCCATTCCCGGCGAGGAAGTTACCGGGCAGTACGCTGCTGTTGAACAACACGACGGTCGCGGCCACGTGGGGAGCGTCGGCTCCGGGTCCCGAAGCCCTCCGCGTGCCGGGGGGCGAGGGAGGTGCGCTCGAGCCGAGGGTCCCATGGAGGGCGGGGACCCTGGGTCCAGGGCTACCAGCATGACCTGGAGCAGATTGAGAGACCTGGATCGGACTGGTCGGTGCCCTCCAGCCCTCAGGGGCAACGCTTGGAATGGTGGGCAGACCCGGGGCCGTGATCAGGAAGGCTCCCGCAATGGCGATGGAGAGCGCCACCCGGAGGTGGAGTCCATGCCGCCCCGGGTGGTTCGGCCGTTCCATCCAACGTCCTCCCTGAGGGCAGGTCACGTCAGCGGAACCCGGAACAGCTCTTCTAGGCTTCTGGGCGCACCGTCGGCGGGGCGCCCAGCGACCATCGCCAGGTCGGCTGGACCACCCCAGGATCGATTGGGGGCCTCAACGTGAGCCGGGCCCTTCGGCGCTGCTTCGGTCGGTCTCCGGGGCTTCCAGGGCGGGGAGAGACGCATGCATTCCTATGGGTTCGATCCAGGAGGCGGGACGGTGGGTCCAGGCGATCCCTGCTGCGGAGAGCCCGGGGCGGGGGCCGACCCACGTCCTCTCCGCATCAGCACGACCGCCGCGATGATGACCAGGATCGCGAAGATGATCCCGATGAGCACGTAGAGTCCGGTGCCCGAGGTGAGCGAGAAGCCGCTCGAGGACGAGGTTACGGTGATCGTGTCGTGCGCAGTGACCCTCTGGCCCAGGGCGTCCGTGATGACCAACGTGACGGTGTACGTGCCCGCCGATCCGTAGGCATGGGTCGGGCCGCCGCTGGAACTAGTCCCGCCGTCGCCGAAGTTCCAGGCGTAGGAGAGGGGCGACGTCCCGTCGCTGGCCCCGGCGCCGAAGCTGACCGTCTCGCCGCTCGCCGGCGAGGAGGGGATTGCCGTGATCGTGGCTCCCGCGAGCGCCGCGTTGACGAAGACGGTCAGGGAAGCCGTTCCCACGAACCCGAGACTGTCGGTCACGTTGATCTGGACGTGGTAGGTCCCCGCCGCCGCGAACGTGTGCGTCGCGGACGCGGTGCTGGCGGTCCCTCCGTCCCCGAAGCTCCAGTGGTACGACCCGTACGTGCCGCTCCCGGAGGATCCGGATCCGGTGAAGCTGACCGGCAGACCGGCGTCCGTCGTCGTCACGTTCGAGGAGGCATGCGCCACCACCGCCGCGATCACGTCGACGGTGACGTTCCCGGTGACGTTTCCCCCGCCCGAGTCGTGGATGAGCAAGCTCGCAACGTAGGTTCCCGGCGAGGCGTATGTGTGGGTGGGGGCCACGGCCGAGGAGGTGCCCGCATCTCCAAAGTTCCAGGAGTACGTGTACGGCGAGACGCCCTGACTTACCGTGGCGTTGAAGCTTACCTCGTGTCCGGCCTCGGCAGTGGTCGGATCGGCGTAGACCGTTACCTGAGGGCCGGCCACGACGCTCAGGTTGTAGAATACTGTCGCGTTGACGTAGAAGAAGTCCTCGACCGTGAACTCCATTTCGTACGTGCCGACCGCGGGGTAGGAGAGTTGCGTTTGGCTGTAGTTCCAGGGGGTGGTGACGTTGACCCCGTAGATAGTGGTCGATCCGCCCTGCGAATTCCCGTAGTCGGCCTCAAGGTCGATCCAAGGTCCGGACCCGGCACCCGCGGCTCCGTGGATCGTCACCGTTACGTTGGCGCCCACGTCGGCGGGATTGGGGGAAACGACCGATACCTCGAAGGTCGGCGGGATGTCGAGGCTGTAGGTTTGCCCGATGCAGGAGCAATATCCTCCGATCAGGACGGGGGCATAGGCCGAGCTGTTGACCGGCATCGCATTGTAGGCTCCCTCGGGAGGCGCGTAGGAACTGTTGGTGAGGAAGGGGAACCAACTGTTCCCGGAGAACGACCAGGAATCGTTGAACCCGGCCCCGGTTGTGTTCAAGCCGCCAAAGAGCAGGATCGAGTCGGTCTGCCCGTCCCAGCTCATCGCCGAGAACGACCGCCCCGTAGGGTACAGGTCGCAAGTGAAGAAGCAGCCGACCGAGGAGGCGGTGCGGTTCGTCCAGGCCCCGTCGGCGAGGGTCCAAGTGGCATTCAGCTGGGCGCCACTTGGGCTTGTACCCCCGTAGGCGACCATCTCCTGGTCGGCCGTATCGTACGCCATCGACTCACCGTAGACGAATCCGAAGGCCTCGACCCCGGACCATGTGCCGGAGGCCCCGAGGGACCAAATCGCATTCCAGACAGAGCCGCAGGTTTCATTTGTGCAGCCACTGAGGTAGTCGATCGACTGGGTGGCGGGGTCCCAAGCCATCGCTCCGTACACCGACGACGGCGAGGCGCTGAGCCCGCCTGTGGTGGAAGTGATGTTTTCCCAGGCGCCGTCGGTGAAGAGCCAGGTACCGACATCGGGTAACCCGTTCAGATCCCCACCTCCGGCCATCACGATGCCCTCCAACGCAGGGTCCCAGTCCATCGACTGACCGGCGATCGGGGGAGGGGCGATTCCGATCGTCAGGCTCTCGTTGACCCAGTTGTTGCCCCCGAAAGCCCAGGTGTAGTTGTCGGGGCACGGCCCCAAGATATCGCAGCCACCGAAGTAGATCAGTTCCCCAGTGCCGAGGTTAGGATCCCAGGCGATGGCGGCGACATAGGTGGGGTCGATCGTGCCTGCGTCGTCCGTAACATTGTACCAGGAGGGAGAATTGGTAACCGCAGGAGCCGCAGACAAGCGACAGTGGGCCGAGCCCGCCATGAGCACGGCACACGACTCGGAATGACCCAGTGCCGGGCCGGCTCCTCTTGCGAGGGAGGCTTCGGCCGACTGGGATACCAGGGACTCGTGGACCGCCGCAAGGGGAGCGTTCGTGGACCCAGCCATCGGCGCGACGAAGAGAGAGGTCCGGTCCTGAAGGGCGTTATCTCCGCCAATGATGCCCACCGCGAAGCCCAAGATCATGACCGACGCGACGATTACGACGAAGGTTCGAGAGGGTCGGGCGGGTGCCATATGATTTGACCGTCGCCCCCCTATTTGGCTCCTTTGGCCCGGGCTCCACATTCCACCGAGGTAAAATCGCTCGCTGGTCCCGGAGCCGCCGGCCCGGCCCCGTCGCTTAAAGCATGAATTTGACCTAACCATACATATGTAGATGCATATGCATATTCGATGACGTACGGGGCGGTGGATCCAGGACCGCGATTCATTCGGTCGATCTCGGGTCCTACGTTGTGGGAACGGCGTCGGCGCAGCTGCTTCAGGGCACGAGTATCAGCTCGCCGCTCAGCCCCGGGCCACCGCGAATAAGGGTTCACGTGACCTCAGATACTACAAACACTTCTTCCACGCTTCTTTGATAAGCCCTATGCGTTACTGCAGGGAGCAGGGATCCCACCGGCCCCGATTGGAGGCCAAGAGGCTGTGGCCTACGCCAATCACCCCGCCCAAAAGAATTAGACCGGCGGAGAGAGACGGCTGGGGGAAGGATCGAGGCGCCCAAGCGATCGCGCCGAAGGAGGGACCTGGGATGACGTTCCTTAGTAACGGGAGTGCTGGGGCAGGCGTATGTTGGGGGCCACCCTCCGTGAGGGCCCGGACCCACCTCTGCGAGTGTTTTCAGGGTTCGTATAACTCCAGTTATACAATATCACCGTCAGGGAAGGTCGATCCGGCCCGGGCCGCACCTCCCCCCAAATAGCACATAATCAAGAATTAGGGATGCATTATACGGTATACTAGCTACTTGGGATGGGTCCTCATGAAACAGGTCGATCCCGCTGTCTGGGGCCTGCATTAGGCCCCCTGGGCGCGAAAGTGGCCCGGAGGGCCGTTTCCGACGTCCTCCTCAGACCCTGACCCACGGCGCAAGCAAAATACAATAGTAAGGAACTACAGTAACGCGACAATAGTTCCTAATTATGCTAACCACTCAGTTTGGTGATGCGGAACGGCCAGCGACCTGCAATATCACGTGGGTCTGCCGTGATCAGTTCGTCGCAACCGTTCGCCTCGAGGGTCGTAAGGATTCCCAGTAGCAGTGGAGGGGGTGCCTTCAGATCGTCTCTTGCGGTCCTCCGGGCGGCCCGTTCGGCCGCCTTACTGTCGAACGGTAGCACCGTCAGGCTCCGTCGGAGGCGTTCGAGTGCCTCTCGCCGCTGGGATCGCCCCCTTGGAGGAGCGCGTCCTACCAGGCAGTGAAGCTCCAGCAGGTTGAGCTCCGTTGTCGCGACTTCTACGCCGCGGAGGCGACGGAGCAAGGCTCGGACGTTCCGATCTCCGTGAAGGATGGCGAGCAGGACGGACGTGTCGAGGGCTTTCATCGATTCCTCAGTTGGGGTCGGCGTAGATCCTTCAACCTCGCTCGATCCGCCTGGCTCCCGGCCGACCCCCACCCCCCGACCGTCTCCTCGAGTCCCCGGCGTTGATCGAGCAGTCGACGGAGAAGGGATGTGAAGCTCTCGCCCCCCCTTTTTTCCCTAGTCAGAGCGTCGTACACGACCTTCTGTACTGCAATGTTTCGCGACGGCATACATATGCATCCACATATGTGGTATTTGAGCGGCCCGGTGGATCGGCGACCCTTCCGATCGATCGCCTCGTCGCCCCTGGGCAACCCGAGTGCGGCCAGGCCCTGCACGAAGGCGCTAGGAGGTTCGAGTCCGGCTCGAGCTAGGCTCGTGTCCGGCTTACTAGAACGATCCAGGTCAACACCGTACGGGAACCTCCCTCAGCACCAGAGCCGAGAATCTCGGGAACGGGCCTCGTGCGGACCCCGCCCATGACCGTGGTGAGAGGACGAGGGAGTGCGGGGGGGACGGAGCGGCCCGCGAGGCCCGGGCTCAGAGGGCTTGTTGCCGGTGGGGGCGTCGATCGGAAGGAAGCAGGTAGTCGCGTAGTCATTCCTCTGGACCAACGCTCCGCCTCTCCGCAAACTGCGAAACGTGAGTCTCGACCAACATGTCACCTCGGCTCTCCCCCCTTGAGCGCAACGCGCTGAGACCTCAACGCGCGGAGCCCGATCGAGGCTCGATGCTCGGATCCCACCAACGGATAGAGGGGGTTCTCGGAAGCGAGCGTCGGATGAGACGAACCAACTGGTTGGCGAATATACGATGCGTATATTTATCCATCGAAAGGGGCCGAGTAACGATGATTTCTTGAACCCCTCAAGGATTGCGCGGTCACCGACGACCGAACGGGACTCCCCGGGTTCGCCCAGGGTTCCGACGTCGGCGGTACCGGGAAACGGAGGAACACAAACGATGAGGATGAGCAAGTCGACGGTGGCTGGCGGATTGTTCGGGGTTGCGGCACTGGTCGTGGCGCTAGGTCTATTGGCGGGAGGGCTCGCGAGCGCTTCGCCGGCATCATCGGCCTCGAGCAGCCTCCAGGTCGCGAAAACCCCCGTGTTGAACACCTCGCAGAGCTTCAGTTTCAGCTCGCCGGCCCCGACATGGAACGCGGGCAACCTCTGCACGCCCGCGATCAGCGGTTCGGTCGAGACCTGCTCGTACAGCGGTGGCGGTCACGGTGGCTACGGCTATGACGCCTCCCAAGACCACTGCGGATGCAAGACCCAACCCCCACTGACGTACAATTTCTCGGGCGCGTACCTCGAGTTTGTCGTGGACCTCTCGAACGTCCATAACCAGCCCGTCTACCTCAACTTCGTCGGGCACAACGACACGATCCTGATTGTCGTCAGCGGTTGTCAGGGCGGCACGCTGAACGTATCGGTCTTGAGCCAGACAACGCTCACTCTCAACGTCTCGGCGAGCGACGTCAAGGCCTCGATCTACCTCTACAGCGACGGGGACCACTACGTTGGGAACCTCTCGGGCGACAAGAACACGGTGTGGACCTACTTCGTCAGTGCTCGGCCGAAGTACGACCTCTGCCCTTCCTCCAACAACACCCACACCGACTCCTGGGTGCAGAGCGTCACGGGGAAGCGCGACTACCAGGGATACGAGTTCGTGAACGGGGTAGGGTACGGCACGGCGCTGAACTCCTTGAGCACTGGGGACTGGAACACCGTCGCGTTCGAGAACACCACCAACTTCGAGTGCTCGTGGTCATGGGCCCCGGCGCCGACGTGCCACCACGGCTACGGGACGGCGAGCGAGGGCGCGGCCGTCCGCCAGGATGAGTGAGGAGAGACTTACCTCGCTCCTTCCCCGGCGAGGCCCCCCCTGCCGCTGCGGCATGTAGGGGGCCGAACCCCTTCCACCCCATTTCTCACCGGACGAGGGTTCGCCGGGTGGGTCACCCCGGATCCTAGGAGAGCGTGCCGCGCCCGGAGGTCAGGCAATCGCCCCGTTAAGTTAGAGGAATCCGGGCAGAGACTTCCCCTGGATCCTCGGCGCAAGGGGGATTCCATAGTACGACAGAAAGGTCGGAGCAATATCGATCAGCGATGCCGGTGGACCTGGGCCGGTGCTGCCCGTTTCGGGGTTCATCACCAGGTAGACCCCATCGAACGAGTGGACCGAGTCATCGGGTCCGGTGTCGTTCTCTTCGAGGAACAGGGTGCGGTGCCCCAGAGTACCCGACGACCGCCAGGTCAGGTCCCCGAAGTAGACCATCAGGTCGGGGGCGTCTCCATGGACCTCGTGGTAGACCTCCTGGGGCGCCCGGATGTCGGCACCAAGGGGTGCCCCATCTGGCCTGCGGATCGCCCTCAGATCATCGGTAAGTTGCCGCAGGAACGTCACGAGACCGGCGGGGTCGAGAACCCCTTTCGGCTCCCGGCCCTTCACGTTCAGGAAGATGCGTGCGTAGTAGCCGCCGGCTCCCCAGGCGCGCGTGCGCCCCCAGTCAATGGAAGCCTCCTCGAGCGGAGTCCCGGGGGGCGGGAGAGGTCCCTTCAGAACCAGGTAGCCGCGCTGGATCAACCAATCGTTGACGCAGAAGCACCCCGCCATCCCCTGGCTTCCATGATCGGAGACGAAGACGACCCGGACTTCGGGGGCGACGAGGTCGAGGAGGGCGCCGATCTCTCCGTCGAGCCGGGCGTAATAATCCTCCGCCAGGGCCCGAAGGCCTGGTTGGTCCTCGAAGCGCGGGTGGCGAGGGTCGAAGAACTTCCAGAGCGAGTGGTGGATCCGGTCCGGGCCGATCTCATGGAGCGCAAAGAAGTCCCACGCCTCCTTGGACCAGAGGAGTCTCGCGACCGCGAAGTGCTGCCGCGTCATCTCGATGAGCTCCCGGCCCACTCGATCGCGGTCGTCGGCCCGGAAGTTTACGTCAAACTTGTATCTTCCAGCGACGCGCTCGATCTCCGGTTGTAGCGAGGCGGGGAACACGTACTCCCGAGCCCCATCGGGGGTGAGGAAGTCGGAGACGTAGACCCCATTCACGTGAGGCGGCGGGAATCCGGGCGGCATTCCGATAACGCAGACTCGCTTGCCCGCCCGGGAAAGTTGGTCCCAGAGCATGGGTTCGACTAGGGCGCGAGAGTTCGGGACGTACTGGTCGAAATAGGTGCCGGGACGCCGATGACGAAACCCGTAGAGGCCGAGCGTTCCAGGGTCGATGCCCGAGAACATCACCGCCCACGCTGGCACCGTGATCGGGGGATCGACGCTCTGTAGGGTTCCATACCGTGAGCGCGCGAGGACCGCCTGCATTCGTGGCATGAACGGTAGGAATCTCTCGAACAGCACCCATGGGGAGACGGAATCCAGCCCGATCACGAGAAGTCGGGGTCGGGTTTGGCTCACAGTGTTGGCGACCCCGGCCGATTCATAACCTAGTGCCGCAGGCCGGGGATTTCCCGGACCGGAGGCGACAGGGCAAAGGGATGATCCGACCCGGCCCGGATAAGGATAGCGTGGGGGAGCTGTCGCAGTTCCCGTAATGCAATCTCCATCTCGAGGAAGGGTTATAGGTGGTCAGGGTCCGGCAAGGTCGATGGACGACCCCCTGCCGCCCGGGGTGCCGAATCGCGGGCGCCCGGACCCGCGCAGCTTCCGGCGGGTCCGTCGGACCCACCGTCGCCCGGTCCGGTGGCCGTTCCCCGCAGCTATGGTTGTCGTCTTCGTTCTGGTCTTCAGTACGGTCGGGGGTGGCCTCCAGACGACTCGGGACGTCACCACGGTCCTGGCCACCGCGGCCGTAGATGCTTTGGACGCACTAGGGCTGAACAGCCTCGAGGCCGCCGAACGATCGCTCGCCACCGGGGCCGGACCCGCCGGCGGCTCCCCCCTCAACTGCTCGATCTCGGGGGTCACCCTCGCCGGCCAATGCCAATCGACGGCGCCCAGCTCCTACCCGCTTACCGGGAACACCAGCGAGCATCCCATTGGCTTGACCTGCGAGTTGGGCAAGCCCCCCTGCGGTAGCCTCACTTGGACGTCGGTCACTGAACCGGAGGCGCGCACCCAGATGGCGATCGCGTACGACCTCGCGGACGGCTACGCCGTTGGTTTCGGTGGCACGAACGGCACCGCGTTCTTCAACGACACGTGGGAGTTCCTGCACGCTAAGTGGACTCCCCTCAACCCCACGCGGGCCCCATCCCCCCGGGCCGGGGCGGCGATGGCCTACGATTCACAGGAACGGGAGGTGGTGCTCTTTGGCGGGCACAACGCCACGGCCGACCTGGGAGACACTTGGACGTACACCAACAACACCTGGACCCACCGCGGTAACTGGAGTTTCGCGAACCACTCCTGGGCCTCCCCTTCCCCGCGAACCGGGGCGGCGATGGTCAACGACACCCGCGATGGCTACCTCCTCCTCTTCGGCGGAGGGAGCGGGGGCGGCACACTTTCGGACACGTGGAAGTTCGTGGGAAATGCTTGGACCCAGCTGTCCACGGCGGGGGGCGGTGGAAAGATCACGGGGGGTTCACCGACCTTGGGCGACGACCCGTCCCAATCGCAGAACCAGAGCGCCGTCCCGGTCGGGCGAGAGGACGCCTCCATGGTGTTCGATGCGACCGACGACCTCGTGGTCATGTTCGGTGGCCTGAATGTCTCGGGAAATACGAACACCTCCCTCAACGACACCTGGGGCTTCTCGGGCGGCACTTGGATTTCGTTAACGCTCCCCCACGCGCCCCCGCCCCGGTCGCAGGCAGTGTTCGGCTACGACCCGGTGAACAACGACTCCGTCCTCTTCGGAGGGGTGAGCGCCGCAGTTCCCTCCGAATTCGATGACACCTGGACCTTTGCCGGAGGAGTCTGGAAGCAGGTAGTAACCACCAACGGCTCGCCATCCCCGCGCCAGGGGGCGGCAGGTGTATGGGATCTCTCAAGCAATGATTTCGTCGTCTTTAGCGGAGAGGAGGGGGGCCTCCCAGCTTCGGTTCCGGACACGTGGACGTACGTCAACGACAGCTGGGCCTCGGACCACAGCACCATGATATTCTCCTGGCCGGCCCCCTCGGCGCGGTACGCGGCGTCGATGGCGTTCGACCCGAAGACCGACGTCTCGGTGCTCTTCGGCGGTGCGACTCGGCTCGGGGCCAACGCGGAGACTTGGACCTATAAGATCTCCAACTGGACGGAGGTATTCCCGGCGAACGGGAGTCCCCCGGCACGCTCGTTTGCGAGTATGGCTTTCGACGGTCATTGGGGCGACAACTACACACTGCTCTTCGGGGGACGGAGCGCGGAGGGGGTCCCCCTCGGCGACACCTGGATCTATCACACCGGTACTTGGAAGAGGATTTACCCCTCGTGCCCCACGGGGGGTTGTCCGCCCGCGCGTTACGGAGCGGCGATGGCGTTCGACCCCGCCGACAATTTCACGTTGCTGTACGGCGGGGTGGGGGCCTCGAACACTTCTCTCGGGGACGCTTGGGCGTACGAGGATGATGCCTGGTCCAACATCACGGAAGGCAGCTCTTTCAGCAGTCCTGGCATCCGTGCGTTCGCCCAGGCGACCTACGACCAAAAGGTGGGCGAGGTGGTTCTGTATGGCGGGATGCGGGGAACCTTGGTCCTCGGCGACACGTGGACGTTCCTGGGGGGAGTCTGGACCAATATCACGAGCACGATCGCGGCCCACGACCCGCCGGCGCGATGGGGTTCGGTCTTCATTTACTCCCCGCAAAACAACGGCACCCTACTCTTCGGCGGCTGTGCGCGGGCGATCAACCCCGTCGAGATGAAGTGCAACCAGTTGATGAACGACACCTGGAACCTCTTCCCGGGTACCAACGGGAAGTTGCTATGGGCTTTGCAAGCCCCCTCGTCCTCTCCGTTGGGGTATCCTGGGCTCGGGGTCGCCGAATCCGAGTTCGGCCTCAGTAGATTCTCGAACTACTCGCAGGTCATAGTCGAGTCGGGCTTGGTCAACCTCTCCGGTCAGCCGCTCGGGAACCAGCGCTGGAACTTCGCGGGGACCTGGAGCCAATGGTTCCCGCCAGTGTTCCCCAGCGCCCGGTATGGTGCCGAGGCCCAATACGAATCTGCCCAGGGAGCGATCGTGATGTTCGGGGGCTACGGGCCCCTCCCGGGAGGCGGCATGGGCTACCTCGACGACACTTGGGAGTGGGACACTTACGTATGGGTTCCCGCGGTCCACCCCCAGGTCTCTCCATCTCCCCGTGCTTTCGGCGCGATCGCGTGGGACCCCAATGCCTCCCAGGTAGTCTACTTCGGGGGAGAAGGACCGACGGGCTACTTCAACGAGACCTGGGCCTGGCTGGGCGGTATTGTGGATGGCGATTGGCACCACATCAACACTACTACGGCCCCCTCTGCGCGGGCGAATGAGAGCATGGCCTACGATAACAGTCCCTTCAATGACAGCGGTTACCTCGTCCTTTTCGGGGGCCAGCACGGGACCGCGGTCGACGGCGACACTTGGATGTATACCGGGACTTACAACCATAACATCACCCATCAGGTGTTCACCGGGACCTGGAAGAACGTCACCCTCTCGCTCCCGACGGCTCCGTCGGCGCGGGCCGGGGCGTCCATGATCTACGACATCCACGACAAGTACATCGTGCTGTTCGGCGGGCAAGTGCCCGGCTCCTCCACGGCGTTCAACGACACCTGGGAGTTCAAGGGAGGGAAGTGGACTAATGTTACGACCAAGGTGGCGCCGCCGCCCCGCTACGGCGCGGCGTTCGTCGACGATCACTGGGATGAGACGGTCCTGCCGGACGCCACGGCGGCGGTATTGTTCGGGGGTGAAAGTGCCTCCGGTGGCTACCTCAACGATACTTGGGAGTTCTACAACGGGACCTGGACCCGGGACACACACGGGCACTCCCCCTATCCGCCTGCGAGCGCGTTCGCAGCCATCGCGACCGACGAGGACGACGGGGACGTCATGATGTTCGCGGGAACGAATGGGAACGTGATGGATGACTTCTGGACCTTCTTCTGAGAACGAGTTCCTTTGGCGGAAACCTTTCCGACGGTTTGAGAAGTGAACGAGGGGTCACGAGCGCCCGGGAACGGGCACCGAGCCACCGATGAGGCATCGCCGCGCGGCCCGGCCGAGGTCGGGGGGCTTACGACGAGGATGAGAACGGCTCCGACGGTCGGGATTGCCGGCCTCGGCTACATGGGACTCGCGACGGGCCTCGGGTTCGCGCACCGAGGGGTCCGGGTCGTCGGGTACGAAGTGCGCGCGGACGTGCGCCGGGAGCTCGCCCGAGGCCGCACGAAGATCCATGAGCCAGGGCTCGCGGAGCTCCTTCGCGGAGGTTTGAACTCGGGACGGTTCCAACTGGTCGATTCCTGGGCGGCGCTGCTCCGGGAGACCGACATCATCTTCCTGTGCCTGCCGACGCCGAGGCGGCCGGACGGCCACATCGACCTCCGGCCCATGCTCCGGGGGGTCCGCGAACTCGGCGAGGCTCTCCGGACCCCCTCTCCGCCCCGGCTGATCGTCGTGAAGAGCACGGTCGTGCCGGGGACGACCGAGGAGGTGATCCGCCCCGCACTGGAACGCGCCTCGGGCCGACGGGCCCCATCCCTCACAGTGGCGGCGAACCCGGAGTTCCTCGCCGAAGGTTCGATGGTGACGGACGTCATGCAACCCGAGCGGGTCGTCCTCGGAGTTTCGAACGCGGCCGACGAGCGGAAGCTTCGGGCGATCTACCGCGCCTTCCCGGCGCCCGTCATCACCCTCTCGCCGACCGGGGCGGAGCTGGTCAAATATGCGGCGAACGCCTTCCTCGCGCTCAAGGTCACCTTCGTGAACGAGATCGCCCGCCTCGCCGAGGCGGTCGGGAGCGACATCGACCCCGTGGCCGAGGCGGTCGGGCTCGATTCCCGGATCGGCCAGAAGTTCCTGAGCGCCGGCCCCGGCTTCGGCGGGAGCTGCTTCGAGAAGGACGTCCGCGCGCTGGTCGCGCGCAGCCACGACCTCGGACTCCGGCCCCGCACCCTCGAGGCGCTCGTCCCCTCGAACGAAGACCAGACCCGCCATGCCTTCGAGATCGTCCAGGGTGCGCTCGGGACCCTCCGGGGTCGGCGGGTCGCGATCCTGGGTCTCGCATTCAAGGCGGGCACGGACGACGTACGCGAGTCACGGGCCCTTCCGCTCGTCCGGTACGCCCGCTCGGCCGGTGCTACGGTGAGGGTCCACGACCCCGTGGCGCTCGAGAACTTCCGGCGAGCCTGGACCGCGTACGCCGACCGGGGCACGCGCGGGGTCCGATTCTGCACGACGGTCAAGGAGGCGCTCCAGGGCGCGGACGTGGCCGTGCTCCAGGCCGCGTGGCCCGACTACCTCGATTTTCCTCCCATGTGGACTCGGGGGATGCGTCGCCCATGGGTGGTCGACCTCCGCCGGGCCCTGCCGCCCCGGGTCCGCGACCGGCCAGATCTCCATTGGGTGGGTCTAGGCACCGCCTCGGCCGCTCCGTCGACGGGACCACGGGCCCCTCCTCCGGCCCGCCCCAGCGGGAAACGGAGAGGCGGTCGTCGATGAAGGTCGTCATCCCCGCTGCCGGGCTCGGGACGCGCTTCCTCCCCGCGACAAAGAGCATGCCGAAGGAGATGCTCCCGGTGGTCGGACGCCCGGTCATCCAGTACGTCGTCGAGGAGGCCATCGCCGGGGGCGCCGACGACATCCTCATCGTCACCGGTCGCAGCAAACGGGCCCTGGAGGACCACTTCGACCACAATCCCGACCTGGGGGCGTGGAACTCCCAGCCGGCGCTCCAGCGCCTCGAAGCGCTGAGCGAGAAGGCGACCATCCACTTCGTTCGCCAGCGGGCCCCCCTCGGGCTCGCCCACGCGGTGCTCTGCGCCGAGCAGCACGTCGGCCACGAACCCTTCGGGGTCCTCCTGGGAGATTCGATCTACGAGTGCGACCCTCCGGTCCTCACCCAGCTTCGGGCGGCCGCCGACCGGTGGGCGCCCGGCGGGAGCGCGGTCGCGCTGGAAGTGGTTCCCGAGGACCGGGTCGACCACTACGGGATCGTCGGCGGCGTCCACCTCAGCCCGACGGCGCTCCGCGTCGAACGCCTCGTGGAAAAACCGCGTCCGCAGGACGCCCCGAGCCGGCTCGCTCTCACGGGGGCGTACTGGCTGAGCGCTCGGATCTTCGATTGCATCCGGGAGACCCCCCCCGGACGTCGGAACGAGGTCGAGCTGACGGACGCGCTCCAGCGTCTGGCCGACCGGGAACCGGTGATCGGGGTCGTCATCGACGGACGCCGCTTCGACACGGGGACCCCGCTCCTGTGGTTCGAGACGAACCTCCGGTTCGGCCTGCGGGACCCGGAGTACCGAGCGGCGCTCGACCGCGTGCTGCAGGAAGGGAACCCCCCGGCCCGGTCCGTGCCGGAGAACGCTCCGTAGCGTCGCCGCCGTGCCATCGAGGCTCCGGCGGCGGGGCCGCGAGTTGGGGACCCTTAGACGAGGGACCGTCGGAACCGGTCGGGGTCCGGGGTCCAGGTACTAGTGAGCCCCGTTCGCGACGCGGACATCGCCCCGTTGGAACCCACGGGGGTGGTTCGGTTCGACGCTGATTCGGAGAGCGACCTCCAGCCGTAGCTACGGGTGGAGCGGGGAGCCCGGAGCGCCCCCGAACCCTCGGTCCAGAGCGCCTCGAATCGGGCGACCTGCGCCCGGACCCGGGGTAGGTCCTCGACGACGACCGCGACCTGGGGCGCTCTCCCGAAAACGCCGACCGTAGGGAGGCGAACCACCCTCCGGCCATCGAGGACATAGAAATGCCCGACGACCGGCGTGAAGTGTCGAACTTGGACGGACGGGCTGCGGTCACCGGATTCGCGGGTCATCGCGGTGGCGAACCGGTAGTCCGCGGGGGTCGCATCGGTCACGACACGGATCCTGACCCCCTGCCGGGCGAGCCTTCCGAGGGCCCGGGCGAGGCCGGTCCGATGGGCGAGGGGCACCGACAGGGGGCGGACGAGGACGTCCACGGACTGGTGGGCGTCTGCGAGCTCGACCAGGGCCGGGTGCGGCGCACGGCCCTCCCCGGAGAGGATCCGGGGGTGTTCGCCAGGGGAGGCCTCGATCGGTGCCCCGGCCGAAAGGGAAGAGACGACCCACCGCCCATAGACCTCGGCCAGGAGGGCGGCCACCTCGGCCTCTTCCTGGTACAGGGCCTGAAGACGATGCAACAGGAGATCCGGGGCCACCGCGTGGAATCGCTGAGGCGAGCGTCCGTCGCCCACCACCATCCCTCGGTCGAGCAGTCGAAGGAGCACCCGGTACGCGGTCGCCCGATGAAGCCCGGCGACCTCGGCCGCCTCGCGCACTCCCAGCGGGCCTCGTACGAGGGTCAAATAGAGGCGCGCCTCGCGCACGGGCATTCCGATGAGGCGGAGCCCCTGCACGAGGGAGACCGGGGAACGGGACTCCGGCGCCGACACAGGTTCCGTCGGGGTCGGCATCGACCAGGGATGAGAGTCCGAACGCGCGAGGTGGGCCGAGCGGTCCATGGTCACACCTCTCCCAGGCACGGTTGCGTCGCCGAGCGGCGATCTACGGCGGCGCCGAAACGGCCCGACCGGGGAGCTTGGAGACGCAGGAACGGCGCGCGCGCCGCCCAGAATTCGAAGTTGAGACGCCCTGTCGCGAAACCGAGCCCGGACGGTCGCATAGAGTTGTAATACGTATTTGCACGTATATATCCCCATCGTATTACCGCGAGCCGGGGCAAACCCCACCTCCCGAGGTGAAGGGTCCTGTCCCCCCTTGGACGTCACCTCCTCCTCCGGGGTGCGAATCGGTTGTCGCACAAATCGAACCTGGGTGCGAGCCCGGTTGTTGCGCCGTGTACTTCGCCGAAGGGGGGTCTCCGACCGCCGAAGCAGGGGCGCGGGCGATCAGGCGGCCGGGGAACCGGCGAGCGTGCGCGAGATCGGACAGGGGGAATCCGCTAGGCCGGCCGCACGCCGGGTCGGGATTGGAACCTTTCCCTCGAGCCACTGGGCGAACTGGAGCGTGACCGGCTCGAAGTTGTCGAACGGGTAGCAGTGGATCCCGACCCGGCGGCAGTACTCGAGCAGACGATGCCGAGCGAACACGATGTCGGCGGACTCGGCGCCGTACCGATCGGTCGATCCGTCCGCGATGAAGACGCTCCGCCGGCCGGACGCGGGGTCATTCACGATGGCGGCCTTGCAGATCCCGCACAGGCGGCAGGTAGGGTGCTCGAAGGGGTGGACCACCCCCATCTCGCCGGACGGCAGTACCGTCAGGCGGTCGGACTTAATCGGGAGGTCGAGTCCCTCGCGGTCCAGGACCTCGCGGATGTAGAACTCGAGGCCTCCCGAAACGACCGTCACGGGGACCGCATGTCGCCTAAGGAGGGTCAAGAACTCCCGCGCCCCCTTCCTCAGCGGCACCCGGTTGCGAGCGAACTTGACCATCTCCCCCAGGCGGTCCGCGGAGAGGAGCGCCACCTGGCGCCGCCAGGCCTCCCGCAGGCCGATCTTCCCTTCGTGGAGCAACAGGTCGATCTCGCGGGCGACCTCGCGTCCGTTCGGGGCGAACTCTTCCACGAGGATGATGGCGACGTTCGGGTCGACCAGCGTCCCGTCGAAGTCGAGCACCACGCGCAGGCTCGAAGCCGCGGCGGAGGTTTCGCCTCCCTCCGACGGCCCGGCCGAAGGTACCCTCACGCCTCTCCGGAAGACTCGGTCAATCCGACTCGGCGGGGGCGCGCCCTCTCCACCACGCGAAAGCCGTTGGCCGAGAGCATCGCCCGCTGCTGGTCGATCCGGTCGTAGCTCAGGCGGGAGGTCAGTACGTCGAGAGAGGGGAACCAGGCCCCGCGGGGTCCCGGGCGAACGGGTGCCCACGCGCCGGACCGGACGGCGGCCGGCGAGCGGCCGTTCCCCTTCGAGGGGGACGGACTCCCGGCGGACGGCAACTCGATCGTCAACTGACGTCGCGGGGAGCGGATCGACACCGCGACCGCGCGTGCCCCCGAGCGGCTCGAGCCGTCGGTGGACACGGAGATCATCATCGGCGCCGGGCCCGTGGCGGGTTCCAGGCTCGGCTCGATCGGGGGCCCGGCCGGCTCGACCTGGACCACCGTTTCAGGGAAGTTCCGTCGAAGGACGGTCGCCAGTCGGTCCGCGGCCGCGGAGTCCGACAGGGCACATTCGAGGACCGCCCCGTGGCTGCCCGTGATAAGACCGATCGAGAGCAGCTCGCCGAGGTCGGGGGTCTCGGCCGCGGGGGCCTCGGACCGCGGGTACGGCGAGAGGCCCTGGCGCAGGATCGTCAGCAGGATCCGACTTCCGTCCCGAAACGCATGGAGCTTGGCCTTCCCGACGCGCTCGCGATACTCGACTGGGATCTGGACGACCCGGAGCTGCTGCCGGAGCGCTTTCAGGACCATTTCTGCCTCGATCGCAAAGTAGGACCGCTCGAGACCCAACGAAACGAACCGTTCCGTGGAAACGCCCCAGAAGCCGCTGCATAGGTCGAAGATCGTCCGACGCGAAAGCAGACTCGCCGTGTAGCTGAGTCCGATGTTTCCCACCCGGTGGATCATCTCTTTGAAATGGATGGGAGGTCCGCGAACGGGTCGGCGCACCCCCACGACCAGGTCAGCGCTTTGCTCGAGCAGGTCCAGCGCGTCCAGCACCCGGTCGGGCGGATAGGTGGCGTCCGCGTCAAGGACGACCGCGTGGGGAATCCCCTGGGCATGCACCCAATCGATCGTCTCGACGACGGCGGCCCCCTTCCCCCGTCCGACCTGGCGCAGGGCGGGGACTCCCTTCTCTCGGGCGACTTCGAGGGTACGGTCCGTCGAGCCCCCGTCGATGACCAGGATCTCGACCCTTCGCCCGGGGCCGTGCAATCGCTGGCGCTGGAGCTCAGCGAGCGTTCGGGCGAGCCCCTCCTCCTCGTTGAGAGTCGGGAGGATCACGACGGCCGCCGCACCATGGAACCAAGCGGAGAGTTCCGCAGACCACGCCGCGGACGGGGGAGCCGAAGGGCGACCCGGGGATGCCGCCGGACGTGCCATCTCTCCGAACTCACCCGGAGCCTACTTCGCAGGGAGGCATTTGAAGCTTGACCCGGACGCCGTATTCACCCGCGCGCCCTCAGAACCGCCGGAGGTCCCTCGGTGTGACTGACGCTCGGCGCTGCTGTCGCGTTTGCGTTCCGGAACTGAGACTCGTCTGACCCACCGAGACCTGCCGGCTCAGCCCGCAGTCTGACGGTAGAGGGCGAGGGTTTCGGTCGCGGCGCGGGACCAAGAGAACCGGTCCACGATCAGACGTCGCCCCTCGACGCCCATGCGGGCCCGGAGCGCATCGTCCCGGAGGAGCTCGACGATCGCGAGGGTGAGACGGGCCGGATCTCCGGGCGGGACGAGCGAGCCCGTGACGCCGGGCCGCACCGCTTCGGGGATGCCCCCCACGCTGGAGGCGACGACCGGCACGCCCGACGCGAGCGCCTCGAGGATGCGGATGGGGAAGTTCTCATAGTACGTGGGCGCCACGACGAGGTCGGCCGACGCATAGATGCGGGGTAGGTCGTCGAACGGGACGTACCCGAGGAATCGGATGTGGTCACGGAGCTCCGCCGAGAGGGGAACCAGCTGCAGGAACTCCTCCGCCCCCCCACCGGTGAAGACGAACTCCGCGGAGGGGAATTGCTCGAGCACGCGCGGCAGGGCCTGGGCGAGCACGGAGGCGCCCTTCACGATCGTCGGCCGCCCCGGGAAGAGGACGACCCGCCGATCCGGCTGCGAGCGCAGGAACTCCGCCTCCCGTCGCTCCGGGCCGAACCGGGACGGGTCCCCCCCGCAGTGGATCACGTGGATACGCTCCTTCGCGATCCCTCGGTGCAGAAGTTCCGTCCGCATCCACTCCGAGACGCCGATGTAGGAGTCCCGGGGGCGATGGAGGATCATCCACTCGGCGGTCTGCAGGACCGGCGCTAGCATCAGCTGGTACCGTTCCGAGGGCTCGAGGCCCCCCTGCAGTTGGCGCGCGATCTGGATCCCGTGCCGCTGCCCGTCGATCGTCGTATGCATCGTTCGGACGGTCGGGGGCATTCGACGAGAAGCGCTGAGCAGGAGGTCGGGCATGTGGGCGTGCTGGGAGTGGATCAGGTCAAAGCGCTCCTCCCGGAGGAGACGGGGGACCGTCCGTCGGACCGCCCGCTGGAATGCGACATTGTAGAGGAAGGTGTCCCGCGCCTCTGAGATCGGGAGGACCGTGATCCGGTGCCCGAAATACTCCTCGAGCCGGGCCCGGTCGTAGACGTCCGCCCCCCGCTGTCGGAGCGGGGTGAGCACCGTGAGGTCGACCTTGCCGGCCATCTCCCGGAGCAGTTCGACCGAGTAGGTCCCCACTCCTCCCTGGTTCGGGAGCAGCTCGGGGGCCAGGAAGCAGACTCTCAACGTACCCCCTCATTCCTTACCGGCCCTCGGGTGGGCCGCAGAACACCGCCGGGGCAGCGATCCGGCATTAAGTCGCCGACGGGTCGGCGATCTCTCCTCCGGATCCGAGGGTGGTTCGCCGACCGATGCCCGTACCTCCCCCCTATCACACGAATCCGAGGGGGAGCCCTACCCCATAAGAACTTAGGTCGGAACGAAGCCCAGACTCCTCCATCGCGTGCCGGGAGCGGGAGCCCGGCGGCACCCTCCCGGCGCCGCTCCCGGCGCAACCTTTAGGTAGCCCCTACCCTCAACTAACTCCGTGGCCGCCGCGTCGGAGGGCCCCATGGCCCTCCCACCTCAGTTCTTCCGGCGGAGCTACCTGTTCCTACTGACGCTCCTGACCGGCATCTACGCCGTGGTCGTTCTCATCGCCCCGACGCCCTGGGTGGACCTTCCTCTCGGGCTCCTCACCCTGCTGATCGTTCCCGGGTACGCGGTGGGAGCCCTGGCGTTCGGCGCCAAACCCCGGTGGCCCTGGAGCCTCACCTTCGCCCTGGTCGTCGGCCTGAGCGTGGCCTTCAACGTCGCGATGGGGCTCATCCTGCTCGAGTTCAAGCTCGGGCTACCGGCCCCCGCGTTCGCGGTCGTCTCGCTGGTCCTGCTCCTGCTGGCGACGGTCGTCTGGATCGTGACCCAACCGGTCGAGTCCGGATCCCGTTTCACCGCCTACCTTGGCGAGGAACTGCGGCTCCCGGGCCACTCTCCCGCCCAGCAGGCGGTGGGGTATGCCCTCCTGCTCGGTATCGTGCTGGTGATCGTGCTCATCATCTACATCGCGAGCATCTTCCCCGCGCCGGCCGCTCAATTGAGCTTCGGGATCACGGGGCCCGGCGGAACTTCCGCCAACCTCCCGCCGACCGGTAACGTCAGCCAGGTGCTGACCATCTACATCGTCATCGGGAACAACGCCACCTCCCAAACCCTGCTGCTCGAGGTGTCGAGCGCCGTCGCCAACTCGTCCCCGAGTTATACGAAGGTCAAATGGACGCAACCCCTTCCGCTGGGGAACGGCACCAGCAGCTCGGAGCCGCTCAATCTCAACGCGTCAGGGTCCATGACCGTCCACTTCAGGTTCTCGTTCCTGACTCGCGCGACCTACGTCCTGACCTTCATTCTCGCAACCCCGTCGGAAAGCGCGCTCCTTTCGACGTCATGGTCCGTCGAGATCACGTAGGACGGAGGGGAACCACGATCATGGTCGACTACCGGCTCTACCTCGGGGTGGTCGCGCTCCTGGCTCTCGGGGTGGTCCTCGTGCGCCAACTGTACCCGGGGCTGTTGTCCGCCGGGACGCGGGCCGCACTCGACCTCGTGACCTTGGCCTTCGTGGTCGTGGCCGCCGTGCTCGTGCTCCAGTTGCTGGGGCTGCTCTAGCGACGCAGGGGCGGGTCTTCAAGCGCCGGCGAGGGGCGCATGCAGGCAGTCGTAGATTGTGAAGGTCGAGTCCTCGTATAGGACCGCAAAGTAGGCTGGTTCGTTGAATTTCGCGAGCTCCGCCACCGTAAGAGGTCCCTTGGGCTGGTCGTTCGACGGGCCATAGAACATGGGTTGGAGATACTGCTGGGTCATGAACGTGTCGACCACCACATAGTCCCCCGGGCTGAGCACAACGTGCGCGCTGGGACTGAACACGGTCCCGTTGAAGACCTGGTAGGAGTCATACTTCATCCTGAACCCGGCGAAACCCCCGAAGAGGGTGTAGGCGAGGTAATCGCCCCATATGCCGTGGTCCCGGCTCATGTGGGTCTCGGCCCACAGCGCGACCGAGTAGACGGTCTGGTTGATGTGCATCGGGGAATCGATGAGAACGTCCGCCGAGGTCGCGAACTGATCCCGCGAGCTCAAGGGGACCAACGAGCCGCCAGCAAAGATGAGTACGATGACGGCGACCGCGACCATGGGCAAGCCGACTCGCCCGACGGAGGACCTCGGGCGGGATGGCCAGGCCTTCCGGGTGGCCGGCCGTGGGCTCCCCATCGGCGCGGGTCGGGGCGAGAGTCCCTCCGAGCCCCTCGCTAGATGGACGGTCACCCACCAAGCCGCCGCGGGGGCGAGGATCACTCCCGTGTACTCGAACTGGCGCAGGACGAGGAAGTTGAACCCCGTGGAAAAGAACGGGACCGAGATGACGGCCACGAGGAGAGCGCTCAGGATCGCGAACGAGACGAACGCGCGGTCCTTCCTCCGATAGTTCTCGGCCAGGACGACGATGGCAAGAACCCCTTCGACCAGGGCCGCGCCCGCGATCCATGCGTCCAGGTAGAGGGGAAAGGTCGCCCCCGGGATGACGGCCTGGCCGGCCACCTGGCTCGGGTGCAGGAAGTCCGCCACGTTGGTGGCCAGGATCACCCTCTGAGCTTCGAGTACCGGGAGCGAGACCGCGGCGACCCAGACGAGAGCGGCGGCGATCGCGCCGAGGAACACGGCACCGGCCCGCATCGCCGGATACGGATCCTTCCTCTGAAGGATCCACGGCAGGATGGCCAGGCCGCCCAGGAAGGCGAGGAGAAGGTAGGTGGAGACGTGGTGGCTCACGATGATCATCGCGACCGCGACCACGACCGTGACGCGGAGGATGGTGAGGTTCGGCGAGAGGCTGCTCTCCGTCGCGAGGAACGCGAGCGCGGCGAATGCGAGAACGAAGAAGGTGACCGCGAAGTCCTGCTGGGTCGGGATGTTCAGCTCGATCGATGGGACGGCGATGTAGAAGAGCACCGCGAGCGCCGCCGAGCGGGGGCCGAATAGGCGCGCCGCGAGGGCGTACACCGCGAGCGGGACGATGAGGAGCCGGAGGAGTTCGTAGGCCCACGGGAACGTCTGAAAGAGGGTCAGCGAGGTCATCGAGGCGGCCTCGGCGTTGAAGACTCCGCCTCCCGGGAAGTAGCTATAGACCCCGGCTTGACCGACGACCCCGGCCAACGGTTGCCACGTCCCGGAACTAAAGATCGCCTGGGCGAACTGCAGGTTGAAGATCGTGTCCTGGGAGTAGGGGAGTCCGAACGGGGAGAAGATCGGGTAGATGAAGAAGATCAGGACCACGGGGAACGCCAGGTACAGGACGGGCACCCGCCGAAAGATCGTGAGCAGGAATGGGGCGACGATCAGCGTCAAGAACACGACGAAGGCGACGCGAGTCGGGAAGCCATCCCAGGTGGCGGTCACCCCGTCGAACTTGAAGGAATAGAGCAGGTAGGCAAACCCGATGAAGCCGAGGAAACTGAGGAACAGCAGGAAAAGAGGGGTCCAGGAGCTCGGCTCGGGGGGTCTCGGGGGGATCCTCGGGGGAACGAAGGGTTCGTCCGGGGGGGACGACCCGGTCGGTGCGGTGGGGGGGAGCGTCCAGGCGGGCGGGGACCCGCTAGCCAACGAGGTCTCCCCCCCGCGCTCCCGAGTGCCAGACCCACTGACGCCGGAGCCCCTCGCGGAGGGGGGTGCGAGGGTGGAATCGGAGCTCGCGGCGGGCCCGCCGGTTGTCGGCCCAGGTCGTCCGGGGGTCGCCCTTCGGTGGCGGTAAGCGCCGGATCTTCACCGGCCGGCCCGTGATCGTGCGCATGTGGGCGATCGCCTCGTCGAGGCGAACCGGGGAGTTGCCTCCAAGGTTGAACACCGTCTCCTCCGAGTCAATACTACCGGCGCTCACGATCCCGTCGACGATGTCTCCCACGTATGTAAAATCGCGGAGTTGGCGGCCATCCCCGTAGACCTCGATCGGCCGCCCGGACTGGATCGCGCGGAACATCCGGTTGAACGCCATGTCCGGTCGCTGGCGGGGGCCGTAGACCGTGAACAGCCTCGTGCTGACGAAGGAGAGCCCGTAGGCTCGTCGATAGATCCGCCCCAGGTGCTCGGCGGACAATTTGGTCATGCCATAGGGGGAGATGGGGTTCGGGTTCGCATCCTCCCGCATCGGGCCCGGGGGCTGGTCACCGTAGATGGACGAGGAGCTGGCGTAGACGACCTTCGGACGCAACCCCGAGCGGACGACCTCTTCGAGAAGCGCCTGGGTGGCCAGGACGTTGTTCTGGACGTATCGATCGAATTTGGCCCCCCAACTGCCCCGGACTCCGGGTTGGGCCGCGAGATGATAGATTCCCGCCCCCCTACGGAGGTACCGGGTCAGCCGAAGGCCCTGAACGGGGCCTCGCAGGAATCGATAGCGCGGATTGGCGAGGGATCGGCGCAGATTTCGCCGCTTCTGAACGGACGAGTAGTAGGGGTCGAACGAGTCGATCCCCAGGACGCGGTCCCCCCGGTCGAGAAGCGCTTCGGAAAGGTGGCTTCCGATGAAGCCGGCCGAACCGGTCACGAGAGAATCGAACAAACGCGTCTTGACTCAGAGGTACCGTCTTAAAGTTAACCACTTCGAGGCTGCCTTCTCAAAACCCCAGCGGATTCCGTTACGGGTCCTCCGGCCCCTTCGGGCGCTGCGCGCACTCGGGCTCCTGTGACCACGGGGAACACCGCGACGATCGGGTCCGAGATTCCTCCGTGGCGGTCGTGAACCGAGGGCCTGATGGCCCCAGCCGGCGGTCGCACGAAGTAGAGACAGGTGAGAACTCAATACGAGACGGCCTTGAGATACTAAGTAGTACCTGTGGTCACCCTCGAGAGATGCGCTTGCGTCGTTGGGCCCCCGCATGGGCGGTGGTCGGGGCCTTGGTGATCACAATATCATCCCTGGGCCTCGCGAACTCCCTCCAGTTCGCTGGCCGGGTGTCGCCCCCGGAGGCCTCCGGTGCGGGGCTGGCCGGTCTTGCAGGTCCCGCCCCGCCCGTCCGCTCCACGCAACCAGGTGCGGCCCTCCCCGATTCCGGTGTGAGTCATGGGAATCACGCCCCCTCACCCAATACGGCTGCCCAAGCCCTGGAGGCCGCCCACGCTGACGGGATCTCCTCCCGGTTCGTCTTCGTCCCGGGTCCCGGGGAGACGGCCGCCCAGGTCGGTGCGGCAACCGCGACCGGTCATATCTCGCTGCCGTACCAGAATCAGGCCATCACGGCGCCAATGGGAATCGGTGACTTTGGCCTCCGGACGGCATTGAATGGGTCGGTCGAACCCTATGTACTCAACACCACGAGCCTCAGGGCCACGTTAGATACGAACACCACCGGAGGGATCCAGCCACTCTACGTGCTCGACAGCTCCCCCGACGCCTACTCCGCCGAACTGGGGGGAGTCCTGACCAATGTGACCCTATTGGGCAACCACTCCTATCAGTTCTGGGCTCAGAACGTCGTGACCTACTACGCCCAGAGCCACCTCCTCTACTTGGTCTCCAATCTGTGGAACTTCTCCGGCCCTGTCTTCACTCCCAACGCGATCGTCGCGCACGGTCCGAACAACGCTTCGCTCGTCAATTCCGAGGTCTACCTCTCTCACATGGAGCTGACCAATGTGACGTACCCGTTCAACCTCACGCTCTTCCTTAACTCGACGGTCGCTTCGGGAAATGACTCGGTCAATTTCACCGCGGTTCTCAGCACCGATCGGGGAACGACGAGCCATCCGTTTGACTATCTGGTCTTCAACTCGACGGCCCCCGGAACACCCGGAGTAACTGCCCCGGCAGGGTTCAGCGCGAACGGGTTTACCATCGACCCGACGGGCCACACGAACGATTTTGAGTTCGTCCTGGGGGGTCCGGGCGGAGGCAGTCAAGTCAACCTGTTCGAAGCTCAGGCCACGATGACTCTCGATTATTGGAACGGGTCGACCGACTCCTACGAGGCAGTTCCGTCGGCGCTCAGTTACGGAGGCGACTCGGGAGAAAGTTCGTCGGGTGCCAACATCGAGTGGGAGGAGGGAGCGACCGGACCCTACGCCATCGTCTCGGGCGGTCCATCGATCCTTACCGGCCTTTGGAACGCCTCGGGGACTCCCGGAGTGGCGACGATACAAACCATGGTCCAACCCACCGACGCCTTCGTCTTCGTCCAGCCGGTTGCGGCACCGTTCACCGTCTCGGAACCCGAGTGGGCCCCCACCCTCATGGAGAGCTCCATTTCGATCGCCCCCGGGACGTACACGGTCACGGCCATGATGAGCTACTTCGCATCGTTCAACGAGACGTTCTCCAACCTCGTCCCAGGCCCCAGCGCTATGTTCTCCGTGAATCTTCTCCAGGACAACGTGGCGGGGGTGACCACGCCCATCTGGGTGTGGAACGACGGCCAATTCCCCGCCATCTCCTCCGGTGGCCTCGGAACGAAAGCGTCCCCTTACATGATCAAAGATCAGCAGAACACCTCTATGGCCTCAGTCTTCGGGGTCTTGAACGACTACCTTTTCCCCGAGTTCAGCGGGGTGTTCTTCGTGGGCACCAACCGCTCGGCAGAATTGTACGAGCCCGGCCCGTTCGAAACGAATATCCCATACGTGGCCGGGCTCCCCGCGACGAACGAACTTTCGTACACCTTCTACCACGTCTCGAACGTCTCGGTCGTGGACGCTACCAATATCTCCGGCTGGTTCAGCTCGAAACTCTTTGTAGGCTCCCCCACCCTTCCCGGGTATCCGTTCCTTGCGACGGCGAACATGGTCTTCTGGAACTCTTCCTTCAATCTGGTCGCCCACGACACGTTCGACACGCAGAGCGAAGGGATCTATCTCTACGGGGGGAGCCACAATACCATTTGGAACAACACCATCCAGTGGGATCCGCGCCCCAGCCTCCCCGCCGATCAGCTCTGGCCTCAGCAGTATGCGCTGGGAATCGAGGAAGGAGAGAGCGGAGACCTCATTTTCAATAATGCGATCTACACACAAATCACGGCGATGACCCCGCTGCACGACGCCTACACCGGGCGGAACGCGAGTTACTCCGACGTCTGGAACATCAACAAGACAACCTTGAGTTCCACCCAGTACGCCGCGGGATTCCCGAACATTCCACTGTACGGGAGCATCGTGAACACGACGTACCAAGGAGGCAACTTCTGGTGGGATTATGGGTGGCCGGATAACCCACTCTTGCCGTTGCCGTACAACGAGAGCGGAATGATCAACCAAGGTCAATCCCATCAATCCTACGTAGAGGGCGATTATGTTCCGCTCGTACCATCTTTGTCCCTAACATTCTACGCCCAAGGGTACACCGCGAGCACGAGCTGGAGTGTGACGCTTACCACCGAGCCGTCGGGCCCACCCGTCACGCAGTCCTCTACGACGAATTCTCTCGAGTTCGTGGGATTGAACGATAGCCCCTACACATGGGCCGTTTCCCCTCCGGCCGGTTGGGCGGTGACGCCACCAAGCGGTAACCTTGCCTTCGTTCGCTCCACGGTGGTCAACGTGACCTTTGCACTGTCCATCGGGTGGCTCGCCGGAACGGTGAAGCCGCCGTCGGCCATCATAGGCCTAGTAGTGATGGGGCTCCCCGTGAACGTCACGGTGAACGTCACAACCGGCGCCTTCAACCAGAGCCTCCCGCCCGGCGTCTACTCGGTCACCGCCTCCGCTCCCCAGTTTCAAACGAATGAGAGCAACGTCTCCGTCTCAAGCACCCGCACGACCTTGCTCACTATCTCGCTGGTTCCGTACAACGGGACCGTCGAGGGGAATGTCATTCCTACCGACGCCTACGTGGCGATTGGCGGGAACCAGGTTTTCCCGAACGGGGCCGGCGGCTTCATTGAATCACTCCTGCCGGGTAGTTACGCGGTCACCGGGTCCCTCTCGGGGTACGTCACCACAACCGTCCAGGTGATCGTGACGAGCAACCAGACCACCTTCGTAAATCTCACGTTGGCGCCGAATTCCCCCCGCTTCAGCTACCTCAGCGCTTTTGACTGGGAGCTCATCGGGTTCGCGACGGCGGGAGTGATCGTCGTGCTCATCGTAGGCCTCATCTTGATCCAGCGGGGAAAACACCCGCCAGCCCCCAGCCAGACCTCAGCTTCCCCGGCCCCCGCCAAGGAACCGGAGGAGCCGGACTCTCCCGGAACTGGTGGTTCGTAGATTGCCGGTCCCGGAAGGTCGATCGCGGTTCGCGAACGGTGGGTCCTCAGGGAGGGCGGGGTCCGCGAGCTCGTTGTTCCCTTCTGAGAATGCTCCATGAAGGTTCTTTTCGCGATCGCCCACCTGGACAAAGGAGGTGGCCAGGCCGTCCAGGTCCTCCAACTCGTGCGGCGCATCGCACCCCAAGTGGACGGGGAGCTGCTGGTGTTGCGCGCGGCGGTAGCCCCCGCGATGCCCGTGGAGGACGAGGTAGTCCACGCCGTGGGTGACCTCAAGTTCCCGAGCGGAGTGCTCGCGCTCCGTCGAGCGATCCGAGAGCGGGTCGGCTCGTTCGACCTGGTGCAGGCGTTCGATCAGTACTACTCGCTGCCCGCGGCTCGGATGGCCCGGGTCCGTCCCCTTGTCGTTCGAATGGGCGCCGACCCGGTCGAGGACTTCGGCAGCCGGTACGGGATCGCGGGTCGGGTCGCCGCGCGCGCCGTGAACCCGTGGCTGTTTTCGGGGGCGACGATCGTGGTGAACGCGACCCACCTACGAGCTTGCTTTCCGGGTCGACCGGTGGCGTGCATTCCCAACGGGGTCGACAGCGACCGATTCCATGTCCCTCGGGACCCGGACCGGGCCCGGACCGAGCTCGGCCTGCCTACCGGGGTTCCGATGGTCGCCTTCACGGGCAAGATCATCCCGAGGAAGAACGTCGACGACCTCTACTGGCTCGCCCGTGCGATCCCGACGCTCCACGTGCTCCTCGTCGGGACCGACCAGGAGGAGTACTACGGGGACCGCTATCACCGCGCGGTGCGCGCGGCGTTTCCGGAGGTCCTCCCACGGGTCCATGCCGTGGGGGAGGCGCCCATGGATCGCGTCCCGGCCTACCTCGAGGCCGCCGATCTGTTCGTCTTCCCCTCTCGCCTCGAAGGGATGCCCAACTCGATCCTCGAAGCCTGGGCCGCGGGGCTCCCGGTCGTGGCGGCCGACACCCCAGCGCACCGGGAGATCTTCCGCGAGGGAACGGGGTCGCTCTACCGTGACCGTGAGGCCCTCCGGGCCCAGGTGGAAATCCTGGTCTCGGACCCGGCCCTTGCGAGGTCCGCCGGGGCCGCGGGTCGCCAGTACGTGGTCGAGCGGTTTGGCATGGATGCCGCCGCCCAGCGGTACCTATCCCTCTACGCCGCCGTCCTCTCGGAAGCGCCCCTGCCAGGATAGGGAGTCTCCCCCCGGACTGGCACCGCAATCCGGCCACTCTCAGTCCGGCGCCGATTCTAGGGAACCCCCATCGTTTTGAAGGGGCATGGCAGCAGTGCTGGGCCGACCAGATACATGCCCGAACCCCCTCGCGTCACGATCCTGTACGTTCTCAGCAGCCCACATTCCGGTTCAACTGTGCTCAGCACGATCCTCGGAACTCACCCGGAGGTGTTCTATGCGGGGGAATTATACGAGGTGCCGGAACCGGCCTGGATCCCGGGTGTGACCTGCTCGTGCGGCCAACCGGTCGATGCGTGCCCCTTCTGGCACCCCGTGCGGGAGCGCTTCGAGGGGGTCGCGGATGTGCAGGCGCTGTACCGGGACGAGGGGAAGTACACCAACTGGAAGTCCCTGGGCCGCGCGGTGTGGAGCCGGAACGCGCCTTCGGGTGAGTTTCACGAGTACGTGGGTCGTCTAGAGGCGCTGGTCCGATCGATCACCGCGGAGAGCGGGAAGCGCATCGTCATCGACACCAGCAAAGGGGCCACCCGCGGGGTGGCGTACTTGGGAGCGCAATCGGCCCGCTTCGACGTCAAATTCCTTCACATCGTCCGGGACGGTCGGGGGGTCGTACAGTCCCGGAAGAGGAGTTCGGAGCGCCTCTCGGGCGGCAAATCCCGCTCCCACGCTGCCCTGCGATTCTCGGCTCTCTGGGTAGGGGCGAACCTGGCCTATGTCCTGCTCTTCGGCCTTCGGAAGGAACGCTACCTCCGCCTGCGGTGGGAGGACTTGTCCAGGGATCCCGACCGGGCATTCGAGCAGCTGGAGCGGTTCGTCGGGATCGACCTCTCGGAGATCCGGAGTCGCGTGCAGGCCGGGGGGACATTCCCGGTCGGCCACGTTATCGCAGGGAATCGGCTTCGCTTTTCGGGCGAGGTCCGCCTGCGCAAGGACGCGTCCGACTGGGCCCACGAGATCCCCCCCCGGGACCGACGTCTGTTCTTCTGGGTGGCCGGGCTGACCGCCCGACTCTTCGGGTACCCTTGACCGGAGCGATTCGTCATCGGTCCACCCTACAGCGCCGCGCGCGAGCCGGCCCGCCCCCAGACGCGCTCCCCGAGGTCGGGCCGGGAGGCGCTCCATGAACCCGACACGGAGTCCGCCCTCGAAGGACGGGGCCCTGCCGAGCTCGGTCCCCTCATCCGCGGACGCCATCGGCCTCGCCGACGAAATGGACCGGCGGGTCAACCGCGGTACCTTCATCCTCGTGCTCAGCACGGTCGCATTCTTCGCGCTCACCTTCCTCGGCCGGGTCGCGACCGCCCGTTCGATCTCGATCCCCGCGTGGGGTCTGTTCAACCTCGGTGTCTCGTTCACAGCCCTGCTCTCGACGGTCATCCTCCTCGGACTCAACAATGCGGTCGCCCGTTCACTGGCCCGCGAGAAGAGCACCGCGGAACAACGCGCGATCATTCGTTGGTCGCTCTTGGTGAGCGGCGTGCTCTCTACCGCCGCCTCCGTTCTCACGTTCGTCTTCGCGAGGCAGATCGCCTTGGTCTTCCACGATCCGGGGCTGACCCTGGTCCTCGAACTCTTGGCGGTCTCCGTCGGCATCGGAGCGATCACGCCGGTCTTCGCGTCGGTGTTCCAGGGCTACCAGGACGTCCTGCCCAACGCCCTGTTCAACAATGTCGTGAACCCGGCGATCTTCCTCGTCTTTGTCCTCGCCCTGCTCGCCTTCGGCTGGGGTCTCGATGCGGCGCTGGTGGCGTACGTCATCGCCGACATCGCGGGCCTCGTCGGGTGCGTTTGGTATTACGCCCACCGGATCCGACTCCACCTCCCGCCGGACCCGGCCCCGGTCGGCCGTCCCAAGTCCGAGCTCTGGACCCTTTCCCTCGCGCTCTGGGGACTCTCCTCCCTCGCCTTCCTGACGGCGTACGCAGACACGCTCATCCTCGGAGCGTACTCTTCGGCCGCGAACGTCGGCTATTACTCGACCGCGATGTCTCTCGCCCGGATCTTGCTGATCGGGGCGAGCGCCCTGACGTTCGTCTTCTTGCCGGTCGCCGCGCGTCTCGCCCGGGACGAAGCGTATTTGGCGATGCGCCGGGCCTACACGATCGCCGCGCGCTGGATCCTCCTCCTCTCGATCCCGCTCTTCCTGCTCTTCCTGCTCCTTCCCTCCCAATCGGTCGAAGCGGTGTTCGGTCGGCGCTACGCGGCCGCGGCGCTCCCTCTGGAGCTCCTCTCGGTTACGGCGTTCGTTTCCTCGATCATCGGCCCGGCCAACGCATGCCTCGCGGGGATCGGCCGGAACCGGGCCAACCTGGCCACGGCGGCGCTCTCCGCGGTCGTGAACATCGTCCTGAGCTTCGCCCTCATCCCGAAGTACGGCGTGGTCGGTGCGGCGGTCTCCTGGGGAGTGGCCCGGGCGCTCTACCCGCTCTCGGCCCTATTGATCCTATACCGGGATTACGGGATCCATCCGTTCCGTCCGATCCTCCTCCGACCGATGTTCATCACTCTCGCTCTCACGGCGCCCGTATTCCTGGCGGTACCGTTCCTCACCGGCGCGAGCTGGGTCGTCTACCCGCTCTTCTTCGTCGGCACAGGGATCTTCATCGGGGTCATTATCGCTACCCGCTCCCTCGTGCAGGACGACCTCATCTTCGTGGTGGCACTCGAGAAGCTGACCCGGCACCCGCTTCCGGGTCTCCGCACGTTCGTCTCACGGCGGTACTCGGAGGTCTAGTTCGGCCCGGAGCGAGCGTCCGGATCGAGACGAGCTCAGCCCTCGCGCCCACCCCCGCTGGACGAGCGGCGGAGCGTGGTTGGGAGCTCGCCCTCAGGAGGAAGGACGGGGCGCTTTCCCCCCGCCCGGGCGGTAGCCGAATGCGAACGCGAGCCACCCCGCCATCGCCCAGAAGAGGGCGCTCTGGGCACGGGTGAGCTTCGCGGGGGAGGCGAGCTCGGGCCGCAGGGTGAGCGACCCGGATAGGCGTGCCCGGTTGGCCGCGCAGACGTGAACCATCGGGACCGGGGTGTGGGCCTCGACCTGGGCGACCACGGCAGAGAGATCGATCCCCAAGAATCGTTGGATGGAGCCGAGGGTCTCTCTCGGGGAACGGAGCAGGTCCTCGTAGCGGATCCGCAGGTAGGAGTCCCGGCCCCGGGCGCAAAAGACCAGGGTCGCGAGGTGGAAGACGAGCCAGCGGGCCACGATGGCAGGGGGGACCCTCTGCCAGTGGGAACCGGCCTCGACGCCTCCGGCGGGGCCGAGCTCGGACCCCAGGAAGTTCCGGCCGTCCCTCACGAGATGGAGGAAGCGGACCTTCCCTCCTCCGAGGTCCGCTCGTCGGTAGAGGATCCCCCGCAGCGGATTGTAGCTCGACTCCACGACCACGGAAGCGCCGGCGTGGTCGGCCAGGATGCGGACGAACTCCGCCATGTGCGACGCGTGGCGCGCGAGCTCGGGATCCTTCCGGAGCAGGCGGGGCAGCGTGAGCGGGAAGCGGGGCCAGCTTTCGAACCGAACCTGCCCCTGGCGCAGCTCGGAGAGCAGGTGGGGGTGTGCGTCGGCATCGGCTCGGATCGCGGCCCAGAACGGGCAGAGGGCCACTGGGGAGCCGCACGAACACCGTCGGGCGGGGTCGCCGGGGTCGAAGATCGGGAAGGGGAAGCGATAAAGTTCCCCACCATAGAACACTCCCGCGCCGGTCGCGAGCAGGGTGCCCAGGGCGGTGCCACCCGAACGGTGGGCCCCTGCGATATAGACCACATCGACCGGGCGTCGAGGTTCGGCCGGAGGAGAGGAGGGTGGGCCCATCGCCGAACCGCTCGGGGGGGGGGCGGCGCTCATGGAGATTCCTGCCCGGAGCGGGTCGTCGTGCCGGGGGGTGTCGAGGTTGCCTCGGAACGATCTGGGGAGCACGCACTTGAACCCGCGGCCAGGTTCAAGTCACTAACCTCCCCACCGGGGGAGAGGAGGCTGCGGTGAGACTTCCCCGAGCGGGAGCAGTTCACGAGGTGGCTCGGGCGGCCCGTTCGGTGAACTCCCGAACCACGGCGACCCCCCGTTCTGAGAGCTTCTCGACGCCGGCCGTGGTTCGGCTCTCGGCAAATACGCGGAACAGCGGCTCCGTTCCCGAGGGGCGCACCAGCACCCATCCCTCGTCGTAATAGGCCTTCACTCCGTCGACCGTCTCGATGCGGGCGGCCTCCAAGCCGAGGGTCGTGCGCACGTGCTCCAACGCCGCGACCCGGAGCTCGGGTCCGACCGGCACCTTGCGCTTGAGCAGGTGGTAGGCCGGCATCTCGGCGACGAGCTCTGAGAGGGGACGCCCGGCGTGCGCCATGAGTTCCAGCATCACGGCCGAGGTCATCGGGCCATCGGGAGCGTTCTGGTGCTTCGGCCAGTAACAGTGACCGTTCTCCTCTCCGCCGAAGACCGCCTCCTCCTCCTCGACCCCGATCGCGACCGGTAGGGATCCAGACCGGGTCGCGACGAACCGCCCCCCTTCCTGCTCCACCACGTCCCGCACCAGGCTGGAGCTGGTCACGCTCGTAACGATCGTGGCTCCGGGGTGCATTTGCAGCATGTAGCGGGCGAAGAGCCCGAGCGTGACGTCGCCCGGAACGTAGCCGCCCTTCTCGTCGATGAAGGTGATCCGGTCGGAGTCCCCATCGTGGGCGATCCCGAGTGCCGCGCCCGTCTGGGGGACGAACCGTCGAAGGTCGGTGAGGTTCTCCTCGGAGGGCTCCGAATTGCGGCCCGGGAACGTTCCGTCGGGATTCGAGTTCAAGGTCACGAGGCGGCATCCGAGTTCGCGCAGCAGGAGCGGGCTGGTCACCGCGCTCGTGCCGTTCCCGGGGTCGAGGACCACGTAGGGCTTGTGGCGGGCGATCAGTTCCCGGTCCACGTTCGACACGATGGACTTGAGGTACCGGCTGGTCCCGGCAGAGTCGAACCGGATGCTCCCCGCTTGGCGCCAGTCGGGTTTTCGGAACTCGCGCCAGTGGATGATCTCCTCGATCTTCCGCTCCGCCTCGGGCGGGATCTCGAGCCCCTTCGGGCCGGCGAACTTGATCCCGTTGAACTCGGGCGGGTTGTGGGATGCAGTGACCATCAGCCCTCCTTGCGCGCCGCAGGCCCGGACGTTGAACTGGAGGCAGGGAGTGGGCATCGGACCCAGCTCGACGACATCGAGCCCCATCATCTGCATCGCTCCCCCGAGGATGTGCGACATCCCGGGGCTGGACGTCCGGAAGTCCCAGGCGATCAGCACCGTTCCAGGGGCCCCGAGCCACGTGGAGTATGCGGCCCCCACATCGGCGAGGAACTCCGGGATGTACAGCTGGCCGACGACCCCCCGAATCCCGTCGGTTCCGAAAAGACGGGGAGCGGGCGCTCCCGGACGGCTCGGGGCCTCGTTCGTCACCATAGGGGGGCGGACCCAGCGTGCCGAGACTTAACCGTTTGCCAGTCGGTGCAGTCCGCGCCTGTGCCTGAGACAAGAGCGGGGGGTCGCAGGGGAGGCGCCCGACCTCCAGGACGAGTCGCCAAGAGGCCGGGGGGCGAGTCGCGCCCGCCGGACGATACTGAGAACCCGGACGGGTTCGGGGCATGACCTTCATAGTCTAGGAACTTCCCCTTCCTATTGCGGGTTTTGCGCCCCGGACCCAAAGTGTGAGCAGATATGGCACCGAATAAGGAGAAGGGGGCGTTCTTTCCGGCGGAGATTCCGTTCGAGTCGCGTCCTCGCCACGTGGGCGTCACCCATATCCTCGACCGTCTTTCGAGCCTCGACCCTCGACAGCTGGCCTACCTCGCCCCCTACATCGACGTCGCCAAGATCGGCTGGGGGCTTCCCCTGCTGGTACGGCGGGAGACCCTGCACGAACGGATCCGGTTCTACCACGATGCGGGGATCCAGGTATCGACGGGCGGAACCCTGCTCGAGTACGCCGTCACCCACGGCCGCGTCCCGCAGCTCCTGGACGAGGCCAAGGGACTCGGGTTCGACATCGTCGAGATCTCCAGCGGGATCATCGAACTCTCGTTCGAGCAGATCGACCGGTTGGCCGAAGCGGTTGCGAAACACGGCCTCCAGTACCTCATCGAGGTGGGCAAGAAGGACACCCAGCACCAGCTCTCCCTCAAGGAGACGATCACTCAAATCGCGCACGCTCGCTCCCTCAAGCCCATCCGCGTCATCCTCGAGAGTCGGGAGTCGGGGCGAGGGGTCGGGATCTATGACAGCGACGGAGCGATCAAGTGGGACTGGGTTCGCTCCATCGTCTCGGAGCATCCGGCCGAGGAGCTCCTGTTCGAAGCCCCCCTGGAAACCCAGCAGGTCCAGCTCATCCGGGAACTCGGGGCAGACGTGAATCTCGGGAACATCGCGCTGACGTCGGTGGCCCCGCTCGCTTCCGAACGCCTCGGCCTCCGGGGAGAGACCTTCGGGGCGATCCGACGGTCCCAGCCGGTGAAGGGTCCGCCGGCGGCCAAGTTCCTCTTCTTCCTTTTGGAAACCTATCGGGGACTCGACCAGGCCCAGCTCGTCCACATGTCCCGGCTTCCCCGGCGCACCGTCCAGAGCGCGTTGGAGTCGTTGCGTCAGCAGGGCCTCATCCAGGAGGCGATCTCTCTCACGGATTCGCGCCGGCGGGAGTATCGTCTGACGTAGGCTCGCTCCGGGGCTTTGGTTGGCCTTCGGCCGCCGGGCCACGGGCGGGACATCGCAACCTCCAACTACGAGCGAGGGTTCGCCCTCCCGCGCCATGGCAGGGAACCCCCTTTCGATGCGTGGTCGCGTTGCGGTGGTCACGGGCGGAACATCCGGCATCGGCCTCGAAATAGTTCGTGGCCTAGCCGCCCGGGGCGCCCACACCGTACTGGTGGGTCGGGGAGCTCAGAGAGTCCTCCGGGTCGCCGAGGAGGTCCGACGTGAAACCGGCAACCCAGAGGTCGAGGGGCTCGGGGTCGATGACCTCGCCCTTCGAGCCAGTTGGGCGGCGGTGTCCGCGGAGCTCCTCCGGCGACTCCCCACCATTCACGTCCTCGTCAACAACGCTGGCGCCGTCTACTTTCAGAGGGAGGTCACGGTCGATGGGTTCGAACGAACCTTTGCCCTCAACGTCCTCGCGCCGCTGGCCCTGACCTTGTTCCTTCAAGAGCGGCTCCGCGCCTCCGCACCTGCGCGCGTGGTCAACGTCTCGTCCGCCGCCCACGAAGGCAACCAACTCGACCTCGAGGACCTCCAGTCGAGCCTACACTACAGTGGGTTTCAGGCGTACGGGCGCTCGAAACTCGAACTGATCCTCCTCTCTCGGGAACTCGCGCTCCGCTTGGCGGGCACCGGAGTGACCGTGAACAGCGTCCATCCCGGCTTTGTTCGCTCGGGCTGGGCCCGGAATAATCGGGGCGGGAGCGCCGCGGTGATACGGTTCTTTGCCCTGCTGTTCGGTAAGAGCCCCGCGAAGGGGGCCACGACCCCGCTCCGCGTCGCTTGCGATCTAGATTTTGAGCACGTGTCGGGGGAGTACTTCTCCCGCGGCCACGTGGTGACCGGCTCGAGCGCTTCCCGAGATCTGGGGTCGGCCCGGCGCTTGTACGAGGCGTGCCTCCCCCTCACCGGTGGGCCTGATATCCCATTGCCGGCCGCTCTGGTCGCCGCTCGCAGATGAGCAATCCCATCCCCGGTTCGACATTGGGAGACCGCCCGAATTCGACGGTCGCGCGCTCCGCGACCGACTCCCGCGTTCTCCTTCTCGGCACGGTCTGATCGAGTCGGTTTTTCGTTCTCACGTTGGGAATCTGTTCGGGTCAGAGTGAGGTCTTATAGACTCGCCCCCGGTCGCCGGCCCATCATGATGTGGTCCTCGACTTTCCGGGCGACCCTCGCCGTTCTCCTGGTGCTCGTCGTGGTCGGCTCCTCCTTCTCCGTCCTCGGCGGTGCCGCTCCAGCGAGGGCGGCGACCCCGCCCCATACTTTGGGGGCTCCGGCCACCGCGCCGGTGTCGCCCGGGCCCCCCGCGCGTTCCCCGGGCCCGACTGCGACCTTGTCCGCAGCGGCCCAGCACATATTGTCGATCACCCGGAGCCTCCGCGACAGCGGCGTTCCGGTCGGTGCCATCCACCTGCCCAACCTGGCCGCCGAGTCGGCCCACAAGCTCGGAATGGTGAGCCCCACGTACTCGGTGGCTCCCGCCCCTATGGGCGTGGCCGATATCGGGATCCACAATGTCTCGGGGGTATTGCACGGGTACACGATGTACACCCAGAGCGCGAGAGGTCAGATCACGCTCAACAATGCGAGCTCGGTTTACATCGATGGGGACGGAGCCGACATGTTCGGCATCCAGCTCAACACCGTCCTCGACAACGTCTCGATCTCGGGCAACACCACCTACCAGTTCTGGACCCAGAACTTCGTGAGCTACACCCCCAGCTCGGGCTGGCTCATCTTCGGGGACAATGTGTGGAACTTCTCGAGCCATTCCGGCTACTTCCCTTCCAATTCGCTCTATTCCTATGGACCGAACGGGACGCTCGCGGACTCGATTGTCTACTACGCCTCGGGCCCTTCCTTCACGATCCACTATCCGTTCACCGTCACGTTCTACAACAATGCGAGCCTCGTCGGCGGTCGCTCCGCCCTCTACTTCAACTACACCGTCTCGAACGCGACCATGTCGCGGTCGGGGTCCTTCGATTATGTCGCCTTCAACTCGAACCTGACCCGGCTCGGCGGACCCGCTCGCCTGCCGGCCTTCCAGGTGAAGGGCTCGTCCTATGACCCGACCGGCCTCATCAACGACATCGAGCTCGACGTGGTGGGCAACGATGACGGCGACACGACCGTCTTCACCGCCGTCAACGCCACGCTCACGATCGCGAGCTGGAGCTCCACCCTGGACACCTACGTATCCGTGCCCTCGGCCTACAACGCGGGCAGCGATACCGGGGAGACCAGCACGGGCCTGGCCGTCTTCTGGGACGGCTCCACGTCGGTCGCGCGAATGATGCCGGGCCCCTCGTTCGTGACGGGCCTTTGGAACGTCTCGAGCCAATCGGGAGAGCGGCATATCCACCTCACCCTCACCCCGGCCAACGCCTTCGTCTTCGTGAGCCCCGGCGGCTCGTTCAACGCCACCCTCGCCCAGTGGGCTTCCGCGACGTCCAGTCCGATGGACCTCTACCTCCCGAACCTCGGGACGTTCGACCTCCTGGCCGAGTTGAGCGACTTCGACCCCTCCAGCCAAACGATCACTTCGGCCGCGAACACGACGACCCCGCTCGTCGTCTCCCTCACGTCGGACACGAGTCTCGGGATCTACACCCCGCTGTATGCCTGGAACAATGCGGAGCTGGCCGCGATCTCCTCCTCGGGAGCCGGGACTCCGGCCAGCCCCTATGTCCTGGAGAACAACCAACCCGGAACCCTGTCCCTGAACCCGGAGTTCGCCCAGTGGAACGACTTCGAGTTCCCGGTCTTCTCCGGAGTGCAGCTCGTCAACACCACCGACTGGGTCAAGATCACCCCGGCCTCGTTCGAGATCACCCTACCGGCGTGGCTGCAGCCGGAACTGCTGTTCTATGGTCAGCCGTTCACGAACAACCTCCAGCTCCTCTTCTTCGACGTCACCAACGTGACCCTTCTGGGGCCCTCGGCGATCACCGGCTGGCTGTCGGTGTTCGTCACCGATTTCCCCGAAGGGGCCGTGATCTTCTGGAACTCGAGCGACAACCTGGTCGCGTCGAACAATTTCGACGACGAAGGAGGCGCTCTCGTGTTCTACGGCGGGACCGGCAACACCGTCTGGGACAACTGGTTCCTTCCGGAGACCGCCAACGCCACGTCTCCGGGCTCCCTGTTCGACTCCGGGGCCAACGAGACCGCCCTCAACCTGAGCGAGAACGGGGACCTCGTCTACAACAACGCCTTCCTGACCCCGATCGACGCGGTCACCCCGACCGAGGACGCTCTCAGCTGCCAGATCTCTTGCCAGCCCGCGATTTATTCGGACACGTGGAACGTCTCGAATGAACCGGCCTCGAACTGGACCTACGCCCACGGAGTGAATCTAACGGGGAGCATCGTCAGCACCAGTTACCAGGGAGGCAACTATTGGTGGAACTACGGAACCCTCTCCGACCCGTACGACGCGCTGCCGTACAACGACACCGGACTCATCACCGTCGGTGGGGACTACGTTCCGCTCACGTTCGCGACGCTCTATACCGTCACGTTCAAGGAGACCGGACTCGCGAGCGGTACGTCCTGGTCGCTCACGACCGAGGGAGTAGAACGGAGTTCGACCACGACCCAGATCACCCTCCTGAGCCCCGACGGCTCCTACCCCTTCACGGTCGCACCCGTCACCGGGTACTCCGTGCCTTCCCCGAAGTCGTTTACGGTCTCCGGCGCGAATTTGACCGTGAGCCTCACCTTCCGTCTCGACTACCCGGTCACGTTCACCGCGAGCGGTCTACCGGCCAGCTCGAACTGGTCGATCACGGCCGTGAGCCTCACGCGCCTCGTCTACACGGGGTCGGCCTCCGGAACGAGCCCGGTCGTCCTCCCCCTGGACAACGGTAGCTACAACTTCACGGTGGGAGTCGTTGCCGGGTTTACCCCGACGCACGGGACGGGCCATTTCGTGGTCGACGGCCTGCCGGTCCAGGAGACGGTCGACTTTGTGGTGACCGTCAACACGACGTACCCCGTGACCTTCACGGAGACGGGACTGACGAGCGGCACCTCTTGGTCGGTCGGTTTGTCCAGCCAGCAGTGGAGTTCGATCACCACAACGATCACGGTCTACGAAACCAACGCGACCTATCGGTTCACGATCATGCCCGTCACCGGCTACAATTCCACCCCCTCGGGAACCGTCCAAGAGGTGGTTTCCGGGGCCTCGGTGTCGGTGAGCGTGATCTTCACCCCCATCGTCACGACGACCCCAACCTACCCGATCACCTTCACCGAAGTGGGTCTGGTCTCTGGCACGAATTGGTCGGTCAACACGAGCGGACACCTCGGCTATAGCATCTCATCCCGCCTGGTAGTGAACGAGCCGAACGGGGTCTACTCGTTCCGAGTGGCCGTCCACCCGGTCGTGCCCACCGAGACGTATGCGATCGGCTCGACGGTGATCGTGGTGTTGGTGAACGGAGCTTCCCCCCCGGCTCAATCGATCTCGTTCACCCCGAACGGCCTGCTCGAGGTCCGGGAGTCGGGCCTCCCTTCCGCTGCGTCATGGACCTGGGCCGTCTCCGGAGCCAACGGGACTGCGACCGGTTCGGGAAACGCCACGGACTCGCTGGAGGACGGCTCCTATGGTTTCGTGGTCTCGGCCAGCGGATACACGGCCGTTCCGGGTTCGACGACGCTGGAGGTCGCGGGCTTCGGTCCGACGTATGTCAACGTCACGTTCACCGCGATCGGCTCGACGACCCCATCGACCAAGTCCAACTCCTCCTCCGCGTCCTTGACCCTCGAATACGTGATCATCGCGGTCCTCGCGGTCTTGGCCTTGATCCTCCTCGTGGGCATGCTCTACTACCGCCGACGCGCGAACGCGCCACCCCCCCCTCCGCCCAAACCGTACGAGGAGGGTGCACCGGCCGCGGGCACCGGGACTGGCCCGTCGGCCCCGCCCCCGCCGCGAACTCCGTAGGGCTTCCTCGGTCGCGACCGGAACCTACGACCACGCACTCCGGGCCGGACGCGAGGCGAGAGCGGCCGCCCCGAGCGCCGGCGCCAGTTCGCCGAAGCGGGCTCGGACAACGCGGACCCCCGCGGCGGGCGGCTGACAGCGCTGCTTCACCGCCCGGGCGACCCCCCGAACGAGCTCCGGACGACCGGTGATGACGCCCCCGGCGAGGATGAGCAGCGAGGGGTTGAACGCGTTCACCACGCCCACGGCACCGTCCCCGAGGTAGCGCTCGGTCTCGGTCACGAGCCGGCGGGCCAGTGGGTCGCCCGCGTCGGCCGTTTCGAAGACGGTCTCCGCTCGGATTCCCGGCATGCCCCGGGCCTTAAGGAGCAACGCTCGCCCCGCACGGGGATCGGCCCGGACGGCTTCCCGGGCTCGCTCGGCGATCGCCCAGCCCCCGACGTACGCCTCGAAGCATCCTCTCCCCGGACAGTGACATCGACGTCCCCCCGAGACGATCGGGAGGTGTCCCACCTCACCGGCGGCATGCGTCCCGCCTTCCAGCAGGCGACCTCCGACGACCGCGGAACCGCCGACGCCCGTCCCGACCACCAGACAGAAAAGGTCCTCGCAGCCGACCCCGGCGCCCAGGGTCCATTCCGCGTAGGTGGCGGCGCGGGCATCGTTGAACACGCGCACTTGGACCCCCAGCTCGTGCGTGAGGATCCGTCCCAGGGGAACGTTCTTCCACCGCAGGTTCGGAGCATGGCGGACCCGCCCCGTGGCGGGGTCGACCTGAGCCGCGACCGCGATCCCCGCCCCTCTAAGTGCGTCGCCGCCCTCGGGAAGACAGCGTCGGGCGGCGCGGACGACGGCCTTGATCACGTTCGCCGGACCGTCGTTCGAATGGGCCAGGCGGCCGCTGCTGCGGATCACACGACCCGTGCGGTCGACGAGGACGGCCCGGACCTTGGTAGCGCCGAGGTCGAGGCCGAGCGTGAGGCCACCGTAGGGTCGGCGGGTCCTACTCTTCGGGGAGTTGCCCCGCGGTCTGGGATTCGGCATACTTGTGGACCACGTCGACGAACGTCGAATGGGACCACGTCAGCGGCGTGGCGCTCTTAGGTTCCCCGGTCGTCCGGTCGATCTGCTCCGGCAGCAACCAGGTCGGGGTCGCTCGGGCCGCAGCCCACTCGATGAGCACCCGGCACCGTTCGCGATCCCCCAAGCGCAGTCGGGCTTCCGCTAGCCAGAGCGTCGTGACGATCCAGGGATTCTCGTTCCCGTAGTACAGGTCGCCCTCGTACCGGGCCAGCCCCCCGACGACGGGGGACCAGAGCCGGGCCTCGATGACGTCCACCGTCTGCTTCGCGCGGGGGTCGTCCCAGGGGATCAGCCCGAGCTTCAACGCCAGCAGAAGGGAGGCGTCCAACCGGTCGTCCCGAGGCGAGATCGACCGGACGAACCGCCCGCGGTCGGCGTCCCAGAGATGGCGAACGGCGGCCTCGCGGATCTGGTCCGCGGCCTGACGCCACGCGCTCGGGTCCTTCCCGATCTCCGAGGCGATGCGGGCCGCCCGCTCGAGCGCGTGGGCGACCGCGGCCGTAGAGTACGCGTGGATCCCCATCCGCTCCTCCCAGAGGTCGTAGCTCGGCGCTGGGAGCAGCGTGGCGGGGTCACGGAAGGATTCGAGAAAGGTCGCGGCGCCCTTCACGAGCGGCCAGAGGTCGAGGAGCACGTCCGGGTCCGCGCCGCGCTTGAAGTGATGCCAGACGGCCGCGACGACGGTCGCGGTCTGGTCGATCTGGAGGAAGGGCGGCGGATGCCAGGTGCTCCCGATCGCGCCATCGGGGAAGTGTCGGTGGAAAAACGATCCGTCCGGGTTCTGGCACGCCCGGGCGAACTCGAGGAATCGAGCGGCGTTCTCGTACAGCCCGGCCTCGTCCATGGCCTTGGAGACGTACCCTCCGTCGCGCCACCAGCAGTAGTTGTAGGTGTCCCCCGCCGCGACCAGCGACCGGGTGTCGGGGGAGGCGATCACCGACCCGTTCGTGCCCGTGCAGTGCCGCAGCAACAGGACGCTGGTCCGGTAGACATCCTGGGCCGACCTGCCCAGCCCGGGGGGAGGGTGCGGGAGGCGCCGCTGGACCCACGTTTCCCAGAACCGCTCGGACTCCCGGACGAACCGCGTGTACCCACCGTTGCGGACGTACTCGCGGACCTGGTGCACGGCGGGGAGCGACCGTCCGACGGCCATGAACAGGCGGACCTCGGTGTCCTCGGTGGGGCGCGCCTCGACGTCCCACTGCATCACGCTGTCCGCGGCGCCGTGCGCGACCGCGCGCCCTTCCAACCGCCCGTCCTCGGCGTCGACGTACGTTCCGCGCAGTCCCTTCAGCGTATGTTCGCCGCACACGGCCCGAACGTACGGAGGGTCGGAAAAGAACTCGAAAAAGTATCCGCGCTTGTAGTGGACGAGCGAGGGGACAGAAGGGTCGACGTACGCCGTATCCTGGTACATCGACTCGGCGATCTGGAAGGCATGGTAGTCGAAGAGACGGATCGAACGGGCGGGGTCGGCCCGGACGCGATACACCCGGGCGATCAGGTCGTGGTTGGGGTGGACGTGGTCGCGGATGCCGAGCGTGATCCCATGCCCCGTCCAAACGGAGTCGGGGAGGTGGCCGGTCCCGTGCGGCGCCTGGGTGACGTCATAGCCGTTCCCCCGGCGCAGCCAATCGAACCGGGAGGCGGCGACGTCGAAGATCCCCAACCGCTGCTCCCGCAGGTGCTGGAACTGGCCGGGGTACGGGTAGAACAGCTCGTTCCAGTCTCCGTGCTCGTTGACGGTCAGGAGGACCCGGCCGTTCCCGGCGAGGCCGGTGATCACAGCTCCGCCCTTGGACCTCCGGCTCCGCCGCGGGGTGCCGGTTTCCGCATTCGGCGAAGAGGGGAGTCCGCTTTCGTATAACCCTTGGGTTCGACCGGCGTGCGGCGCCGGACGGCGAGGGTCCGTTCCTCTACTTCAGAATCGGTACGCCGAGCCGTTCGTACGCCCGTCGCCGGAGGTCGGTGAGCGCGTTCATGTAGTTCGCATACGCGTCGTACGGGCTGTCGTAGCTCGAGAAGTACTCATGAACGCCCTGGTCCGCGCCGTGGCCGCTGACATACATGTAGTAGAAATGGTCGGAGGTGAGGAGCTTGCGCCAGTCCGTCAGGATCTCGGGGTCGTTGGCCTGGCGCACGGCGAGGCCGACCTTCTTCGCGGCCTCAAAGGCCGAGCGTTGGAGGTCGTTGCCGAGCCAGGCCCCCAGGTCGCGGTTCTGGTCGGCCCAGCTCATCGTGTACGGCACCGAGAGCGGCTCGCGCGGCGGGCCTTGGATCGCCTCGTCCACCGTCGCCCAGTCCACGCCCGGGTGGGTGCGCACCGCGCCCGGGAGGGCGCTGAGGAACTCGAGGATCCCGGTCCGGGCCTGATGGTGCTCCCCGAACGTCTCGAAGTCCATGAAGAGCCCCACGAGCTCGCCGGGCGTCGCGGCCAGCCAGTCCGCGTACTTCTCGGCGGTGAGGGGGTATTCGCTCCAGCCGGAGGAGGAGAAACGGAATCCCACGTCGTCGCTGAGAGGGTAGTGGCGGAGGAGGAGCATCACCGTCGGGGCCGGGGCCGCGCAGTACCGGGCCGTAGGGGAGCCGCCACGCAGGATCCCCTCCCATCCCTCGGCCAGCATCCCGTGGAACTTCTCGCGTTCGGCAAACCGGGCGAGGGCGTCGGAGTAGGCGAGCTCGGTCATCCGCAGGACCTTCGGAACGGCACCGAACTCCTTCCGGAGCATCTCGCGATGCATCTCCACTTCATCGTGGAGCTCCGGAGGTGGCACGAGGAACGCGAGCGAGTGGTAGTACGTCTCGGCGAGCAACGATACGCGTCCGGTCTGATACAAGGCCCGGAGCCGGTCGAGGACGTCCGGGGCGGCCAGGCGGGCTTGCTCGAGGAAGGTCCCCGTGATCGAGAGGCTCAGCCGGAACTCCGAATGCTCCTCGAGCGCCTTTCCCAGGCGGTCGAGGGCGGGACGGTAGCACCGCTCGGAGATCCCGCGAAAGATCCCGAGGTTCCGCTCGAGGTCGAAGTACGACCGGCCCGAACCGAGGTCGAGGAAGCGGAACCGCGCGAGCCGCCAGGGCTGGTGCATGTGGAGGTAGAGTACGATTTTCACCGCGAGTCCCCCGCGCGCAGGGATTCGACGTAGACGCTCACGGTTTCCCGGGCCCGCTCGGGCCAACCCTCCCGGAGCGACTCCCACCGACCCTGTTCCCCCATCGCGCGCGCGAGAGTAGGGTATTCGAGCAGCTCCGCGATGCGGCTCGCGAACTCGTCGACGTCCCAGAAGTCGACCCGGAACGCTCCCGACGTGATCTCGGCGACCCCGCTCGTCTTCGAGATGATCGCGGGGACCCCGGCCGCCATTGCCTCGAGGGCCGCGATCCCGAACGGCTCCACGACCGAGGGCAGGACGAAGACCGAGCTGCCCGCGAGCAGAATCTCACGCTCTTCGTCCGACACCTTCCCGAGGAACATGACCTGGTCCCCGATCTCGAGCGCCGCGGTGAGATGGAGGAGGCGCGAGTATTCCGAACCCTCGCCCGCGATCACGAAGAGGACGTCGGGGAACTGCGGAACGACCCGGGCGGCGGCCCGTAGGAACGTATCGACGCCCTTCATCGCGGCGAGCCGGCCGACGTAAAGGACGACCCGGCGGTGCGGGTCGATCTGGGCGAGCCGTTCGCTCGGACGGACCGCATTGTAGATGACCCGGACCTTTCGGGGGTCGGCATGGTAGCGTTCGATCAGCTGCTGGCGGAGATGTCGGCTGACCGCGATGACGCGGGTGGAGGCCGCGATCCCCCGTTCCTCCCGCTCGAGGATGTGCTGCCACGGATGTCCGAGCGAGCGGTCGTACTCGGTCGAGTGGACCGTCATCACCAGCGGCCGGCCCAGCCGATGGGCCAGGGCGGCGGCCCCGTCGGTGCCGAACCAGTCGTGAACGTGGACGACGTCCACGCCCTCGGCTCCGGAGAGTTCCGCGACCCAGCTGTTGTAGCCGTCCGTCGCGTTCCAGAACGGGCTGTCCGGGGTGCCGCCGGCCCAGTAGGCCGGAGGGAACGGGGAGGGAGTCTCCCCCACCGGGCCCCCCGGAAATCGGAACGTCACACCGGGAACGGGGGTGAACGGCCCGGGGTGCGGGGTGAGGAAGGTGATCCGGTGACCGAGCTTCGTTAGCTCCTGGCACAGCTCGAAGCTGTGGACCCCGAGGCCTCCGGTGTGATTGGGAGGCCACTCCCATCCGACCATGACGATATGCAAAGGTCGCGTCGGCACGAGCAGTCGACGGCTGGGGACCTCCCGGCCGGCGCGAGCAACGGGGACGGGGTTCTCGGTCAGTTTGTCGAGCTGCCCTCGGTCGAGCCGGGGCGCACCTTCACGTCGGACCCGCGGCCGCGCCCGCCCGAGGGAACTGCCCCGACCCCGCTTCCGGCGTCGGCGCGGGGGGGCCGACGCGGTCTTGGCGGGGGGGCGGCTCCGAGCAGCTTTGCGCGCTTTGGGTGACACGGTGGCGACCTCAGGAGTCATGGACACTTGAATTCGCTGGGCCCGTGATCGTTCGACGGCGAAGGGCGCAACCTAGAACCCCGCGAGGAGTTCCGCGATCGCATCCCGTGGAGAGCGGGCGCGGGTCACCGCGCTAGCGACGAGGACCCCGAGGGCGCCGAGCTCGAGCGCCCGGCGGACGTCCCGACGGTCGTGAACGCCCGCCCCGCATAGCACGGAGACGGACGGCGCGACCGAACGAACTGCCTCGACCGTATCCGAGACCACGGCCGGACGCGCGGTCGATACCGCTCGATCTCCGCCGATGAGTTCAGGGGGCTCGATCGCCAGGTACGCGGGCTTCGCGCGGGCGAGCCGCTGTGCCGTGAGGACCGAGGGAGCGCAGACGACCGCCACGAGGCCCGTCGCGGCCAACCGGGCGACCGTCGCTCCGGCGAGCGCGGCGCTCAACGGGTGCTCCGAGTGGTTCACGAGGCTGCCGCTCGCCCCGGCGGCGCGGATCGATTCCGGAGGCACGAAGCCCGTGTGGGCTCCGGCGTCGACCAGGTCGACGTGCTGCGCGAGGACGGGGATCCCGACCGCCGCGGAGACCCTCCCGAGGTCCGGGGTCGCGGGGGCGATCGCGACCGGAACCCCCGCGTCCCGGCCCAGCTCCTCGACCTGGCGGGCGATGCGTTCCCCGGGGGAACCGAGGCAATCGGGGTAGACCTTCAGGTTGAGGATGAACAGGGGCCGCCCCAAGGGGGCCGGGCTAGTGGACGGCGGTGGCACGGGTCCGCTTGGGGCGGGAGCAGATCGCGTACTCGTCCCCGTCAAAGAAGACCTCTCGGTCCGGGTGCTTCCGCTGGAGCTCGGAGATCTGAGTGAGGACGTCCTCGAGCGTGGTCGACTCGTCATTCGGATCGATCCGTACGTGAACGGTCTTCTCAGGCCGGTCGTGCGAGCGCGCCGCTGCGACCATGGCGTCCCGAGGGAGCGGGATGTGTGGGGGGGGCTATAAGGGTTCGAGCAGGGGGTCCGGGGCCGGATAACCGCGGATTTGACCCCCGGCCCAGTGTTTCCCGGCTCGGCCCGCGCTCTCGGGCGGGTCCCTATCCCAGCTCGGGATCGTCGAGCTCGAACCGGCTCCGACACTGCGTGCACTCCACGTAGCAGTGCACGTCCCCGCTGACGGGGGGGCCCAGTGGATATCCGCAACGGGGGCAGGTGGAGGACCGTCCCGTCGGCGAAGGAATCTCCGAGGCGACCGCGGCCATCCGCGTCTGAGCCTCTGGCTCCGTGACGTGCCTCGAAGGTCGGCGGTTGCGGACGGATCGGTTAGGTCTCCGAGCCGAACAGCTTGATGTCCTCGGGAGCGGCGGCCTTCTTCACGACAGGCTCCGTACCCTGGACCTGGATCCGTATCTGCTCGACGACCTCGGGATTCGCCAGGGTCGTGATGTCCCCATAGTCCAACTGATTCGAGATCGAGGCCAGGACCCTCCGCATGATCTTTCCGGACCGCGTCTTGGGCATGTCCGGCACGATCCGGACGATGCGGGGCCGGGCGATCTTACCGATGACCGTCTCGATCGCGAGACTCACCTTGTCCGCGACCGCCTGATCCGCCTTGACTCCGGGCTTCAGGGCGATGTAGACCTCGGGCACACGCCCCTTGTCCGGGTCGACGGTCGGGACGACCGCCGCCTCGGCGACCTCCGGAACGGTCAGGCACGCCGACTCGATCTCCTTCGTACCGAGCCGGTGGCCGGCGACGTTGATGACGTCGTCGACGCGGCCCAGGATCCGCAGGTACCCGTCGGCCGCCCAGACGGCTCCGTCGCCCGCAAAGTACGGCCAGTCGTGCCAGTCGGTGCTACGCTCGTTCTTGTTGTACTTGGCATAGTAGGTCAGGACGAAGCGCTTCGGGTCGCCCCAGATCGTCTGGAAGATCCCGGGCCAGGGATTGCGGATGCAGATGTTCCCTGCCTTCCCCGCGCCCGCGGGGATCTCCTTGCCGTTCTCGTCGTAGATGATCGGGTAGATACCGATCATCGGCGGTCCGGCGCTGCCCGGCTTCATCGGGTCGAGTGCCGGCTTGGTCGACGCGAGAAAACCTCCGTTCTCGGTCTGCCACCAGGTGTCGGTGAT
>Ga0209415_10000580_pt1 | contig 68435 bp, 54 predicted proteins | sample PeaSoiSIISIP2007_FD_187696 | JGI IMG/M metagenome (GOLD analysis project Ga0209415, IMG submission 187696) | Peat soil microbial communities from Weissenstadt, Germany - SII-SIP-2007 (SPAdes) (version 2) | ecosystem: Environmental > Terrestrial > Soil > Wetlands > Peat | place: Germany...
CCCCGCCACGGCTGACGCCGTGGCAGAATGGGTGCGGGAGGCTCGGAGTGGACTTGGTGGACCTCATGGACAGCATGGACGGTTCGGAGCCGGCACGGCGTCCACATCGTCCATTTCGTCCACGCCGTCCACCTATCCTGAGATCGCGGCAAACGCCGCGCTGGTGTTGATCGCGGTAGCCTGCAGCCTCCTGGATCGGCAGCTGGCCGCCCAGGCCGCCGCCTTCGAAGAGGAGGGCGGCTTCACCGAGCGCCTTTACAACCGCCGCCAAAGCAAGAGACGGGGCGCATGAGCCGGTTCACCGAATCCGTCGTCGAGGACGCCGCGCTCGACTGGCTGAAGAGCCTCGGCTACGCGGTGAAGCACGGCCCGCAGATCGCGCCGGGCGAGCTCGCCGCCGAGCGCAGCGACTTCGGTCAGGTGGTGCTGGAGCAGCGTCTGCGCGACGCGCTGGCGCGGCTCAATCCCGCGCTGCCCGCCGACGCGCTCGATGACGCTTTCCGTCGACTCATCCGCTCCGCGGGACCAACCCTGGAGGCACGCAATCGTTCCGTGCACCGCCTGCTCGTGGACGGCGTAACGGTCGAGTACCGCACGTCCGACGGCTCTATCCGCGGCGCGCAAGCGCGCGTGCTCGACTTCGACGTCCCGGACAACAACGACTGGCTGGCGGTCAATCAATTCACCGTCAGCGAGAACAAGCGGACGCGCCGCCCGGACATCGTGCTGTTCATCAACGGCCTGCCGCTCGCGCTTGTCGAGCTGAAGAACGCCGCCGACGAGAACGCGACCATCTGGTCAGCCTTCCAGCAACTGCAGACCTACAAGGCAGAGCTGCCGGCGCTCTTCGCCTTCAACGCGGCGCTGGTCGCTTCCGACGGCGTCGAGGCGCGCATCGGCACGCTCACCGCCGGCCGAGAGTGGTTCAAGCCGTGGCGGACAATCGGCGGGGAGACGCTGGCGCCCGCAACCATGCCGGAGCTGCAGGTGATGATCGAGGGTATCTTCGCCAAGCGCCGCTTGCTCGACCTGATCGGGCACTTCATCGTCTTCGAAGATATGGGCAGCGGTGTGCTGCCGAAGAAGATGGCGGGCTATCACCAGTTTCACGCGGTCAACACCGCGGTGGCCGAGACGCTACGCGCCGCGAAATTGCACGAGGTGGCCGAAGAGGCGGGGTGCTATGAGTCGGGACGGCGCCCCGGCGGCGATCCCGGCGATCGCCGCATCGGCGTGGTCTGGCACACACAAGGTTCGGGAAAGAGCCTGACCATGGCCTTCTATGCGGGTCGCATCATCCGCGAGCCGGCGATGGCGAACCCGACGATCGTCGTGCTCACCGACCGCAACGACCTCGACGATCAGCTCTTCGGCACCTTCTCGCGCTGCCAGGATCTGCTGCGCCAGCCGCCCGTGCAGGCCGAGAGCCGCGCCGATCTACGCGCCAAGCTCGCGGTCGATGCCGGTGGCGTCGTCTTCACCACCATCCAGAAGTTCCTGCCCGAAGCGCCCTCACCCCAACCCTCTCCCGCAAGCGGGAGAGGGAGCAGAATGGAGGTCCTCTCGCCGCGGCGGAACATCGTGGTCATCGCCGACGAAGCGCATCGCAGTCAGTACGACTTCATCGACGGCTTCGCGCGCCACATGCGCGACGCGCTGCCGAATGCGTCGTTCATCGGCTTTACCGGTACGCCGATCGAGCTGACCGACAAGAACACCCGCGCCGTCTTCGGCGACTACATCAGCGTCTACGACATCCAGCGCGCCGTCGAGGACAAGGCAACCGTGCCGATCTACTACGAGAGCCGCCTCGCCAAGCTCGAGTTGGACGAAGCGGAGAAGCCGCGCATCGACCCCGAGTTCGAGGAAGTGACCGAGGGCGAGGAGGTCGAGCGCAAGGAGAAGCTCAAAAGCAAGTGGGCGCAGCTCGAAGCGATTGTCGGTTCGGACAAGCGCCTGAAGCTCGTCGCCAAGGACATCGTCGAGCACTTCGAGCGCCGGCTGGAGGCGATGGACGGCAAGGCGATGGTCGTCTGCATGAGCCGGCGCATCTGCGTGGAGCTGCACCGCGAGATCGTGGCGCTGCGGCCGGCGTGGCGCGCCGATGAAGACGCCAAGGGTGCAATCAAGGTGGTGATGACGGGCTCCGCGAGCGACCCGCTCGACTGGCAACCGCATATCCGCAACAAGCCGCGCCGCGAGGCCCTCGCCAAGCGCTTCCGCGATGCCAACGACCCACTCAGCGTGGTGCTGGTGCGCGACATGTGGCTCACCGGCTTCGACGCGCCGGCGCTGCACACGATGTACGTCGACAAGCCGATGCGCGGGCACGGACTGATGCAAGCGATCGCACGCGTCAACCGTGTCTTCCGTGACAAGCCTGGCGGGTTGGTCGTGGACTACCTCGGCCTGGCGCACGAGTTGAAGGCGGCGCTGGCGACGTACACCGAGAGCGGCGGCACGGGGAAGACGGCCATCGATCAGCTGGAAGCCGTTGCGGTGATGCTGGAGAAGTACGAGATCTGCGGCGGTCTCTTTCACGGATTCAATTGGTCGAAGTGGCTGACGGGCATGCCGGCTGAGCGGCTCGGGCTTCTGCCGCCCGCGCAGGAGCACATCCTTGCGCAGGAGGACGGCAAGGACCGGTTGCTGCGCGCGGTGCAGGAGCTGTCGCAGGCCTTCGCGTTGGCCGTGCCGCACGACGAGGCGCTCCGCATCCGCGACGACGTCGCGTTTTTCCAGGCCGTGCGCGCCAGCCTCGCCAAGCGCGCGCCGGGCGAGGCGCGGACGGAGGAGGAGATGGATCACGCTGTCCGCCAGATCGTCTCGCGCGCGGTCGCCTCCGAGGGTGTGGTGGACATCTTCGCGGCGGCAGGTCTCGCCAAGCCCGACATCTCGATTCTGTCCGAGCAATTCCTCGCTGAGGTCAAGGGAATGCCACAACGCAACCTTGCGGTGGAGCTGCTGCGGAAACTCCTCTCCGGCGAGATCCGCACGCGACGGCGGAAGAACGTGGTGCAGGCCCGCTCCTTTGCCGAGATGCTGGAGCAATCGCTGCGGCGCTACCAGAACAGAGCGATCGAGGCGGCGCAGGTAATCGAAGAGCTGATTGGGCTCGCCAAGCAGATGCGCGAGGCGAACGCGCGCGGCGAGGCGCTGGGTCTGAGCGACGACGAGGTTGCGTTCTACGACGCGCTGGAGACCAACGACAGCGCGGTGAAGGTGCTGGGCGATGAGACGCTGCGGACCATCGCACGCGAGCTGGTCGTCACCGTCCGCGCCAACGTGACGATCGACTGGACGGTGCGCGAGAACGTCCGCGCGCAGTTGCGCGTGCTCGTGAAGCGCATTTTGCGGAAGCACGGTTATCCGCCCGACAAGCAGGAAAGGGCGACGCAGACGGTGCTGAAGCAGGCGGAGGTGCTGTCGAAATACTGGACCGGAGAAGCGGCGGCGTGAGGGAGCGGCTTCGCTGTTCTGCGAACAGTTTCGAGGGCAGAAGAGCAACAACTTTCACTTGTATGTGATTGCGCACATCGCGTTGGCAGCTTGCTTGCCGTGAAGCAACTGCGCTACAACGCCACTGCTTGACGGCGACAACCACACAGAACGCATCCCGCCACTGGCTGGCGCTGCGCACGGTGCGCGGCGTGGGGCCGGTGGTGTATCAAGGATTGCTGCGCGCCTTCGGCAACCCCGAGGCGGTGTTCGCGGCGAGCGTGCACGCGCTCGAATGCGCCGGCGTGCGGCCGGAGGTGGCGCACGCAATCCACGGCTTCAACGACTGGGCGGCTGTCGACGACCAACTCGAACGCCTGGCACGCTCCGGCGCCACGCTGATCACCTGGAACGATCAACACTATCCGGCCAACCTGCGGCAGATTCACGATCCGCCACCATTCCTTTTCGTGCAGGGTGAGCTGCTCCCGGCCGACGGCATGGCCATCGCCGTCGTCGGCTCGCGCGACGTCAGCGCCTACGGGTTGCGCATGACGCGCGAGCTCAGTGAAGGACTGGTGCGCTACGGCGCCACCGTGGTGAGCGGCCTGGCGCGCGGCACCGACGCGGCGGCGCACTGGACGGCGTTGCGCGCCGGCGGCCGCACCATCGCCGTGATGGGCTCCGGGATTGACGTCGTCTATCCCAGTGAGCATCATGCGCTCTTTCAAGCGATCCAGGAGCAGGGGGCGATCGTGACGGAATTGTTCATGGGGGCGCAGCCCGATGCGGAAAACTTTCCGAATCGCAATCGCATCATCGGCGGCTTGGCGCTCGGGACGGTGATTGTGGAAGCGACGGAGAAGAGCGGCTCGTTGATCACCGCGATGCTGGCGGCCGAGCAAGGGCGCGAGGTGTTCGCCGTGCCCGGCGCGGTCGGCGCGCGCACCCGCGGCACGCATCGCCTGATCCGCGAGGGCGCCAAGCTCACCGAACGAGCCGAAGACGTGTTGGAGGAGATCGCGCCACAATTGTTGAAACGCGCCGCGCCGGCCGAGCGCGTGGAGGTCGACGAGACGGAAGCGACGCTGCTCACCTCGATGCGCCATGAAACCGTACACGTCGATACGCTCATCGCACGCACCGGCTTGCCCGTGGGCACGGTGCTGCAAACCCTGCTGGCGCTCGAGCTGAAGGGCGTCGTCCAACAATTGCCCGGCAAGCATTTCGTGGCGACCATGGTTGACGTGCGGCAGATCGCGGCTAAGGAATAGGGCATGGCGAAGAACCTGGTCATCGTCGAATCGCCCGCCAAAGCCCGGACGCTGGAGAAATATCTGGGCAAAGACTTCCAGGTGAAGGCTTCGGTCGGCCACATCATGGACCTGCCGAAGAGCAAACTGGGTGTCGACATCGAGAAGGACTTCGCGCCTGAATACCAGGTGCTGCACGGCAAGAAGAAGGTCATCGACGACCTCAAGAAAGCGGCGAAGGGCAAGGAGCACATCTACCTGGCGCCCGACCCCGACCGTGAAGGCGAAGCCATCGCCTGGCACATCGCCGAACAGATCGGCCGCGGCCGGAACGTCCATCGCGTACTGTTCAACGAGATCACCAAGCGCTCGGTGCAGGAGGCGATTCGCAATCCGCTCGAGCTGGATCGTAATCTCTACGAAGCGCAGCAAACGCGCCGCATCCTCGACCGCCTCGTCGGCTATCAGGTCAGTCCGCTGCTGTGGAAGAAAGTGCGCCGCGGCCTGTCCGCCGGACGCGTGCAGTCCGTGGCGGTGCGCATCGTGTGCGAGCGCGAGCGCGAGATCCAGGCCTTCCAGCCGAAGGAGTACTGGTCGATCACCGCCCGCTTGGAAGGGAAGAATCCGCCGCCGTTTGCGGCGCGCCTGTTCCGCATCGGCGACCAACGGCTCGATCCGGAGAAGTTCCGCGTCGAGAATGAAGCCGCGGCACAGGCGCTGGTGGAGCGCCTGCGCACCGCCGACTGGGTGGTCACACGCGTCGAGCGCAAGGAGCGCCGCCGCTATCCGACGCCGCCGTTCATCACCTCGCGGCTGCAGCAGGAGGCGTCGCGCAAGCTCGGCTATGCGCCCAGCCGGACGATGCGCATCGCACAACGCCTGTACGAAGGCATCGAGCTCGGCGCCGAGGGCGCGGTCGGTCTGATCACCTACATGCGCACCGACTCGACGCGCATCGCGCCCGAAGCGCTGCAGGCGGTGCGCGGGTTCATCGTCGAACGCTTCGGCAAAGAGTATCTGCCCGAGCAGGCCGTCTCGTACCCGAGCAAGAAGGGCGCGCAAGACGCCCACGAAGCCATCCGGCCGACCGCGACGGACAACCCGCCGGAGCGCGTTGCGCCCTACCTGTCAAAGGAAGAGCTGGCGCTGTACACGTTGATCTGGAACCGCTTCGTCGCCAGCCAAATGGTGCCGGCGGTGTTCGATCAAACGACGGTCGACATCACGGCGCACGACACGCTCTTCCGCGCCACCGGGCAGATCATGAAGTTCGACGGCTTCATCCGCGTGTACACCGAAGGCCGCGATGACGAGCGCAAGGAAGACGACGAGGACGACGAATCGGAGCGCCAGCTGCCGCCGCTCGCCGAAGGCGAGACGCTGCACCTGCAGGAGCTGCTGCCCGAGCAGCACTTCACGCAGCCGCCGCCGCGCTTCAATCAGGCGACGCTGATCAAGGAGCTGGAGGAAAAAGGCATCGGCCGGCCGTCGACGTACGCGACGATCATGGGGACGATCCTCAGCAAAGAGTACGTGATCGAGGATAAGTCGCGCCGCCTGCGGCCCACCGAGCTGGGCTTCCTGATCACCGATCTCCTCGTCGATGCCTTCCCGGACATCTTCAACGTCGAGTTCACCGCCGGCATGGAAGCCGAGCTCGACCAGATCGAGGACGGCAAGGAGCAGTGGCTGGCGGCGATGCGCCGCTTCTACGATCCGTTTGCGCGCGACCTCGAGCATGCCGAGGAGCGCATGCGCGACGTCAAACGCGGCGGGCAGCCCACCGACATTCCGTGCGCGTCGTGCGGCGCCATGATGGTCATCAAATGGGGCCGCGGCGGCGAGTTCCTCGCCTGCCCGAACTACCCGGAGTGCAAGAACACCAAGAACTTCACGCGCGACGCCGAAGGCACCATCAAGATCGCCGAAGCCGAGGTGATCGATGAGAAGTGCGAGAAGTGCGAGAAGCCCATGCAGCTACGCTTCGGCCGCTACGGCAAGTTCCTCGGCTGTTCCGGCTATCCGGAATGCAAGAACGTGCGCTCGCTCGTGCGTCCCGTGCCCACGGGCGTGAAGTGTCCCGACTGCGGCGAGGGCGAGATCATGGAGAAGCGCTCGCGCGGCGGCAAGACCTTCTACAGCTGCAACCGCTATCCGCAATGCAAGTTCGCCACCTGGGACCGGCCGGTGCCCGAGCCATGCCGGCAGTGCAATGCGCCGTTCGTGGTCGAAAAGACGACGAAGCGCTACGGGACGGTGCGCCGTTGCCTGAGCGAAGGGTGCAAGTATCACGAAACTCTGTCGGAGCCTGAAGCCGAGGCGGTCTGAAATTTCGAATTGCGAATTTCGGATTTCGAATTTTGAGGAACCGATGTCCGAATCATTCACTCAGGACTCAGGACTCGGGACTCAGGACTCGGTGACGGTGGTGGGCGGCGGGCTGGCGGGCGCCGAGGCGGCGTGGCAGCTGGCGCGGCGTGGCATTGCGGTGCGGCTCTACGAGATGCGTCCGGTGCTGCGGACCGAGGCGCATCATACGGATCAGCTCGGCGAGTTGGTGTGCTCCAACTCGTTTCGCAGCGTCTCGCTCGATGCGGCCGTCGGCCTGCTGAAGGACGAGATGCGGCGCCTCGGTTCGCTGGTGATGCAGGTGGCGGACCGCACGCGCGTGCCGGCGGGCAGCGCGCTGGCCGTCGACCGCGAGCGGTTCGCCGCGCAGCTCACCGCCGAGATCTGGGCGCGTCCCGAAATTACCGTGGTGCGCGAAGAGCTGACGACGCTGCCCGACGGCATCGCGATCGTGGCGACCGGCCCGCTGACCTCGCCGGCGCTGTCGCGCTGCCTGCAGCAGGTCCTCGGCGAGGGCTCTCTCTACTTCTATGATGCCATTGCGCCGATCGTCACCGGCGACTCGATCGACCGCAGCATCGCCTTCTCGGCATCGCGCTACGGTAAGGGGGGCGAGGACTACATCAATTGTCCGATGTCGCGCGATGAGTATTACGCCTTCGTCAACGCCGTGCTCGAGGCGCAGACGGTGCCGACGAAGAACTTCGAGCGTTGCGTGTACTTCGAAGGCTGCATGCCGATCGAGGAGATGGCGCGGCGCGGTCCGGACACGCTGGCGTTCGGCCCGATGCGGCCGGTCGGCTTGATCGATCCGCGCAGCGGGCAGCGGCCGTACGCGGTGGTGCAGCTGCGCCAGGACAACCACGAGGCGACGCTGTACAACATGGTCGGTTTCCAGACGAAGATGACGTATCCGGAGCAGCGCCGCGTCTTCCGCATGATTCCGGGGCTGGCACAGGCGGAGTTCGTGCGGCTGGGCAGCCTGCATCGCAACACGTTCATCAACTCGCCGCGGCTGTTGCTGCCCTCGTTGCAACTGCGGACACGCCCGCACACCTTCATGGCCGGGCAACTCATCGGCGTCGAGGGCTACGTCGAATCGGCGGCGGCCGGGCTGCTCGCGGCGCTCAACGCGGCACGGCTGCTGCACGGCCTGCCAGGTGTCGTCCCGCCGCCGACGACGGCGGTCGGCGCGCTGCTCAGCTACGTCACCGACCGGCGGCGCCGGGACTTCCAGCCGATGAATGCCAACTATGGATTGTTTCCGCCGGTGGCAACGCGCGCCCGCGGGCGCGAGAAACGCGGCGTCCTGGCGGCGCGTGCGGCGCGCGATCTCACCGCGTGGATCGCCGAGCAAGGCCTCGACGCGCCGGCGGCGCACGCCGCTGCGGCGGCGTTGCCCGGTTGAGCCGCTCGTCGGAGGCATGTCTCGGCGCGGTCGGGCTGCGATAACGGTTCAACCGGCATGGACGCAGAGGCAGCGGTCGAGAACGAGCTGCAGCGCTTGGGCGTCGAGCCCGAGCGTGTGACGCGCTTGGCGGCGCTCGCCGCCGCGGCGCCGACCGTTGCGGCGCAGCTGCCCGCCGGTGTCGCCGCCGCGCCTGATCCGGAAATGGCCGTGGCCGGCTGGGAGCGGCTGCTCGATGTGACGGCGGAGCGGTCAGCGCTCGCAACGGTGACGGCGCCGGAGCTCGCCGCGCTGTGCACGGTCCTCGGTGCCAGTCAGCCGCTGAGCAACACGCTGCATGCCGCAGGCGACGGCTGGTTGCGGCTGTTCCGTGCGTGTCTCGCCGCGTTGCCGCGCGCTGCCGCAGACCATGCGCACGAGCTGGCCGCGGCGGTGCAGGAGCCATGGACGCAGTTTTCGGAGCGCCTGCGGCAACTGCGGCATCGGGAATACCTGCGCGTCGGTCTCGCCGATCTGACCGGCCGCTCCGACGTCGACACCACGATGCGCGAACTGAGCGAGCTGGCCGCCGGCTGCTTCGCCGCCGCCTACGGGTGGGCGCAACACTCGTTGCAGGCACAGTACGGCACGCTGGAGACTCAGGACTCAGCACTCAGGACTCAGCACTCATTCGTCGTCCTCGCGATGGGCAAGCTCGGCGGCGGCGAGCTGAACTTCAGCTCCGACGTCGACGTCATGTACCTGTACGCGTCGGACGCCGGCACCACCCGCGGCGGGCCGCGCGGCACGGTGGAGGCACGCGCCTACTTCACGCGGCTCGCCGAGCTGATCACCCGCGCGCTGCAGGAGATGACGCCGGCGGGCTTCGCCTTCCGCGTCGACCTGCGGCTGCGTCCCGAGGGCATCAATGGGCCGATTGTCAATCCACTCGACAATGCGCTGTTGTACTACGGCTCGTATGGGCAAACGTGGGAGCGTACGGCGTTGATCCAAGCCCGCCCGATCGCCGGGACGCTGGCGCTCGGCGCACAGTTCCTGCGGGAAGTGCAACCGTTTGTCTATCGCCGCTATCTCGACTACGCCACCGTCGCCGACATGAAGGACATGAAGGCGCGCGTCGAGGCGCAGCTCGGGGAGAAGGTCGGCCGCGGCAACGTCAAGCTCGGGCGCGGCGGTATTCGCGAGATCGAGTTTTTCGTGCAGGTGCTGCAGCTCATCCACGGCGGGCGTGACGAGCGCCTGCGCGGCGGCGGCTCGTTGCCGACGCTGGCGCGCCTGGTGGCCGGCGGCTACCTGCCCGCCGATGAAGGCGCAACGCTCGCTGCCGCCTATCGCTTCTTGCGCAACGTCGAGCACAAGATTCAGATCGTGCACCAGCGTCAGACGCATACCGTCCCGAAGGAACCGCGCGAGCAAGAAACGCTGGCGCGTCGCCTCGGCTATCGCGGCGCCGCCGCCGTCGCCCGGCTGTGGGCGGACATCGATCGGCACACCGATCGGGTGCGCCGCGCCTTCGAGAAGCTCTTCTACGAGGCCGCGGCCGAGACGCAACGCGCCGGCGTTCCGGAAACGGTGCACCTGTTGCGCACGCTCGATCAGCGCGCGGCGAGCGTTGCCCGCTTGCAGGCCCTGGGGTTCAAGGATGCCGAGGCGAGCTATGAGAACCTGCGGCTGTTGCGCGACGGTCCGCCGTCGGCGCGGGCGCGCGCCCGACGCCAGAAAGCACTGTACGAGCTCGCGCCGGCGCTGCTCGGGACGATTCTCAAATCCGCGGATCCGGATTTGGCGCTGCAGAACCTGGCGACCTTCATCACGTCGGTCGGCGCGCGCACCAGTTTTCTGGCCCTGCTGCGCGAGAATCCGGGCACGCTGCGCATGCTGGTGGAGCTCTTCGGAGGCAGTCAGTTCCTGGCGAACACCTTCATTCGGCATCCCGAGCTGCTCGATACGCTCGTGCGCGCCGACCTGGTGCGCGCGCACCGCAGCGCCGACGATCTGGCGGCGGACTTGCAACGATCGTTGGCGGAGGCCACGGACATCGAGGACGCGCTCGACGTGCTCCGCCACTTCCGCAACCAGGAATTCCTGCGCATCGGCATCAACGATCTGCAGTCGCTGCTCGAGCCCAGCGCCGTCAGCGCCGAGCTGACGACGTTGGCGGAAGTGTGCCTGCGCAGCGCCTGTGAGGTGGCCACCAACGACGTCTGCCGGCGCTACGGCTGGCAGAGGCTGCCGGGACGGCTGATGATCCTCGGCATGGGCAAGCTCGGCGGTGCCGAGCTGAACTACAACTCCGACCTCGATCTCCTCTTTATATACGACTACGACGAGGGCGATGCCGGTGCGACGGTGTCGGCGCACGAGCGGTTCTCCAAGCTCGCGCAGCGACTGATCACCGTCTTGCAAGTCACCACCAAAGAGGGTCTCGTCTATCGCATCGACACGCGGCTGCGGCCGTCCGGACGGTCGGGGCCGTTGGTCTCGTCGTTGGGCGGCTTTCGCCGCTACCACGAGACCAGCGCGCAGACGTGGGAGCGCCAGGCGCTGATCAAGGCGCGGGCGGTGGCCGGCGATCCGGCCCTGGCCGAGAGCGTGGAGACCATCGTGTCGGACTGCGTCTATCGCGCGCCGCTGACTGCGGCGCAGGCGCATGAGATCCGCCGGCTGCGGCAGCGCATGGAGCGCGAGCTGGCGCACGAAGGGCCGGGACACGTCAACATTAAGACCGGACGCGGCGGGCTGGTCGACGTCGAGTTCCTGACGCAAGTGTTGCAGCTGCGCTACGGTGCGCACCAGCCGCGGGTCCGGGTGCGAAACACGTTGGGAGCGTTGGAAGCCCTGGCGGCGGTCGGCGTGTTGCCCGCGGAAGACCACGCGTTGTTGGCCGCGGGCTATCGCTTCCTGCGTCGGGTTGAGAACGCGCTGCGGTTGGCGCACGATCGGCCGGTGGAGGACCTCGATCGACGGCGGATGGACCTCACCGTGGTGGCGAAGCGGATGGGCATTGACGGTGCGGCGTCCGGCGACGCGCTATGGCATGCATACGAGATCCACCGGGAGGCGATCCGCGGGTGTTACGAGCGCTGGTTCGACCGCGCCGAAGCCGGTTTTGATTGACTGGCTGAACCGCTTTGGTTAGCCAAGCGCAGGAGATGATGCTGATAGCCACCGAAAGGACGACACGTGGAGAAGAGCGAGCACATCTGGTTTGACGGGCGACTGGTGCCATGGGAGGCGGCGCAGGTGCACGTGCTGACGCACACCTTGCACTACGGCCTCGGCGTCTTCGAGGGGATCCGCTGCTATGAGGGGCGTGGCGGGCAGCCGGCGATTTTCCGGCTGCACGAGCATGTCGATCGGCTGTTCGGCTCGGCGCACATTCTCGGGATAAAGATCCCGTTCTCGCCCGACCAGCTCAGTACGGCGTGCGTCGAGACCGTGCGGGTCAACAAGTTGCGCTCCTGTTACATCCGGCCGATCGTGTTCCTCGGCGCCGGCGAGATGGGGCTGGCGGCGGTGCAGAACCCGGTCCGGGTGGCCATCATCGTCTGGTCGTGGGGCGCGTACCTCGGGGAAGAAGGCGTGCGCAACGGGGTGCGGCTCAAGACGTCGTCGTTCCAACGCATGCACGTCAACACGCACATGACCAAGGCCAAAGCCGTGGGCAACTACGTGAACTCCATTCTGGCGGCCGTCGAGGCACGCCGTTCGGGCTACGACGAGGCGATGATGCTCGATACCGACGGCTACGTCGCCGAATGCAGCGGTGAAAACGTCTTCATCGTCCGCAACGGCCGGGTGAAGACGACGCCGCACACCTCGATCCTGGCGGGCATTACCCGCGACTCGGCGCTGACCCTGCTGCAAGCAGCTGGGGTCGACGTGGTGGAGGAACGCTTTACCCGTGACGAGGCCTATCTGGCGGACGAAGCGTTCATGACCGGGACCGCCGCCGAAGTGACGCCGGTGCGCGAGATCGATGACCGGCAGATCGGCGCGGGACAGCCGGGCCCGATCACCCGCGATTTGCAGCAGCGCTTCAGCGCCGTAACCCGCGGGGAGGACGTCACCTACCAGCGCTGGCTGACCCCCGTCGCGTAGCGCAAGACGCGGGAAATCGGGCCTTTCCGCGTTGTTTTGTTTGACACAATCCGATTTGGAGTCTATAAGCGGCGCACTTGTGGTGCGCGCCGCAGGTGCACGGTGCTGCCCCGTCGCGGAATGCCTGTGCCAAGGCTTCCCGGCGTGGATGCTGCGACCGAGGAGTATGGGAAAGATGGGAAGTGCGAACGGGATGATGTGGCGCTGGAGCGTTGCGACGCTTGCGGTGCTGATCGTCCACGTTGCGGCGGCACACGCGTTCGTGACCACCGAGCGTAGCAGCTCGATCATCATCTTCCCGAAGGTGATTTCCGATTCCTCCGGCCTGCAGTCGTTTCCCAACCCCAGCACCGACCCCCTGGTGAAAGGGATCCCGGTCGATACGATCATTCAGATCTCCAACACCGGGAACTCGATGGTCTATGCCCATTGCTTTTACGTGGACGCCACCCCCGCAGATCCCACGCGGCCTCCCGGCCTGGCAAATCCGGTTGCTTGCCTCGAGACCGACTTCGACATCGCGTTGACCAAACAACAGCCGACGCATTGGCTGGTTTCCACAGGGCGCCAGCCGGGCTCGCTGGACACCACGCCCTGCTCGGTGGACTGCTCCAATTCCGGGTTCGAACCGGGCTTAATCCCGCGGGTTGACGACCCGTTCACCGGCGAGCTCAAGTGTATCGAGACGGACTATACGGGGGCGCCGATCAGCGGCAACCACCTGAAAGGCGAGGCGACCATCGTCACGCTTGACGGTAAGGGCGACGCCAGTAAGTACAATGCCATTGGTCTGCTCGGTGACCCGAACAACAACAACGGCGACGACACACTGTGTCTCGGCGGCGACGCCTCGTCGAGCTGCGAGAGCTTGGATATGGTCTCGGGTCCGGAGTACGGCGCCTGTCCGCAGACGGTGATTCTCAATCAGTTTGCAGTGAACGCGACCGACCCGGTGATCGAGGAGCTCGGAAACGGCCCGTCGCAGGTCCAGACGGAGGTGACACTCGTGCCGTGCAGCGAGGACTTCGCCGGCGGAGCAGTGACACCGATCAAGGTCCAGTTCTTTGTGACCAACGAGATGGAGAGTGTGTTCTCCGGGAGCACGACGATCACCTGCTGGGCCAACCTCAGACTTGACAGCCTCGGTTCCCTCAGTAAGATCTTCGACTTCGGCACGCTGCGCAGTCGCTTCGCGCAGACGCAGATGAGCGCGCGGGCGAGCGGATCCGGTGCCGGGTTCGTCGGCATCGTTGAGGAATTCCATCAAACTTCGGCGGCTACCGGCCGCGCGGCTGGGAATCTGCACAATCAGGGCGATCGGCCGGGTGGAGACACGATCAACTTGCCAGGGACCTTCTGATGGTGCAGGCGCATTCTCGAAAGGCCGCGCGGGTAGTGGCGGTTCTGATCGCTGCCACGTGCGCGGCCGCGCACGCCGATGTGGCGTCTGATCAGCCCGCGGCGATCTTGGTCTTTCCGAAGGTGTTGGTCGACATCGCGTCCCCGCAGGTGGCGCCGCCAGCGCAAATCGACACCCTGATCCGCGTGACCAATACCAACCCGCAGAATGCGGTCTACATGCATTGCGTCTACATCGATGGGACGCCGCAATGCCAGAGCGACGCCACGAAGAGTTGCCTATCGTCGCCCTTTACATGCCCGATTCCAGGGGTGAAATGTATTGCGTCATGTGGGGAGGAGGATTTCGATGTCTACCTCACGGCGTCGCAGCCAGTTGCGTGGTTAGCATCGCGCAGTGCCGGGCAGTGTACCGGAGACATGTTGCCGTGCTTCCCGGAGTCGGCTGTTATGAGTCTGGTGCCGCCGGTACAAGAAGATCCGTTTTTGGGAGAACTGGAGTGCATCGAGGTGGACGCACACGACACGCCCGTGAACCAGAATGACCTGAAGGGTGAAGCCGAGATCATCCGCTCGAGCCCGGATTCAGTCGACGTCGAATCCTACAATGCCATCGGCTTCCAGGCGATTGCTGCGCCGGGGCCGGGTATGACGACGACCCTGACGCTCGGCCCCACGTGCTCGGCAGGGAGCAACAACCAGGCGCAACCGTGCATGGGGCCGTTGGACTGCGGCGCGAACGGGCTGTGCTCGGCCTGCCCAGACGGTGTGAATTGCTCGGCGGAGTACAGCGCCTCTCCCGGTGTGCTCATCCTCGACCACTTTGCTGAGGGTGCCGTCGATCCGGTGTCAGGTTTTCCGATCACCACGGATCTGACGTTGGTACCCAGTTCGCGCGATTTTACCGGTGCGACGCCCGTAGGCACTCTCAGCCTGCAATTCTTGGTGTTCAACGAGTTCGAGCAGCGGTTGTCGGTGAACGCGCGGATGTCCTGCCTCCACGAGTTCAAGCTTTCGGACATCGACGGAACCGGGAGCCCGCAAAATGTGGTGCGGGCTCGGTCTCCCATATTTGGTGCCGGCACCCTGGGGACGCTGGCCGCACAAACGCGGTTACAAGCCGTGAGCGATGGAATACACGGCAATGCGCTGTTGGGCATCGCCGAAGAGTTTCGGCTGGGTGGCGGATCGGCGGCCGTGAACTTGCATTTTTCAGGCAGTCGTTCCCAGAGCGATTTTATCTATTTGCCCACCACCCCCTAGGGTCGGGCAGGAAGTAGAAAAAAAAGGCCTTTTGACTTGACAACTTTTGACCCCGCGGATATAAGGCCGACACTTGGTCGAGGGGTTCGCCATGGCGGATTCCGTGTGGCGTGATCGAAAGGAGGAGGGTAATGCGTAGGCAGCGAGGGCTAGTTGGGCTCGTGGGACTCGCAGTGCTGGCTGGGCTCGGGATGATTGCCAAGCCCGCCGTCGCCGCGGTCACCATAGAGCAAAGCGCATCGATCTTGGTGTTTCCGAAGGTGATCGCCGACGGAACGCGGGACACGATCATTCAGATTACCAATACCTCCAACAACGTGAGGTTCATGCACTGCTTCTACTCGACCACGTCGAACGTGTGCGTCGGCGGCGTCAACAACAATGCGCCGTGCGCGGACAATAACGACTGTGCGGGGGCAACGGTTGGTACGTCTGGCATCTGCCAGATCGCGATCGACCCGTCGAGTGGGAACTACATCTGCTCGGAGCGCGATTTCGATATCGAGCTCACGAAGCAGCAGCCCACGCACTGGGTGGTGTCGACCGGCCGCGAGGCGAACATATTCCCGGAGCGTTGCCAGGGAGGGCCTAACCCCGTGGTCTGCGATCCGTCGACGACCGGGGGCCCGAATGCCGATTGCTGCGATGCGGGGTTCAACTTCAACCGCGTGCCGCCGGTGGTCGTCCCCTTCAAGGGTGAGCTGAAGTGCATTGAGACGGACAGTTCGGGCGCGCCGCTCTCCGGCAACGGGGAAAAGGGCGAAGCGACGATCGAAGAGCCGGCGATTGGCGACGTGTCGAAGTACAACGCTTTCGGCATCCTCGGGAACGACAACAACAATTCGGACACGACGCTGTGTCTCGGCAACTCGAACGATCCGTCGACTGCGGCTTGTCCCAATGGCGGTGAATATAGTGCCTGCCCATTGTCGTGGGATCTCGATCATCCCTTAGAAGGATCGACCGACCTCGTGCTCGGGGGTAATTCGACCGTCAACACCAGTCTGACCGTGGTTCCGTGCAGCGAGGACTTCCTCGACCAAAGTGCGAAGCCTCTCGTGCTGGCGTTCGACATTTACGACGAATTCGAATCTCACCTCTCTGCGTCCACGACGCTGGGATGCTGGGCGTCGTTCAACCTCGAGGACATCAGCTCCAGCTTCACCTCGACTTTTTTCCACGGTAGTCAGCTGGGGCACACCACAGTACGCGCCGCGAACAAGACCCAAGGCGGGATCATGGCCGTGCTCGAGGAGACGCACAATGACGTCGCTCATAGCGTGTACGCACGGGCGGCTCAGAACGGGCACAACAGCTTCGCGGACCAGACCGTGCAGGAGTTCATCACAGTTCCTCCGGAGCAAGGCGCCCAGTGAGGCCATGACCAGCGTGCTTATGACGATGCGTCCAAGGACAGGGGAAAGGAGACTACACATGGGACAGGTGCGATGGGCAAGCTGGACGGTGACGGTTGCGACGGCACTCGTTATCACCAGCGGGCAGGTGGCACGGGCGGACGTGGCCTCGGATAAATCAGCAGCAATCGTCATATACCCGGAGGTGAAGGTCGACAGCAGTCACGACCTCGATACGGTTATTCGCCTTACCAATACTTCAAATGCTCCGATTGCGCTGCATTGCTTTTACCTCGACGCGAACTCGCATTGCGTCGGCGGAACCGCAGAAGGTAAGGTGTGCACCTCCGGCGTGACGTCAGGCTCCAGCGTGTGCACCGGCGGTGGAACGTGCAGCGCAGTGAGCAGCTTGCAGGAAATTGATTTCGATGTGACGATGACACCGAAGCAGCCCCTGCAATGGCTTGCTTCGGAGGGGCTGAGCCCTCCCATTCCGAACGGCGTGTGCTCGACAAATCCGTTCGTTCCCTGCAATACCAACGACGACTGCAGTCTCTTTGCAAATGGGAGTACCTGCACACCCAGCAACAGCGGGACCAACGTGCCCGGTACGCCTGAAGACCCGTTTGTGGGTGAGTTGAAGTGTATCGAGGTCAACCCCAACAGCAATGACGTCGTTCCAATCGCCGCCAACGACGTCAAGGGCGAGGCGCTGATCGAGCAGTCGACTCCGACCAAGCCGGATTTCGACGTCGCCAGCTACAATGCGGTCGGAATCGAAGCGCTGCTGCAGTGCTCCGGCGGCACCAACGACGGCGGTCCCTGCAAGAGCAACGCTGACTGCCAGCCCCCTACCGGGTCGCCCGGCACCTGCCAGGCGCCATCGGGGCCGATCGGCAACGTGCTGACTCTCGGCGGCAATGGAGCCGAGTACAACGGGTGCCCGAACTATCTGATCTTGAATCACTTCTTCGACTTCGCCACCGATCCGGTGCCGGGAAGCTCGAATACGATCACGACCAACCTGGTGCTCGTGCCCTGCTCCGAGGATCTGGAGAGCCAAATCTGCGGGGAGGCGGTACTTCAGTTTCTCGTGTTCAACGAATTCGAAAGTCGCTTTTCAACAAGTGTAACGGCGGACTGTTTCCTGGATAAGCAGCTTTCGAAGCTGACGATCGGAGACCCGACGAAGTCGATCTGGAGCGTGAGCGTTGAAGGCACTCTCACGGGCCAGACACGAATCAATCCGGTGGTGAATTCTGCATTTCCACTTCCCAGCGGTATGGTCGGTTTTGCCTATGAGACGCACACCGGCAGCAACACGCGGAGCGCCGCCTTCAACCTGCACCTAGCGGGCGTGCGAGCCGACAAGAGCGGTAACCCGCTGTCGGACACGATTACTCTGCCGTAGCGGAAGGCGATCAGAAGCGGCTGGAAGGGGCGGGCTGCCGGCGGCAGCCCGCCCCTTCTCATTTCTGGCTGCGCGCAAAGTCCCTCAGGGCAACTTCCCGTCCATGCCTCCCTGCTCCTGCAGGCGCCGCTCCACGAAAGCGATGACGTCTCGCTCGAGGACAACGTCGTTCAGTGCGTTGATCTCCTGAACGCCGGTCGGGCTGGTGACGTTTACCTCGGTCAGGTAGTCGCCGATGATGTCGAGGCCGACGAAGACCAGGCCGTCGCGGCGCAACCGTGGCGCCAGCGTCTCGACGATGAGCCGGTCGCGCGCCGTGATCTCCGCCTTCACGCACGTCCCGCCGACGTGAATGTTGCCGCGGTGCTCGTCGGCGCGCGGCACGCGCAAGGTGGCGCCGAGCGGCTCGCCGTCCAGGACGATCAGCCGCTTGTCGCCGGCGCGAATGGCGGGCAGATACTGCTGCCCCATGATCAATCGCCGGCCGTTGTCGGTCGCCATTTCCAAGAGGGCGTTGAGGTTCCGATCGTCGCCGCGCAAGCGGAATATGCCGGCGCCGCCGCAGCCGTCCAACGGTTTGATGATCATCTCGCCCCCTAAGCCGTCCATGAACGCGCGCAGGCGCGCAATCTCGGAGCTGACGATGCTGGGCGGGATGACCTCGGGGAAGTTGAGCGCGTAGAGCTTCTCGTTGGCGTCGCGCAGGCCGCGGGGGTCGTTGAGCACCAGCGTCGGCGGCGCCACCAGGCTCAGGATCTGGGTCGCAAACAAATACGCCAGATCCACCGGCGGATCCTTGCGCATGAAAATGGCGTGAAACCAGGTCAGGGGCTCCGTGCGTTCCTCGAAGAGTCGATAGTGCGGAACGGCGCGCGCCACCTCGGCGCGACGGCAACGGGTATGCGGCGCCGCGTTGCGGACGAAGAGATCGCTCACGCCGCAGTAGTAGACCACGTGCCCACGCGCCAGGCTCTCCAGCATGAATACGAACGTGGTGTCTTTATCGGGCAGGATCCGCTCGATGGGATCCATGATGAACAGAAACCGCTGGGCCATGCTGCGCGTATGCTACGGGGCTGCCGCCGTCGCTGCAAGCAATGAAGCCTACGCCGTCTCGCTGATGCGGGGAGCACCATCGGCCATATCGCCCCACAAGAATTGCGTGAGCGCCACTGCAATCACCGCGGCCGTCTCGGCGCGCAAGATGCGCGGGCCCAGGCCGATCAGTCGAAACCCCGCCGCCGCAGCCCGCTGCGCTTCGGCGGCGCTGAAGCCGCCTTCGGGACCGACAACTACCAGCGCCCATGCGGTGCGCGGACATTCGGCGTGCGCCGCCGCCAAGCCGCCCGGCGGCGCATCTTCCCAAAAAAAGAGACGCTGCGCCGCGGTGTGCTGCGACAACAACTCGTCGAAAGATATCGGCCCGGCGACTGATGGCGCCGTGCTGCGCTGGCATTGCTTGGTGGCGCCCCGGGCAATCCGGTTCCAGCGCGCCTGCCGATCGGCGGTTACACGGCCGGCGCTGCGCTCGGAGCTGAACAGCACCACGCCGCTGACGCCCAACTCCGTGGCCTTTTCAATGATCAAGTCCAGCTTGTCGGCCTTGAGCAGCGCCTGTGCCAGCACGAGTTGGAGCGGCGATTCGCGTTGCTGCGCCGGCGTGCTGGAGAGACCGATGGTCGCGCAATGACGGTCGATGCTCAGCACGACCCCGTGCCGTTGCGAACCGCGGGCGTCACAGAGTACGACTTCGCTGCCGGCCCGCAGGCGGCGCACCCGCAAGTGGTGCAGCTCTTGCCCCGTGAGTGTGGCGCGACTGCCGGACAACGCCTCGGGGCTGACGATGAATTGGGGGGTGCTCACCGCGCTCCCGGGCGCTGCAACGCCAGCGTGACCCACGAATTCTCTTCGTACCGATCCTGCCGCTGCAGGCCGAGAGATTCGTATGCGGTGTAGACCCGTGCTTCGTCCTCGGTCAGCAGACCCGAGCAGATCACCACACCGCTGGGTTGCAGCATGGAAGTCAAACGCGGCGCCAGCTCCTGCAGCACGTTGGCAAAGAGATTCGCCGCGATCAGCTCGAATGCGCCCGAAACGGCGTCGAGACTCGGCGTCACGTGCACCGCTGTGCTGACGCCGTTCTGCCGGGCATTGGCCGCCGCGATGGCGCACGCTGCGGGATCGGTGTCGACGGCGCACACGTCACCGACGCCGAGCTTGGCGAGCGCGATCGCCAACACGCCGGAGCCGGTGCCGACATCCAGGGCGCGCGTGACGCCTCCGGCGGCGACGCGCCGCTCCAACAATTCCAGGCAGCCCCGTGTACTGGCATGCTGTCCGGTGCCGAAGGCCATGCCAGGATCGATGACGACGGCAACCCGGCCGGGCGGTGCGCAGGCGTCCCACGAAGGGCAGACGTACAGACGCCGGCCGATCGGCAACGACGCAAAATGTCGCTTCCAATTGTCGGCCCAGTTTTCATCCGCGACCTGTCGCACCTGCATGGAAACATCGTAATCCGATGCACAGCCGATGGCCGTGCAGAACCGGCGCACAGCATCGAGCGGTGGATCACTCGCAAAGTAGGCAGTCAACACCACCGCGTCCGCACGCTCCTCGGACTGCAGCCCGGGCGACCCAGTTTCGATGAGAAAATTCGCTACGGCTTCGCTGCATGGATGTGGCACTTCGACGGTGAGCTCGAACCACGTCTGCGGCACAAGACTCGTATCGCACACGGTACGCGGGCGATGCAACGTCGGGCGGGCACGGGTGCCCGGTCCGCTTGACCCGTGGGGGCGTATCTTCTATCAGACCGCCGATGCCTTCCCGGTGGCTGCGCATCGCGCACCGCGGCGCGTCGGCGCGCGCGCCGGAGCATACGCGGGCCGCGTTTGAGCAGGCGCTGCGCCTCGGCGTCGACATGATCGAGCTGGACGTGCAGCTGAGCCGCGACGACGAGCTCGTCGTGATCCATGACGCGACGCTCAACCGGACCACCAACGGCCACGGTGCCGTGCGCGCGCATGCGTGGCAAGACTTGAAGGGTCTCGATGCGGGGAGCTGGTTCGGGCCGGGCTTCGCGGGCGAAGGGCTGCTGCGATTGGCAGACGTCCTCCGGCTCGTCGGCAACCGTGCGCGTCTGAATGTGGAGATGAAAGGGACTGCCGGCGACTGGCCGGTGCTCGCCGAGAAGCTCATCGGTGTCTTGCGCGCTGGTGGGTGTTTCGAAGCGACAGTCGTCTCGTGCTTCGAGCCTGGGGCGTTGGAGGCCGCACGCGCCGTGGGCCCGGACGTTCGGCTCGGGTTGCTTTGGCAGTCTCCCGAGCTGGCCGAGGCCTGGCAATGGGCGCGCGCACTGCGCGCCGTCTCCGTTCATCCGCATTGGGGGCTGGTGGGCGCCGATCTGGTTCGCGACGCGCACGACCTGGGGCTGCAAGTTTTCGCGTGGACCGTCAACGACGTCGAAGTCATGCGCCGGCTCATCGGCTGGCGCGTCGACGGGATCATCAGTGACATGCCCGACCGTTTCGCGCAGGCCGCCGGTGGAGAGAGCGCGCATGCCACGGCTTGACAGCATCGGGAAAAGCACTAGAGTAACTGGGTTCGGCGCCTCAGCATCCGAATACTACACAGGCTGTGTCGGCCGCGTCCATCCCAACGTGGGAGGGGGTGAGTGATGCATGGCAGGGGTTCGGGTTAAGGAGAACGAACCAATCGAAAGTGCCATCAGGCGTTTCAAGAAGCAGTGCGAGAAAGCCGGCATTCTGGCAGAACTGAGAAAACGTGAGCACTACGAGAAGCCCAGCGTGCGACGAAAGAAGAAGGCGCTGGCGGCCAAGAAGCGGTTCTTGCGTCGCGTCGCGCGCAGTGGATACTGAGTTCTTGTGGAGAAGTTGATCGTTCGAATTGAGAGTCGCCATGAACAGCGTTGACCTGGCGTTGGCGCTGGTGCTCGCGGTGGCCACAGCGCGCGGTTACTGGCGCGGATTCTTTCGCGAGTGCTTCGGGGTGCTGGCGTTGATCGGCGGAATCGCCGCTGCGGTGCAGTGTACCGGTCTCGGTGCGGCGCTGCTACAGGAGCACCTGCGTCTTCCCGCATCGCTTCAAGTCGGCATCACCTTCGTTGTGATTTTCGCGCTCGTGCATAGCCTCGTGAACCTGATCGGCGCGGGCCTCGATCGGCTGACGGCAAGCGGCTTGTTACGACCGACCAGCCGTATCGTCGGCGCGGCCTTTGGCGCGGGCAAAGCGGCGGCGGTGCTGGCGTTCGTCCTGCTGTTTCTGCACTTGTTTCCACTCGCGCCGAGGCTCGACGGCCCCATCATGAGCTCGAAGATCGGGCGCCCTTTGGTGGGCGCTGCGAGTGACGTCGTCCGGCGCGGTTTGCAAGCCGCCGCGCAACCTGACGCACGCCACACGACGTAGGACCGTCAATGGCCGGCAAGATCCCCGACGAGACGCTCCAGGCCATTCGCGAACGGGTGAGCATCGTCGAGGTCGTGTCCGGCTATGTGACCTTGAAGAAGGCTGGCCGTAACTACCTCGGCCTGTGCCCCTTCCACGCCGAGAAGACGCCGTCGTTCACCGTCAGCGACGAGCGGGGACTCTTCCATTGCTTCGGATGCGGGGCGGGCGGTACCGTGTTCACCTTCTTGATGCGTGCCGATCGCGTCGAGTTTCCCGAGGCGGTCGAGGTGCTGGCCCGCCGTGCGGGCGTGGCGCTGCCGGAGCGACAGAGCGCCGGGCCGGGCGGCACGCAACGTCAAGAGCTCATTGCGCTGAACGACATTGCGCAACGGTGCTTTCGTACGGCCTTGCGCTCGTCGAACGGTGCGCCGGCGCGACAATATCTGGAGAAACGCGGCGTCAGCGCGGCGACGATCGAGCGCTACGGTCTCGGCTTTTGTCCGCCGAGCGGCTGCGGCCTCGCTCCGGCACTGGCCGGGAAACGGCTGGCGGTGCAGCGAGCCGTCGAGCTGGGACTTCTGGGCAAGCGGACCGACGGCCGACTCTACGATCGGCTTTGGGGACGCGTCACGTTTCCCATCCGCGACGGCAGTGGCCACATACTTGGCTTCGGCGGCCGCACCCTGGGTAGCGAGCATCCCAAGTACCTCAACTCCCCCGAGTCCACGCTGTTTCACAAAGGACAGGTGCTGTACGGATTGTTCGAGGCGCGCGACGCCGTTCGTGACGCGGAACGCGTGGTCATCGTCGAAGGATATCTCGACGCGCTTGCCTTGGTTGAAGCGGGTATCGGCTACGCGGTGGCCAGCCTCGGCACGGCGCTCACGGCAGCGCAGCTGCGTCTGGCGCGCCGGTTTGCGCCCGAGGTTGTGGCGTTCTTCGATGGCGACCGTGCCGGACAAGAGGCTGCGTCACGGGCCTTTGCGGTGTGCGCGGAGGCCGGTGTCTGGGGCCTGGGCGCGTTCCTGCCGGACGGCTTTGATCCGGACAGCTACGTGCGTGCGCAGGGCGCTACTGCGACGTTGACCCTGCTGCAACAGGCCATTCCACTGGCGGACTTTTTCATGCAACGCGTCGATCCGGGACCCGACGCGTCCTTGCCGGAGCGGGCGCGCGCCGCGCAACGCATCGGACAGGTGATTGCGCCGGTACGCGACCCGTTGTTCAGCATGTTGGTGCGAAAGGCCGCTGAGCGCTTGGGCGTTGATGAAACGGTTTTCCGTGACATGCGGACGGCCGCGGCGACGCCGGCGCGCTCTGCGCAGCCCGACCCTGCCAGTGCCGCGGCCCCCGCCGACGCATTCCGTCAGGAGGAAGCGACGCTGCTGGAAGCAATGGCGTTGGATCGGGAGGTGGCGCGGCTCGTCGCACATCGCGGCGTGTTGGAGGCGTTTCGCAGCGCCGAGCTGGCGGCCGCCGGCCGTACCATCCTTGCCGCCTGGGACCGTGACGACCGCAGCGAGGTGGCGATCGATCAGCTCCCGCCGCCGATTGCGCAGCGGGTGACTGCAGGCTTGCTGGGCGAGGGACCGATGGCGAGCGGTGATCGGTTGCAAGTGGCACGTGACTGCATTGACAGAATCCAGCGGCGGATTCACCGACTGCAGACCAAAGAGATGCGGGCGAAGCTGCGCGAAGCGGAGTCGAGTGGCGACGACATCCGCTATCGCGAGCATCTCAAGCAACAGAATGAGCTGCTGCGTGGAAAGGAGATTGGACGTGGGTGAGGAGCTCCAATCACATGCCGGGCGCGCGCGGGCGATGCTGCGAATCGTGTGCGGCCCCTCGGGCAGCGGGCAGAGTGCGTCGCCGCCCCCCTTGCTTTCATCGCCGGATGCTGCAATCAGCAATCTGCGAGAGCAAACCAGCATGGTGCTCTCGATGTTGACCGGCGAGCAACGCGTGCTGCAAATGCGTTTCGGTATCGGCGAGGTGCATGCTCACAGTATCGAAGAAATCGGCCGCCGGTTCGTGCTCCCCCGCGAGCAGATTTTGCTCATTGAGGCCAGGGCGCTGCGCAAATTGCGACACCCGGCTCGGGGTTCCCACTTGAGGAGCGTGATCCGCGCATGAACGATGCCGACGGGCCCATAGCTCAGGCTGGTCAGAGCCGCCGGCTCATAACCGGTAGGTCCCAGGTTCGAATCCTGGTGGGCCCACTGCGTCTGATGCAAAGGAAGAGCGACGTTGGATAATCTCGGAGAGGCCTCGATCGATCGATTGGCGGCGCTGCAGGAGCTCGACCGTCAGCTGCGGGAAAAAACAGAGCGGCTGCGGACTTGGGAAGCGGAGATCACGGAGCTGGAAGATCAGTTGCGACGCCAGCAGGAAGCCACGCGCTCCGCACAGACCGAACGAGACTCGGTCATGGCTCGCCAGCGGGAGCTGGAGGCAAATCTGGAGACCGAAGAGGCCAAGATGAAGGACCGGCGCATGCGGCTCAACCGTGTGCGCAACGAAAAGGAACTGCAGGCACTGCGCCGCGAAATAGAGGTTGGGAAGGAAGCCAACCAGCAAATGGAAGAGGAGCTGTTGCGCGTATTGGAATCCTCCGAGGCCCTGACCGCCGCTGCCGGTGCGGCGGAACAGCTCCTGGCGGAGCTGCAAGCAACGGCCACACAGAAGACGGACGAGCTCCGTGCCCGCGCCGAAGAAGCCCGCGCCGCGGTGGTCCGCGAACGCGCCGCGCGTGATCGTATGGCGGCGGACCTTGATGCCAATCTTCGCCGTAAGTACGAACAGATTTTCGAACGACGCGGCGGCACGGCGGTGGTTGAGGTCCGCAACGGTACATGTCAGGGCTGCTACATGAACTTGCCACCGCAGTTCTTCAATGAGCTGCAGCGTACGCGTGATGTCCGGCTCTGCCCCAACTGCCACCGCATCCTCTTCTGGCGACCCGAACGCCTGGAACCAGCGGACACGGCACGCTAGACTTGTTGCGGGCTGAAGGAGGTCGGGCGGTCGCTCGTCGCCCCCGTATCGCGGGGACGCAGCGAGAGGAAAGTCCGGGCTCCGTAGGGCAAAGGTGGCCGCTAACGGCGGCCCCGAGCGATCGGGGGAAAGTGCCACAGAAAAGAGACGGCCTGCCGGCAGCGCCGCGCGGGAGTCGGTGAAAAGGTGAGCGATCTCACCAGCAGGCTCGGTGACGGGCTTGCTCGGCAAACCCCACCTGGAGCAAGACCGAAATGAGGGGTGCGCGGCCCGCGTTCCCTCGGGTGTGTCGCTAGAATCGGCCGGCAACGGCCGATCCAGAGGAATGACCGCCGGCCTCGCTCAGTATGCGAGGTGACAAAACCCGGCTTACAGACCCCCTTCAGCCCACCTCCCATTTTTTTGCCGTTTGGCCGTAACATTTTTCTTGACAGGCGAATTGCCTCTGCCTATAGTCCGCCCCACGGTGGGGGAAAGTGGGGTTGGATGGTGTTGTAGGCCATATGGTGGGGTATGTTTCGCGGGACGTTCGAGCACACGATCGACGACAAAGGGCGTGTCAGCGTGCCTGCGCGCTTTCGTGAAATGCTGCAGGCAACGAACGATGAGCGGTTGGTCATCACGAACTTCCTAATCGCCTCGGTCCGCTGCCTGGACGTTTATCCGCACGCCGCGTGGGTGCAACTCGAGGAACGACTCCGCGCCAAGCCGCAGTTCGACCAGCGTGTCCTGCGCTTCCAGAATTACTATTTCGCGGCGGCACATGACTGCGTGCTCGACAAACAAGGACGGATTCTTCTGCCCCCGGTGCTGCGCGAATACGCCGGTCTGACGCGCGACGTCGTATTCACCTCCGCTCTCGAAAAGTTTCGCATCTGGGATCGCGACCAGTGGAAGCAGGTTTTCGGCGAGGCGGAACAGCATATCATGGAGCGGCCAGAGGATCTCACCGACCTGGGAATATAGCAATGTTGCCGCTGTCGCCCAGCCGCCCATCGGTCCTGACTGCAGAGCGCGCGCCCGTGCAGGACTCGCTCGCGTGGCTGCGTCCTGCCAACATCGCTGCGGCAAGCAGCGCCGAGCTGCGTGCGCTCATCGCTTGGTTGACGTTCTTCGTGTTGTTGGGCGTCCTCATTGCGCTCGGGCACGTCTGGCTCCGCCTCAAGGTGGTTGATCTCGGTTACCGGCTCTCCACCACGCGTCAAGTGGTCGAGAAGCTTCAGCAGGAGGCGCACGAGCTCATCCTGGAGACCGCCACCCTCGATGCGCCCGGCCGTTTGGAGAACGCGGCACGTACGCGGTTGGGAATGATACGTCCCGACAAGTCCGCCGAGGCGGTCCTGCCATGAAGGCTGGGACGCTGCGCATGCGCATCGCCGCCACGGCGGGCGTCTTTTTCATGCTGTTCTTGGTCGCCCTGGCGCGGGCGTTCCAGCTGTGCGTCATGGAAGGCGGCTCCCTGCACGAACTGGCCACCCGACAACAACGCCAGCGTGTCGCAGTGCCGCCGGAGCGCGGGCCCATTGTGGATCGTCACGGCGATGCACTGGCGCTGACCGCGGAATCTGCTGCGGTATTCGTCCGCCCCCGAACCTTCCATGCCAGCACCGCCGTGGTGCCCGCCTTGGCCCGGACCCTCGGCCTGACTCCCGCATTGGTCGCGCAGAAGGTCAATGCGCCGGAGCCGTTCGTGTGGTTGGCGCGCGCTGCCACGCCGGAGCAGGCGGACGCCGTGGCCATGTTGGGTGTTCCCGGCGTCGGCAGCGAGTCGAGCCGTCGCCGCTATTATCCGCGCGGCGCCCTCGCCGGACAGATACTGGGATTTTCCGGCGTCGATTCGCAAGGGCTCGAGGGCGTCGAATTGGCGTACGACCGCTATCTGCGGGGAACGGCGGAGTCGCTCAGCGTCGAGCGCGACGCGCGCGGCCGGCGCCTGCTGACGGAAGGCATGTGGCAGCCGCTGCCGCGCCAAGGCGCGCGCGTCGAGCTCACCATCGACGCCAGCCTGCAGCAGGTGACCGAGCTCGAGCTCAACGCGGCCGTAAGCGCCCGCCAAGCCGCAGCCGGCGTTGCCGCCGTGATGGATCCGTCGACTGGGGAGATTCTCGCCTTGGCGAGCGTCCCGAGCTTCGATCCCAACCGCGTCGGTGGCTCGGCGGCGGAGCAGTGGCGCAATCGCGTCGTCGCCGATTCCTATGAACCCGGCTCGACGTTCAAAGGTATCCTGGCCGCCGCGGCGATCGAGGCGGGCGTGGTGCGTGCCGATGAACGCATCTTCTGCGAAAACGGACATTACACGATCGGGCGCCGCGTCGTGCACGATCACGAACCCTACGGGTGGTTGACTTTCGCTGATGTGATCAAGCACTCGAGCAACATCGGTGCGGGGAAAATCGGAGAACGCCTTGGAACCGATCGCTTCGCCGCGGTGATCAAGGCCTTTGGCTTCGGTGCGCTCACGGGCGTCGATCTCCCTGGCGAGATCGCCGGTCTGGTCCGTCCGCCGTCGGCGTGGGCCCGCATCAATCTGGTCACCACCAGCTTCGGGCAAGGCATCGCCGTCACGCCGCTGCAGCTGTTGGGCGCCTATGCGGCGATCGCCAACGGCGGAAAGCTCATGCGGCCGTACATCGTGCGTCGCGTCGTCGCTCCGGACGGCTCGGTCCTGGACGAAAATGCGCCGCAGATCGTCGGAAAGCCCATTACACCGCGAACCGCGCGCGCGGTGACCGACCTGCTGCGCGGCGTGGTTGAAGGCGGTACCGGAACGGAGGCGCATATCGACGGCATTCCGGTTGCCGGGAAAACCGGGACCGCGCAGAAGGTCGATCCGAAGACTGGTCGCTACGCTGCGCGGCAACGGATGTCGTCATTCATCGGCTTCGTGCCCGCGGACGCACCGCGCTTCGTCATCTTGGTCGTCATCGATAGCCCGAAGAATGCGACCTACGGCGGCGTCGTCGCCGCTCCGGTCTTCCGGCGGATCGCCGAGTACGGCATCGATCGTTTGGGGCTGCGCGTCGCCCCAGTGCCGCCGCCCGCGCCGGAAGGCAATCCCGTACCGACCCAGGTGGTGAATTGGACCGCTACGGAAGCCGAGCACGGGATGCCGAGCTTCATCGGTCTCAGCATGCGCGACGCGCTGGTGCGGGCGGTGCGCGCCGGCTGGGAGGTGCATACGCAGGGCTCGGGCTACGTGGTTACGCAAGAGCCGCCGCCGGGCGCCGAAACGGCAAAGGGCAGAACGCTCGAGCTCCGATTTGGCTCCGCTACGGGTTGACGCTATGAAAAAGGTGGCAACCGCGGAGCGCATGGATGCCGCTCCTATGAACTGGACACTCGAGGACGTTCTCACCGCCACCGGCGGTCGCGCAATCGCATCCCTGCCACGCGATCTGCGATTCGGTTCGATCACCACGGATTCACGGTGCTTCGAAGACGGGGCGCTGTTTTTCGCCTTGCGCGGCCCGCGCCACGACGGACACGACTTTGTGGCCGAAGCGCTGGCGTGTGGCGCTGCCGGCGCGGTCGTCGATCATGAGCCCGCAGGCACGGTGGCGCACCGCCTGGTACGCGTGTCGGACACGCTCACGGCGCTGGGCGACCTGGCGGCGTGGTCGCGCCGGCAGGTTCCGATGCGCGTCGTCGGTATCACCGGCAGCAACGGCAAGACGACAACCAAGGAGATGGTCGCTGCCATCTGCTCGGCTGCCGATTTTCCGCCGCCGCGCACCCGCATCCTGAAAACCGAGGGCAACCTGAACAACCTGATCGGGTTGCCGTTGACCCTCTTCCGCGTGCAGGGTGATGAAGCAGTGGCGGTGCTCGAAATGGGTATGAACCGGCCGGGTGAGATCGCTCGATTGACCGACATCGCCCGCCCGGACTATGCCGTCATCACCAACATCGGTCCGGCGCACCTCGAGGGTCTGGGCAGCATCGCCGGCGTCGCCGCCGCCAAGGGTGAGCTGTTCGCCGGCCTCCCGCCGGACGCCGTCATTGCGGTCAACACGGACGATGCCTGGGTACGAAACGTCGCGGCGCGATTTACCGGCCGGCGGGTGACCTTTGGTCAAGCGGGCGACGTCCGCGCCCGCAACGTCGTAGACGTGACCGGCGACGGCGTGGCCTTCGAGCTGGTGATCGGCGCGCACGCGATCAAGGTCCGGTTGCATCTCGTCGGGACGCACAACGTTTCGAACGCTCTCGCGGCGGCCGCCATCGGGCACGCGATGGGTCTGCCTGTGGAGGTCATAGCCCGCGGCCTAGAGCGCACCGTCGGCGCGGCCATGCGCATGCAGGTCATCCGCTTGGCCAACGGCGTGACCATCATCAACGATGCCTACAATGCGAACCCGTCCAGCGTAGAGGCCGCCCTGGTAGCGCTACGGCGCTTTTCCGGACGGCCGGTGGTGGTGTTGGGAGATATGTGGGAGCTGGGCGACGAGGCGCGGCGCGCGCACCGCGAAGTCGGTGAGCGCGCCGCGGCCCTCGGCGTACAAGAGCTGATTCTGCTCGGGACACACGGGGCCGCGACCGCGGCCGGCGCGTGCACCGGGGGCATGCGGGCGGAGACGGTCCACGTCTGCGCCTCGCACGCCGAGGCGGCGGAGGCGGTGGTGTCCCGTTGGCAGCCGGGTGACGCCGTGCTCGTCAAAGGATCGCGCGGTATGCGGATGGAAGAGGTCGTGCGGCTGCTGGAAAGAGCGGGGAGCTCGCCGTGATGCTCTATCACCTGCTGTACCCCCTCCACGTTTCGTACTCGGTCTTCAACGTTTTCCGTTACATCACGTTTCGGACTCTGATTGCGGCGCTCACGTCACTGGTCATCTCGTTCCTGCTCGGGCCGTGGGTGATTCGCCGTCTGACCGCGCGGCAGATCGGGCAGACGATCCGGCCCGATGGTCCGCAGACGCACCTCGCCAAAGCGGGAACGCCCACCATGGGCGGCACGCTGATCCTTTTCTCGCTCATCCTGGCGACGCTCCTGCTGGCCGACCTCACCAATCTGTACGTGTGGCTGGTGGTCGGCGTGACGGTGGCCTTCGGCGCCATCGGTTTCATCGACGACTATCGCAAGCTGCGGCGCGGCAATGCGCGCGGCTTGAGCGGCCGCGCCAAGCTAGTCGCGCAGTTCGCCGTGGCGCTGGTCGCGGCGATGATTCTCTACGTCAAGCCGGACTTCAATACCGCCGTCTTCTTCCCGTTCTTCAAGGAGCTGCATCCGAATCTCGGCTGGCTGTACGTCCCGTTTGCGGCGGTCGTGGTGGTCGGCGCCTCCAATGCGGTCAACCTAACGGACGGCCTCGACGGCCTGGCCATCGGACCGGTGATGACCACGGCGTTCACCTACGGCGTCTTCGCCTACGTGACCGGCAACGTGAAGTGGGCGGAGTATCTGCAGATTCCGCACGTCCCCGGCGCCGGCGAGCTGGCGATCTTCTGCGGCGCGCTGTTGTGTGCCGGCCTCGGCTTCTTGTGGTTCAACGCCTATCCCGCAGAAATGTTCATGGGCGACGTCGGTTCGCTGCCGCTCGGCGCGGCGCTGGCGCTGGTGGCGTTGGTGACTAAGCAGGAAATCGTGATGGTGATCGTCGGCGGCGTGTTCGTCGTCGAAGCCTTGTCGGTGATTTTTCAGGTCGTCTCCTTCAAGCTGCGCCGCAAGCGCATCTTCCGCATGGCGCCGATTCACCATCACTTCGAACTGCAGGGCTGGCCGGAGCCGCAAATCATCGTCCGCTTCTGGATCATCTCGATCATCTGCGCGGTGTTCGCACTCAGCACGTTGAAGCTCCGATGACCATGCAGATCGCCGATCAACACTTTCTCGTCATCGGGGCCGGCAAGACCGGTCAGAGCGTGGCGGCGTTCCTGCGCCGTCACGGCGCCCGGATTCGCCTGGTGGAACGGTCGGCGGCGACGCTCGATCGGGCCGCCGTTCCTGCGGGGGTGGAGGCACGCGTCGGCGACGACGCCGAAGATCTGCTCGACGGCATCGACGTGGTCATTCCCAGCCCAGGCGTGGCGCGCGCGCACGTCCTGCTGCGACGCGCCGTGAGCCGCGGCATTCCCGTGGTCAGCGAGATCGAGCTCGCCGCAGACGCACTCAGCTGTCCTATCCTCGCGGTGAGCGGCACGAATGGGAAAAGCACGACGACGACGTTGCTGGGCGCCATGCTGAAAGCAACCGGGCGGCGGACGTTCGTCGGCGGCAATCTCGGCACGCCGTTGATCGACGCGTGCGATGCGGCGCCGGAGTACGAGGCGGCCGTCGTCGAGGTGTCGAGCTTTCAGCTCGAATGGGTCTACAACTTTCGGCCCCGTGTCGCTGTGCTGCTCAACCTCACGCCGGACCACCTCGATCGCTACAGCACCATGGAGGAGTACGGCCGCGCCAAGGCCGCGCTGCTCACGGCCCAGCAGCCCGGCGATGTGGCCGTGCTCAACCGCGACGATCCCTGGGTCTGGGAGCAACGGCGCATCACGCGCGCCGCAGCGATCTCCTTCGGGCGAGAGCCTGTCGAGTTCGGCAGCTTCATCGACGGCGACACCCTGATCTACTGGGGACCGGAGCCGGTGGCGCGCCGCTTCCGGTTGCAGAACGTGGCGTTGCACGGCGCCCACAACCGCGAGAACATGATGGCCGCGGCCACCGCCGCCGCCATTTGGGGCATCCCGGACAGCGCCATTCAGCGCGCCCTGGAGCACACCACCGGATTACCGCATCGGCTCGAGCTGGTGCGCACGCGCAACGGCGTGCACTTCTTTGACGACTCGAAGGGGACCAACGTCGGTGCCATGGAGAAATCGGTCGCCAGCTTTGAGCGCGGGGTCATTCTGCTCGCCGGCGGCTATGACAAAGGTGGAGATTTCAGTATCTTGACGCCGCTCCTCCGTGCACACGTGAAGCATCTGGTGTTGTTCGGTGCCGCGGGGCCGAAGATCCACCGGCAGCTCGGTGCGGTCGTGCCGAGCTCGCTCGTGCCGGATCTCGCCGCCGCCGTCTCCGATGCGGCCGCGCACGCAGCGCCCGGGGACACGGTGCTACTGTCCCCCGGCTGCGCGAGCTTCGACGAGTTCACCGACTACGCGGCCCGCGGGCGGTGTTTCCGGGAGCTGGTGGAGGCGCTATGAAGATACTGCCGCCGCTGTCGAGTCTGCGGCAACGCGTCGTCATGCCGCGGCTGAACCGCCCCGACATGTGGTTGCTGATCGCCGCCGCCGGTTTGGTGGGGTTGGGCATCGTCATGGTGTTCAACGCCAGTTACTTCTACGCGCAAGACCGCTACGGCGACCCGTTCGTGTTCTTCCGCAAACAGCTGTGCGCGCTCGGCTTCGGCGTGGCGCTGCTCATGGCCCTGTCGCAGGTACGCTTGGCATGGTTCGAACGCATCGCCTATCCGCTGTTGCTGGGCGTGGCGCTGGCGCTGCTGCTGATCTGGGTGCCGGGGCTCGGCGTGACACGCGGCGGGGCGCGGCGTTGGCTGGGCCTCTGGCACTTCAACTTCCAACCCTCCGAGTTCGCCAAGATTGCCGTGGTGCTCTACCTCGCGCGGTCGATCGCCCGCAGGCGCGAGCGTATGGGCAGCTTCGCCGCCGGTGTGGCGCCGCATCTGATCGTGGTCGGTCTGTGTGCGTTGTGCATCGCGGCGCAGCCGGACTTCGGCACCGCAGCGATTCTGGTGTTGGTGATGGTCCTGATGCTGTATGGCGGCGGGGCGCGCCCGGCGCACCTGATCGGTCTGGTCCTGGCGGCCTTGCCCGTGGTGGGCTTCGCGCTGGTGCACTGGCCGTACCGCTGGCGCCGCATTCTCGCGTTCCTCGATCCATGGCGCTACGGGCAGGACATCGCCTTCCAGTTGGTGCAATCGTTGATCGCCTTCGGCTCCGGCGGGCTCACCGGCATCGGGCTCGGCGAGAGCAAGCAGAAGCTGTTCTTCCTGCCCGAGGCGCACACCGATTTCATTTTCGCGCTGATCGGCGAAGAGCTGGGTTTGGTCGGTGCGCTGGCGGTGTTGGCGCTCTTTGCTATCATCGGGATGCGCGGCTTTCGTATCGCCCTGCGCCATCCGGATTCGTTCGCTAGTATGCTCGCTTTCGGGGTCACGTTAGTGATATTGCTGCAGGCGGTGGTGAATGTGGGTGTGGTGGTGGGTCTGCTCCCGACAAAGGGGCTCGCGTTACCGTTCCTCAGCTACGGTGGCTCGGCATTGATCGGCGCGCTGGCGCAGATCGGCATCTTAGCGGCGTTGTCGCGCATGACTGGTTAGGGATGCGCATGATCGTTGCTGGAGGTGGAACCGGTGGACACCTCTTCCCCGGCTTGGCCGTGGCGGAGGCGCTGGCAGCGCAAGGCGACGCGCAGACGCTATTCGTCGGCAGCGCCTCCGGCATTGAGGCGACCACCGTGCCGCAGACGCAGTTCCCCTTTCGCGCCCTCGCCATCCGCGGCGTCCGCGGCCGCGGGGTGCGTGGGACGTTGGAGTTTGCTTGTCAACTTCCGGCGGCGCTCGTCGAAGCCTGGCGCATCATCGGCGCGTTCCGGCCGAACCTGATTCTCGGTCTTGGCGGCTACGGTTCCGTTCCGCTCGTCGTGGCGGCGTGGCTGCGACGCGTCCCGAGCGTGTTGCTGGAGCAGAACGCCCACCCCGGTTTGGCCAATCGGCTCCTCGCGCATCTGGCGCGGCGGGTATGTACGACGTTTGCGGAAAGCGCGCCCTTCTTCCCCACCGGCCGGGCGGTGCAGACCGGCAACCCCGTGCGCAGGTTGACGCGCAGCGAACAACCGGCGCCCGGGCACTTTACCATTTTTGTTTTTGGCGGTAGTCAAGGGGCGCATACGATCAACCTGGCAGCGATCGAAGCGGCGAAGATCTGGGGAGGCAACATTTCCGGTCTGCGGATGATTCATCAGACTGGCGCGGCGGACGTGGAATGGGTGGAACGGCAGTACCGAGAGATCGGTCTGAACGCGGAGGTGTCGGCGTTTGTGCACGACATGGCCGGCGCCTACGCGCGTGCGGATCTCGTCGTCTGCCGCGCTGGCGCGACGACGCTTGCGGAGCTGGCCCTGGTCGGCAAGCCGTCCATTCTGATTCCATATCCGTTTGCCGCCGACGATCACCAGCGCGCCAATGCGGAAACGTTCGTGCAGCGCGGCGCGGCGGAGCTGATTCTGGATCGCGAGCTCAGCGGCGCACAACTGGCGGCGCGGGTGCTGGCGCTCGTTGGCGACCGGGCGCGGTTGGGCGCGATGGGGAACGCGGCGCAGCGGCTCGCCATGCCGGACGCGGCCATGCGTGTGGTGGAAGTCTGTCGACAGGTTGCGGAGGAGGGGGGATGAGATGAGCCCGCTGTTCAGAAACGCACGTCGCATTCACTTCGTCGGCATCGGAGGCGTCGGCATGAGCGGCATTGCCGAGGTGCTGCTCACGCTCGGGCATCACATCAGTGGGTCGGACAGCACCGAGAGTGAAACCACGCGCCGTTTGAAACGCTTGGGAGCACAGATCAGCTACGGCCACCACGCCGAAGCCGTCGACCCCGACGTGGACGTGGTGGTGATTTCGTCCGCCGTGAAGTACTCGAACCCCGAGATTCAGCGGGCGCGTGCGCTGAAAATCCCCGTCATCCCGCGCGCCGAAATGCTGGCGGAGCTGATGCGGATGAAATGGGGCATTGCCGTTGCCGGCACGCACGGCAAGACGACGACCACCTCGTTGATTGCCGCCGTCCTCGCTCGCGCCCGGCTCGACCCGACCGTGGTCATCGGCGGCCGCGTCCACGCCTTGGGCAGCAACGCGCAGCTCGGCAAGGGCGACATCATGGTGGCTGAGGCCGATGAGAGCGACGGCACTTTTCTCCTGCTGGCGCCTGCGATCGCGGTGGTCACCAACATCGATCCGGAGCATCTCGACTACTACGGAGACATGGACCGCGTGAAGTCCGCCTACCTGGAGTTCATCAATCGCGTCCCGTTCTTCGGCGCGGCCGTGCTGTGCATCGACGACGTGACCATCCGTAGCCTGCTGCCGCAGGTACGCAAGCGCGTCATCACCTACGGCACGAGCCCTGATGCGGACTTCGTGGCCCGCGACCTGTCGGTGTGCGGGATGGAGACCCGCTTCGATGCCGAACGCGACGGTATGGCGCTCGGCCCATTGATAGTCAGAATGCCGGGGCGTCACGAAGCGCTCAACGCGCTGGCCGCCTTGGCCGTCGCCAGCGAGCTCGAGGTGGATTTCGAAACCGTGCGCGGCGCCTTGGCGGAGTTCGGCGGCATCCATCGCCGCTTCGAAGTCTGCGGTGAAGCCGGTGGTATCATGGTGGTCAGCGATTATGGCCACCACCCGGCGGAGATTCGCGCCACCTTGGCGGCGGCGCGCGAGGGCTTCGGCCGCCGCATCATCGTCCTCTTCCAGCCGCATCGCTTCACGCGGACCCGCGACTTGTTCGGCGATTTTCTCGACGCCTTCGATGCGGCGGACAAGGTCTTGGTGACGGAGATCTACGCCGCGGGCGAGGATCCAATCGACGGCGTGACCGGTGAAGTGTTGTACTTTGCGCTCAAGCGCCGCGGGCACGTGGATGTGTCGTACGTTCCGGAATGGCGGGCGCTGGCGAGCGCGGTGCAACCTGAGCTGCGGCCCGGTGATCTGGTGCTGGTGCTCGGCGCCGGCCCCGTGCATGAGGTCGGCGAGTCGTTGGTGCGCGCGCTGGCGGGGGGCCAACCGTCGTTCACGATGCAGTGAACGCGGGGGATGGGGTGTGGCGGTGAGCCGTTTGGATCGGCACATACTGGAACAAATCTTCGGCGAGCGGGTGCAGTTCGACGAACCGCTCAGTCGACATACATCGTTTCGCATCGGTGGGCCGGCGGATGTGTGGGTGGAGGTGGCCGATGCCGCGGAGATCCGCCGCGTGCAGACAATTGCTGCCGCGGCGGATCTGCCGCTCTTCGTCCTCGGGGGCGGAACCAACGTGCTGGTCAGTGACCGCGGCGTGCGCGGGATCGTCTTGCATCTCGGACGGACGCTCGCATCTCTGGAGTGGCGCGCCAACGGCAACGGGCTGCACGCGCGCGCCGGCGCCGCGACGCCGTTGAAGAAGCTGGTGAACGAGGCGATCGGACAGAATCTGGCCGGCTTGGAATTCGCCGAGGGCATTCCGGGCACTGTCGGCGGCGGGTTGCTGATGAACGCCGGAGCATTCGGCGGCGAGATCTCCGCAGTCATCGAATTCATCGAAGGCGTCGATGCACACGGCGGTGTCCAACGTCTGCCGCGCAGCGCTTTGCACTTCGGCTATCGTCGCTTCGATCTGCCGGAGGGCTTCATCGTCACGCATCTCGAGTTCCTCCTGCATGCCGGCGATCAGGCCGCGATTCGCGGCAAACGTGAAGACGCGAAGCGGCGGCGTGAGGCCCATCAGCCGCTGGGCTATCCGAACGCCGGCTCGATCTTCAAGAACCCGCCGGGCGCGTTCGCCGGCCGCTTGATCGAGGCGGCGGGTCTGAAGGGGCGGCGACACGGCGAGGCCATGATTGCGGAGCAACACGCGAACTTCATCGTCAACCTCGGCGGCGCGACGGCCGCCGACGTGCGCGCGTTGATGGATGAGGCGGTCCGCCGCGTGTGGGACATGAACGGCATCCGCCTGGAACCGGAAATCAAGCTCATCGGCGATTGGAGCGCGGCATGACCAACCGCCGACGTACCGTCGAGAGCGCGTGGGTGTGGGCGCTGCAGCCGCGCGCCCAGTGGCTGCGGCGCGCCCGCACGAGTGCGGTCGGCGCGCTCTGCGGGGTCGGTTTGGCCGTCGGGCTCTGGTATGGCGCGCCGGCAACCCTCCGTTGGGTCAAATCCCATCCGTACTTCGCCGTGACGGTGATCGAGATCGACGGCAACCGGCGGCTGACGCGCGCGGAGATTCTCCAGTATGCCGGCGTGCAGGATGGCAGCAGCATATGGGATGCCGCGCCAAGCATTCTGCGGACGCGGCTGCAGAGCCATCCGTGGATTCAGCGGGTCAGCGTGCAGCGCGAGTTTCCCAACCGTGTGACGATCAGCTTGCGTGAGCGGCGGCCGGCGGCGATCGCACGCTTGGCGACGCTCAGCTACGTCGATCGCGACGGCCATGTCTTGGGGCCGCTGCACGATGAGGACAGCCGCGACTTTCCGCTGATCACCGGTCTGGAGAGTCCCAACAGCACGGATTTCAGGAGCCTCGGCATCCACCGCGCGCTGCAGCTCTTGCGGTGGTGTGAACGGCTGAACTGTTTCGACGCGGTCTCGGAAATCTATGTCGATCGGCAAGCCGGAGTGACGGTATTTCCCCTGCGCACGGCGGTGGCGGTGGTATTGGGTTGGGGGAGTTGGCGGGAGAAACTCGCGCGCTCGGCGCGGGTTTTCGCAGCGTGGGAAGGACAGACGGGGCGGTTGGCGGCGGTGGATGTGTCCTTCCGTGATCTGGTGGTGGTGAAGCTGCGTGAGGAACGCCATCCCGCCGCCGTGCGCGTTTCCAAACGTGGGATGCGGGTGTAGGGGCGGAGAAGCCGAGGAGCGGCGGATCACAGCCATGGCGAAGAAGTCGGAACTGCTGGTAGGGCTCGACATCGGCACCTCGAAGGTGGCCGCGGTGGTGGGCGAATCGAACGATTCGGGTCTCGCCATCCTCGGCGTCGGCTCGGCCCCGTCTGACGGCTTGCGCAAGGGCGTCGTGGTCAACATCGACGCCACGGTGCAAGCGATCGATCGCGCGCTCAAGGAGGCGGAAGTCAGCGCCGGCTGCGAGATCCACAGCGTGTTCGCCGGCGTTGGCGGCGGGCACATTCGCGGCTTCAACAGCCATGGCGTGGTCGGCGTGAAGAATCGTGAGATCGACCAATCCGACGTCGACCGCGTGCTGGATGCCGCCCGCGCCGTGGCGCTCCCGGCCGATCGCGACATCCTGCACGTGCTGCCGCAGGACTTCGTGCTCGATGGCCAGGACGGTATCCGTACGCCCGTCGGCATGTCCGGCGTGCGGCTCGAGGCGCGCGTGCACATCATCACCACGGCGACCACGTCGGCGCAGAACGTCATCAAGTGCTGCGAGCGTACGGGTCTCCACGTCGCCGACTTGGTTCTCGAGCCGCTGGCGGCGGCCGAGGCCGTGCTGACGCCCGAAGAAAAAGAGCTCGGCGTCGCGCTGATCGATCTCGGCGGCGGCACCACCGACGTGCTGGTCTTCCATCAAGGCGCCCTGAAGCACACCGCGGTACTGTCGCTCGGCGGCAACCACGTGACCAGTGATATTGCCGCCGGCCTGCGCACGCCGTTCCGCGACGCCGAGGTGCTCAAAGTGCGCAACGGCTGCGCGCTGGCGCGCTCCGTGAGCCGCGACCAATGCGTCGAAGTGCCGAGCGTCGGCGGACGGACGCCGCGCCTGCTGTCACGCCATCTCCTCAGCCAGATCATCGAGGCGCGCGTCGAAGAGATCCTGACCTTGGCGCAACATCAGGTCATCAAGTGCGGGTTTGACGAAGGCCTGGGCTCCGGAGTCGTGCTGACCGGCGGAACGGCGCTGCTGGAAGGCGTCGTGCCTCTGGCGGAACAGGTTTTTCAGACGCCGGTTCGCATCGGCACGCCGTTCAACGCGAACGGCGCCAATGGTGCGGACAACGGCACGGCCGAGGCCACCCACACGCCGATCTTCGCCGCTGCTGTCGGTCTGGTGCACTATGGCGCGCGGCCGCGCGATCGTGTGTCGGTGCACGGCGAAGACGGTCACTTTCTGGGAAAGGTCCGCCAGCGGTTGAAGGGACTGGTGGAGACGTTCTTTTGATTGAGAGCGGTGACATGCGACCGGCAACACGCGAGTGTCGGAACCGACACCTGATGGTGTGCCGTCGATGGTCAATTGTGGACTGCGGGCGCTATCCCGCGGGAGGAGGGGACGATGATTGAGCTGATTGGCAAGAGTGAGGTGTTGGGCGCGCGCATCAAAGTGGTCGGCGTCGGCGGAGGCGGCGGCAACGCCGTCAACACGATGATCTCATCCGGCCTGCCCGGCGTCGAATTCATTACGGCCAATACCGACATGCAAGCGCTCGGTGCGAGCTTGGCCACGACCAAGATCCAACTCGGCGCCCAGTTGACCAAGGGCCTTGGCGCGGGCGCCAATCCGGAGATCGGTCGCGAGGCGGCGCTCGAAGACGCCGACGCGATCCGGGCGCACCTGAACGGCGCCGATATGGTGTTCATCACCGCCGGCATGGGCGGCGGCACCGGCACCGGCGGTGCGCCGGTGGTCGCGCGTATCGCCAAGGAAGAAGGCGCGCTCACCGTCGCCGTGGTGACCAAGCCGTTCCAGTTCGAGGGCAAGAAGCGCATGCGCCAGGCCGACGACGGGATGCGCGAGCTCAAGGACGCGGTCGATACGTTGATCGCCATTCCCAACCAGCGTCTGCTCGCCATCGCCGGCCGCAACACGTCGTTGCTCGAGACCTTCAAGAAAGCGGATGACATCCTGCTGCAGGCCGTACGCGGCATCTCCGACCTGATCACCGTCCACGGTCTCATCAACCTCGACTTCGCCGACGTCCGCACGATCATGGCGGAGATGGGCATGGCGATGATGGGCGCGGGAAGCGCCAACGGCGAGAACCGCGCCGTGGAAGCAGCGCAGAAGGCCATCGCCAGCCCGCTGCTCGAGGACATCTCGATCCACGGCGCCAAGGGCGTACTGATCAACATTACCGGCAGCCACGATCTCTCGCTCCACGAGGTGAACGAAGCGGCGACGCTGATTCAGGAAGAGGCGCACGAGGATGCCAACATCATCTTCGGAGCGGTCATCGACGAGCAGATGGGCGACGAGATCCGCATCACCGTCATCGCCACCGGCTTCGGCGATGTCCAACGCGAGGTCAAGAAACCCGGCTTCAGCTTGAACAAGGAGCCGGCGGTCAGCACGGGTTTCCGTGCCACTCCGGCGCGTCCGGTGGCGCGCGAGCGCGACCCGGCGCGTCCGGTCGTCCACATGGGCACGATCATCGACGATCTGGAGTCGCCGACGTGGCAGCGTCCGAAGCCGGAAGCCGAAAACGGCAACGGCCGTCGCGAGCGCACCGAGCGGACCGACGATTTCACCATCTCCGATGAGTCGGAGGATCAGTTCGAGATTCCGGCGTTCCTCCGCAAGAACGTGGGGTAAGTCCAAGCCACGATTGAAAGTCCTTGTTCCCTCCTCCGCAGGGGCGACCCCAGTGGGTCGCCCTCCCGCCTGCCTCCGTTCCTTGAGCGCCTGGTACTGCAGCGCTATGGTGCCGAGAGAAACGCGGTGGTGCATTGTCAAGCTGGCTGGTTGCCGAACGTGCCCGCGCCCGGCGCGCGCGCGAAACGATATTGTTCGCCAAGAAGCGCGCCGGTGCGATCCGCGTGTGCCTGGTGTACCCCAACCGTTATGGCGTCGCGATGGGGAACCTGGGCTTTCACGCTGTGTACGAGATTTTCGACCGGCATCCCGCAGTGGTGTGCGAGCGCGCCTTTCTTCCCGATGACGATGACGCGCCGCTGATCGGCCGCGGCGCGCTGCGCAGTCTCGAATCGGATACGCCCGTCCAAGACTTCGACGTCGTTGCCTTCTCGATTTCCTTCGAGACCGACTACTGGCACGTCGTCCGGCTGCTGGATCTCATCGGTCTGCCGCTCACCAGCCGCGAGCGTGACGGCCGTGGCCCGCTGATCGTTGCCGGCGGTCCCGCCGTGTTCCTCAACCCCGAGCCGCTCGCGGAGTTCATCGACCTCTTCCTCATCGGGGAAGCCGAAGAGATGCTTCCCGAGTTTCTCGAGGTGCTCTCGGAACACCACCACGCACTCAGCACTCAGGACTCAGCACTCAGCACTTTGCTCTGGGACACAGCGGCCCGCGTCAGGGGGAGCTACGTCCCGGCCTTTTACGAGCCGGAGTACGACGGCACGACGCTTACCGGGATCGAGTACCGCGGTCCGGGTGACGCTCGTGTCGAACGCCGTCTGATCTGGGACCTTAACAAGTTTCCGACCACGACGCGCGTGCTGACCGACGACGCGGTCTTCGGCGACATGGTGCTGGTGGAGGCGAGCCGCGGCTGTCAGTGGGGCTGTCGCTTCTGCGCCGCGGGCTACATGTACCGTCCCATCCGCACGCGCGGCGTCGATGAGTTGGAAGAGGCGGTGCGCGCCGGCCTGGAGCAGCGGCGCACGATCGGTCTCGTCGGCGCTGAAATGGCAAGTGTTCCCGGCGTCGACGCGCTGTCCGAGGTCGCGGCCGACGCCGGCGGCCGGCTGTCGCCGTCGTCGCTCAAGGCCGACTGCGTGACGCCGCGCCTGGCCGCCGCACTGGCGCGCGGCCGCAACCGTAGCGCGACCGTGGCGCCCGAGGCGGGTTCGGAGCGCATGCGGCGCGTCATCAACAAGAACCTGACGGAGCCCGACATCCTGCGCGCCGCCGACTTGCTGGTCGGCGAAGGCGTGCAGGATCTGAAGCTGTATTTCATGGTCGGCCTGCCGACCGAAGAGACCGCCGACGTCCTTGCCATCGGCGAGCTGACGGCCAAGATCCGCGCCCGCTTGTGCGATGCCGAGCGGGCGCGCCGGCGTGTCGCCAACATCACCGTGTCCGTGAATCCGTTCGTGCCGAAGCCGTGGACGCCGTTTCAGTGGGATCCGATGGAGCGGCTCGCCAGCCTCAAACAGAAGCTCGGGTTGTTACGCCGTGCGCTGGCGGCGGTGCCCAACGTCCAGCTCGACACCGAGTCGCCGCGCGAGGCCTATCTGCAGACGCTGCTGTCACGCGGAGACCGGCGCGTTGCGAGCGTGCTGCGCGCCATCCACACCGCCGATGGTGAGTGGTGGAAGGTGATCCGTGCGTGGCAGCGCGACGGCATTCCCGGCGTGCCGCATCCCGACACTTACGTGCATCGCCCCTACGGCCACGACGAGCGGCTCCCGTGGGACTTCATCGATCACCGGATCGACAAGTCGTTCCTGTGGGTCGAACGCCGCAAAGCCGTGATGGCACGCCAGACCCCGCCGTGCGACACGACGACCTGCAAGTCGTGCGCGGCGTGTTGAGGTCACGAATCGCGGCGCCGTCGCGGCAGGACGATGAGGACCGCGACCGCCCAGATGCCGAACACGAAGCCCAGTGCGGTCCACGCGTTCTTCGGGTAGCCGTTGTTGTGCGCGAACAGCCGGCACATGATGGCGTCACAGACATGCACGACGATCGCGGTGCGCACGAGCGTCGCGGGGTCGAGCTGCGTCGACAGCAATCGGAGGCCGGTGAAATAGCCGAGCAACACGTCCCACGTCATGGTTGACGCTTCCTGCGCGGCCTCACTATAGTAAAAGGCCATGCGCGCCAAGCCCTCCGAAGACCCGCAAAACTTTCTCCAATGGCTCTTTGAACGCGGTGAGGAAACCGTGGGCCAAGTGCTCGACGAAGTCCTGCGCCGCCCGGGAGTCTCCGACGGGGTCTCCAAAGTGGTCCAGCGGGCCGCGAAGACGAAGGGCCGGGTGGACAGGAATGCCGAAACCGTGCTGCATCTGCTGAACCTGCCGTCACGCTCCGATTACCAGAAACTGCTCGTCAAAATCGAGCATCTCCAGGGGAGCCTCGTGAACCTGAATATGAAGCTCGACCGCCTGCTCGCAGCGCAAGAACAGGCGCGCAGCCGAAAGCCGAAAGCCAAAAGCGAAGCGGGTTGATCGGCTTTCACCTTTGAGCTGTCAGCTTCAAACTAAACTAGCGGCGAACCGCTGCAGGCCGGCGAGCGAGGTCGGGGCGTTCGTGACGGCAGGCACCGCGGCGAGCAGCGGCGCCTGCGTTTCCGTGTGCAGCTGGCGCAGCGCGCGTTGATCGCGACGCGACAGCTCGTGCAGCTCCGCGTAGTTGCGCAGGAGCTTCTTGCGCAAGGGTTCGTCCCAACCGGCGGTTGCCGCGGCGGGATGGTCCAGCGATGGGAAGGCGAGCACGCGGTTGGCAATGATGCCGGCAATCGGGAAACCGCCCTCGCGCAGCTCATGATGGAAGCCGATCGTCGTCTCGACGGTGTGCGGCTCGGGCGTCGTGACCAGCACGAAGGCCGTGGCCGGCGCCCGCAGCAGGCGGTTCACCTCTTCGGCGCGCGTCTGAAAGCCCTCCACCATGTGCTCGAAGCCGGCGGCGAGATCCGCCAGGTCATGCAGCACGCTGAGACCGGTCCACCGTTCCAGTGCCTTCAACAGTGTGGACAGCGCCAGCCGAGCGGCGGTCGAGGAACCGGACAGCAAGCTGGCCGGGGCTTGCAGTAGGCTCACGGCGCGCGAGGCCAGCAGGTTGGTCAGCCGATTCGGCGCGGTAAGCAGCTCGCGCACGTGGGTGCTCGGCGGTGTATCGACGATGAGCGGCTGATAATGGTGCACGTGCAGCAGCTCGTGCAGCTTCTCCATGGCCATGTACTCCGCCGACCCGGCGAGCTCGTTGGACAGCTCCTGATACAGGCGGTTGGCCAGGATGCGATCGGCGACCGCCGCGTTGGGCGCAAACCGTTGGATGATCGCGTCGAACGTCCGCTTCGTGTCGAGCGCGAGCGCGTCGAAATGGGACGTGCCGTCGACGTTGACACGCTGCGGCTCGATGGACAATCCCTTCAACCCCAGTGCGTCCTTCAGCCGTCGCGCCGGGTCCACGGTAATCACCGCGGCGCGCCGCCCGTGCAGCGCCCCGGCCAATGCCAGTGCGGCCGCCGTCGTCGTCTTGCCGACGCCGCCGCAGCCGACGCAGATGATGAGCCGTTTGCGGAGCAGGGTTTCAATGGTGTGCATCGTCGTGACTAAATGCTCCGCTTCATAGTGTGATGACGTATTCCGTTCATCCCGAGTAGCCGCCGTCTTCTGGCGGCGTATCGAGGGACGGTTCAACCACGCACGCGAGCGGCGCGCCCCTCGATACGGCCGCTGAGAAGACGCGGCCTACTCGGGGTGAACGGTTGATGCCGACAGAATACGTCATCTGATTGTGATCGACAGCACTACGGCGCGTCCAGGATGACGCGGCCGAGGGTCCGGCCGAACGGCTGCAGGTCCGCCGCGCGCACGTCGCTCACGAACAGCTGACGCAGCAAAATGGGCGCGACGCCGAGCGTGCGCCGCAGCTGTGCGACGTGTCGCTCGGCGTCGCGCCGGCAGGCGATGGCAAAGCGCGCTGCGATCACGACGGGTGCGGCCGCGGCTGTGCTGTTCTGCTCGATCTGCTGCGCTTCCCGGGCCGTGAAATGCCGCGGGAACACGCGGTTGATGATCGGCCGCGTGACGTGCAGCGCGAGGTCGCCCGCCAACGCCTGCTGCGTTTCAATGGTCTCGCGTACCGCCATCTCGTCGGGCAGGCTCACCAGCACGACGTGTGTGTGCGCATGATCCGCCAGCAGGCCGAGCAGTCGCCGCGCCGTCTTCCCCAACGGACCGCCGGGAACCATCGTCGCGATGGTGCGCGGCGTGCGCAGCAGCTTGATGGCGTGTCCGGTGGCGGGCCCGTCAATGATGATCACCTCGTAGGCACGGCGCCGTCCGGCAAAGCCCGGCTCGATCCAGCCGAGGATCTTCTCGAGCAGGAGAAATTCGGTGACGCCGGGGGCCGCAGCCGTGAGCGCGTTGAACGTGTTACTCGACAGCAGACGCTCCGAGATCCACCGAAAGCGCAGCAGGCGCGAGAAGTACTGTTCCACCAGCTCGCGTGCGTCGACGCGGACCGCGTCCAGGTTGGCCTGCAGGCGCTGCGGAGCCGCGCCGAGCTTGCGGTGCCCGAACAAATGCGCCAGGCGGCCGTCACTCGCGGTTTCGATGATCAGCGTGCGTTGCCCGAGCCCGGCCGCGTGCTGTCCGAGCGCCGCCGCAACCGTAGTCTTGCCGGCACCGCCTTTCCCCGTGACGAACAGCAAGCGTGCTGACTGCATTGGCGGCATTGTAGCGATCGGCCGCTGGCGGCGCCAACCAGGCCTGCAACGCGGATGCGGATTGCATTCCGCGGGCGGACGCGGCAATGGTGCGCACGCGCGGAGGAGCATTCCCATGAGCGAGCATGTTCTAGCAATCGATCAGGGAACGACTGGCACTACGGCAATGATCTTCGACACTCGCGGCCGCGTACGCGGCCGCGGCTACTCGGAGTTTCGGCAATTCTATCCCAAGCCCGGTTGGGTAGAGCACGACCCCGAGGAGATCTGGCGCGTCACCCAGCGCGTGATCAGCGCCGCCCTGCGCTCCGCGCGTCTCAAGCCGAAGGACCTGGCCGCCATCGGCATCACCAATCAACGCGAGACCACTGTGCTCTGGGATCGCCACACCGGCAAGCCGGTGCATCGCGCCATCGTCTGGCAGGACCGGCGCACGGCGCCGATCTGCGATCAGCTCAAGGCCCAAGGCGCCGAAGCCGCGATTCATGCGAAGACCGGGCTGGTGACCGATCCGTACTTCTCCGGCACCAAGCTCCAATGGCTATTCGATCACGTGAAGGGCGCGCGCCAGCGCTCACAGCACCTGGCCTTCGGCACGATCGACAGCTGGCTGATCTGGAAGCTCACCGGCGGCGCCGCGCACGTCACCGACTACACCAATGCGTCGCGTACGTTGCTGTTCAACATCCACACGCGCCGCTGGGACGATGAGCTCCTGCGCCTGCTCAACCTGCCGGCCGAGGTCTTGCCGCGCGTCGTGCCTTCCGCGGGCGTCGTCGCCACGACCGATCCTCGCGCGTTCGGTGCCGCGGTGCCGATTGCCGGGATCGCCGGCGACCAGCAAGCCGCGCTGTTCGGCCAAGCCTGCTTCCGCCCCGGGATGGTGAAGAATACCTACGGCACCGGGTGTTTCCTGCTGATGTACACCGGGGATAAGGCGGTCGACTCGAAACGCGGGCTGCTCACGACGATGGCATGCGCCGGCGACGGCCGACCCGCGTATGCCGTTGAAGGCTCGGTGTTCGTCGCCGGCGCCGCGGTGCAGTGGCTGCGCGACGGCCTGGGCCTGCTCAAGGCTGCGAAGGAGTCCGAGGGGCTCGCCCGCCGCGTCGACTCGACACTCGGCGTGTATCTGGTGCCGGCGTTCGTCGGCCTGGGTGCGCCCTATTGGGACACCGCCGCACGCGGCGCGTTGGTCGGACTAACCCGTGGCGTGACCAAGGCGCACGTGGTCCGTGCGACGCTGGAGGCGCTGGCGTATCAAACCCGCGACGTCGTCGATACGATGGTTGCCGAGTCCGGCCGGCCACTCACCGGCCTGCGCGTCGACGGCGGCGCGGCGGCGAACAACTTCCTCATGCAGTTTCAGGCGGACCTCCTCGACACCACGGTGGACCGCCCACAGGTTGTCGAAACCACGGCACTGGGTGCTGCGTTGCTCGCGGGTCTCGGTGTCGGCTTGTGGAAATCCGAGCGCGACCTCGAACGTGTGCGCAAGACCGACCGCGTCTTCCGTCCGCGGATGGCGCCCGAGAGACGCGAGGCGCTCTACCAAGGCTGGCGCCGCGCGGTCGCCGCGGTGCGGTCGCTGGGGTCGTGACACGTCACGTTCGTCCAAACACTTGCCTTGCGGTGCCGGGTGGCGGATGCTATGAAGCCCGATCTGGCCCGCGCTTTTGTCTTGCGGTGCAGGGTCGTTGGGAGCAAAAGCCAATGAAAGAAGGTATACATCCGAAGTATGAGGCGGCGAAGATCGTCTGCGCCTGCGGAAGCGTCATCGAGACGCGGTCGACCGTGCCGACAATCCATGTGGAAATCTGCTCAAGCTGTCACCCGTTCTTCACCGGCAAGCAGAAGCTGGTCGACACCGCCGGACGCGTCGAGCGCTTCAAGCGCAAGTACGGCATGCAGCAATAACGCCGGAGCAGCGGCGTTTGCGGCGCTGCGGATCGAAAGGGCGAGGGAGCGGGTCTCCCGCGCCCTTTTTTTTGGCGGCTGAATTCGATGCTCCAGAAACTCGAAGACGTCGAGCGACGCTACGTCGAGCTCGAAGGATCGCTGGTCGACCCGACGGTCATCGGCAACCGCAAGGAGTACGCCAAGCTCGCCAAGGAGCGCGCCGATCTGGAGGAGATCGTCCGCAGCTATCGCGACTGGAAGCGACTGGCGGCCGAGATCGACGGGCATAAGGCGCTGCTCGAGGAAACCGATCCGGAGATCCGCGAGCTCGCCAAGATCGAGCTGCCGGCGATGCGCGAACGTCTCGATGCACTGGAGGCGGAGCTGAAACACCTCCTGCTGCCGCGCGATCCGAACGACGAGCGCAACGTCATCGTCGAAATCCGTGCCGGCACCGGCGGCGAGGAGGCCAGCCTGTTCGCCGCCCAACTGTTCCGCATGTACAGCCGCTACGCCGAGCAGCAAGGGTGGCGCGTCGAATTGATGAGCGCCAGCCCGACGGGCCTCGGCGGCTTCAAGGAGGTCATCGGGCTGATCGAGGGCCACGGCGTCTACAGCCGGCTCAAGTACGAAGGCGGCGTGCATCGCGTGCAGCGCGTGCCCGTGACCGAGGCCTCGGGCCGGATTCACACGTCGACCGTCACCGTCGCCGTATTGCCGGAAGCCGACGAGGTCGACGTGCACATCGACGAGACGAAGGACTTGCGCATCGATGTCTTTCGCTCGTCCGGCCCGGGCGGCCAGAGTGTGAATACCACGGATTCCGCGGTGCGCGTCACGCACCTGCCGACGGGCCTCGTCGTCGCCTGCCAGGACGAGAAATCGCAACACAAGAACAAGGCGAAGGCGATCAAGATCCTGCGCGCCCGGTTGCTGGAGCGCGCGCAAGAGGAGCAGCAGGCCGAGCTGGCGCAGAGCCGGCGCAGCATGGTTGGCACCGGCGACCGCTCCGAGCGCATCCGCACGTACAACTTCCCGCAGGGCCGCGTGACCGATCATCGCATCAACTTCACCCTGTACTCTCTCGATCGCGTCATCGAAGGCGATATCGAGCCACTCATCGATGCCTTGAACACGCACTACCAGGCCGAAGCGCTGAAGGCGGCAAGCTGATGGACATGGCGACCGATACTGCTGTGCCTGCCGTGACCGCCGCCGACCAACTGCTGGCGGAGGGGACGAACCTGCTCGAGGCGGCCGGCGTGCAGACGCCGCGGCTCGATGCCGAGGTTCTGCTGGCTGCCGCATGTGCGATCGATCGCAGCGCCCTTTATGCACGCGGCCGCGAGTTAGTGACTTTGCAGCGTCGGGACGCGTTTCGTTCGTTGCTGGCGCGTAGGATCGCCCGCGAGCCGCTGCAATATATCGTGGGACGACAAGAGTTCTGGTCGCTCGATTTCCTCGTGACCCGTGACGTTCTCATCCCTCGACCGGAGACGGAGCTCTTGGTCGAGCTTGCAATCGAGGTGCTGTACGGGTCCCCTCGCTCTTCGGAAAAGGGTCAGCGTGAGGGGAGGAGATATGCTCCGCAGCCACTCACAATCTGCGATCTCGGCACCGGCAGCGGCTGCATCGCGGTCGCACTGGCGTGCGAATTGTCGGGTGCTGAAATCTGGGCGCTTGACTCCTCTCGGCCCGCGCTCGCGGTAGCGATGACGAACGCGCGACGGCATCTCGTCGCGGATCGCATCCGTTTCGTCGAGAGCGATCTCTTTGCGGCCGTAGACGGACGGTGCTTCGATGCCATCATCGCGAATCCACCCTACGTGTCTTCCCTCGAGCTGGAACGGTTGCAGCCCGAGCTGGCATGGGAGCCGCGCCACGCTCTGGACGGCGGCCCGGCAGGTCTTGACGTGATTCGCCGCTTGGTGAGCGCGGCGCCGGAATTTCTGGTTGACGGCGGATGGTTGATCATGGAAATCGGCGCGAATCAGCCCGAGACCGTGCGCGCGCTCGCCGAATCGGCGCAGTTCAGCGAGGTGTCCATACGGGCCGACTACGCGGGGCTTCCGCGAGTGCTCCTGGCGCGGCGGTAGAGCATGGACAAGATCCTGATACGCGGTGGCCGCGCCTTGAAGGGCGAGGTGGCGGTGGACGGCGCGAAGAACGCCGCCCTGCCGATTTTGCTGGCCGCCCTGCTCACGCCCGAACGTTGCACGTTCCGCAACGTGCCGGCGGTCGTCGACGTGCACACGACACTGCGCTTGCTGGCGGATCTGGGGGCGCGTGTCGAAGACGGTGACGGCGTCATCGTCGTTCAGGCGGAGCGGCTGGCGCGCCTGGAGGCCCAGTACGATCTGGTCAAGACCATGCGGGCGTCGTTCCTGGCGCTAGGTCCGCTGCTGGCGCGCTTCGGGCGCGCGCGCGTGTCGACGCCTGGCGGATGCGCCATCGGCAGCCGTCCGGTCGACCTGCACCTCGACGGCCTGCAGAAGATGGGCGCGCGGGTACGCATCGTCCACGGCTACGTGGAAGCCGAAACGGAGCAGCTGCGCGGTACGCGCATCCATCTCGACATGCCTTCGGTGGGGGCGACCGAACATTTGATGATGGTCGCGACGTTGGCTGAAGGACGCACCGTGATCGAGCATGCGGCGCGCGAGCCCGAAGTAGTCCACCTGGCCCGGACGCTGGCCCTGATGGGTGCGAAGATCGCCGGCGCGGGTGAGGACGTCATCACCATCGAGGGTGTGCCGGCGCTGCATGGCGTCGACGTGTCGATCATTCCGGACCGCATCGAAGCGGGCACGTTCATGATGGCCGCGGCGATCACCGGCGGCGACGTCTCGGTGCGCGGCGCGCGTGCCGACGATCTGCATGCGGTGATCCTCAAGCTGCGTGAGGCCGGTGCCGACGTGCAAGAAGACGCCGAAGGCGTGCGCGTCATCGGCAACGGCCGGTTGCGCAGCATCGACGTGAAGACGATGCCGTATCCGGGCTTTCCGACTGATCTGCAGGCGCAAATGATGGCCCTGCTGACATTGGCGGACGGGCGCAGCGTGATCTCCGAGACCATCTTCGAGAACCGCTTCATGCACGTCTTGGAGCTCAATCGCATGGGCGCCGACATCAAGGTCGAGGGCAACAACGCCATCGTGCGCGGTGTGGCCACCCTCAGCGGTGCGCCCGTGATGGCCACGGACTTGCGCGCCAGCGTGTGCTTGATACTGGCCGGGCTGGCCGCCGAGGGCGTCACGGAGGTCGCGCGCGTGTATCACCTCGATCGCGGCTACACGCGCATCGAGGAGAAGCTCTCGGCTCTGGGCGCGGACATCCGCCGCGTGAAGGAGCGGCGCGGATAGGGTCATGCGCATCCCATTGCTGTCGACGCTGGACGCGGACTTCACGCGTCGATTCGCCGCGATCCGCGAGCGCGGAGCCGACACGGACGCTGCGGTAGAGGTGCAGACGCGCCGCATCGTCGATGCGGTGCGCCGGCGCGGCGATCGTGCGGTCATCGATTTTACGCGGCGCTTCGACGGCGTGCGCCTGACGGCGGCGCAGCTGCGCGTCAGCGCCGCCGAGATCGCCGCGGCGCCGCGTGCCGTACCGGCGCCGGCGCTGCGGGCTCTGCGGTTGGCGGCACGGCGGATCGCGGCCTTTCACCGCCGCCAGCGCACGCGCTCGTGGAGCTATCGCGACGCGCTCGGTCTCCGCCTCGGCCAACAGATCACGCCGCTGGATCGCGTCGGCATCTACGTCCCGGGCGGGCACGCCGCGTATCCCTCGTCGGTGCTGATGAACGCGATTCCGGCGCGTGTCGCCGGCGTGCGTGAGGTCATCATGGTGTCGCCCGCGGGCCGCGATCTCAATCCGGCGGTGCTGGCGGCGGCGGCGATTGCCGGCGTCGACGCCGTCTATCGCATCGGTGGCGCGCAGGCGGTGGCCGCCTTGGCCTACGGTACGGCGACCATTCCGCGCGTCGACAAGATCGTCGGGCCGGGCAATGCCTACGTGCAGGCGGCCAAGAAGATCGTCTACGGCACCGTGGATATCGACAAGATCGCGGGGCCCAGCGAGGTGCTGGTGATTGCCGACACCGGCGCCGACGCCGTGCATGTCGCGGCCGATCTGCTGGCGCAGGCCGAGCACGGCAGCGGCGACGAGTGTGCCGTGCTGCTCACGCCGTCGCGGCGACTCGCGGTTGCAGTGCAGGGGGAGATCGATCGGCAACTGCAGGTGCTGCCGCGGCGCCGGGACATCGCGCGGGTGCTGTGCCGTCGCGGTGCGCTGGTCGTGGTGCGCAACCTGACCGAAGCGGTGGAGCTGGCCGATCAGGTTGCGCCGGAGCATCTGGAGCTGATCGTCAAGGACCCGGAACGCTGGGCGCGGCGCATTCGCAACGCCGGCGCGCTATTCCTCGGCACGTTCGCGCCGGCGGCGCTCGGCGACTACGTGGCGGGGCCGAATCACGTCTTGCCGACCGGCGGCACGGCGCGATTCTTCTCACCGCTCGGGGTGTATGATTTCGTCAAACGCACCAGCGTGGTTTCGGCGACGCGTGATGGTCTGCGCCGTTTGGCGCCGGCGATCACCTGCTTGGCGGCGCTGGAAGGGTATGACGCCCACGCGGCCGCCGTGCGCTGCCGCTTTTCGGCTCAGAAGGAGTGAACGGAATGGCACGAGTGAAGACATCCACGAAGCTGCGACCGCCGGTGGTGGCGCGCCCGCGCCCGAACGGCCGGCGTGCACGTGTGACACGCACGACGAAGGAGACCGACATCAGCGTCGAGCTGAACGTCGACGGTCGGGGGCATGCGCAAGTCGACACCGGCATTCCATTTTTCAATCACATGCTCGACATCTTCGCGCGCCACGGCTTCTTTGATCTCACGGTGCGGGCGCGCGGTGATCTCGACGTTGATCAACATCACACCGTCGAGGACGTGGGACTGACGCTGGGGCAAGCGCTGCGCGAAGCCTTGGGCGAAAAGGTCGGCATTCGCCGCTTCGGTGACGCGGCGTGCCCGTTGGACGAGGCGCTGGTGACGGCCGTCGTCGATCTCAGCGGCCGCCCGTTCCTGGCGTACAACCTGCGCATCAAGCAGACGCGCGTCGGTACCTTCGATACCGAACTGGTACACGATTTTCTCCTGGCGCTCACGAATCAGGTCGGGATGAACCTGCACCTCAATCAGATCCAAGGCCGCAATCCGCACCACATCATCGAGGCCGGCTTCAAGGCCTTGGCGCGCGCGCTCGACAAGGCCAAGCAGGTCGACCCGCGGGTGAAGGGCGTGCTGTCGACGAAGGGATCGCTGTAGCGATCTTGCGGGTCGCATATGCCAACCATCGCCATCATCGACTACGGCATGGGCAACCTGCGCTCGGTGCAGAAAGGGATCGAGCGCGTCGGCTTTGCGGCCGAGGTGACGCGCGACCGCGTCCGCATCGAAGCCGCCGCCGGTGTGGTGCTGCCGGGTGTAGGCGCATTCGGCGCGTGCATGGACAACCTGCGCGCCTACGGCCTGATCGATTCGGTTCGCCGCGTCATCGAGCACGGCACGCCGTTCCTCGGCATCTGCCTCGGCATGCAGCTGCTGTTCGAGGAGAGCGACGAGTTCGGTCCAGTGCCTGGACTCGGGATCTTCCCCGGCCGGGTGGTGCGCTTCGCCGACGCCCCCGGCCTGCAGGTGCCACACATGGGCTGGAACCAGATCACCAAGCGGCAGGACGCGCCGCATCTGCGCGGCCTCGACGACGGCGCGTTCGTCTATTTTGTGCACTCATACTATGTGGTTCCAGCGGACCCGACGCTGGCGGCGACGAGCACGGAGTACGGGATCGAGTTCACCTCGGCGATCGCGCGCGACAATGTCTTCGCCACGCAGTATCACCCCGAGAAGAGCCAGGCCGTCGGACTGAAGATCCTGGAGAACTTCGGCAGGATCGCGGCGAGGAGCCGCTGATGCTGATTCTCCCAGCCATCGACCTCAAAGCCGGCAAGTGCGTGCGCTTGCTGCGTGGTGAAATGAACGCCGAGACCGTGTACGGCAACGATCCCATCGCGATCGGGCAGCGTTGGGTCAGCGAAGGCGCCGAGTACCTGCACGTTGTCGATCTCGACGGCGCCGTCAGTGGTCAGGCGGTGAACGGTGCCGCCATCGCCGCACTCTGCAAAACGCTGCCGATTCCAATCGAAATCGGTGGCGGCGTGCGCAGCGTCGCGCGCGCGGCCGAGTTGCTCGAACGCGGTGCCGACCGCGTGATCTTCGGCACCGCGGCGCTGGCCAATCCCGAGGTGGTCCGGGAGGCGTGCGAGCGATTCCCCGGACGAATTGCCGTCGGCATCGACGCGCGCCACGGCAAGGTCGCGACCCAAGGCTGGACCGAGACCAGCGGCACTAGCGCGATTGATCTGGCGCGTCAGGTGGAAGACATAGGCGCTTGCCGCGTGATCTACACTGACATCAGCCGCGATGGGACACAGGAAGGCGTGAACGTTGCGGCTACGGTTGCGATCGCTGCGGCGATCAAGATTCCGGTCACGGCATCCGGCGGTGTCGGGTCATTGGCTGACATCACAGCGCTACGCGACTGTGGTGCCCCAAGCATCGACGCGGTAATCGTCGGACGGGCGCTGTACACCGGCGCGGTGCGCCTCGCGGAAGCGATTGAGCTGATGCGTGGCACGTGAGGAACAGCATGGTGAGAACAGATCGTTACATCGCCCTCACCCTGGCCCTCTCCCATCCGGGAGAGGGGACCATAAGCCTCCTGCCATCAGCCATAGGCCATAGCTATGCTTGCCCGCCGCATCATTCCTTGCCTTGACGTCAAAGACGGCCGTGTCGTCAAGGGCGTCAACTTCGTCGGCCTACGCGACGCCGGTGATCCCGTCGAGGTCGCGCAGCGCTACGACGACGAAGGGGCCGACGAGCTGACGTTTCTCGACATCACCGCGTCGCACGAGCGGCGGAAGATCATCTTGGACGTCGTGGCGCGCACGGCGGAGACGGTCTTCATGCCGTTGACCGTCGGCGGCGGCGTGCGCGAGATCCAGGACGTGCGCGACCTGCTCAACGCCGGCGCCGACAAAGTGTCGATCAACACCGCCGCCGTACAGAACCCCGACTTCGTCCGCGCCGCGGCAGAGAAATTCGGCAGCCAGTGCATCGTCGTCGCCATCGACGCGAAGCGCGTCTCCGATCGCGAGCCCCGTTGGCAGGTCTACATCCACGGCGGCCGCACGCCGACCGGGCTCGACGCCGTCGAGTGGGCGCGGCGCATGGAATCCTACGGCGCCGGCGAAATTCTGCTCACCAGCATGGACCGTGACGGTACCAAGGAGGGCTACGACATCCCACTCACGCGGGCGATCGCCGATGCGGTGCACGTGCCGGTCATCGCCTCGGGCGGCGTCGGGACGTTGGAGCACATCTACCAAGGCCTCACCGCCGGCGGTGCCACCGCGGCACTGGCCGCCTCGATCTTCCACTACCGCGAGTACACCGTGCGCCAGTGCAAGGACTACCTCGCCGCGCGCGGCGTGCCGGTGCGGATTTGAGGGGGCCTATTCCCGCTGCGCTTCCAACCACCGCTCGGCGTCGATGGCGGCCATGCAGCCGGAGCCGGCGGCCGTGACCGCCTGGCGGTAGACGTGGTCCTGCACGTCGCCGCAGGCGAAGACGCCGGGGACACTGGTGTCGGTCGAGCCGCCCTTGGTCACGATGTACTCGTTGGCGTCCATCTCGATCTGGCCCTTGAACAGCTGCGTGTTCGGCTGGTGCCCGATGGCCATGAACACGCCGTCGCACTTGAAGTCGGTCGTGACGCCGGTCTTCACGTTCTTCAGACGTGCACCGGTCACGCCGGCCTTGTCCGCCGTGCCGTAAATTTCTTCGACGACCGAATCCCAGATGAAGGCGATCTTCGGATTCTTGCGGGCACGCTCTTGCATGATCTTCGAGGCGCGCAACTCATTGCGGCGGTGGACGATCGTCACCTTGCTGGCGAACTTGCTGAGGAACGTCGCCTCTTCCATCGCCGTGTCGCCGCCGCCGACCACGACCAGCTCCTTGTCCTTGAAGAAGAAGCCGTCGCAGGTGGCGCACGCGGAGACGCCGTGGCCCATCAGCAATCGCTCGGATTCGATGCCCAGCAACTTCGCTGACGCACCCGTGGCGACAATCAGTGCGTCGCAGGTGTGTCGGTCCTTGCCGATGTCGAGCGCGAAGGGCCGCTGGCCGAGGTCGACTTTTCTCACGTCCCCGAAGATGTATTGCGTGCCGAAGCGCTCCGCCTGCCGGCGGAAGAGTTCCATCACTTCGGGACCCATGATGCCGTTCGGGAAGCCGGGGTAGTTTTCCACGTCGGTCGTGATAGTAAGTTGCCCACCGGGTTGGGAGCCCTCGATGACGACCGGAGCCAGATTGGCGCGCGCCGTGTACAACGCGGCGGTCAGACCGGCGGGACCCGAACCGATGATGATGATCTTGCGATGACTCATAGGTATCGAGGTTTATAGTGACGCCACGGCGTATCCGCAAGGCGGCCGGGCGCGTGCGGCTGTCGCATGTCGACGCGCAGGGACGGGCGCGCATGGTGGACGTCGGTGCCAAGGCGGTGACCGAACGTGAAGCCGTGGCGCGCGGCATCGTGCGCATGCGGCCGCCGACGCTGCGCCTGATCCGCACCGGCAAAATCGCCAAGGGTGAGGTCCTGGCCGTCGCGCGCGTCGCCGGCATCATGGCGGCCAAACGAACCGCAGACCTGATCCCCATGTGCCACCCGCTGCCAGTCGAGGTGGCGGGCATCGACTTCACGGTCGTCGGACCCGGCACGCTGCAGATCGAGGCCCGCGTCACAGTCACGGGGAAGACCGGCGTCGAGATGGAAGCGCTCGCCGCGGTGAGCGCAGCGGCGCTGACTGTCTACGACATGTGCAAGGCCGTCGATCGCGGCATGGTCATCAGCGACATCCGTTTGATGGAGAAGCGCGGCGGTCGCAGCGGGGTGTGGAAGAGACAATGACAGTGCTGAGGGCTGAGTGCTGAGTGCCGAGGCCCCCAAAGCGCTCCCGTGCGTGCACTTCCCGAACTGCGTCGGCTGTGCGCTGATCGGCACGCCGTACGGTGAACAGCTGCGGATCAAACACGAGCGCGTGCAAGCGGCGTTCGCGGCGTACGGCGGTTTCGCCCAGCTGGAGATTCCCAGCGTCATTGGCTCGCCCCACGCCTTCGGGTATCGCAACCAAGCGAAGCTGGTGGCGCGGCGGGCGCCGCGCGGGTTGCTGCTGGGGATCTATCGCCCGGGATCGCATCAGGTGGTCGACATCCGTGCATGCCCCGTGCACCATCCGTTGATCAACCGCGTGCTCGCAGCGGTCGCCGATGCGCTCGAGCAATACGACATTCCGATCTACGACGAGCGCACGCGCAGTGGCGCGCTACGCTACGTCGTCGTGCGCGTTAGCACCTGGAGCAAGTCGGTCCAGGTCATCCTGGTGACGTACGACCGCCGGCTGCCGCGGCTGCGCGAGCTTGCCCGCCGGCTGCAACGGATGCGCGGCGTGGCGAGCGTCGTCCAGAACGTCAATCCCGATCCGGGCAATGTCATCCTCGGCCGCGAATTCATGCCGCTGACGCGCGAGACGGCGTTGATCGAGCGCATCGGGTTTCTCAAGCTGAAGACGCACGCCGGCGCGTTTCTGCAGGCCAACGTCGCGGTGGCGCGCAAGCTCTACGAGCAAGCGGTGCGCTGGGCGGCGCCGAGCGACCAGGACGTCTGTGCCGAGCTGTACTGCGGGGTGGGTGCGTTGGCCTTTCATCTGGCGACCACGGCAAAGCACGTTGCCGGCATCGAGGAGTCGCCGATTGCGGTCGCGGACGCCAAGGAGAACATCCGACTCAACGGGTTCCACAACGTGCGTTTCTATTGTGGTGACGTCGCCCGCATGCTGCCCGAGATCGCGGAACGTTTGGGGCGCATCGACATCATCACGCTCAATCCGCCGCGCAAAGGCGCGGACGCGGCGACGCGTACGGCGATCGCCGCGTGCGCGCCGCGGCGCATCGTCTACATTTCGTGTGAGCCGAGCACGTTGGCGCGGGATCTCGACTGGTTTACGGGTTGCGGCTACGCCGCCCTGAAGGTGCAGCCGTTCGATCTGCTGCCGCAGACCGAACACGTCGAATGCGTTGCCGCGCTGGACCGGCAGGCACCGGCGGCTGCATCACCGTGATGAGAGCAGGAACGCCGGCAGCGCCCAGTTGGCGTGGTCGCAGTCTCTCCCGTTGCCGCCCTCGGTGACCACCAGCGTGATCGTCTTGGCACCCCGAAGATCGACGTGGATCGGCCGCGGTGGCGTCGTCGCGTCGACCAAGCTGCTGTCGAAGAGTAACCCGTCCTTGTCATCGTGCACTTCAAAGGTCACCGCCGCGACGGCGCAGTCGTGGACGTCGTCGGACAGCCCGATGATCGCTTGGAACGCCGTGGCATTCGGCGGCACCGCATAGGTCATGCGGCACCACGCGTGCGTGCCGATGCCGTGATCGTAGCGGACGCCGGCCATGACCATCGGCTCGCCCGACCAACTGCGATCGGTCTTCGGTGGGGCGAAGCCGAAGCTGACGTCGAGCGGCGTGAGCGTGCTCAGAGAGACCTGTGGGCCGCCGGCGAGCGCGATCGGGATCGGCGTCGGCGGAAGGACGATCGTCGGCAGGGCCTCGAGCGCCGCATCGGAGACGCCGGTTGCCCCCGCGCCGCCGTCGACGCGTAACAAACGAAACTTCGGCGTGCCGCGTTCGGCGACGCGTGCTCCACGCTGTTGCAATAACGACGCGACACCGCGGAACTCCGCGGCCGGTGCGAGGATGAGCGTCGCCTTGTCGATGAGGCGTTGCAGCTGAGCCACCTCGGCTCGGGAAGGCGTCGCTCCGGGATTGCGCACCGTGTTCAAGAGCGACTCCGGTACCAGACTACCGCTGCGCGCCGGATCGCGCCGCTCGCGATCCAACATCGCCAGCTGCGTGAAGCCGAGGTCCTCATGGTCAATCAACGCGCCTATCGCCACCGGACCCGGAATCTGCTCGACTTCGTCGGCCACGACGTGGCCGGCCACCGGCGGCGGGACGCGCGGGGACCACAGCAGATTGACGTCGTTGTATACCACCGTCAGTGACAGGGCGGCGGCCAAGAGATGCTGCACGCTCCGCGGCACGTTTGCCTGCGTCATTACGTATGCGGCTTCGCGAACGCCGAGCGCCGCCCAGAGCGATAGCGGAATGACAAACAACATGATGCGGTGCGAGTCGATCCGGTTGGTCAGCAGCAGCGGCACGGTGCCCGCGCCCAGCCACAGAAGGAGGCAGGCGTGCGGCCACGACCGCCAGCGTCGCAGCGACTGCGCAAAGCCCCAGACGATGAACGGGAACAGCGGGCCGTAACACAAGTGTGGCAGCGCCGCTCCGAGCCAGTCGCCAAGCGGCTCACTGCGCACGCTCGGGCCGATCAAGTCGAGATACTGCGGGACGGTCACCTGCAGCACGCGGTAGAGCAGCTCGGTTTCATCCGCAACGGTCATGGTCTCGGGACGCAGGGGGCGACCGAGCAAGTCTTTGCCGAACAGATCACTGACGTATTGCGGGTGCTTGAGCAGGTCGAAGTACTGCTCGCCGCGCGCGTAGAGAAATGCCCGCTGCGCGCCGACGGAGCTCTCGAGCCGCCAGATGGCGACGGCCGCCGTGACGATGACGGCGAACCCCAGCGCCCGCTGCCAACGCAACCGGCGCCATTGGCACACCAGCACCAGCGGGATGAAGGCCAGTAGGATGACCACGACGATGCGGGCCGGCGAATACTGCAAGGTCGCTACATACAGGGCCGCGGCGCACACGCCTCCCATCCACCACGCCGAGCGTTCTTGATCCAGGAAGAGCCACGTGCACAGCAACGCCAGCAGCGCCGCGAGTACCGTGCCTGCCGGCGAGCTGCCGTACCGGCCGTAGAAAAGCGCGCACGCGTTCAGCGCCAGCAGCAGCGCCGCCGCCCCGCCGGCGACGGCCCCGAAGAAGCGGCGCGCGAGGACGTAGATGACGACGATGCTGAGCAGCAGAGCGATCGTGGAAGAGACCCGCAGGGTCCACGCCGAGAAACCGAGCACATGGAACAGCGCATAGGTCGGTGCGCCGTAGAAGAGGCTGGTGTGGCCGGCGCTGAGGAGGCCATCGTCCCAAATGAATCGTTCTGCGGTATAACGACCCACGCTTTGGCCGGTGTCGAAGGCACGCCCGAAGCCGCCGATTTCCGGAAACCCGCCGACCACCGGCGCCTCCCAGTTCTGCAGCGTGCCGGCAAAGCTGCCGAGGCCGTGAAACATCAGGAGCGCGGCAATCAGGAGCGCGGCGCCGAGATAGGTCGCGCCAAGCCGCGCCGGCGCCCCAGCCACCTCGCGCGGTGCTTGGGGCTCGCGAAAATTGAGGAGCAGATGAAACAGCAGCGCGGCCCCGGCGGCGATGGTTGCGGAGCTGCTCCAGAGGCGGAGCGTGGGGAGCGACACCGGCCAGAACGTGGCGGCAGCCAACAGGATGAACAGGGCGCCGCAGAGCTGGCGGACGAATCTGCGTGGGCGGCGGATCACGCCCAGCAGGATGGTGAGGGCGGCCCCGGCGATGAGCACGATGGCGCTTGCCGCGGGGGGCGGGAGCGCGGCAACCAGACTTTGCACCCCGGCAAGGGACGCCATGATTGGGCGGCAAAGTATACCGAACACCCGATGCATGTCGATGCGCGGGCTGAATTGCAATCGCTCCGCAATGTGTATAGCGTGCCACCCGTTTCCCGAACCATGAGCGCGACCCCGCTCCATCGCCTTGCCGACTACCTGCTGCTGTTCCTCGCCACCGTGGTGGGTGGATACGCGATCCTCGAGCTGCGCCAGCCGTGGGTGCTGCAAGCCGGCAGTAACTGGCCTTGGTGGATCTTGATCGCGGCCGCGGTGGTGGGCGGCATCGCGCTGCGACGGATGGACAGGTGGTTACCCGATGCCCAGGCGCCGGCTCATCCTGCGGCGGCACCGATCCCCCGGCGACGGAACGCGGGGCTCGTGTGCTTGGCGTGTGCCGTCGCTTTGACCGGTTGGGTCGTGGCGCGCTTGTGGCCGAACTACCGCGAGTGGCAGGAGACCGAATGGCTCTGGCTGCTGGCGTTGCTGTTCGTCGTCGCCGGCGGCTGGTTGCTCGAAGGCATCGGCGAGCCCGCCGCCGATGAGCTGGCCGCCAACCGGCAAGCGGCCGGCTCGCCACCGCGAGTGGGAGCAGTTCCCCGCTGGGTGGAGGTGTGCGCGTTCCTCGGAATCGCCACGCTGGCGATCTTTCTGCGCGTCTATCGTTTGGACCAGATTCCCGCCGGGATTTACGTCGACGAAACCAACGGCGCGCTGGATTCACTCTACGTGCTGGAAGGCAGGCCCGATTCTCCTTTCGGCACGGGGTGGTATGAAACACCCAACGGATACATCTTTTACATGGCTGCGCTGTTCAAGCTCTTCGGCGCCAACTACTACAGCCTCAAGGCGGCCTCGGTGATCCCGGCGGTGCTCACAGTCCTGGCGGTCTACCCGTTGGGCCGTGTGCTCTTCGGACCCGCCACGGCGATGAGCGCGATGTTCCTGGTCGCCGTGAGCCGATGGCACCTCACCATGAGCCGGTGGGGTTGGAACGAAGTCGCGCCGCCGGTGTTCCAGGTGCTGGGGACGTTCTTTCTCGTCCGCGGCTTGCGAGATCGGCGTGGGCTCGATTTTGCCGCCGGCGGGCTGATCAGCGGCCTGATGATCTACACGTATCTGAGCAGCCGGCTGGCGCTGGCGACCTTGGCGCTGTTCGGCGTCTACTGGCTGTTGACGGACCCGGACGGTCCCATACGAAGCTGGCGGCGTCATTGGAAGGGCTTCGTGCTGTTCGGGCTGGCCGCGGCGATCGCCATGGTACCGATTGCGGTGACCTACCTGACCGATCCGTTCACCTTCACCAATCGCATGGTGCAGATCAGCATCTTCAACGAGGTGCGCGACACGCACAGCTACCAGCCGCTGATCGACAACGTCGTGCGGCACCTGAAGTTCTTCCATCAAACCGGCGACGGGAGCGGCAAACACAACTTCCCCGGCGAGCCGGAGACCGATCCGGTGACCGGTCTGCTGTTCGTGATCGGTCTCGCCTATGGGCTGATGCGTCTGCGCGACCGCCGGCGCGGGTTGCTGTGGATCTGGATGTTGCTCGCGATGTCGGCCGGCGTCTTCAGCGTGCGCCACGAAGCCCCGCAAGCGTACCGCACCTTGAACGCCGTTCCCGCCATCGCGCTGCTGGCGGGAGACGTGCTGACCCGGTGTGCCAGGGGATTGCTCTGGCTGCGACCGGCGGCTGCGTCAGCGACGGCTGTTCCGGTACGGCGGTTCAGCACGGGCGCGGCCACGTTGATCATGGTGAGCGCGTTGGCGGCGGCCGGGGCATGGGAGGTCAGCATTTACTTCGGGCGTCAAGCCACTTCGCCCGCGGTGCAAGGCAGCTTCAATCAGATGGAGAATTGGGTGTCGAAAGAGGTGCTCGCGGCGTTGGATCGCGGTACCGTCGTGTACCTCTCGCCCCGGTTCTACGACTTCTCGCCGCTGCGCTTCTTGGTGTACGGTGTGATCAAGCAGAAGACCGGCCGCAACACCCTTGAAGACCGCCCGTACCGGCTGGCGCGTCCGGAGGTGGATCTTCCCGTGCCCGACACCGGCACCGACGCGTTGTTCTTGCTCGAGAGCGCCTATTGGCCGCTGCGCGACTACTTTCTCAGCTACTATCCGTCGGCGAACCTCGAGCTGGTGCGCGACGCCGAGCAGCGGCCGCTCTACGTGCGTGCCGCGATTGCGGAGCAGGCGCTCCAGGCGGTGCAAGGGGTGCATGCGCACTGCACGTCGTCGCACGGCGCGGTGGATGAGCGGATCGTGCCGCAGATCGACGAGCGCTGGACGCCCCGCGACGTCACGGCGGCGCAGTGGAGCGGCGGCTTGCGGGCCGAAGAGAGCGGCACCTACGATTTCGTGCTGCACGGCGACCTGAAGGTCGTGGTCGATGACCAGCCGTGGACGGGCAGCCGCTTTCTCGGCAGCGGTTTGCACTCACTGGACGTGACGCAGCTGCACTGCCAGCGCGACGGCATCGCGCGCCTCGGTTGGAAGACGCCACACGCGTCGGCCGATCCCGTTCCGGCGCAGGCGTTTTTCCGCGTCGGCCCGCCGCGGCAAGGTTTGACGGCGTACTACTTCAAGAACGAGCATTGGGAAGGCGAGCCGGTGTTCAGTCAGGTCACGCCGTTCTTCCTGCTGGCGTGGCGCGAAGGCGACCCGCTGCTCAGTCCGTTCAGTGCACGTTTCGTCGGCTCCCTACACATCGACCGTCCCGGTTCCTACCATTTTCGCATCGAGGCGGACGACGGCGCGCGGCTGCTGGTCGACCACCAGGTGCTGGGGGAAGGCATGATCCCGCTGCAACCCAATCGCATCACGGCCCTCGCGAAACTCGACCCCGGTGATCACCCGATCCAGATCGATTACTTCCAGCACGGCGGCAGCACGGCACTCGAGTTCTACTGGCAACCACCGGACCAACCCGAGACGTTGGTGCCGCCCAGCGTCCTCCTGCCTGAGCGTCCGTGAGCGCACATCAGGTAGCGGATGAAGCGGTCATGAAACGGCCGACGCGGGCGCTGGTGCTCGCCATAGTAGTTGGCGCATGGTTGCTGAACGCCACCGGCGTCGCCGCCGACGTCGCGGCGCCGCCGATCGCCGCGCCGGTCACAGACGTGCACGTCCGCGCCGGCGGCAGCCACATGCTGGTGCGCTACGGCACCGACGGGTCGACGCTGCAGCGGTTTACGGGATTCGGCCAGATCTCCGGCCTTGCCGTCTACGATGAGACGACCGTTCTCGTCGCCGAAGAAGATCGCGACACGATATCGGCGATGACGCTCGACGGCAGCATCGTCTGGAGCATCACCGTGCACCGTCCGCGCTGCATCAGCGTGATCGGCCCGGATCGATTCTTGGTATGCCAAGACGATCCAGCCGGCGTGCTGGAGACCGATCGCGCCGGCAATGTCCTGTGGAAGATCACCAGCCCGCTGGTCGATGCGGCGGGTGCGGTGCGTCTGGCGGACGGCAACACCGCGGTGGTCGAGGGACGGGAGAACCATCACGCGGTCCACGTGTTCACCCCGGACGGGAAGATCGTGTGGTCGGGCACCAAGATGCTGGCGCAGCCGCGCGGCTTGGCGTTGCTGCCCAGCGGGGAGCTGGTCACCTCCGGCTTCGATAGCGGGCAGATCGTCTTCTTTCAGCCGTACACCGACGCGGTGCAGTCGTTTGGGTTCTGCTGCCACGCGGAGTCACCCAGCGTCGCGCCGGATGGCACCGTCATCAACGTCACCGGAGAGCAGCAGATCGTACAAGCATCCGATGCGCAGGGCGTGAGCTTGTGGCATTTCAGGACCTTCTACCCGCCAACCCGGACGCAGATGCTGGCGGATGGGTCGGTGCTGGTCAGCGTGTTTCGGGTGCCCGACCGTCAATGCATGAATGCGGCACTGGCGGCGCAACGGGCGCGACGACCGATCGCACCGTACTGGCGTTGGCTTGGCATCGGAATCGGCGCGGCCCTGCTGCTCACGCTACTCGTCCAATCACCGGTCCTGTGGCACAACCGGCGCGCGCGGCCTGCGACGGCCCCTTCCGAATGCGGCGAACCGCAGGATGCGGAGCAGCCGGCACCGATGTTGTCGCGCCTGCGCCGGTTCGAGATCGGCGTGTACGTCCTGGGGGCAATCGGTGTGGCGGCGGCGGCTGCGGAGTATCACCGTCGCATCCTGGCGTTGAACAACTTTCAGGGCTGGCCAGATTACGCGGCGCTCATCGGCGTGGCGGGAGTGTTCTTGGCTTTGCTGCAGTACCGAATGCCGGATGTCCCCCGCAGCTGGACGTGGCGCATGGACCATCTCGAAGCGATGGAGGTGCCGACGTGGCGCATGTGGCTGCTGTGGATCGTCGGCGTCGCGCTGTTGATCGCCGGGCTCGAAGGCGTGCTGCGCCAGCGCGGAGACTGGGCGCTGGTGCCGTGGAGCGCCGGTCTCGTGCTGATCGCGGGAGGGACGATCCAAAAGCGGGCGCCGCGGATGCGCGCACGCAGAGGCGCGGTGCTTGCGGCGCTCGCAGCCCTTGGGGTGCTGGCGTTCGTGCGGCTGTACCGCCTCGAGGACTATCCGCCGAACCTGCACCTCGACATGGCGCAATGGTCGGTTGCCGTGTTTCGCCTGCTGGACGGCGACCCTCGGACGATGTTCGAGCACGGCTTCGCCGAGATCCCGCTGCTCGGCCATGTGTGGTCGGCGCTGTTTACGGGCATCGCCGGACGATCGCTGATGGGGACGCGACTGTCGTCGGTCGTCGGCAGTCTGGTAGCGATTGCGGCCGCCTTCGTCTTGACGCGGCGCATGTACGGCACATGGTCCGCAGTGGTGGTGGCGCTGGTGTTGGGGACCAACCACGGATTCCTTCACTTCAGCCGCATCCAGCACTACATGGACCCGATTCCGTTCCATGTGTTGGGCGTCTTGGGGCTGGTGGCCGGTTTGGAGACCGGCCGATACGGTTGGTTTGCGCTGGGAGGTGTGGCCGGCGGCTACAGCGCCCTCACGTATCATGCCGGGCGCATCACGCCGCCGGTGATCGCGCTGCTTGCCGCGCTGCTGCTCGTCCGCTACCGGCGCGCCGTTCTGAAACGCTGGCCGGGGCTGCTGCTGTTCGGCGTCTTGCTGCTGGGCGTCCTCGGGCCGCAGGCTATCTTGTACCGCACCGGACGTCTCAACGCGTTTGGGCGCAGCGAGGTATATCCGTTCATGCGCAACGGACATGCCGACCCGCAACTGTTGCTGCAGACATTGGCACAGGGCGTGCCGCGCGTGATCGGAGCCTTCTGGTACTACGGCGACACGAGCACGCAGTACGGCGGCGGATGGCCGATCTTTTTTCCGGCGTGTGCGGCGCTGCTGGGCATGGCGGTGGTGGCCGCGGTGCTGCGGCCGCGGGACATTCGCGGGCCGTGGGTGGTACTGTGGACCTTCGTCGTGCTGTTCGTGGGCGGCGCACTGACGATCGATCCGCCGTTCTGGCCGCGCTTCGTCACCGCGTTCGTCCCGGCAACGATCGCCGCCGCCGCGGTGGTCGGTTGGCTCTGCCGCGGCGCGGAGGTAGCCGCGGGGCGCGTGGGACGCGGCATCGCTATCGTGGCCACGTGCGCGCTGGTCGGCTTCACGGCGTGGCAACAGCTCGGTGCGTACCGCGACTATTGCGTGGGCGTCCGGCCGGGCCAGACGACGCCGTCGCTGACGACCGAGTGGGTGCAGAGCATCATGGGCCGCGACATTCAGCGGTGGGGCAGCACCGCCAAGATGTACCTCGTGGCATTGAATCCCAACTGGCACTCGTGTCAGCACCCGACGATGGAGTTCTATGCGGATGCGGTCGACCTGCAGGACGCTCGCGATATCAGTCAATACTTGCCGTTCCAGGATCCGCGTACGATCGTGTGCTACGTTCTGCCGGACATGACCGAGTACATTGCGACGGTGAAGCGCTTTTATCCGTCTGCGGAAGAGAAGGTCTTCTACACCAATCTCGGGCAAGCGGCGTTTACGCGGCTCGTGATTCGCGCGCCCCATTCGTGAGGGGCGACGCACAATCAAGCGCAGCTCAGCGTTACCGACGGCGTGGCGTTCGCGGATCCCAGTGCGTCAAGGGAGCTTCGCCGATCTACGTCCGGATGGGAGGCCAAGAAGCTAGTGAGTAACCAATGATTCCACAGATAGAGCCTGTGGTCGTGAGTCCCTGATTGCTGCTCGCGCAAGCGACTGGCCAAAAAGCTTGGCGAAAGACCGTTCAAACTTGGCAGACCGTGGTCAAAGGCAAGGTGGCCATCCTTGAACCACCCTGCGATTGGAATCCCAAAGCCCTTCTTGGGCCTGTGAAGAATCTCTTTCGGCAAGAGAGGCTCCAAGGCGCGCTTCAGGATGTACTTGGTGCGTCCGCGCCGGTACTTGTACGAGTGAGGGATGCGTCGAACGAAGTCTACGAGGTCGATGTCCAGATATGGAGAGCGAACCTCCAGCGAGTTCATCATGCTGGCTCGATCGACCTTCACGAGGATTGCATCCTGGAGGTAAAGCTTGGTGTAGAACTCCAGTGTCTTATCAACGAGTTGTCCATGAGGGTTCGCGTCCCAACACTCGATGGCCTCGGAGTAAAGGTCCTCGATATCTACCGGTTCTTGGAACAGATCCGTCAGCTCGGTCGGGCTTAGGGGTCCGAGCCAAACCGCATTCCAAAGTCGTTGCTCATGATTGAGCCCTCGCAGCGTGCGTTTGATGCGAAAGTCGATGCTCATGTTCTGGTACGATGTCGGAAGTCGCGCGGCCAGCAGGGCAATGGATTGGTGAAGAGTTTGCGGGACGATGCGGGAATACAGCCGGGCCAGGCGGAGTGCGCGGAAAGGATCATATCCAGCGAAGAGCTCGTCCGCGCCGTCTCCGCCGACCGCCACGGTGACTTCGCGTCGCGTTTCGCGGCAGAGCAAGAAGGTGGGGAGGAGCGAACTGTCACCCATGGGCTCATCAAGACGCCGTGAAATCTCGGGCAGGAGCGTGCTTGCCTCCGCAAGCGAGAATGTCTTTACGTGATGCTCCGTATTCAACAGGCTTGCGACGCGACTGGAGTAGGCAGATTCATCGAAACTTGCCTCAGTGAAGGCAATCGAAAACGACTTGATCCTCTGGCTGCTGAGCACGGTGGCGAACGCAGCCACCGACGATGAGTCGATCCCGCCACTGAGGAAGACTCCGAGAGGCACGTCCGACATCAGGCGGCGCTTGACTGCGTTTTTGAGGAGGCAGCGTAGTTCTTCTCCCCATTCCTGCTCCGGATCGGCGGGTATACGCTCGAAGGGTTCGATTCTAAAGGTCCAGTACTTGGTAATCGAGTACTCCATGTCGGCCAGTCGGAGGAGGAGATTACTCCCTCCGGGAAGCTTATGGATGGATTCGAAAACCGAAGATGGTGCGGGGATGAAGCCGTAGGCAAAGTACTTTTTGAGGCTCCGCGCCGAGATGTTGGAAGCCATACCCTTGTGTTCGGTCAGGGCCGTCAGCTCCGAGGCAAACGCAAAGGTACCGCGCTGGCGAGAATAGAAGAGCGGCTTCTTACCAAAACGGTCGCGCGAGAGGAGGAGCGTTTGGTTCCTTTTGTCGTAGAGCGCGAAGGCCCACATGCCGTTGAGGCGATTGGGAAGATCCAAGCCCCATTGCCGATATCCGTGGAGGAGCACTTCGGTATCTGAATGGTCCGTCGTGAAGCGATGGCCGAGGCCCACCAATGTCGCCCGCAGCTCAAGGTGGTTATAGATCTCCCCGTTGAACACAACCCCAAGCTCTCCATCCAGCGTCCACATGGGCTGCGCGCCCCCAGACAGATCGATGATCGAGAGCCGCCGGTGACCGAGGTAGATCGCCCGGTCCGTGTCGCACCACAACCCCTGGGCATCAGGACCGCGACGGGCCAGAGCCCGCGTCATTGCAACGAGGTCGTCCTTGCCGCCTATTCCGACGAAGCCCGCAATGCCACACATTATGGGTGGTCCTCGCGGCCCATGTTGAGCGTTTCCTTGATCACGTATGCCTGTTTGCCTTGGGACTCGAAGTAGATCCGGATCGTGACCTCTGCCAGCAAGCCCATGAGAATGCTCACGACTCCGATGAGGGCTGTCATGGTAACCAGCAGGGGCAGGGGCGTAGAAATGAAGGACGTACCCTCGACAAGCTTTCTCCATATGGCGTACGCACCAGCGAAAAATGCAATAGACAGGCTGAACAACCCGAAGCCACCAAACACGTAGATCGGTTTGGTCTCATACTTGCCGAGGAACATCACGACGGCTAGATCCAGCGGTACCTTCAGAATGCGTCCCAGTCCGTATTTTGATTCGCCGTGGACGCGAGGATGGTGGGCAACTTCGATTTCAGTGACTTTGCCCCCCTGCCAGTGGACAAATATCGGAATGAAGCGGTGCATCTCTCCGTAGAGCTTCACGGGCTTCAGTGTCTCCCTACGGTACGCCTTCAGGGTGCAACCGTAGTCGTGCAGTTGGACACC
>Ga0209415_10000581_pt1 | contig 68388 bp, 59 predicted proteins | sample PeaSoiSIISIP2007_FD_187696 | JGI IMG/M metagenome (GOLD analysis project Ga0209415, IMG submission 187696) | Peat soil microbial communities from Weissenstadt, Germany - SII-SIP-2007 (SPAdes) (version 2) | ecosystem: Environmental > Terrestrial > Soil > Wetlands > Peat | place: Germany...
CCCGCCAAATCGCAAACGTCAACGGCATGACCGTGCACATTTTGGAGGCTGGTTATGAAACCCCGGGCCGGCCGGCGGTCTTGCTCCTGCATGGCTTCCCGGAGCTCGCCTATAGCTGGCGCAAGGTGATGCCGTCTCTGGCGGCCGCCGGCTATCACGTGATCGCCCCCGATCAGCGCGGCTACGGGCGCACCATCGGCTGGGATGATTCCTACGATGCCGATCCCGATCCGTTCCGCATTCTCAACATGACGCGGGACGCCATCGGCCTGGTCTACGCGCTCGGTCACCGCTCGGTAGCGATGGTGGTCGGGCATGACGCCGGCGCTCCCGTCGCCTCCTGGTCCGCGCTCATCCGGCCCGATATTTTCCGTTCCGTCACGATCATGAGCTCGCCATTTGAAGGCGCGCCCTCGTTGCCCTTCGACACGGCTAACGGCGCCCCCCTGCCGCGCCCCGCGATTACCGACGACGAGCTTGATGCCGCCCTCGCCAAGCTCAACCCGCCCCGGAAATACTATCAGAACTATCAGCGCACCGGCGGCGCCAACGACGACATGCTGCATGCGCCGCAAGGCCTGCACGCCTTCTTCCGCGCCTATTACTTCTATAAGAGCGCCGACTACAAAGGGAATAATCCCCATCCCTTGAAGGCGCGCACCGCCGAGGAGATGGCGCAAATTCCGACCTATTACGTGATGGAGAAGGACAAGGGTATGGCGGCGACCGTTGCGCCCTTCATGCCGCCGGCTGATTACATCGCGAAGTGCAAATGGCTGACTGAGGCCGAGGTCGAGGTATACGCAACCGAATACGGACGGACTGGGTTCACCGGCGCGCTGCAAGGTTATCGCGTGCGGCGGGGCTCCGATCCCAGAAGCATCGCGGAGATGCACACCTTCTCAGGCCGCACCATAGACGTGCCCTCGCAGTACATCGCGGGGAAAAGCGATTGGGGCGTCTATCAAACACCGGGAGCGGTCGACAAGATGCGGAATAGCGCCTGCACGCGGATGGTCGGCTTCCATCTTCTCGATGGCGCCGGACATTGGGTGCAGCAAGAGCAGCCCGAAATGGTGAACGCGTTGCTCGTCCAATTCCTCCGTGATTACGCAAAGCCCTGACCGCGCCTGCCATTCAGTGAACCTCATTTCATGCGCTCCATGCAGTTCCTTTTCCACGCTCGCGGCCAAGCCGACGCGATAGCTACCCATGCGAGAGCTTGCCGCTTTTGACGAGGTCCGCTCTCACCTTTTCGAGTGGAATCCGCTTTTCGTGCCGCCGCGAACGGGAGACAAGCACATTCTCGATGTCTTCCCACAGTTCCCGATGCTTCTTCAGGTCGATCTGAACGGCCACCTTGCGGCCCTTCTCATCGGTGACAAACTGGATTCCGCTCATGGGTTCATTGTCCTTCAGCCGATGCGTGGAGGCGGAGCGGTTACCGTTTGGCCGCCTTCTCGGGCGACAACGAGGACGCGGCCTTCACACGGCGCTCAGCGATTTTAGTGAGAGCGCGTAGCGCACTGTTCACGGACTTTGAGTCGGGGAAAACGCACGCCACATCAGCGTCCAGAAGGACTATATTCGTGCCTCCGGCATAGCGAGCCGCATACTTGCCGACAACGCCCGCTGAGAAATCGTACTCCTCCCGCATACCTCGCTCAGTCCGCTGTTTCCGGCCGTTCTTCATAGATTCTTCGCTCATTCCGCGTCGCCCGCCGCGCGCTAATCAGGCGAACTCGGTCTCCCTCATCAGTATGAACCACCGCGAGCAGCCGATGCTGAGACGACAGCCCGAGCGTGATGAACCGCTCGTCCTCGCCCCCCGAATGGTCTGGGTCCGAAATAGTGCGCGACCCAACATCCCCAAACACGGTGAGCGCCTCCTCGAAGATGACCCGGTGCTTGCGCCGATTCGATTCGGCCTTCCTGAGCGACCACTCGAACTGGATGGATCAACCCCCGATGACTTCAGGCTAACTTAAGGAGCGGAGGGCGGATCATGGGACAGGGCTCCCACGCTCACCGAGCAACACGCCAAAACTTTTCCGTTTCCAGATTTAGCGAGCAGCAATTGCGGTTACCTTCCACTGGCGGCCAAATCTGATTTGTGAAAATGACCTTTTCGCTCTCAAGAGCAACGGTGTTCACGGACCAGATCTGATCGATACCCGCCAGAAGTGACGTGACTTCAGGATTGTCGGGAAGCTGCTCGAACTGGCGCTCGATTGTTCCGGCGATGGAATCCTTCTCCAAGAGGAGGACTTTAGTGTCGCCCGAAGAAGCCGACAGCTTATCCGCCTTCCTTCTGAGCGCGCGAACCATCAGCTCCGGACCGGGATCGCCGGGATAAACTCTGGCTGTGAAAAACCTGCCAGCGTCATCCGCGCTGATCCGCTCCTTGTCGATCCGCAAGGTCAAGGTCCAATCTTCCGCCCGGATGACCACTGCGCTACTCCGCTCTGGCAACTCCGGCAGTATTTCAGGCAGCTGCCTTAGCAGCTCTTTCGGAACATCCTCCCACCTTGTGCCCGTCGGAATCGAATCCACTGGCTGGCTTACCACAAAGAGATAACCGGGCTGCAAAAGGCTGGGGTGGTTTTCCAAAGTCGCGAGCGTTTTCAGGAAACGTACCCCGTCGGCCTTCTCCCCTTCGAAAGGCTCGATAAGCGTATGCTCGACTGCCAGAGCGCGCCCCGCCTCATCACGACACATTGCGTCAATGTTCTTCTTTGACGAATCCGTGTCCGGCCAATCCTCGACCTGGAACGACGAGCCGCTTAGGCGGTTGTAGAGACGCAACCAACATTCGATCACGCGCTTGTCACCTCCGCTGCTAACGCAAGCCAGCTTCCTTGCGGTAATACATCCCTGCCCATGGCTCTCCTAGCTACACCCACTTGTACTCCCGCAATTCCCGCACTTGTAGCAGCTCCCATTGCGAGTCATAATCCCCCCGCATTCGGCACACGACGGCGCGTCGCTCACGGACGGCACAAACAGCTCCTGCTGAGGAGGTTCCTCCGTGGCCCGCAGCTTTGGAGCGTCCCCCGCCTCTCCCGCCGCGTACTCCGGACCCAGGAACTTCGCGCCCAGCCAGCGGAAGATGTAGTCCATGATCGACTTCGCGTAAGGCACCGTCGGATTGCCCGTCCACCCGCTCGGCTCAAACCGCACGTGGCTAAACTTGTCCACGAAGAACTTCAGCGGCACGCCGTATTGCAGCGCGTAGCTCACCGCGGTGGCGAAGCTGTCCATCAGGCCCGAAATGGTCGAGCCTTCCTTCGCCATGGTGACGAACAACTCGCCCGGAGTCCCGTCTTCGTACAGGCCCACCGTCAGATAGCCCTCGTGCCCGCCGATCGCGAACTTGTGCGTCAGCGAATTCCGCTCCGGAGGCAGCTTGCGCCGCACCGGCTGGTACACGATCTTCTCCACTACCTTCTCCACCACCACCGCGGCGCCCGAATTGCCGCCAGCCTTCGCCCCTTTCGCCGTCCCCGAGCTTAGCGGCTGCACGCGCTTCGAATTGTCGCGGTAAATCGCCACCGCCTTCAGCCCCAGCTTCCAGCTCTCGATGTAGGCGTTCATCACGTCTTCCACCGTCGACTCCTCGGGCATGTTGATGGTCTTTGAAATCGCGCCGGAGATGAACGGTTGCACCGCCGCCATCATCCTCACGTGGCCCATGTATTGAATCGACCGGCTGCCGTTCTGCGGCCGGAAGCTGCAATCGAACACCGCCAGGTGCTCCGGCTTCAACCCCGGAGCGTCTTCAATCGTGCCCGTCGCATCCACGTGATCCACAATCGCGTTCACCTGGTTTTCGGTGTAGCCCAGCTTGATCAGCGCGCTCGGCACCGTCTGGTTGACGATCTTGATCACCCCTCCGCCCACCAGCTTCTTGTACTTCACCAGCGCCAGATCCGGCTCGATGCCCGTGGTGTCGCAATCCATCATGAACCCGATGGTGCCCGTGGGCGCCAGCACCGTGGTCTGCGCATTGCGATAGCCCGCGGAGCGTCCCAGCGTCAGCGCTTCATCCCAGCACTGCTTGGCGCTCTCGAAGACGGCCGCCGGAACCAGCTTGCTGTCGATATCCAGCGTCGCGTCGCGATGCATCCGCATCACGCCCAGGAACGGCTCTTCGTTGATCGCGTAGCCCGGGCACGGACCCGTGGCTTCGTTGGCGATGCGAGCGCTGGTCAGGTACGCCTGCCCGCACATGATCGCCGTCAGCGACGCCGCCCACGCCCGCCCTTGCTCGGAATCGTAGGGAATGCCCATCCACATCAGCAGCGCGCCCAGGTTCGCATAACCCAAGCCCAGCGGCCGGAAATCGTGCGAATTCTTGGCGATCCTCTCGGTGGGATACGCGGCGTTGTCCACGATGATTTCCTGCGCCAGCGTCACCGTATCCACCGCGTGCCGGTACGCTTCCACGTCGAACTGCCCGTCGGTGCCCACGAACTTCATCAGATTCAGCGATGCCAGGTTGCACGCCGAATCGTCCAGGAACATATATTCCGAGCATGGATTCGACGCATTGATCCGAGCCGTATTCTTCGAGGTGTGCCAGCGGTTGATGGTGGTGTCGAACTGCATGCCCGGATCGCCGCACTGGTGCGTCGCTTCCGCGATTTGCCGCATCAGCCCGCGAGCCTTGAACCGTTTCGCCGGTGTCCCCGCCACGCGCGATTTGGTCCACCAGTCGTCGTCCCGCTCCACCGCTTCCATGAACTCGTCCGTCGCGCGCACGCTGTTATTGGCGTTCTGGAAGAAGATCGATCCGTAAGCATCGCCGTCGAGCGACGAATCGTAGCCCGCGTCGATCAACGTCTGCGCCTTCTTCTCTTCCTTCGCTTTGCACCAGATGAACGCCTCGATGTCCGGATGATCCGCGTTCAGGATCACCATTTTGGCCGCGCGCCGCGTCTTGCCGCCGCTCTTGATCACGCCCGCGAACGCGTCGAAGCCCTTCATGAAGCTCAGCGGCCCGGAAGCGCGCCCGCCGCCCGAAAGAATTCCGTCCTCTTCGCGCAGCGTCGAAAGATTCGTGCCCGAGCCGGAGCCCCACTTGAACAGCATCCCCTCGGTCTTGGCCAAATCCAGAATCGACTCCAGCGTGTCGCCCACCGAATTGATGAAGCACGCCGAGCACTGCGGCCTCCGCTGGCCCTGCTCCAACTTCTTGATCGCGTCTGTCGTATCGTCGTAATACCAGCCGTAGCCGCGCGGCTCCTTCACGCCCACGTTGAACCATACGGGCGAGTTGAAGCACGCCTTCTGGGTCAGCGTCAGGTGCGTCAACTCATCGCGGAAATTGGCCGCGTCTTGCACCGTCCGGAAGTAGCGCTGGTGGACTCCCCAATCCGTGATCGTGTCCACCACTCGGCCTATCAGTTGCCGCACGCTGTTCTCGCGGTCCGGAGCTCCCGCCTTGCCGTAGAAATACTTGCTCACCACGATGTTTGTCGCCGTTTGCGACCAGTCCGCGGGGACCTCGACGTCGCGCTGCTCGAAAATCACCGCGCCCTTGTCGTTGCCGATGGACGCCGTGCGCAGCTCCCACGCAACTTCGTCGTAAGGGGTTTTTCCTGCCTCCAGCTTGGCGGTAAAGTACCGGGGGAATGCGACTCCCACCCGATCCGCCACCGGCACCGGCCGGCGAATGTCTAGCTTCATCGCAACACCTACACCTAATTGTCCCATGTTCCCTCTCTCCGGCAAGCTCGACTAGAGCCGCATGCTGGCAATGATGCCCCAATATGTAGATCGTGTCAACACTTTTAATCTATATCTAGTGGCTATGTTCACATAAATATATCGATCCAGATAGACAATGTGGTGATCGCTGTGGTATGATGAGGCATGGCTTGGCGAATCAGCCACTTGCAGGCTCTAGAAGCGGAAAGCATTCACATTATCCGCGAGGTCGCTGCCGAATTCCAGCGCCCTGTGATGCTATACAGCATCGGCAAGGATTCTTCTGTAATGGTGCGCCTGGCGCAGAAGGCGTTCTATCCCGGTCCTATCCCCTTCCCGCTCCTGCACGTCGACACCACCTACAAGTTCAAGGAAATGATCGAGTTCCGCGATAACTTCGCGGCGGAGCTCGGTGTCAAACTCATCGTTCATTCCAATACGGCCGCGCTCGAAGCCGGCGCGAATCCGTTCCGATTGGGGACGGAGCGTTGCTGCGGCCTCCTTAAGACTCAGTCGCTTCTGGACGCCTTGCGCGAAGGCAGCTACGACGCCGCATTCGGCGGGGCCCGGCGCGACGAAGAAAAATCCCGCGCCAAGGAGCGAATTTTTTCCTTCCGCGACCGCCTCGGCCAGTGGGATCCCAAAAATCAGCGCCCGGAGCTGTGGAACATCTTCAACGCTCGAGTCGAGCCCGGCGAAAGCATCCGCGTCTTCCCGCTCTCCAATTGGACAGAGCTGGACGTCTGGCAATACATCCACGTCGAGAACATTCCCATCGTCCCCTTGTATTACGCCAAGGAGCGCAGGATGCTGGTGCGCGGCAATTCGCTGGTAATGCCGGAGCAGGATTTCGTCAAACCCCAGCCCGGCGACAAGTTCGAAAACGTGATGTGCCGGATGCGCTCGCTCGGCTGCTCGCCTTGCACCGGAGCCATTCGTTCCGATGCCGATTCCGTCCCCAAGATCATCGCCGAGTTGGTCACCGTCCGCAATTCCGAGCGCGAGAATCGAGTCATCGACCATGACCGCGAAGGCTCCATGGAATTGAAGAAACGTGAGGGCTATTTCTAAATGCCCGCAATCGCCGAAAACGGCAAGCCGCTAAACGCATACTTCAACATTGAAGAATTTCTGGAGACTGAGCAGTCCAAGGATCTGCTGCGCCTCACCACCGCCGGCAGCGTCGATGACGGAAAATCCACGCTGATCGGGCGCATGCTTCACGACGCGCGCGGCGCCTATGAAGATCAATTGAAATCCGCCCACCGGGGCGGCGAGATCGACTTCGCCCTGCTCACCGACGGCCTCCGCGCGGAGCGTGAGCAAGGCATCACCATCGACGTCGCCTATCGCTACTTCGCCACGCCGAAGCGCAAGTTCATTCTTGCGGACACACCCGGTCATGAGCAATATACCCGCAACATGGTCACCGGCGCATCCACGGCCGAGCTCGCCATCATTCTGTGCGACGCCTCCCGAGGCCTAACGACACAATCGCGCCGCCACGCCTATATCGCCGCGCTGCTGGGCATTCCGAAATTCGTCATCGCCGTAAATAAAATGGACCTGGTCGATTTCAGCCAGGACGTCTTCAACGAAATCTGCGCCGAGTTTGCTCCGTTCCTTCAGAACGCCAGCGCGCGCGATCCTTACTTCCTGCCTTTGAGCGCGCTCAAAGGCGATAACGTGGTCGATCGCAGCCGCAGGATGCCCTGGTTTACCGGCCCCAGCCTGCTCGAGTATCTGGAAACCGTCGACACCCGCACTTTTTCTCTTGAAGCCCCTTTTCGTATGGCCGTCCAAGGCGTGCTCCGCCCGGACCAGACTTTCCGAGGCTACACCGGCCAGATCGCTTCCGGAGTGATTCGCCCCGGCGATGAAGTCCTGGCCCTGCCGAGTGGCCGCCGCACCCGCGTGCGCCGCATCGTGACTCTGGACGGCGATCTGGAAGCGGCCTTTGCTCCGTTGTCCGTCACGCTGACGCTGGAGGACGAAATCGACATCGGCCGAGGCGACATGATCGCCGCCGGCGACCCTCCGCAAAGCGCGCGGACTTTCGAATCCACCATGGTGTGGTTCGACAGCCGGCCCCTCGATACGGCTCGCCATTATCTGGTCAAACACGCCTCCCACGTGGTTCCGGCTCATGTCGAGGCGGTGCGCCATCGCCTGAATATCGTGTCGCTCGAAACCGAATCCACGCACAGCTTGGCGATGAACGAAGTCGGCGTCGTGCGCATCGCCACCTCGCGCGACCTGTTCATTGACCGTTACGCGGACAATCGCCTCACCGGCAGTTTCATCCTGATCGACCGGGAGACCAACTCGACCGCCGCGGCCGGCATGATCCTCTCGCGCGCCCGCAATGCCCAGGAAAACGCGGCCGACCGGCTGGCCCGTCTGGTCCGCGGCTTCATTCCCGTCGGAGCGCTGCTGAATCTTCCCGCCGATGATGTCGAGGCTACCGAAGAATTGCGCAAACGCCTTCAAGGAGTTTGGGATGAGTAACGAAAAAACGCAGCAGGCCAAGGATCTCATTGCCTCTGTCTTAGCCAAAAGTGGCGGAGCCACCGGAGCAGCCGTCACTTCAAGTTTTCAGCATGAGTGTGTCGCGCTGGTTCACATGATCGTCCAGCAGGTTCCCAACATCCCCGTCCTGTTTCTCGAAACCGGATATCATTTCCCGGAGACGCTAGCTTATCGCGACAAGATCGCGGCCAAATGGAAGCTGAACCTCCGCAATCTCGAAGCTCCGCAGAGCGTCGCCGATCAGGAAGCCCAGTTCGGCATTCTCAATCAGACCGCTCCCGACCAATGCTGCAAGCTGCGCAAAGTGGGTCCGTTGTTTGCCGGCCTCGCCGATTACGACATTTGGTTCACCGCCCTGCGCCGCGAGCAATCGCCCACTCGCGCCAATCTTCAGGAAATCGAGCCCTTCAAGCTGCCCAACGGCAAAGTCCTCCAGAAGATCAGCCCCCTCGCCGGTTGGACCGTTAAAGAAGTCTGGGGCTATCTCCATCGCCACGGCATCGAAGCGCTGCCGCTGTACGATCAGGGTTACACCAGCATCGGATGCCAGCCGTGCACCGCTCTGCCCGTCAGCGCCGACGATCTCCGCTCCGGCCGTTGGCAGGGCAAGGGCAAGCTGGAGTGCGGCATCCATATTCAGGCGAACTAGATCCCCATGGAAATCGCACTTGGTTTCATCATCGCGGTGTTCATCGCGCTGACCGGCGTAGGCGCGGGATCGCTCACCACGCCGCTGCTGATTCTTCTTGTGGGACTTCCGGTAAAGGAGTGCGTCGGTACGGCGCTGATCTTCGCGACCGTGGTGAAGGTCGTTACGGTGCCGAGTTACATGGCACGCCAGCAGGTCAACTGGCGAGTCTTTGCCTATCTAACCGCAGCCGGATTGCCGGGCGTGATCGGGGGCGCCTTCCTGATGAAGAAGCTTCCCGCCGATCTGGTTATGGGCTGCGTTGGGCTCACGATCGCCTGCATCACGCTGGTGAATCTGTTTCGCTTCGCCCACGTCGTCCAGCACGACCGCACGCGCTGGCTCGGTCCGCTTGGATTGCTGATCGGGCTCGAAATGGGATTCTCATCCGCCGGCGCAGGCGCCATTGGAGCCTTGGCGATGATGAGCCTCACCACGCTCTCCACCGCTGAAATCGTGGGCACGAACCTGACCTTCGGGTTAGCCCTGTCGGCCGTGGGAGGCCTGATTCACGCGGGCCTCGGCGATGTGAATACCGCCGTCTTGTGGAAACTATTGATCGGCGGCGTGGCTGGCGCGGTCGCCGGGGCCACTTTCGCATCGCGCATCGAGTCCAGAAAACTGCGCTTCGCTCTGTGCCTCGCCCTGGTCTACATCGGCGGTCAGCTTTCCTGGACCAGCTTCTCGAAAATGTACTCCTCCAGCGTCAGCGCCGCGGGCCCAGCAAGCCCCTCCACAGCGGCTCCGACTCCCACAGCAAAGTAACAGCTAAGTAACGCGCCTTCCCACCTGCGATTCGCGGGTGTATAGTAGGCACGCTTCATGAAGTCCATTCTAATCGCCGCGCTGACGTTGTTCGGTGCCGCGGTTGTGCTGGCGCAGGATCATTCGGCTGTAGCGGTTGCGCCCCCGCCCCCCGCATATGTTCCGCTCAACCTGAAGCAGAAATACTTGTATTCAATTGGCGAGATTTTCGGTCCCGACCGCTTGGTCGCCATGGCCGGATACGCGGTGCTGGACCAAATGGGAGTCCGTCCCGCACAATGGGGCAAGCGCCCGGCGTCGCTCGCGGTTCGCTTCGCTTCCCACTTCGGCGATAGTCTACTCAAGCACAACATCGAATTCGGCGTCCGCGCCATCGATCACGAAGATCCGCGCTATTTTCGGTCGGGTCGCGGCCGCCCTTGGACTCGCACCGGCTACGCCGTGTTCCATACTTTTGTCGTGCACAACGACCGCGGCGGATGGATGCCGACTTACAGCCTTGTGGCGGCGGACATCGGGACGCCGTACCTGGTGCGCCGGTGGCAGCCGCAACAATTCGAAACCGCGTCCGTGCTTCAGGCCGGAACCCTCAACATCGGCATCAACATGGGAACCAACCTTCTGAAGGAATTCTGGCCGGACTTGAGGAACGCGCTGCCGAACTGGATAACGCGCAACAATCCCCTCTTTCCCCCGAACGTCAATTAGCGCCGTGGCCATTGACTAGGGCTGCCGCGCGAAGGTTTTCTTTCCGATCTCCACGTGCACCCGCAGCGACCCGATCCACACCGGACCGCGATCGCGGTTGTAGGCCGGATTCACCGCGTACTGCGCATCCAGCGACGTGATCAACCCTTCGCGTAACTGGGCGCTGTAATAGGTTTCCCAGATGGTTTCCGGACCGTAGCGCAGCCGCCCATCGCCGATCAGAAAATCCAGACCGCCGCGAGCCAGATACGCGGCGTGAACCGCGGAAAGTCCGCTCACCGTCAGCTCCGTGGCAACCGTATCGTTGGGCCGCCCCCAGCGCGACCCTTTGAGCGAAACACCCTCGGTCGCCACCCTGTCGATCGCGGTAAACGCGAAGCTCTCGGTTTTCCCGTCGTTCCAACCGAGCCTTCCGAAAACGCCCAGGTTCTTGGTAATCTCCTGATCCACGCTCAGTCCGAAGCCATACTTCAACCGGCCGACTTGAAGCGTATCGTTTATATTCGGCGTCGTCCCAGTCTTGGCAGCGAGCTGGAGCGCCTCTCCGTAGCTCCCCGAATCGGTATGCAGTAGAAACCCGAGCACCCGCACCGCGCCCGGATGCTTGCGCGGGCTGTAGCGCCGTTCGCCTTCGAAGTTATCGCCGCGGTCGCGGAACAGGCGGCGATCGAATTGTTCCCCGTTGGCGATCTTGGGCTCGGCCGCGCTGCCATAGCGAAGCGACCAGTTGCGCGTGTGGAATTCGTGAACCCAGCCCCAGGTGTAGCCTCGCGTGTCGGCCGGATAATCCCAGGCGCCGTTGTACATCACGCCCCAGCCCATGAACTGCGTCCGCGGATCGTGCGTGTAGGCGTTGTCGTCGAAGTAATCGGTGACGGTGAAGCGGCCGGCGTAGATGCTGTAGCGGGTCATCGGCCGCGTGCCGCCAAGCTGAGTTTCGTCGGATTCGACCGTTTCCTTCTCGTCGCCGAAACCGAAATCCTGCGCGATATACAACCGGGCAATGTATGGCTTCGGGGTCGCAGTGGCCACTCGCGGCAGTTCGCCGTTGGAAGCATTGGCCAATCCGTCGACGTTGCTGAAGCCTTTGCCGCCCGCGATTTCAGGATCGAAATATAGCGCGGTGTTGTCCGCCAGCCGGAAGCCCGTAAATAGCGTCGTGGTCAGGGACGCTTCGGCTTCGGCGTAGGGCTCCAGACTTAAGGGGCCCGTATAAGGAGCATGAAAATTATCGTGAGCTTGCCCGATGGAAGTGGCTTGCCAGAAAATAAGCCAGCGCTCGGGCGTCTCCGGAGCTGCGTCCGCGGCGGTCGGCGGTGCGTCCTGAGCTTGAACGCCGGTAGCGAGCAGCAGCAGAAAAAGAGTGCGCCGCATAACGTGGATGTAGACTTCGTTTTTCATTCGGGTTTTCTCATCCCGCTGGCCAGCGTGTCGTGGCTTGCGCCTCGGCACACTCCTAGCCTGAAGCAATCTGCTGGGTCACGTACTGCTGCAAAAATGCGAGATCAGGGCGATCTCCACACAGAATATACCCGCCGGGGTATCCTTGTAAAGTCCTTTCTGCTCGAATTTTTGTGAAGGAGCATCGTCACGCCACTCATCACACCACTACGCTGGTCCACACCATCGCGATGGTGAGCACGATCATCACGGCGGCGGTAGCCCACGCGATGACGTTGCCAGGCAGGTGGTTCTTGTAATCGCCCATCACGCGTTTGCGGTTGATCAGGATCAGCATGAACACCAGCACGAACGGGATCAGGACGCCGTTGGCCACCTGCGACAGCAGGATGATCTTCAGCAGCGGCAGGTGCGGGATCAGGACCACGCCGGCGCCGCACACGATCAATCCCGTGTAGAGCCCGTAGAAGATGGGCGCTTCGGAAAAGCGGTAATTGATGCCCGACTCGAATCCCACGCCCTCGCAGATGTTATAGGCGGTAGCCAACGGAAGAATCGCGGCCGAGAGCAGCGAAGCGTTGACCAAGCCGATGGCGAACAGCAGCGAAGCGAACCTTCCCGCCAGCGGCTGGAGCGCGGTGGCCGCCTCCGCCGCGTCTCCGATATTGCGATGGCCCGATTCATACAGCGTGGCCGCGCACGCCACCACAATGAAGAACGCAATCACGTCGGTGACAATGCAGCCCAGGATCACATCCCAGCGCGACAGCGTGTACTGCCGTTTGTCGATGCCCTTTTCCACCACCGACGCCTGCAAATAGAACTGCATCCATGGCGTGATGGTGGTGCCGATCAATCCCACGATCATGATCACGTAAGCCGAATCGTTCTGCCACTGCGGCACGAAGGTGTCGTGCAGCGCGTGTTTCCAATCCGGGTGCGCCAGAACCGCGGAAACAGGATAAGCGAAATAGATAAGCGAGAACAAAATCAGGATCTTCTCCACCGGCCTGTAGCTACCGCGCACGATCACAATCCACACCAGCGCCGCGCCGATGGGCACCGCGATATACTTGCTGACCCCGAAGATGCTCATGCCCGCCGCCAAGCCGGCGAATTCGGCGACGATGTTGCCGAAATCGGCAAGCCCGAGGATGAACATGGTGAGCGCGGCGAAGCGCAGTCCGAATTCCTCGCGAATCAGGTCGGAAAGGCCCTTGCCCGTGACCACTCCCATGCGCGCGGCCATCTCCTGCACCACGATCAGCGCGATGGTGGTGGGGATCAGCGTCCACAACAGGGCATAGCCATATTTGGCGCCGGCTTGCGAATAAGTGAAGATGCCGCCGGGATCGTTATCGACGTTGGCGGTGATGAATCCCGGCCCCAACACGCTCAACAGCAACAGGACGCGGTACTTCAGGAACCGGAAGGACGGACGCCGGATGGGGAGTGTCGGACGCTCTGCTGCGGTACGGGCCATGGCGCGAATTCTTCATTGTCGCGCGCGACTGCTTCAATTGCATAGCTGTTTCATGACGAAAGTGTATTCGGATCGTAACATTAGCTGTGCAAAACTGGATAAAGTATGGAATCCGCGGAAACGGCATTGGCTCTGGACGATCCCGGTTTATACTGCAACCGTGAGCTGAGCCTGCTGGAATTCCAGAAGCGCGTCCTTAAGGAGGCGCAAGACGCCTTCAACCCGCTACTGGAGCGGGTCATGTTTCTCTCCATCTTCGGCTCTAACATCGATGAATTCTACCAGGTGCGCGTGGCCGTGCTCAGGCAACGCGCCGCCTCCCGCGCCGAAGAACGCAACCGCGTGGACGGGCTCAGCGACGCGGAGCTGCTGGATGCGATTCACTTCGAGGTGGGGCGGCTCGGGGAGGCTGCGTATGCGTGTCTGCGCGACGGGCTCAAACCGGCGCTGGCCGAGGCGGGCATTCGGATCCTGGATTACGCGGAGTTGGACGAAGAGGCTCGCGCCGCGCTCGACGACTATTTTCAACGCACCGTTTTTCCGGTGCTCACGCCGCTGGCGTTCGATTCAGGCAGACCTTTCCCGCACATTTCCAATCTCAGCCTGAATCTGGCGGTGGTGATTCGCGACGCGCAGGGCGAGGACTGCTTTGCGCGAGTCAAAATTCCCAACACGCTGCCGCAACTTGTTGCGATAGCGCCCTCGCAGGATGGCGGCACAGGGACGGAGCGGCCCTCCCTTCGGCCAGAAACGCACCAGGGTCCGGCCGCGACAGGCTCCGTTGTGCCGCTGAGGTTCGTCTGGCTGGAGCAGTTGATCGCCGCCAATCTCCAGGCGCTATTCCCGGGCCTTGAAGTGGTGCAAGCTCATTCGTTTCACGTCACACGCGATGCGGAAGTGGCGATCCAGGAGCTAGAGAGCGACGACTTGCTGGAGACCATCGAGGAAGCGGTGTGGCGCAGGCGCTTCCGCGCCGTGGTCCGCTTGCAGGTGGATCGCGACTTCCCACCCGCGATCCTGAAGGTTCTCACGGAAGAGTTAGAGGTGGAAGAGAGGGGCGTTTATCGAGTGGACGGGCCGCTGGATCTGACCCGTTTGCGGCAACTGTATTCGCTCGACAGACCCGACCTTAAGTACAAGCCGTTTTCGCCGCATACGCCTCCGGGATTGCAGCCGCGCTCGAAGGAAGATATTTTCGCCCTGATGCGCCGCGAGGATGTGCTGCTGCACCATCCTTTCGAATCCTTCCAGCCGGTGGTGGAATTCATTCGCAGCGCCGCGAGCGACCCCAACGTGCTGGCGATCAAAATGACGCTGTACCGCGTGGGCCGCAACTCGCCGATCGTAAAGGCGCTGCTCAAGGGCATCGAGGAAGGCAAGCAGATTTGCGTGCTGCTGGAACTGAAGGCTCGCTTCGACGAGGAGAGCAACATCGAATGGGCGCGGGCGCTGGAGCGCGAGGGCGTGCACGTGATCTACGGATTGGTGGGACTGAAGGTGCATTCCAAGATCGCGCTGGTGGTGCGCAGAGAGGGTGAAGTCATGCGCCGCTACGTGCACCTGGGCACCGGCAACTACAATCCGCAGACCGGACGCCTCTACACCGACCTGAGCTTGTTCACCTGCGACGAACAGATCGGCGCCGACGCGACGGACCTGTTCAACTACCTGACCGGCTACTCCGCCAAGACCGGGCTGCGCAAGCTGCTGGTGTCGCCGGTGAGCCTGCGGCAAGGGCTGGAGAGCTTGATCCACCGCGAGATCGAACTGGCCAGGAGGCGCAAGAAGGGGCACCTCATTTTCAAGATGAACGCGCTGGAGGATCCGGAGATGATCAAGCTGCTGTATCGCGCCTCACAAGCGGGCGTGCGCGTGGATCTGCTGGTGCGCGGCTTGTGCTGCCTGCGGCCGGGCATCCCGGGCGTCAGCGAAAACATCTCCGTAAAGAGCACGATCGGACGGTTTCTGGAGCACGCCCGCATTTTCTATTTCCGCAACGGCGGGAAAGAAGAGGTATACGCCGGCAGCGCGGACCTGATGCCGCGGAATCTGAACCGCCGCGTGGAGGTGGTGTTTCCGGTGAAGGACACGCGGCTGGTTTCACGCCTGCGCGACGAGATTCTGGAAGTGTATCTGGCCGATACGGTCAACGTTCATGAGATGCAGACCGACGGCTCCTACCGGCGTCCCTGGCGCAGCGAGACGGTGGGCGGAATCGACAGCCATCAGCGCTGTATGACCGCGAGGCCGGGAGAAATCGAGGCTCGTTAAGGGTCCATGCCGGAAACGCCCGACAGCATGGGCCGGCGGGCGACGATTTCCGCAACCCAGCGCTGGTGCGCTGGATCGCGCGACGGGCCTTCGTAGTGGTGCAGGATTTCGAAATCCTTAAAGTAGCCGGCGAGCTCGCCGGGGGCTAGGCGGAAGGGCGTCATCCGCGGATCGCTCGGCTCGGGAATGTGGACGATGGCGAGGACGACGCCGCCGGGAACAACGCCGCGCTTGGCGGGCTCGAAGAGATCGCGCTGGAGGTAGTAAAGCATAGCGATCAGATCCCACGAATCGGGTTGAATGAGGTATTCGTGCTTTTCGAGGTCGGCGACGCGGGCGTCGATGGCCGGGTTGCGTCCCTTGAGAATATCGATAGCCGCGGCGGAGCCGTCGACCGCGGTCACCTGCCAGCCTCGCGAGGCAAGCCACAGAGCGTTGCGGCCGGCGCCGCAAGCAAGATCGAGAGCGCGGCCGGGAACGAGATCGCGCACACGCCCATTGCTCACAGTTTGGGCAAGGAGCGGCGTGACACACTCCTCCTGGAGACGGGTGCCTTGCTGTGCGCGATAGCGTTCATCCCAGCCGCGCAAGTCCATAACTCAAGCATACGGGCTTGAGCATGGACCAAATGAGAAAGATCTAAGAGGAGCTCCTCCCGCTTGATAACCTTCAAACGTTAAAAGGCCCATCGATTAGCGTTCGCACGGGTTGCTCTCGAGAACTCCTCCGCGCTACCGCGACCCGGCCCCGATGGGGGAACCGAACTCTTGATTGAAATATAGAGCACGATTCGCGCGGAGCGATGAAGCGAAAACGGTAAAGCATTCAAAAGCGGGCAAATTCAGTTGTTCGGAAGCAGAGTGAATGAAGATACGATGGAGCGTTGACTCCGAATCCATTGCTCGAAATCCTGATCATTGCGGACGATTTGACAGGGGCGGCGGATTGCGGAGCAGCGTGCGCGGCGCACGGGCTGGAGACTGTGGTGGTGCTGAGTGGGGTTCTCAATGAGAGCGCGGGCGGGATTCCGCGCGCCGGCGTGGTTGCGTTCGACGCGAATACTCGGACGATGACGCCGGAAGCGGCCGCGGCGGAGACTGCTCGCATCGTGCGCGAGTATCCGGCGCGCATCGTATATAAGAAGATCGATTCGACGCTGCGGGGCAATGTGGGAGCGGAAGTCGCGGCTGCATTGGAGGCATATCGCGGAATGGGGCATCCGGAGGCAGTGGCGGTGGTGGCTCCGGCGTTTCCGGCTATGGGGCGGACGACGAAGAACGGGCGGATGTATGTGCGCGGCGAGGCCATCGAGAATGGGGACATCGGGCTGGTCCTCGAGGACGCGGAAACGGACAAGGACTTGCGAGCGATCACGACGAAGTGGATTCATCACGAGGCGGGAGTGCTCTGGGTGGGATCAGCGGGATTGGCACGATGGTTGCCAGAAGCGGCGGGACTGAAGCGTGGGGATTCTCGGGATGTGCCAAGGGCGGCGAAGCCGCTCGTGTTCGTGGTGGGGAGTCCGTCGCGGAGATCGCTGGAGCAGGTCGAGGCGCTGAGAGATGCCGGCGTAGGGAACGACTTAGTATTTGTCGGCGAGGCCGAGGTTCTCGCAGAGACGATCGCGCGGGATCACGAGCGCATCGGGGCCTTGGTGCTGACCGGCGGCGAGACGGCGAGAGCGGTGCTGAGCAGGCTCGGCATCAGGGTGCTGCGGGTGGTGGGGGAAGTCGAGACGGGCGTGCCGATTTTGGTTGCGGAGGGCTCAGGCTTGTTGGTGGTGACGAAGGCGGGGGATTTTGGAGACAAGCAGACGCTTCTGCGCGCGGCGCTTGTGTTAAAACGGAAGAGTACTCGATGAAGAGGACAGACCCCTCTGAGAGGTTCTTTCGAAACGGAAGCTCGAAAGTTTTCGCTTGAATTTGGGCAGGCCCTAGTAGAAGGAAACGTCGGGCGCGACGACACAGCGCGAATCGAGCGCCGGCGCATGGCCGGAAGCTGGATGGCGCCGCCGCAAAACGTGGCTCCAGCAAATTCCGATCTGAGGAGTTTGCATGGTCATCACCACAACGCGACGCGCTTTCATTGAAAACATCCACCTTGGAACGAACGGCGAATTCATTCCGGGAGAAGTGCGCCTCAAAGGCTGGGTGTACCGGCTGCGCGTACTCGGCAAAACAGCTTTTGTGATTCTGCGGGATTGCACTGGAGAGGCGCAGTGCGTCATTGCGTCAGACGCTCTTAAGGAACATCACCTCAAGGTCGAGGACGTGGTGGAGATCCAGGGAAGCGTGCGGGCTGAAGCGCGCTCGAAGACCGGCTGCGAGGTCGATATCTCCGAGATCCGGGTGCTGAATCGCGCGGCGCAGAACCTGCCGTTTCAATCCTCGTCGGACGTGGAAGGGATCGGCTTGGAGACGCTGATCCAATACCGGCCGCTGTCGCTGCGAACCGAGGCGGTGGGCGATATCTTTCGAATGCAAGCGGCGATCCTTGCCGCGTTTCGCGATGCGCTGAATCGCCGCCGGTTCACGGAGATCGTGACATCGAAGATCGTTGGCGGCGGGACGGAGGGCGGCACCAATCTCTTCGAGATCAAATATTTCGACCGGGTAGCGTACCTGGCGCAGAGCCCGCAGTTCTACAAGGAGCACGGGGTGGCGGGGCTGGAGCGGGTCTATGAGACGGCTCACGTATACCGAGCGGAGCCGCATGCGTCCAGCCGCCACTTGACGGAATATTATTCGCTGGATGTCGAGTTCGGATTCATTGACGGGCCGGAGGACGTGATTCAACTGGAGCGCGAACTGCTGACCGACATGTTCGAAAACCTTAACCGCACGTATGGAGGCGTGATCGGGAAATATCGGACGGACTTGCTGCCGTCCATGCTGGACGTACCTTGCTGGGAATTCGACGAATGCCTGGAAATGCTGAAGGACGAGTTCGGCCGCACGGACTTGATTGACGACCTCGATCCGGAAGCGGAGCGGCAGCTTTGCGAGAGGGCTCGGAGAGAGACGGGGATTCCCGCGGTGTTCGTGCTGGGGTTTCCTTTGGCGGCGAGGCCGTTCTACACTGCACCGCGCGGCTCCAGCGGCGCCGCGAGCAGTTTCGATCTTTTGTTCCAAGGCATCGAAATCACTACGGGCGGACAACGATTGCATCGCCGGGGCGAACTGGAGGCGGCGCTGCGCTCGCGATGGATTGAACCGTCGAACTTCGAGAGCCACCTGGCGATGTTCGATTTGGGGATGCCGCCGCATGGCGGATTCGCGATCGGGCTGGAACGGCTCACGTGCCAGGTGCTGAATCTGGCGAACGTGCGGCAGGCGGTGCTGTATCCGAGGGATCGGTACCGACTGACGCCGTAGGCGATCGATTGGATTTGTGGACGATGTAGGGCGCGGCCAACAGACAGGCTTGCTCAGAAACGCTGGGACTACCTCCTTTGCCTCAACGCGGTCGCGGGAGAGCGCGGCGTACAGCAGGATGTTTGCAATCGTGGCCAACGCGCCCAGCAGGTTGGAACGGGCCCTGTCGGCGAATTGATCCATGTCGCCAACCCGAATGCCAGGAGTATGCCGTTAATGAACGCTGCCGCCCGAGCCAGCGGCCGAAGGCGTTCGGGAACGTGCAGGGTTCCCTCGTCCCGGAACAACGCGAAGTAGAAGATTGGCGGAAGCGCCGTTAGTAGAAACATCAACACCCATAGCGGCGACGCCGACTGCGTCGAATTCCATAGGGACGTGATCAAACTTGCGACGGATGTCACGCAGGCAAGAAGAGCGACCTTCCGGACATCGGTGAGCCAAGACATCGGATTACTGATAGCGTAACGAATACTACAATTGGTGAGCGATGACCTTGCCTCGAATTGCGATAACCATGGGAGACGCCGCGGGCGTGGGTCCGGAGATCGTGATGAAGAGCCTGGGGCACGCGGAAGCGTACGCGATGTGCCGGCCGCTGGTGATTGGCGACGCGGAGCGATTGCGCGAAGCAGGGCGGATTTGCGGAAGCAAGCTGACGGTACCGGGCGATGTCGAGTGCATCGATTTAAAGCTGATCCCGAAGGGTCTGCCTTGGGGCAAGCTTTCGGCGGCGGCGGGCGAGGGGGCGTTCCAATTCGTGAAGCTGGCGGCCGAGATGGCGATGGATGGTCGCGTGGACGCGATTTGCACGGCTCCTTTAAATAAGGAAGCACTGCACGCGGCGGGACATTTTTATCCAGGGCACACAGAACTGCTCGCGGTGTTGACGGGGACGCCCGAGGTTTCGATGATGTTAACCGCGCCCAATTTGCGAGTAATTCATGTGACTGCGCACATGGGATTGCTGGATGCGATCGCCAGGATCGAGCCGGGATTGGTGGAGCGGACGATTGTGCGGGGCGATGGGGTTTTGGTGCGGGCCGGGCTGATGCGGCGGAAGATCGGCGTCTGCGGGATCAATCCGCACGCGGGCGAGAATGGATTGTTCGGGCGGGGCGAGGAGGAATCGAAGATCGTTCCCGCGATTGCCGCGTGCAGGGCGAAGGGCATCGACGTGGAAGGGCCCCTGCCGGCCGATACGCTGTTCTTCCGCGCGGCTCGCGGGGATTTCGATATGGTGGTGGCAATGTATCACGATCAGGGTCATGGTCCGGTGAAGGTGCTGGGGCTGGAGTCGGGAGTCAACATCACAGTGGGCCTGCCGGTGATCCGGACATCGGTGGATCATGGGACGGCGTTCGACATCGCTGGCACGGGTCGCGCGGATGAGCGGAGTATGCTGGAAGCGTTGCGGCAAGCCGCGGAGCTGGCCGGAAGGGGAGGGCAGCGATGAAAACTGCGATCGTTTGCTCCGGTGTGCTGGTGCTGACAGCGGGTGTCTTTGGGCAAAGTGCGGGCCAATCCTTCGACGTCGCCTCGGTGAAACGAAACAACTCGGGAGAGCAAGGCGGAAGGCTACAAGCGCAGCCGGGCGGGCGCTTCACTGCCGTCAACGCCACGGTGCGGCAACTGATCCTGCGCGCGTATGCGGTGCAGGACTACCAGATTGTGGGGGAACCGAAGTGGGTCGACTCAGACCGATTCGACATCGAGGCCAAGGCCGGGGGCGATGTGACGGCGGGACAGTTAGCGGCGATGCTGAAAAGCCTCCTGGCGGAGCGATTCAAACTGGCGGCGCACACCGAGACGCGCGATCTTCCGATTTACGCGCTGGTGCTGGCGAGGAAGGATGGCAAGCTCGGTCCGAAGCTTCGCGCGTCCAAGGTCGACTGCAACGCGGTGGCGGAAGAGGCGCTCGCCACCCGCGGCGGCGCGCCACCGGAGCCCGGGCGGGGCGAGCTGCCGCCGTGCAGTATCGGATTTGGCGGGATGGGTCAGATGGCCGCGAGGAGCAAACCGATCTCGCAGCTTCTGCCGTTTTTTTCGCAAGTGACGCAACATACCGTGGTGGATCGAACGAGGCTGACAGGGGGCTTCGATGCCGACCTGACATGGACACCCGATCCGTCTTCGCCGTTGCTTGCGGCGGCGCCGCCGGATGCCGCGCCGGCCGATCCGAATGGCCCGTCGATCTTCACGGCCGTACAGGAGCAACTGGGGCTGAAACTGGAATCGCAGAAGGCTCCGTTACCCGCGCTGGTGATCGATCGGATCGAAGCGCCGACGGCGAATTAGGATGGGCGAGGACCCAATGAGCGAGTACAAACGAATAGCCACGGAAGAGGCGTTCACGACGCCGGAGATTCTCGATCGCTACAAGGCGCTGCTGCGGGAGCCGGGGGTCGATGCTGGATTTGCCAGCCTGTGGGGACATTTCTCGAAGAACGCTCCGGTGGTGGGACGGCTGCTGGACCTGGGCGATCGGCGCATCGCGGACATGGATGAGGCGGGGATCGCGATGCAGGTGCTGTCGCTGACAGCTCCGGGAGTGCAAGTGTTCAAGCGAGATGAAGCCGTGGCGCTTGCCCGATCGAGTAACGATGAAATGGCAGAAGCGGTGCGGAAGCATCCAACGCGATTCGCAGGACTGGCGGCGGTGGCTCCGCAGAATCCGGCGGAGGCGGCGAAGGAGTTGGAACGGGGTGTGCGCAAGCTGGGCCTCAAAGGCGCGATCGTCAACTCGCACACCCGCGGCGAGTATCTGGATGACGAGAAGTTTTGGCCGATCTTTGAAGCGGCGGAGGCGTTAAAGGTCCCGATTTATCTGCATCCGACGTCGCTGCCTCCGGCGATGGTGCAGCCGTTTCTCGAGAGAGGATTGGATGGGGCGATTTACGGCTTCGCGGCGGAGACCGGCTTGCATATCTTAAGAATCGTACTGGCGGGCGTGTTCGACCGCTTCCCGAATTTGCAGATGGTGGCGGGGCATCTGGGCGAGGGGCTGCCGTTCTGGCTGTTCCGCATCGACTTCATGCATCGGGCGATGGTGAAGGCGAAGCGCTATTCCAGCGTCAACGCGCTGAAGCGCCAGCCCAGCGAATACCTGCGCACCCACTTCCACGTCACCACCAGCGGGATGGCGTGGGAGCCGGCGATCCTCCATACCCAATGTGTTTTGGGCGCGGATCGTGTATTATACGCGATGGACTATCCTTATCAATTTGTGCCCGAAGAAGTGAAGGTGACGGACGGCTTGCCCATTAGCGGCGAGGATAAGCAGAAGCTGTATCAGCTCAACGCAGAGAGGGTATTTTCGTTATGCAATTGAATCAGCGCTGGGGAGCTCTTACCGCAGCAGCAGTAGGACTGATCTGTCTCGCGTATTCGGTGACGGCGCAGGACACCTATAAGGCGCGTCTCTCCGCATTGCCAGGGGATGCGAAGACGGTTAAGGATATGGCGGGCGTCGGGTCGGCGACCGCGACCCTGGCGGGTACGAAGCTCACGGTGAACGCAACGTTCGAGGGGCTGAAGACTAATGCCACGAAAGCGGAGTTGCGCGACGGGGGAGTGGGGGGCGTGCGCGGACCCGCGATCGCGGATCTGTCGATTACCAAGGCGATGAAAGGAACCGTCACGGGGAGCATCGACTTGACGCCTCCGCAGATCGACCATCTGAAAAAGGGTGGTCTGTATGTTCAGATTTACAGTGAGAAGCCCACGGATGGAACTCTGTGGGGCTGGCTGCTACGTTAGGAGAAACACCATGAAGAAGACTTTTGCACTGGTATTGGCTCTGGCCGGCGCGTATGGCGTTGTGAGGGTGGCGGGTCAGGGACCTGCCGCGGGTCCGTTCACGGCGCAACAGGCCGACGCGGGCCGCACGGCGTATCAGGCGAACTGCGCCAGCTGCCACAATCCCGATCTGAGCGGCAGCGGAAACGCGGCGCCACTCGCGGGCAGTGTATTCATGGGCGGTTGGGGCAGCCGGACCACGCAGGATCTGGTGGGGTTCATGTCGGGCTCGATGCCTCCCACCAATCCGGGCAGTTTGACGGACGCGACCTATGTGAATATCGCCGCATTTATCCTGCAATATAACGGATCGAGGCCGGGCAATCAGGCGCTGACGGCGACGACGAACGTAGCGATTCGCACGGTGGCGACGGGTGTGTTGGCGCAAGCGCAGGCGGGCGGAGGCGGCCGAGGACAAGGCAAGCAAGCCGCGGCTGGCGCTGGAGCGGCGAAAGGCGGCGCGGGCGGACGGGGCGCGGCGGCTCCAGCTCCCAGAGGACTGACCATCGCAGGGACGGTGAAGAATTTCACACCGCTTACCGACGCGATGATGAAGAATCCCGATCCCAACGATTGGCTGATTCTGCGCCACGACTATCATGCCAACAATTACAGCACTCTGAACCAGATCACCACGGCGAACGTGAAGGATCTGCAACTGCAATGGGTGTGGTCGATGGCGGACGGGACGAATCAATCCGCTCCCGTGGTGCACGATGGGACGTTGTTCATCAATAATCCGACCAATATCGTGCAGGCGCTAGACGCCAAGACGGGCGAGCTGATCTGGGAGAACCGCCTCGGTGAGAACGCGACGGGCAATTCGCAGCGCGGGCTCGCGATTTACAGCGACAAAGTATACGTCACGACCGGCGACGCGCACATTTACGCGCTGGACGCGCGCACCGGAAAGAATGTGTGGGACACGGTGATCGGCGATCGCACGAATGGGAACTACAGCACCTCCAGCGGTCCGCTGCTGGCCAAGGGCATGGTCATCCAGGGCTTGGGCGGAGGGCAGTGCGATCAGTACCGCGAAGAGAAATGTTTCATTAGCGCGTATGACGCGCAGACCGGTAAATTGAAGTGGAAATTTTACACCATCGCCAAGAAAAACGATCCGGGCCCGGAAATTAAGGGTTACGGGCAGGCGCCGGGAGACTCATGGGGCACGTTGGCGGACACGTTTCGCGCGGGCGGAGACACGTGGATCACGGGCAGCTACGACGCGGATCTCAATCTGACGTATTGGGGCGTGGCGCAAGCCAAGCCGTGGATGCGGGCGAGCCGGCAATCGGGCAACGGCGCGACGTCATACGCCAACTCGACCGTGGCCATCGACGTGGATACCGGCAGACTGAAATGGTTTTTCAATCACGCTCCGGGCGAGACGCTGGATCTTGACGAGGTGTTCGAGCGTGTGCTGGTGGATTACAACGGACAGAAATGGGTATTCAGCGCGGGCAAGGACGGCATTCTGTGGAAGAACGACCGCGCCACCGGAAAGTATCTGGGTCACAAGGAGACGGTGTTCCAGAATATTTACGATTCGTTCGATCCGGTGACGGGCGAGCCGCACTTCCGCAACGACATCGTGGAGAATCAGGTGGGCCAGTGGGTGCAAAGCTGCCCGACTTCCGAAGGCGGCCACAACTGGCACGCCATGAGCTATCATCAGCCGACCAATCAGTTGATCATTCCGGTGGCGGAAAGCTGCCAGGAGATGAACGCGCAAGCGGTGGACCTGAAGGAAGGCGGCGGCAGCGCGGGCGGCGCGGCGCGGCGTTTTTATGAATCGCCGGGATCGGGCGGCAACGTGGGCAAGTTCGCGGCTTACGACGCGTCAACGCTGAAGGAGAACTGGAAGATCACGCAGCGGGCGCCGTTCATGACGGCGGTGCTTTCGACGGCGGGCGGGATCGCGTTCGTGGGGGACATGGACCGGGTGTTCCGCGCGGTGGACGTGAAGACCGGGAAGGTGCTGTGGGAGACTCGGCTGGGAACGTCGGTGCAAGGGTTCCCGCTGACCTTCAGCGTGGGCGGACGGCAGTTCATCGCGGTGCCGACGGGGTTGGGTGGAGGGAGTCCGCGCATGGTGCCAAGCGTGCTCGCGCCGGAGGTGCATTATCCGTCGAACGGGAATGCGCTGTACGTGTTCGCGCTGCCGGAGAAGAAGTAGGGGCTCAGAGTATCTGGATGCGCTCGGCAACGGCTGCGCGTCGCAAGTCGGCATCCACGGTCGCCAGCGGGTAACCCTCGCGCGTGGCGATCTCGAGGTAGGCTGCATCGTAGGCGGTCAGGCCGTGTTTGCGGCAGAGCGTCTGAGTCTTGCCGAATACATCTGCCGGAGTTGGCTGGTCCACCTCGATTGGAAGGCGATTCAAGTCGGCGATAAATGCTTGCGTGAGTTCTGGCGAAAGGCGCTTCCGTTTTTCACCCACAAGGAGCGCATTCAAAATCTCGTGCCGCCAGAAGGACGGCACGACTACCGAATCGCCAGCTGCGATACGTTCTGAAATTTCCCGCGCGTTTTGTGCTTCCTCATCGGGAAAGCACCAAGTCAGGACGGTCGAGGCATCCAGAACGAAACGTCTCACGGCCTGCTTTCGCGGAGCAGTTCCTTAATTGTCATTCCGCCCAACGAGAGGCCGTGACGTTCGCCGAAGCTTGCCAATCGGCGCGCCGCCGCCGCCACCGACTCATCTTGGTCTGATTGCGGCTCGGCCTCCAATGCCTGGTCGAGCTCTACGTCCGCGATATCGAGGAGTCGGCAAGCTTCCGATCGGGTGATACGACCGCCCTTATATTCTTCACGCACGAACGCCTCCAGCATGCGGTGCGACAGGTTGTCGCCGCCTTCGGCGAGCCGGCCGGCGAGATCGTCGGGGATTCGTACGGTTAGTTCCATGCCTTTATTAGGATAACCTGGTCCCGTGGAGCCATCCGTCACATGAACTTTCGTCGCTTAAACGCGTTAACGTCGGCGGTACTCAATTCGAACCATTCGCCGTTCTTCCGATTTGGTTCGAATCTTCTGTGCCAGTAAGACTCGATTCCAACTGGGTCATCGGTGCGAATGGAATGAACCGTCGTGAGCTTATCCGGCATCTGTATCGCGAGGTCGCGTTCTCGACCACCCACATGATTCATTCGGCCGATCTTGTAGTAACGGCCAGATTTCATCAGATACACGAACCCGAATTCGACCTCGACATCTTTACCGGCCGGACTTGGAGGAGGCTCCGCAATCGCACACAGGGCTGCAACGTCGTCGTAGCCAGCGTGCTCCTTGCAATACTCCTGGATGCGTGCTGCGAATTCGCGCTTGGAGCCAAAGCGGGCGAAGGTGTTGTGCCAGGGGAAGCCGGGCGTTCGCCGAGCCTTCAGCTTCACTTCATTCGCAGTCGGGAACTTGCCCAGCTCGCGCATCAGCCCAATGAATTTCTCTAGAAGGTCGCGTTCGTCGCGCGCTCCCCGCATCCGATTTGGCTCGAATCCACTTTCGCGCAGCGCATCGCTCCACCGCGCCCAATGTTTTCCGGCCCAGTCTGCATCGCTTATGCCAGTCTCTCGATGGAATCTTTCCTTGCCGAGCGGCATGCCTCCGTTCGCTTTCGCGGTTCGCCTGATCTCCTCTAAAATGTGCCGCTTTTCCATGCGGTTTCGCCGACCTAAGGACTTAGCGTAGCCGGTTGCGAGCACACCGGCAACCCGACTGTCCAGCTCATCATCCGCAAGAAACCACCTCAGCACCCACACGGGCGGGGCGATCAACTTAGGACGATCTTCATTTAAGTCGTCTTACGCTTGGACGCTCTCCGGCTCCTGATCTCCATGCGGAGAAATGTGATGGCCTCGTCTGCGGCTTCAAACGGTCCGTAATACCCCTGCGGGCTTCGGCAAGGCGGGCGTCGATGACGCGACGCTGGGCCGGAGTGTATTCGTCAACGGCATTCTGTACCAATTTCGCCCCTGCCCTTCACGGTTATGGTCATCGTAAATCCAATTTCAGTGTAAGGCATATGGTGCTGCCGTAAGATAGAAGTCGTGGAATTCAGACAACTGGGTGCGTCAGGTTTGAAGGTGCCGGTGCTGAGCTTCGGCACGGGGACGTTTGGCGGCGGCAACGAATTCTTTCGAGCGTGGGGAGCGGCCGACGTGGAGGAGGCGACCAAGCTGGTCAGTATTTGCCTCGACGCCGGCGTGAATATGTTCGACAGCGCGGATATCTACTCGGACGGCTTGTCGGAGGAGATTCTGGGCAAGGCGATCGCCGGGCGGAGGCACAAGGTGCTCATCTCCACCAAGGGCTCCTTTCGCTCGGGGACGGGGCCGAACGATTCCGGCAGCTCCAGGCATCATCTGATCGAGGCGGTCGAGGGCAGCCTCAAACGCTTGGGCACGGATTACATCGACGTCTATCAACTGCACGGCTTCGATGTAGCGACTCCGGTGGAGGAGACGCTGGCCACGCTTGATACGCTGGTGCGCGCGGGCAAGATCCGCTACATCGGGTGCTCCAATTTTTCGGGCTGGCACTTGATGAAGTCGCTGGCGGTGTCGGAGCTGCGGGGATGGGCGCGGTATGTGGCGCATCAGGCGTATTATTCGCTGGTGGGCCGGGATTACGAATGGGAGCTGATGCCTCTGGGGCTGGATCAGGGAGTGGGCGCGCTGGTGTGGAGTCCGCTGGGGTGGGGCCGGCTGACCGGCAAGATCCGGCGCAATCAGCCTCCGCCGGAAGTGAGCCGGCTGCCGGTGACGGCGTCGATCGGGCCTCCGGTGGCTGATGAACATTTGTACCGGGTGGTGGATGCGCTCGACGAGGTCGCGAAGGAGACGGGCAAGAGCGTGCCGCAGATCGCGCTGAATTGGGTTGCGAGCCGGCCGACGGTATCGTCGGTGATCGTCGGCGCGCGCGACGAAAAACAACTGCGCGATAATCTGGGCGCGGTGGGATGGAGCCTGACGCCGGAGCAGATCGCGAAGCTGGATGCGGCAAGCTCGGTGAGCATGGCGTATCCTTATTGGCACCAGCAGTTTTTCATCAAGGATCGGAGGGGCTCATGAATACGGCGAACACTCGGCGAGCGTTTCTGAAGGCGGCGGGAGCGGCCATCGCGGGTATTGGAGCGACAGTATGGGGCGCGGCAAGCGAGCCGGTGCTCGGAATGATTTTCCCTCCCTTGAACCGGCCGGTTCCGGAAGAAGGGCTGATCATGTACCCGACCGGCGTGACGTTTCTGGTGGAGGGGTTGGGGCTGGAATCGCTGACGCCGGAGGGCTATGACAAGGTCATCGATCGCATCAAGCCGGCCGCGGAGAAGCTCGCGAGCCGCGGAGCGAAGGCGATCGCGCTGATGGGAACGTCGTTGAGCTTCTACAAGGGCGCGGCGTTCAATCAACAACTGACGGACACGATCAAACGGGCAACGGGTCTGCCCGCGACCACCATGAGCGCGGCCGTGGTGGAGGGTTTGAGAACGGTCGGCGGGCGGAGGCTGGCTGTGGCGACGGCGTACAACGACGAGGTGAACGCCCGCCTGAACGCGTTCCTGAAGGAGTCGGGCTTCGAGGTGGTGAAGCTGAAGGGGCTTGGCATTACCGACATGGATTCGCCGGCGAAGGTGACCGAGCCGGAGCTGCTGAAGTTCAGCGCGGGCGTGTACGCATCGGCGCGGGAGGCCAACGCCATGTTGGTATCGTGCGGAGGGCTGAGGACTCTGGAGATCCTCGCGCCGCTGGAGCAGCAAACGCACGTGCCGGCGGTATCCAGCACGCCGCACGCGTTGCGCGCGGGAGTGCGATTGCTGGGGCTGAGCGGGAAGGTGAACGGGTTCGGGACGCTACTCGCGAAGGGTTAGGAGATCGCGACAGCAGAGGCCTTGCAGGTCTGGACCAGGACCAGCGCGAAGATCGCTGCGGCAGGCGACGACGGACGTTTAGAATCAGAGAATAGCTTCGGTGGTCGGAATTCATGCGGTCAAGGTATCGCGGCTTCACAGGCTTGGCGACCTGCGATTTGGTTATCGCGGCTTGGTTACTTTGGACACCAGGTTGCGGCCCAGGATGGCGGAGGCGGCGATCACGCCGCCCATCATCGCGCCGGTAACGCCCAACGATGCGACGTCCTGGCCGGTCAGATACAGATTACGGATCGACGTGTGCGGAGTGAGCGAACGCGCGCGGAAACGCTCCGGAGTCGCGGCCAGCCCGTAGGCTTCGCCCTGCTGGTAGTTCATGAAATGGCGGGTGGTGAGCGGAGTGGACAGCTCGGCGTAATCGATCTTGCCGGCGATGGCTGGAACGGCGAGTTCCAATTCCTTCCGCAGGCGGTCGGCGAGCACGCTCTTCAAAGCGTCGTAAGCCGGGCCGCGGCGCTTCCATGTGGTGGTGTTCTGGAACTGCGCGAAAGGCGCGTAGGGCGTGAAGGCCACAGCTTCGAGGGTGGCTCGGCCGGGATGCTTGCGTTCGAAGAGCGGATCTTTGGCCGAAGGGAACGAGATGAAGAGCGCGGGGAACGGAGCGGAGGGATCGTTGACGAAGCGAGCCATGTTGGCGTCGTGATCGGGCGTGGGATAGATCCAAAGATTCGTGCCCTTCAAGCCGAGCTCGGCGGCGCTGTGCTTGATGCCGACATAGAGGCTCAAATGGGCGATGGAGCCCGCAATTTGGCGCAGGTCTTCCGCGATTGGCTGTGGGGCATTTCTTGATTGAGGCACCAGGCGCTCGAAGGTGTTGCGCGCGCCGGCGTCGCTCACGACGGTGCCAGCGCGGAATTCGCGGCCATCGGCCATCTTTACCCCCGTGGCTTTGCCGTTGAGGATGACGACTTCGAACACATCTGCGCCGACGACGACCTTGCCGCCGTTGCGTTCGATCAGCGGCGTGATGGTTTCGGCGATGCGGGCGGCTCCGCCGATGGGGTAGCTCGCGCCGTTGAAGTAGTGGCTGGCGATAAGGGCATGGACGCCGAAGCTGCTCTGCGAGGGAGGCAATCCATAATCGCCCCACTGCGCGGTGAGGATGGCGATGAGATCCGGATTGCGGGTCCAGCGATGCAGAACGTCGAGCGTGGTTTGGCCGGCCCATTTTAGGAAGGGGGCTCGCATGAAGCGGCCAGCGAGTCGAGCGATGGGCCGGGGAATGGCCTTCTCGGCGAAGTACAAAGCGCTGGATTTTTGGGCGGATTGGACTGCGGAGAGATAGTTGTCGATGGCCGCGGCCTCAGCGGGGAAGGATTCCTTCAACGAGGCTCGTAGGTTTTCGAGACCGGTGGGGAAGTCGAAGATTCGCGTACCAATAACGACGCGGTCATAGATAGCGGGCATCGGCTGCCACTGGAGTTGGCCGTCGGTGAGGTGATCGAAGACGGCGCGGACGGGCGAACGCGGGTCCTGGACTTCGCCGATGTAGTGCACCCCGACGTCCCAGCTATAGCCGGGGCGATTGAAGCTATGCGTGTAGCCGCCGGGGGTGTAATGGCGTTCCAGCACGAGCACTTTTTTGCCGGCGTACCGCGAGAGAAGCGCAGCCGTCGCCAGGCCACCCATGCCGGAACCGATGACGATGGCATCCCACTGGTCGTCGAGGGATTGCTGTTTGTAAGAGGGCATGGCTCCGCGTTGGTCGAGGCCGACCCATTCAGTATACGGACTGTGCTCCGGCTTCTAATTTCGGCTGACGACCACGCTGCGCCAAGCCGTGTTGCCGGAGGCGTCGGTGGCGGTGATGGTGACCGTGTTCGATCCGACCAATAGCGGAATCGACGCGGACCAGGTGATTGTGCCCGTCGCTGTTCCGGAAGATCCGGTGTTGGTGGTCCAAGTGATTTTGGCCACTCCAGCGTTGTCCGAAGCCGTGCCGGAGAAGGTAAGCGTGGCGGCGCTGGTTGAAACCGTGCTGCCGCCGGGCGACATGATGGTAAGCGTAGGAGGAGTTGTGTCCTTGCCGCCTGGCGCCGGGGTTGGCGCAGGTGCCGGTGTTGGGGCCGGGGTTGGGGTTGGGGTTGGGGTTGGTGTCGGCGCAGGCGCCGGAACTGGAGCGGGGGCGGGCGCCGGCGTTGGCGCAGGTGCTGGTGTTGTCACGGGGGGCGGAGGCATCGTCGCTGGCGCGGCCGGTCCGGACGCATACAGCGTCTGCACGGCGGCGATATCCCCGGAGTTCAGTGTCGTCACCATTTTGTAATACGGGTACATGACGTCGCTGGGATCGTCGGAATGGCCCAGGCCGAGGGAGTGACCGAATTCATGCAGAGCCACGCTGAAGACGTCGGTGTCCGAGCCGATGTGCCAGCTTTCCGAATCGTTGAAGTGCATGTCTCCGGCGATCGGCTCGGGATTAGGAGGCGCGGGATAGAAGGTGTGGGCAAGAATGCCGCCGGGGCCGTCGAAAGGATATCCATCGCCATGCGCATAGGTGGCGTAGAAAATGTTCACGGTTTGCGGCGCGGTGGGATTGGTTCCCTGCACCCAGGTCACCTGAACCACTTGCGCCCACTGGGCCATGGCCTGCTGAATGGTCGCCTCCGTCTGGCTCAAGGGAAGCTGCTCCGTCATCTGGCTGAAGACATAGCCGACGGTGGCTGCACCGAGGCCGGGGCCGTCCCATCCGTTTCCATAGGTGGGGATGGATTGCGTCACCTCCCCGGCGGTGGTGAGGGGAGCGGCGTAGGCTCGCGTGGGAACGCCTTTGATGAGATCGGGCGAAGCGGGAAAGATGTAGTTGGTCTGGTCCTGAGCGGCGATTCGCGATAGGACCGCGGAGGTTTCCCGGACGTTGCTCACGTGAATCATCAGGTGGCTGGGTGCGAGGTCCGGATTCTCCTTGATCTCGACACCTAGATCGAGAAGCATGGCGCGGGCCTCGCCCCTGTCCACATCGGGGTGAAATTCGACCAGGTAATAGCCGTTCCATTTTTCGAAAGAACCCGGTATAACGATGGGACTGATCTTGTCGGCCGCATCGAGACGCGCCGCATAAATCGCGCCCAATCCGTCGAGCGACGCAGGGCGGTTGAGGGTCACCTGCAAGCCGTTATCGGGAATGCCATGCAACACTGCAACGCCGCGAGCTTGGAGCGCGGCGATGGTTTCCGCCGATGGCCGCTGGCTGAATTGCAATATCAAGTGGCCGGAGCGAAAGGGAACTGGAGTGTCGATTCCGGTGACTAGGTGGGAGGCATCGGTTGCGATCTCGCGCGTCTTCAGGTGGAGGGTCGGCTGAGCAAGACTCGTCTCCTGGGCAAAAATCACCGGAGCGACGCTGGCAGCGAAGAGAAGGAATAGGGAGGGATTCAAAAATCGTTTCACCAACAGTTCATCGGCCGCTGGATGAGAGAATCCGTTACGGATTACCACTGAGTTGAGTTAAGGATAATCCGACTCACATGCGCTCTATTGTTGCCGCCGTATGTATGGCCGCTTTTCCGTGTATAGCCCCGGGCGCTTCGGCCGCGGGCAACTACACCATCGCCACGATCGCGGGAAGCGATTGGGTGGGCGATGGTGGCCCCGCCACCGGCGCCATCCTGATCCAAGCCGAAGGAGTGCTGGCGGACGGCTCCGGCAATCTGTATATCGCCGACGCCGGGGATCACCGCGTGCGGAAGGTGGCGTCGAACGGAGCGATTGAGACGCTGGCGGGCACGGGCATCCGCGGCTTTTCGGGCGACGGCGGGCCGGCCGCGCAGGCGCAGCTCAACTCACCCTACGGTCTCGCTCTGGACTGGCAAGGGAACCTGTACATCGCGGATCTGGGAAACGCACGCGTCCGTCGAGTGAGCCCCGACGGCACCATCACGACCATCGCGGGAGGGGGGCAGCTTCCACCGGGAGGCGCGCACGAAGGAAGTCCAGCGGCGATGATGGCGCTTTCGGCGCCTCGCAATTTGGCTTTCGACACCAGCGGGAATTTGTACATTTCGGATTTCGGGGGGCAGAGGGTGTATCAGATGGCTGTGGACGGGTCGCTCACCACCGTTGCGGGCACGGGGGTTGCCGGAGCTTCCGGCGACAACGGAGCGGCGGCGCTGGCGCAATTGAACGCTCCCGCCGGTCTGGCTTTCGACAGCCAGGGAGCCTTGTACATCGCCGACAGCGGCAACCACCTGATTCGCAAGGTGGCCCACGGCCTGATCTCGTCATTTGCGCGCGCGGTAACGCCCACGGGTCTGACGTTCGACGGACTGGGAACGCTTTACGTGGCGGATATTTCGACGGGCGATATCGCGGTGATCCCGGCGACTGGTTCGCCGTCCAGTTTGGCGGTGGCGGCGGTGGATGTGTCGTTTTCGAGCGGCACGGGCGTGTACGCGTCAGTCGCTAATCAGGCCGTATTAGTGAGTGAAAAAGGCGCTGGAACCACGGTGGCAGGCGGCGGAAACATGGCGCATGGCGACAACGGGCCGGCTACCGAGGCGAGGCTGAATCATCCGGCGGGGGTTGCGACGGACGCCGCGGGCAATGTATACATCGCGGATCGCGACAATAACCGAATTCGCCGCGTGGGCCTGGACGGAACCATTACAACGGTGGCGGGAACAGGTGCGGCCGGCAACTCGGGAGACGGGGCGCTCGCTGTCGACGCTAAGTTGAGCGGGCCGGAATCGGTTACGGTGGACAGTTCAGGAAACCTGTACATCTCCGATACGGGGAATCAGCGGGTACGAAAGGTGACACCGGACGGCAAGATCGCGGCGGCGACCGATTTGGGGCTGCTTTCGCCGGTGTACGCGATCGCGGACGGGTCAGGGAATTTGTACATCGCCGATGCGGGTGCGGGGAAGATTCTGACGGCTGGCAGCAACGGCGTTCCGGCAACGCTGATGACAGGATTGTCGTCGCCGCGCGGGCTGGCCCTCGATTCGATCGGCAATCTGTACTACACCGAAGCCGGGGCCGCGCGGGTCAGCGTTCGGTCGCCGGCCGGCACGGTGACGAGTATCGCCACGGGCTCTTGGAACATTCCTCGGGGAGTGGCGGTGGACGGCAGCGGTAATGTTTATGTCGCCGATACGGGATTACAAGAGATCCTTGAGGTAGGCTCGGGCGGAGGGGTGACAGTGATCGCGGGTATGGGCTCGGCTGGATTTTCGGGAGACGGAGGCAACGCGGCGGCGGCACAACTCGGCTTCCCTTGGGATGTGGCGGTGAACGCGACGGGCGTAGTGGCGGTGGCGGATCTGGACAACAATCGCGTGCGCGATCTGACACCCCCGCCGGCGGCGACGCAGGCCCCCCCTGGCGCGCCCGTGCCGGGCAATGTCACGATTGTGAACGCCGCGAGCTTGGCTCCGGGGCCGGTGGCGGGGGATATGCTGCTGCTGATCGGCGGCTCCGGGATCAGCCCGGCGCAGATTCCGGACACGGCTATCGCGTTCGGCCCTAATCCGGCGCGCATTCTGTCGGCTGATAGCAGCGGCATTCTGGTGCTTGCTCCGGCGGCGATCGCGGGCCTGGGAAGCGTCCCGATCGAGATCATTTATCAGAACACCGTGATCGCGACAATTCTGGTGGCGGTGGCCGACGCCGCACCGGCGCTATTCGCGGATGCGACGGGGCAGGCCGCGGCGAACAATCAGGACGGGTCGATTAATTCGGCGACCGACGCGGCGGCGCGAGGGTCGGTGATTTCTCTTTATGGAACAGGCCTGGGAATCTCGAGCGATGTGGTGAGTGTAACGCTGGACGGCTATAACTCGCAGGTGCTGTACGCGGGTCCCGTGGCGGATTACCCGGGCCTGTTCCAGATCAATGCGCAGGTCCCGTCGGGGTATCTTCCCACCGGAGACCTGAGCGTGGTGGTAACCGTAGGGACCTCGCCGAGCCATGCGGGCGTGAAGGTATGGGTGGATTAGAGCAATGGCGAAGTCAGCGACCGCAGTTAAATTAGTTCCGGCCGAGTTCATCGAGCGCAAGATTTACGTAATTCGAGGTCGCAAGGTGATGCTCGACAGCACCCTGGCTTCCCTGTATCAGGTTCCAACGAAGGTTCTCAATCAAGCGGTGCGCCGAAACCCCGACCGATTTCCGGCGGATTTTATGTTCCAACTCACCCCGCAGGAGGATGAATCTTTGAGGTCACAAATTGTGACCTCAAACGCGGGCCGCGGTGGACGACGCACGCCCCCGTATGTTTTCACGGAGCAAGGCGTGGCTATGCTCTCCTCCGTCTTGAAGAGCAAGCGTGCCGTCCAGTTGAACATTCTGATCATGAGGGCATTCGTTCGTTTGAGGGAGTACTTGTCTACTCACAAGAAGCTGGCCCGAAAACTGGAAGATATTGAGCGCACGCAGCAAGAGCATGGTGCGCACATCCAACAGCTTTATGGGTATATCCAACGCCTGGTCGAGCCTGATCCGGAGCCTCCCAAGCGACGGATCGGCTTTTGAGAGACGTACCGCGAAAAGGCGAACCGGCAAAATAATTTCCGCAGGCCTATTGACAACGCGCTAGATTAGTACTAAAAGATTAGTATGCGCACTTCGAAGGGCTTCCTCACCGGGCAGGAGCTGGAAATCATGAAGGTGGTCTGGCGGCTGGAGTCGGCTACGGTGCGACAGGTGTACGAAGCGCTGCTCCAGAAGCGGCACATCGCTTATACCACCGTGATGACCATGATGAAGATCCTGGAGACGAAAGGGTTTCTCAAAAAGCGGCAGGAGGAGCGGGCATACGTCTACACGCCCACGCAGCCGCAAAAGCAGGTAGTCGGCTCGATGGTGCGGGAATTCGTCAACCGTGTGTTCAATGGGTCGGCCGAACCGCTGCTGCTGCACCTGGTGGAGGATCAGCATCTGACGGAGAAGGATCTGGAGGAGATCCGCAAGACGATCCGGGATACTCGCAAGAAGGGGGACCGATGAGTATCGCCGCCATAGCCGGCTCGCTGCCGACGATGCTGGTGCCCACAATGGTGGCTTGGAGCGAGCAAGTGTGCGTTCTAACCGCGGCTGGGGCGTTAGCGGCGCTGACGCTGACGCATTTGAAGGCTCGCTTGCGGATGTGGCAGGGACTACTAGTTGTGCTGCTTCTGCTGCCCGCGATCGAGCCCTGGACACAGCCTCCGGTGGAGGTGGAATCGGTCGCAGTGGGCTCCGGCGTAACTGCGGCCGCGCCGGTGGCCGCGCTCCCGAGTGCGCACTGGCGGCCGGTATATTGGCTGTGGGCGATCGCCGCCGGGGCGGCACTTCGGCTGATGTGGGTGGCGGCTGGATTCCTGAGGCTGCGGCGTTATCGCCAGCAGGCCAGTCCGCTCGCCGAACCTCCGTTGCCGTTCACATCGGACGCGGCCAGTTGGTACGCCAGCGACTCGGTTCCAGGTCCAGTTACGTATGGATGGCGGCGGCCGGTGATCCTGCTTCCGGCGAGGGTGCTGGCGTTGCCCGCTGAATTGCGCGAAGCCATCGAATGCCATGAGTTGATACACGTGCGGCGCGGCGATTGGCTGTTTGTACTGGCGGAGGCGCTGGTCCGCAGCCTGCTGTGGTTTCATCCGGCCATCTGGCTCGTGCTGAGCCGGATTCAGCTCGCGCGAGAGCAGGTGGTGGATCGCGAGGCGGTGGACTTGCTCAAGAATCGCGAGAGTTACTTGAATGCGCTGATGGCAGTGGCGGGGTACAAGCTCTATCCCGATCTTGCGCCCGCGCCGTTGTTTTTGAGAAAGCGTCATCTCGCGGCGAGGGTTGCCGCAGTTATGAGGGAGGTCAACATGTCTCGTTCCAGAATCGTGGCCGGATTGGCAGCCGTGTGTTCCGCTGCTTCGCTCGCCGCGTGCGCGGCCATATGGATGTTTCCATTCGTGAGTCAGGCGCAGACCGCACCGGATGGCCCGGGAATTACGGTGAATGCAGGAGCGACGCTACTGCATCGCGCGCCGGTTCATGCTCCGGCGAGTTCGACCGCTGGTGGTACGGTGATTGTCGATGCGACGCTCGACGCCAAGGGCGAGGTAAGCGACGCGCGGGTGTTGAGCGGTCCGGAGGAGCTGCGCAAGGGAGCGCTGGCCAGCGTGCTTCAATGGCATTACCAGCCGGGTCCGACGCGGGCGCAGATCACGATCCAGTTTGCCGGAGCGCCGGCGGCCGCCGCGAAGTCCGTAGAGACTGTTGGTGGAGGCGGGCGTAGCGGTGCGCCGCCTCGTCCTCCGCAATCGCTTCCTCCGCTGAATGGCACGATCAAATCGATTCAATTTTTGGGAATCAGCGCGGAAGCCGAACAGGAATTGCGGCAAAAATTGCAGGTTCGCGAAGGCGATGTGGTCGATCAAACCGAACTGCTAAGCCTCGGCGATGTGGTGTCGGCGTTCGACAGCCACCTGGTGTTGACGCACACTACGGGAGGCGCGCAGGGCGCTCCCGAGTATCACCTTCAGGTGCGTGCGCCAGGAGCGATGGCGGCTCCAGCGATCGTAGCAGCGGCGGATGCAACGCTGCCTAGCGGAGCAGTGCGCGTCTCATCCAGCGTCCAGAGCCAGAAGCTGCTCAGCCATCCCACACCGATTTATCCCCCCATCGCCAAGAGCGCCCGCATACAAGGGTCGGTGACATTCCAGGCGGCTATCGGCACGGATGGAACCGTGCAGAATCTGCAAGTGCTGAGCGCGGACTCCCCGCTACTGGTGCAATCCGCCATGGATGCAGTGAAGCAATGGGTGTACTCTCCGACCCTGCTCAATGGAAATCCGGTGATGGTGGTGACCACGATTACCGTGAATTTCACGCTCGCGAATTAGAGTTATGACGCTACTGCATACCTTGATTCCGTGGAGCGAGCAGGTGTTGGTGCTCACTGTAGCGGTCGCGGTGGCTGCCGCCGTGATCGCGCATCCAAAGATCCGCCTACTGATGTGGCAGGGACTGCTGCTCGTTTTGCTGCTGCTGCCGGCGATCGAGCCATGGAATACGCCGCCGCCGCAGGTGGCCTCGGTCGCGGCGAACACTGGAGCGACCGTGGCCGCGTCGGCCGCGGCTCCGGAATCCGTGCCTTCGCGGTGGCGTTGGCGCTCAGAGGACTGGCTGGCGTTGATCGCCCTGGGCGCGGCGGCGAGGCTGCTATGGATCGCGGCGGGATTTCTGCGTCTGCGGCGGTATCGCAGTCAAGCGCGGACGCTGCCGGCTCCAGTACCGTTCTCGTCACCCATCGTGCGCTGGTACGCCAGCGACTCGGTTCCCGGCCCGGTGACATATGGATGGCGGCGCCCGTCGATCCTGCTGCCGGAGCGTGTGCTGGAGCTGCCCTCAAAACTCCGCGAAGCCATCGCGTGTCATGAGCTGATTCATGTGCGACGCGGGGACTGGCTGTTCGTGCTGGCTGAGGCGCTGGTCCGTTGCCTGCTGTGGTTTCATCCGGCGATCTGGTTCGTGCTGGGCCGGATTCAGCTCGCGAGGGAGCAGGTCGTGGACCGCGAGGCGGTGGGCCTGCTCCAGAATCGCGAGAGTTATCTGGATGCGCTGGTGGCCGTCGCGGGGCACCGGCTCTATCCCGATCTTGCCCCCGCGCCATTGTTTTTGAGAAAGCGGCACCTGGCCGCGCGAGTGAAGGCAGTAGTGAAGGAGATCGATATGTCCCGTTCCAGAATCGTGGCCGGCGTCACGGCCGCCTGTTCCGCTGTTTTGATTGCCGCATTCGCGGCGATATGGATGTTCCCGTTCGTGGGGCAGGCGCAGACTTCGCCGGATAGTCCCGGAGTCACCGTGGATGCAGGAGCGACGTTGCTGCATCGCGCGCCGGTTCACGCTCCGGCGGGTTCGACGGTCGCTGGCACGCTGACCGTGCTGGCAACGCTCGACGCCAAGGGCGAGGTGAGCGACGCGCACGTGTTGAGCGGTCCGGACGAGCTGCGCAAGGAAGCGCTGACCAGCATCTTGCAGTGGCACTACCAGCCGGGTCCGACGCAGGCGCAGATCACGATCAAGTTTGCGGGAGGGTCGCCGGCCGCAGCCGGGCAGAGTGTCGGTGCAGGGATTAGTGGTGGGATCGGCGGAGGCGTGGGGCGCGGGGTCGGCGTTGGCGTCGCAGGGACCAAGGGGCTAGCCCGCGGAATTCAGTCGTCCGATGTGACGCTGCGGGCCATCGAGTTTAGCGGGATCAGCTCCGAAGCCGAGCAGCAGATTCGTGCGCTCTTGGGGGTTCGCGAAGGCGACACCATCCGCCCTGCCGACCGGGACACAGTGTATGCGGCGGTGCGCGGCTTCGATAGCCATCTGAGTGCGACCTTCATCGCGGGGGACGGCGGCGACGCAACTCTGCGCGTGGCTCCTCAAATTACCACGACCCAAACCGTAACGACTGCGAGTGGGACAACAACTACCACGACTGCGGGAGTCAGCGCATATCGCCCAGGAGGGGACGTGACAAACCCGGTGGCACTCTCCAAGCCGGAGCCGGAATACTCGGAGGAAGCCCAAAAGGCGAAGTGGCAAGGCGCCGTCCTGCTGTCAGTGGTGGTGGATGCAACCGGAAAGCCGACCAACATCAGGGTTGTTCGTCCGCTGGGTTTGGGCTTGGACGAAAAGGCGATCGAAGCCGTGCAACAGTGGCAATTCCGGCCGGGGATGAAGGACGGAGCGCCGGTGCCGGTCCAGGCGCAGATTGAAGTTACATTTCGGCTTCCCCAAACGCAGTGATGCTGACTCCGGCGCGCCGCATGTTATAGTGCGGTTTAGCTCGGGATGCAGCACGAGGCTTCGACTACAGACCAATACACCCTGCTCGATCAGCAACTGATGTCGCGGGCCACGCACTATTTCGCGTGGCAGGCGCGGACTGCCAGGCAACACCTGGGCCGCAGGGTGATCGAGACGGGATGCGGTACCGGAAATTTCACGCGCCACCTGACCGATCGCGAACTGGTGGTGAGCATGGACGTGGTGGAAGAGTGTGTAGAGCGGGCGCGCACACGTTTCGCCGGCCACTCCAACATGCAGTTCCGCCATCTGGATGTGCAGGATCCGGAATTCCTCTGCCTAAAGGCGCTGCGGCCCGATACGGTCGTGTGCCTGAACGTGCTGGAGCACGTGCGCGATGAGCGCCTCGCGTTAGAGCACATGTATCAGATACTGGTTTCGGGCGGGCGGGCGGTGTTTCTGCTGCCGGCCTTCGAGTCGCTGTACGGCCCCATCGATCGCAACTTGGGCCATTTCCGCCGCTACTCGAAGAGCGCCTGGCGCACGCTGGCAGCGTCGGCTGGGTTCCGCGTGGCCAAGCTTCGCTACTTCAACCTGCTCGGGTTTTTCGGCTGGTGGACCAACGCGCGGATTCTGCGCAGAGAGAAGCAATCGGATGCGCAGATCGAGGTGTTCGATCGAGTGGCGGTGCCGGTGATGTCGCGGATAGAGAAGTGGATCGAGCCGCCGGTGGGGCAGTCGATTTTCACCGTGCTGGAAAAGCCTTAAAGAGTCAAGCCCTGAAGCCACCTATCTGGGATCGGTGATGCGGCCCGCGAGCGCCGACGCCGCGACCGTATCAGCCGAGGCGAGATACACTCGCGCCTTGGGATGGCCGTTGCGGCCGGGAAAATTGCGGGCTTGGTTGGAGATCATGGCCTCGCCCTCACTCATCGCACCCATGTTGACAGCTTGATTGGAACCGGCGCTGGGAGGGAAGATAATCGCTCCGGCTTCGACCAGGGCCTCGATCAAGCCTTCTCTGATCGCCGAGAGATAGATGCCCCTGGTGGCGGGGACCACTTGCATGCGCACTTGCGAGTGAACGTGCCGGCCTTTGAGGCGCGCGGCCAGGACGCGAATGTCACAGAGGCGTCCTCCGGTGCTGCCGCCGATCTCCGCCAACTGAATCTCGATGCCGGCGGCTTCACCGATGGGCTTCACGTTGCCGACCGTCGGCGGACAAGCGACCTGCGGCTCCAGCGTGCCGACATCTATGTCGACGACCTTTTCATATTTGCCGCCGGGATCGTTGACAAGCATTTCCCAGCCGCTACCACGTGAATGTGCTTTCGCAAACTCCAGCGTCTTGGCGTCCGGGTTGATGAAGCCGGCCTTTGCGCCGAGGTCGATGGCCATCAGCGGAAACAGAAGACGATCCTCGATGGAAAGATTTTCGATAAAGGGTCCGGCGTATTCCACCGCCTGATACACGGCGTTGTCTTCGCCCAAGTATCCTTCTAAATACTGCGCGACGTCGCGCGGAGTGACGCCGGGCCGCAACTGGCCGTGCAACGCGACCTGAAATGTTTGGGGAACGCGGAACCAGCACTTCCCGTGGGCGTATCCCAGAGCGGCCATCGAGTTATTGCCGACGCCGGTGGAGAAGACTCCCAGCGCGCCGTAGACGGTGGTGTGTGAGTCGCAGCCGATGACGATTTGTCCGGGCGCCCACAGGCCGTTCTCGATGATCACGTGATGCAGACTGCCGGAGCCGGAATCGAACACTCGAATGCCATGCGCCGAGGCGAAGCGTCGAGCTTCGGTCAAAACCTCGGCGTCGCGCTGCGAGGGCGGAGAAAAGGTGTGGTCGAAAACGAAGACGATACGCGAAGGATCGAAGATTTTGCGGTCATCCATTGACCCGCTTCCGCTGGCCATCTCCTGTTCGAATACTTTCGCGACCAGGTTGGAGCTCAAATCGTGAAGCACCATGCGGTCGACGTTGGCGACGACCACATCGCCGGGAGCGACCTGCTTCTTGCCGCTGGCCTTGGCAAGAATTTTCTCGATCATGTTCATAATGGCTCGGTTCCAGTGCAGGTGTCGCCAAAATATAAGCCTTGACGTTCCACGTGCAACGCGAAGATGGGGCCTGTTCCGGGTTCGTACGGCTGTGGCCCGGAGAGATTCTCTCGATACCCGTCGCCGTCCGTCAGCGCGGCTTGAAAGCGCCGTTCCAACATGACGACCTCATCTGCCGGCCCGTACGCGCGCGTGACCTTGACCCAATGCCCGCAATATTCGAGAGCCACGGAGACCGAATAAGCATCACTTCCCCGCGAGCGCACTCGGATCACTAAATCCTCCGCGCCGAGCTGGCGGAGCTGACGCTCGAACTTGCCGACTTCAACCGCAGCTTTTTCAAGCGCACCTTGCAAATGGCCTTCAAGAGCCTTCCGGGCGAGCACTACGGCTCGCCGCCGCATCGTGAATTCCGCTTCGTCAGGATCGGTGATCCCGACAGACGGCACGTCTACAATCTCCAGGCCGCTCAAGCCCGAATGAATCTCCACCGGCAGCTTTGGCAAATCCAACACGCCGAGCCCCGACCATCCCCGCTCCGCACAAAGCTGATCGAGTGTCTGCATCAATTTGCTCGCCGGGCGGATGTCTTCGAAGACCGTGACGGATTTGATCCACGGATACACGCGCGGAGATAGTGCGCAGAGCAGTACGGGCGCGGCTTCGCGCGGAATCACAACCAAGGACCGATTCCAATACGGCATGAAATTCGCCAGAAATCGCGCCTGGTTCGATCGCCAAACATCGGTATAAACCAAAAGCGCGGGGAGATCACGTTCAGCGAGCGCCGCACGCGCGCGTGCCAGCCGGGTTTCAAACACTGCCGGGGGAAGCTGTTCCTTATCCCATGCGATGAGTCCGCGTTTCATGCGGTTTCCTTGACGAAGAGTTTCTTCTCCGTGGCATTCAAACGCTCGTTGCCGGACGCCGTCACCAGGAGAGTGTCGCCGAAGACCATATAGCCCGAGAGAGGCAGGTACGTGTTGGGGTGCGCGATCAGGACCATGTTTTCCTTGATCACATAGTCGACGTCCTCGAGAATGTGCGGCGTCTCATCGGGGAACAGTCCCAGACAATGGCCGCGAACGCGAGTGTACTTCGCGCCGGTGTAATCGCCATAACCGTATTTGCGAAAAACGTCGTTCTGCGCGCGGGCCGCATCCGAAGCTCGAATGCCGGGCTTGATCAAGTCCTGCGCGGCTTGTTGCGCTTCGGAGAAGATCGAAAACGATTCGAGCTGCCCCTTCGACGGATCGCCCAGCACGATGGTGCGGCAGATCTGCGCGTAGTAGCCGTTGACGCAAGGCGTCAGTTCCGTGGTGACGGAATCGCCGCGTTGCAATTTGCGATCCGTCGGTGGCTTCATGCCCACCACTTCCGTGCCTCCGGAAGCGATCAGCATGAAATTGTCTTCAGCGCCGTTGGATTTGAGGAAGCCTTCGACTTCCGCAACCAATTCGTACTCTCGAATTCCGACTTGGACGGTGTCCGCGAAGCACCGATAGCCGCGGTCCGCCAAGTCGGCGGCCGCACGAAGCGATTCGATTTCCTCTGCGGTTTTCACGCGCCGAAGCTCTTCGACATCCGCAGTTGCGGAAACCGGGGAGCCCGGGACCATCCACGTCTCCATCAGCTCCAGTCCTACTATGGCCGAGGCCTTCGGAAGCGCGCCTGCGAACTCCCGGGCGCCTGGGATCAGATCACGGTCCCACGGGTCCGTGACCCAGACGATCAAGTCTCCCGAACGGCTCAGATGAGCCGCGGCATAAGGCCCGGAGTAGTTCACATTCACCAGACTACGGAAGAAGTCCTTGCGCCAGCCGTTCCCATAGAGAAGAATCGAATCCCAATGACGCTCCGCCATCAGGTCCATCAACTGACGGCGGCGATGCTCATTAATCGCATTGGTCATTATGGCGACACGCTCTCCAGGAACCACTCCGTTGGTAGTTCCCTGCCCAATCCCATTTGCCGGGCTCGCTTGACCACGGCCGCGCCTACAGCAGCGAATTGTGTTCCCGCGCCGGTGTTGTTGTTGAAGCACGTGATCTGATCCGGACGCGTGCGGCCTTGCGCCTTGCCGGCGACCAGGTCTTGCAGCTCGCCGATAGAGTCCCAGTCAACAATGCCCTTCTGCGCGGCTTCCCACACGTCGGGCGATTGATCGTTCTTCGCCACCTCCTTGGAGTGGACGAAATACACGTCGGCGCGGCGAATGCATTCGTCGTCGATCTCGCGGCGCTTGTTACTCGCGTCTGCGCCGCCTATGGAGGCGACGTACATTCCCTTCCGGACCCAGTGTCCGTCGAAGACCGGATCCCATGCCGCGGTGGCGGCTTGAATGAAATCGCTGCCGTCGACCGCTTCTTTCGGATTCGCCACCGCGCGAACCTCGCGGCCCAGCTTCTTGGTCATAGCGGCGCAAAACTCGCGGCAATGCTCTTGATTGGGGCTGTAGACCTTGATCTCCGCGAAATTATATTGGGCCGCGAGAAATTCGAGATGCGCGCTGGCTTGCCATCCGCTTCCGAACAGGCCGAGGACTTTCGGATTCTCTGGCGAGAGATAACGCGCTCCGACCGCGCTCATCGCAGCCACGCGGATCTTCTGGATGACTCCGTCGGGCATGATCGCCACAGGCTCGATCTTTTCGACATCGAAGAGAATGACGAGTCCGCAATATTTGTTTCCCGTGGCGACGGGCAGAATGCGGCGGCGCTTTACACCCGCCGTGTACGAAAATCCCGCCATATCCGAGGTCACGCGCAGAGCCCACACGCCGCAATCCAGGCTCCCGCCCTCCTGCGTCTTCATTCGATAGTGAAAACCCGGATGCTCCTTCGATTCGGCCGGCAAATACACCTGCGAGCGCGCGCGATTGAGAGCCTTGCCTTCGGCCAGCTCGCGGTAGATGCTCTCGGTGGCGGCGATGGCGTCATGGGGAGAGAGGGCTTGCTCTACCTCTTCATTGTTCAGCAGCAGGGTCATGATTCGAGAAGAGCGCGACCAGCATCGGACTTGAGCAATGGGATCAAGCCACCCGCACGCAGCATGTCGAGAAGCAAGCCGGTGGGCGGAGTGCCTTGAATCGACGCGCCGGTGGTCAGGTTCTCGACGAGACCGCGTTCGATGTCGACGCGCAGACGATGGCCGGTTTCGACAAAATCGTGGATGCCGGAGACTTCGAGAATCGGCAGGCCGATCTCGGGACCATTGCGATAGAACGTGCGCGAGAAGAATTCGGCGAGCACCGCGGCCACTCCGGTGGCCTTGATCGCCTTGGGAGCGATGGCGCGTCCGGAAGAGCAGCCGAAGTTGCGCCCGGCCACGATGATGTCGCCGGGCCGGACATTGCGCGGAAAATCGGGATTGGCGTTTTCCAGAACGTGCTTGACCATCTCCGCCATGCCGCGCATGACCACATTCGTGGGCGTGATCATATCCGTGGGGATGTTGTGGCCGAACTTCCAGCAGTTGCCTTCGAGAATCGGGTTCACGCAGTCTTCTTTAAGGCGGTGGCTAGCGGAGCGGGACGAGGAGCCGGGCGGCGTCCCACCGCGAAGAGCAAAACGAACGCCAGGATGCAGGATAGCAAGTCCACGGTGAACGCGGCGGTGTAGCGATGGGTCTGATCGTAGATCGCTCCGGCGACCAAACCGCCGGAAGAGGTCCCCAGACCGAAGAACATCATGAATAGGCCCAAAATCGTGCCCACCCGCTCCGTGCCGAAGTGCTCGAACGCGATGATCGAAGGGGCGTTGAAGATTCCGCCATAGCCCAGGCCGAACACAGCCGCAACCAGGTAGACCGCGGAGGAGCGGGGATCGGTGGCGAGCAAGCCGCAAACTCCGGCGATTAGGCATAGTGTCGCAAGCAGCATGGAGACACGCGATGAGAACCTGTCGGCCGCGGCTCCTCCCAGAAGCTTGCCGAAGGCGCTCGCACCCAGCAGCGTGCTCAAGGCTTGCGCGGCATTCGCCGCGGTGACTCCTTGGCCGCGCAGGTAGAGCACCAGGTGTTCCTGCACACCCATTAACGTGTGCGCTGCGAAAAACAGGCTCACACCGAAGATCCAGAACACGGGAGTCCTCACGATTTCGCTGAAATTGGCGACGGTGCGGCGGGTGTGGGCGGTGGGATCGGGTGTCGAACTCTTTCTCGGAACCAAAACCAGCGTCAACACAAACGGGATCGCCAGGAAGAGACTCAAGAACAGGAACGCCTGCGATGCGCCGTATTGCGCGATCAGGCGCGTGCTGAGCTTGGGAAAGATATAGCCGCCCAGACCCACTCCTGCATTGATCACGCCGACGGCCAGGCCACGTTGCTTTGAAAACCACGCGGCGATGAGCATGGATGCGGGCACCAGCGACACGGCCGCGATGCCGATCCCCAGTAGCGTGCAGAACGAGTACCACTGCACCAGCGTTTGTGTGGTGGAAAGCAGCGCCATCGCGGCGGCGCAGGTGATGCATCCACCGAGAATGACCACTTTCGGCGAATACTTGTCCGCCAGCCATCCGACCAGCGGCCCCAACAGCCCGATCAGCAAAAGTACGATCGATCCGCCGGCCGCCGCCTCGGCATGGGTCCATCCGAATTTCTTTGGATCGGCGAAGACCGGATAAAACACCGGCAATGAAAAGCGTCCCGCGCAAAACGCGACCGCCAACACGGTGAAGGATACAAGCAACCCTTTGATACGCACGGATCGGTCGTAGTTCACGGGACTCGACACTGCTGAATTCTATCGCAGCCGAGCCCCTAGGTGCTATACTCATGCTCGCCAGGGCGGTATCCATCATGGGGCACACCATCGCAGAGAAAATCCTCGCGGCCAAATCCGGGAAATCGTCCGTCGCGCCAGGCGAAATCGTTGAAGCCTATCCGGACCTGGTGATGAGCCATACGGCCACCTGGCGGTCGGTCAGCGTCATGGAGAAGGTCGGCGCGACCAAGCTTTACGATCCCGACCGGCTGGCGGTGGTTCTGGATCACATCGCGCCGGCTAAATCGGAAAAGAACGCCTCCGATCATCAGGCTTGCCGCAAATTCGCGACCAAGTTCGGAGTCACGAAGTTTTACGACGTCGACGCCGGCATCGCGCACCTGGTCCTGATGGAAGCGGGACACGTTGCGCCGGGGGATTTGATCGTCGGCACGGATTCGCACTGCACGATTTATGGAAGCCTGGGCGCGCTGGGAACCGGCATCGGTTATACCGAGGTCGCGTCGGTGTGGATCACCGGGAAGCTGTGGATGAAGGTGCCGGAAAGCTTCAAGGTGACCTTGAACGGGGTGTTTTCGCCCGGCGTATATTCGAAAGATCTGATGCTGCACTTGATCGGGAGCCTGGGCGCGGATGGCGCGAGCTATAAATCGGTGGAGTTCTATGGCGCGGCTGCGGGCCTGAGTGTCTCCGAGCGCATGACCATGACCAATCTGGCGATGGAGATGGGCGTGAAGTGCGCCTTCGTTCCTCCGGATGCGCACACCGAAGAATATTTGCGCGGACGATTGGATGACCCGGCTCGATACAAGCCGGTCCGCGCGGATGCGGACGCGGTGTATGAACGCGAGATCGGCGTGACGCTCGACGCGCTGGAACCGATGGTGGCTTGCCCGCACGAGGTTCAGAACATCAAGCCCATCGGCCAGGTGGAGGGCACGCGCATCGACCAAGCGTTCTTAGGGTCCTGCGCGAACGCCAAGTACGAGGATCTGGCGGTGGCGGCGCGCATCTTGAAGGGGCGTCATGTTCATCCAGGCGTGCGTTTCATCATCACGCCGGGATCGAAAAACATCATGCTCGAAGCCGCGCAGACAGGCGTGCTGCAAACGCTTCTCGAGAGCGGAGGCATGTTCACCAATCCAGGCTGCGGCGCGTGCGCCGGCGACGGCGGCGTGATGGCCGACGGCGAAGTGTGTCTGTCCACCGCGAATCGAAATTTCCTGGGCCGCATGGGGAGCAGCAAGGCGGAAATCTATCTTTCCAGTCCGGCGACGCTGGCCGCTTCGGCAATCAAGGGCTGCATCGCCGATCCACGTGAATACTTTTAGGGCGATTTTTATAAGACGATGGAATCCGTGATTCAAGGCCGCGCCTGTAAGTTCGGCGACAACATCAACTCCGACATCATCATTCCAGGACGGTACCTCATCTACATCGACGCTCAAAAGCTGAGCGAGCACGCCTTCGAAGTCTTGGGCAAGGAGTACCCGGCCAAGCTGAGGAACTTCCAGATCCTGGTGGCCGGCCGGAATTTCGGATGCGGCAGCGCGCGGGAACAGGCGGCGACGGCGATTCAGGGGCTTGGGATCAAGGCGGTGGTGGCGTGCTCTTTCGCGCGAACCTTCTATCGCAACGCGATCAACGACGGGCTTCCGATCATCGAATGTTCAGACTTGTATCCCGCGGTGGAAGAGGGCGACGAGATCCAGATCGATCTGGCCGCCAGCAAGATTCAACACCGAGGCAAAGAGTACGGCTTTCCGCAGCTGCCGGAATCGGTGCGCAAGATCCTGGAGCTGGGCGGGCTGGCGGCTTACTTGAAGGCTCAGCTCGCTTTAACTCAGGGATAATCGTCCCATGGCGCTCGAGTTCACCACTTCCTACCTCGATGACGCTACCACTCTATTCCGCTACTACAAGAAGCTGGCGGAACGAGCCATGGCCCAGGTGACCGACGATCAGCTAGCGCTCGCGCTCGATGCGGAGATGAATTCGATCGCGATCATGGTCAAGCATCTGGCCGGGAACATGCGGTCGCGCTGGACCGGATTTCCGTCAGCCGACGGAGAAAGCGCCTCGCGGGATCGCGATTCGGAATTTGTGGATCCGCCCCAGAGCCGCTATCCGATGCGGATCTCGGGCGGCAGGTAACCATCCGTGGAGAGGCGCATTCGGTGATGCAGGCCACCAACCGCCAGCTGGCACACTACGCCTATCACATCGGGCAGATCGTGTTCCTGGCGAAGCAATTTCAGCACGGGGAGTGGAAATCGCTGACCATTCCGCGGGGCCGGTCGCAGGAGTTCAACGCCCGAGTCGCGGCCGGGGAAGTGAGTCAGCGGTAAGCAGCGCCGGCGGAACTAAGGCAAGTGCGCGGGCGCTTCCACAGCATGCGTCCGCGTGAGCCAAAGGACCGGCACCAGCCGAAACCACAGGCGCAGCAACTGCGTGAAGGTGACGGCCAGCGACTTGGCCCGGAAGAATTGCGACCGGCCGTGCAGGCGCGGATAGTGACGCACACCCACCTCGGCGACGCCGCAGCCAGACAACTCCAGCTTGCGCACCAATTCGACGCAAATGGTTCCGGAGGTGGAGGTAAGACGGAGCTCCTCGAGCAGACTCCGGCGGATCAGGCGGAAATCGCAATCGACATCACGCAGACGGATGCGGAACAGGGAGCGCGCGAAGGCGTTATACAAGTTGCCGATGCAGATGCGGTGCCAGGGATCGCTCCGCTCCAGCTTGTAGCCATTTACCAGGCCCACGTTGCCGCGCAAGGCGGACAAAAGATTAGGTAGCTCACCGACGTCATACTGGCCGTCGCCGTCGGTGTAAAACACCAGATCCTTGGCGGCCGCCGCAAAGCCGGAGCGCAGAGCCTGGCCATAGCCGAGGTTGCGGGGATGCGTGATGATGCGCAGGCGGGGGCCGAATTTCAGCGCGAACTCAGCCAGCACTTCGCCGGTTCGATCGCGGCTGCCGTCGTTGATCACGATCACTTCGTAATCGGATGCGCAGTCGGCCAACACCGCAAAGGTCTTCTCTATCAGCGACGGAAGAGAAGGGGCGTCGTTGTACGCGGGGAAGAACACGCTCAGCGACGGAGCCGAAGTTGAACTGCTATAAGACAACCTCGCTACTGTATCACGAATTCTGCATATGCCGCATGGCAGGGTTTTTCTGTAGCTTGGTCGTAGACCCCACTACCAGCTTTTGGCACACTGACTCGTCGGGATTATGAGGTTCTACTACGCGGTGTCTTTTGGAGGCGGAGGCGCAGGGGGGGCAGTGGGCGGGTGCTGGACCGTGGCGGTCTTCAGAGGGCTGAGCAGCACGTGGGCATTGCGGCCCTCCAGGCGCGGCTGGCCTTCGATGGTTCCGACCGATGTCAAGTCCGCGGCAAAACGGAGTAGCAGCTTTTTGCCGATGTCGACGTGAGCGATTTCACGTCCGCGGAATTGCACGACGGCCTTTACGCGATTGCCTTCCTTGAGAAAGCGGATGGCGTGGTTCTTTTTGAAGTCGTAATCGTGGTCGTCGGTATTGGGTCGGAATTTGATTTCCTTGACCTGGATGATGTGCTGTTTTCTCTTGGCCTCGTGCTGCTTCTTTTTGTTTTCGTACTGCCACTGGCCGTAGTCCATGGCCTTGGCGACGGGCGGCTCGGCCGTGGGCGCGATCAGGATCAAATCCAGGCCCAGATCCTGGGCCTTGCGGATGGCCACGTTGGTGGGCATGATCTCAACGGAGCCGTCCGGGAACACGGCGCGAACTTCGCGCGCACGGATCGCCTCATTTACGTTTTCCCGGATCTTCGGCCGGCGGGGTGGGAAGCCTCTTGGAATCATTCGCGGACGGCCTGCGAGATCACAACAACCGGCGAAAGCATCATGACCAAATAGTACCAGATCCGGCATGCGCCTCTGCAAGGCGATGGGTTGCGCGTGTGGAATCCCGGCCTCGGATATTGGTGTGTAACCTCGCGCCCGCGGGAGGCGTTATATCAACGTAAGCCGTTCCACAGAGACAACTCCCCGCGCAATGGACGCGGCCCGGAGTGAAAGTTGTTCATAAACCGACTTTCCACGAGAAGAGGAGGAGTGTTTCTGCGGAAATTCGAAAAGGAGATTTGTAGAGAATGAGACGCACGTTTTTGTCCCGTATCCTCCCCACCGCGATTCTTGCGGCCGGCTCTCTGTGGGCGGCGCCGAACGCCGCCCAGTATCTAAACGAGATCAACGAGCAAACTTACCAAATCCAAACCCAGGCCGACGGTCTTGAAAGGTATGTGCGCAGCGGTGCGCATGACTGGAACAGCTCCGCGGCTTATACCTATGACATGGCCGGGAACGCGCAAAAGCTCTTGGCGCTACTCGACCAGGTTGCTGCTCAGCCCGGCGCCACCAATGACATACGCTTACAGGTGAAGAAAATGAAGAGCATGACGGATGAGCTGCTGGCCTTTGCCTCGAACGCACTGGGCGATCTTGACGCGCGCGCCCTGGCGCTCCACGCAGATGGCGTGTTCGCCAATACGGCCAATATCGAAGAGCGCTGCAACATGATCCGCAGCGCCGCGCAGAACCTGCTCGTCGCGCGCTAGGTGCATGTTCATCTCGATCCCCCAGGGAGCAGGCGTCGGATGCCGGCCACTTGAGCAGGCACCGCCGCTTGTTCCCTCTTCACTCCGAAATTTCCCGCGTTAGAATAACGTCGAGTGTCCCCCTCCTGGCGCCGCTACTTTCGCCCTCAAGATCTGGTCTGGCTCCTGCTCTTCTCCACGCTGGTGGTTACGGCGCTGCTCATGGTGCACTACGAAACCAGCCCAAGTCCTCAGCCTTTCGTGCCGTGGTTGCTGGTGGCTTTGTGGATCGTGAAGGTCCTGGAGCCGTATATCGGAACGATCTTGGCAATCCTGATCGAACTGGGTCTGTGTTTCGGCATCATCTTCGGCAGCGGCCAGATTGCGAGCAGCTTTTATCTCCTGCCCTTACTCCCGGTCATCTCGGCCGCAACTAATTTTGGTCTGCGCGGCACGGTGTTCTCCACGCTGGCGGCTTGCGCGGTGAACCTCTCTCAGCTCGTGTTCCTCAAATTGGAGCAGGCCAGGGCGATTGCGGAAGGCGGCAGCTACTACGTAATCGAACGGGACCAATATCCCGAGTTGGTGCTCAAGCTTCTGTGGTTTCCCTTGGTTGGGTTCCTGACCTATCAGCTCGCCAAGGCTAACCGCGAAGAGACCAGGAAGCTGGAAGCCACCGCCAAGCAACTGGCGGAAGCCAATCAACATCTGAAGGAAGCGGAGGCGGAAGTTCGGCGCTCGGAACGGTTGGCAGCACTGGGCCAATTGACCGCGGGCCTGGCGCACGAGCTTCGCAATCCACTGGGCACGATGAAAAGCTCGGCCGAGCTGCTCAGCCGCCAAGTGGCCGGCGAAAACGAAATCGCCAAGGAGATGGCCAGCTATATTGCCACCGAGGTGGATCGCACCAATTCCTTGATCACAAGGTTTCTGGATTTCGCCAGGCCGCAGCATCTGCGGGTGGAAAAGGGCGATATCGAGGAACTGCTGGATCGTGTGATCCAGCGTTTTGAGCGCGAAAAATCCGGCGCGGCAGCTTCGGTTTCGATTTACAAGAATTATTCGCCTGACATTCCGCAAGTGGCCTTCGACGGCGAGCTTCTGGAGCGCGCTTTGCTCAATCTGGTCGCGAACGCGGCGCAGGCAAGCGCGCCGGGCTCGGTGGTGACGGTGAAGACCAGGATGGTCGAGACCAGCACGGGACCGGGTGTCGAGATCGCCGTGATCGACCGTGGCTCCGGCATCGATCCCAAGCATATGGAGAGCATCTTCAATCCATTCTTCACCACCAAGTCAGAGGGCGTGGGCTTGGGGCTGGCCATCGTTTCCAAAATCATCGACGAGCACGGGGGGCAGATCGCCGTGGAAAGCGCTCCGGGCGAAGGCAGCGTGTTCCGCGTGTACCTTCCTGCTGTGCGAGAGTAGAATTTCACAATGTCCGTGATTCTGGTGATTGAAGACGAAGATAAGTATCGCAGGGTAATCAGCCTGCATCTTTCCTCGACAGGCTACTCGGTGAAGGCTGCAGGCACAGCCGAAGACGGTTTAAAGCTCGCCGCGGAGGCGGACCTGATTCTCACCGATCTAAAGCTGCCGGGCATGGACGGTCTGGCGTTCCTGGAACAATTGCGCGCCCAGAACATGCTGACACCGGTGATTGTCATGTCGGCCTTCGGCACCGTGGAGATCGCCGTAGACGCAATGAAGAAGGGCGCGGTGGACTTTTTACCCAAGCCGTTTTCGCTGGATCACCTTTCGGTGGTAGTGGAAAAGGCCTTGGAGGTGCGCAAGCTGCGCGACGAGAATCGCGAGCTTCGCGAGGCTCTCGGCAAGAAGTATCAGTTCGAGAATATTATCGGGCACAGTCCGGCGATGCAGGAGATTTTCGCGACCATCACCCGCGTGGCGCCGACGCGAGCCACCGTGCTGCTTTGCGGGGAAAGCGGTGTGGGCAAGGACATGATCGCGCGGGCGATTCATCAGCACTCGCCGCGCAAAGACAAGCCCTTCGTAAAGATCAACTGCACGGCGATCCCCGAGAACCTGATGGAGAGCGAACTGTTCGGCTATGAAAAAGGCGCATTCACCGGCGCCAATATCTCCAAACCAGGCAAGTTCGAAATCGCCAATACGGGCACGGTCATGCTGGACGAAATCGGCGACGTGCCCGGCTCGATTCAGGTCAAGCTATTGCGCGTCTTGCAGGAGCGGGAGTTCGAACGTCTGGGCTCCAACCGCGTTCAGCACACCGACGTTCGCGTGGTGGCGGCGACCAACGTGGATCTGCGCGAGGCACTGGAGCAGGGAACGTTCCGTGAGGACCTGTACTACCGGCTGAACGTGGTTCCTTTGAACATCCCGCCCCTGCGCGAGCGAAAGGACGACATTCCCTACCTGGTGGAGCATTTCGCGCAGAAGTTCGACGGCAAGATCAGCGAAGGGGCCATGGAACGGCTGCTGGCGTATCATTGGCCGGGCAACGTCCGCGAGTTGGAAAACGTGGTGGAGCGAAGTATTTTGCTGGCACAGGGGCCGCGCGTCGAGGCCGGCGACGTGCGCATCGACACTTCGGAACGGTCGCGCCCGGCGTCGGGAATAGCCGCGGACCAATTCCTGCCGGAAGGCATGACGCTTGATCAATACGAGCAGTCGCTGATTCGGGAGGCGCTCAAGCGCGCCAATGGCAACAAGAGTCACGCCGCGCGCCTGCTGGGGCTGACGCGCAACGCTTTGCGATATCGGCTGGCGCAGATGGGGCTGGAGTAGGGGCGTAATGCCTGGAAGCGGGGCGGATTACTCACACGACGTTTTCTTCAGCTATAGGCGCCATAGCCTAACGCTCGACTGGACGAGAGGAGTGCATAGGCGGCTCCAGTTTTGGTTGACCCAGGAGCTCGGACGTGATGCGAAAGTGTTTGTGGACGAGGACAGCATCGAGACGGGCGACCGATGGCCCGATAAGCTTAAAGAGGGACTGCGGCATTCGCGTTGCATGGTATGCGTCTGGTCACCTTCGTATTTTCATTCCGACTGGTGTATGTCGGAATGGAGGAGCTTCCTGGCACGCGAGGAGCGCCTCGGCCTTCAATCTCACGGCCTGATTGCGCCGATGCGGTTTCACGATGGTGAGCATTTTCCGGCGGAGGCCCGCGATGTCCAATGGACTGACGTTGCGCCCTATACCTCAACCTTACCGGCATTTTGGACGAGTCAGCGGGCTCTGGAGTTGGAGGACCGCCTTAAAGAGTTTGCCGCGTCCGTAGCGAAGCTTATAGGGCGTGCACCGCAATTTGAAGACTGGCCGATCGTTGAGGCGCCCGGCCTAGCCTTGGCAAAGATACAACTTGCCAAACTATGACGGCCCCAAACAACAGCGAAGAGCGTGGAATTGTCTACACCTTCTATTCCTTCAAAGGGGGCGTAGGACGAACCATGGCGCTCGCCAATGTCGCGGCCCTTCTAGCGGAGTGGGGACATTCCGTGCTCGTCGTCGACTGGGATCTCGAGGCGCCCGGGTTAGAGCGCTTCTTTGCGAAAGAGAGGCCCGACATCCATGAGGTTCGATCCAAAGCCCCAGGCATTGTAGATCTCATGGAGGCGAAGCGGGATGGCGGGAGCTTGGACTGGCGTGACGGCCTGATCAAGATCAATCGTGGACAGCTTTCCTTGCTTACCGCCGGCCGAAACGGCGAGTTCTACACCGCTCGGTTGCACTCACTAGATTTCAACGATCTTTTTGAGAATCACGATCTCGGCTCCTATATCGAGAAACTGCGCAGCGAATGGATCTCTGAATTCGACTTCGTTTTGGTCGACAGCAGAACCGGCTTTACAGACATTGGCGGCATATGCACGGTTCATCTGGCGGATGTGCTCATTCTGTTCTTTACCACCACGGAGTCAAGCGTGGTAGGCGCTCTATCGGTGGTGGAGCGGGCAAGGAAGGCGCAGGAGCGTCTGCCATTAGACCGGCGCCGATTGCTTGCGGTTCCGGTTCCCGCCCGAGACGAAAGCCGTACAGAGTACAAGAGCGCGGCGCAATGGAAGGAAACGTTCGCTGTCCGATTCGCCGATCTGTATCGTGATTGGCTGCCGAGCGGGATGACCCCGCGCGATGCGATCGAACAACTAAGGATCCCTTACGTTCCCTATTGGAGCTTTGGTGAACGCCTTCCCGCTATCGAGGAGTCCACCGCCGATCCTGCGAGCCTCGGGCATGCCTACGAGATTCTAGCTCGCGTCCTCGCGGCACGTCTCGACTGGCACGCCGCGCTTCAAGGTGAAACGCCTGCACCGCCCCCAATGCCCCGACGGTCGTTCAATGAAGCGTGGCTTCAGCGCCATCGAAAAGCGGCTCAGAGGGGGCTTGCAACTTCAGGGCTAAAGGGGTCCGTGGAGACGTGGCACTTCTCGCCGGACTCGTCGATTTCGAAAGCCCAAACGGAATTGCTGACAGCCGCCCGGCAAGCTCAGGTGACTTCACATGGGTGGCCAACAGGGCTGGTCTTAGATGGCGAAGGTGATTACCCGAAGCCCTTGAACGATGGCATCATCGCGCAGATTTCGCGCGGCACAGAATCTTTGGGCGGAACGCGGTTTGTCTATTGGACACTCGCTAAGAACGGCGACTTTTATTCACTGATGTCGCTGCCGGAAGACAGCGGCGACAAAACCGATCATGTCATGTGGTTCGAGTACTGCATTGTCAGGGCAGCAGAAACATTGGTGCACTGCTCGAACCTATACAGAGCACTGGGCGTTGAGCAAGGTGCTCATGTTGAAGTCACAATCCGCTACCAGGGGCTGAGCGGTCGGTACCTCCGCCCGGAGCCTGGGTCGCGAAGAGCACTCCTTCCTGATCGGCGCGCGATCGAGAACGAGGTGACCATACCGGCCGTCGGTTTCAGGCTGGAAGACACGAGTGTCCAGCTGGCGGAACTCGTAAAGAAGCTCTGTGAACCGCTCTTCGTTCTTTTTGATTTCACGAGCCTCGCCGATAGAATCTATGAAGAAATAGTGACGGCCTTCATCAAGGCAATCCGCTGACGGCGGGGGGCTTGTCACTTCTTCCGCCGGGCGAAGATAGCCACCAGCGCCACGATCACCAACAAGCCGGCCACCCAGCGGATTCCGCTCACTACTACATTTTGGACTTAATCACGTCCACCAGTTCCTGCACCGATCCCGCGCTCTTCTTGAGCGCCGCGGATTCATCAGCGGTCAACTGGATTTCGTAGATCTTCTCGATGCCGTTCGCGCCCAGCTTCACCGGCACTCCCACGAACAGGCCCCTAATTCCGTACTCGCCTTCGAGATAGGCGGAGCAGGGCAGGATCTTCTTCTTGTCCTTGAGAATCGACTCGACCATTTCCACCGCAGCGGCCGAAGGAGCGTAATACGCGCTGCCGGTCTTCAGGTGCTTGACGATCTCCGCGCCGCCGTTGGCGGTGCGGGTGACAATCGCGTCCAGCCGGTCCTTAGGGATCAACTCCGTCAGCGGAATGCCGGAGACATTCGACAGCCGCACCACGGGCACCATCGTGTCGCCATGGCCGCCCAGAACCACGGCGGTGACGTTTTCGACAGAGACGTTCAGCTCGGCCGCGATGAAGGTGCGGAAGCGGGCGGAGTCGAGTACTCCGGCCATGCCGATCACCCGGTTCTTGGGGAATTTGGAGACCTCGAACGCGGTCCAACACATGGCGTCGAGAGGATTGGTCACCAGCACGAGAATGGCGTTGGGCGAATGTTTCGCAACGCTCTCCGTGACGCTCTTGACCACGGCATAGTTGGCCAGCAGCAGATCGTCGCGGCTCATGCCGGGCTTGCGCGCCAGACCCGCGGTGATGACCACCACGTCGGAGTTGGCGGTGGGCTCATAATCGTTGGCGCCGGTGATGGCGACATCGTAGCCTTCAATAGGGCCCATCTGGAGCATATCCAACCCCTTGCCTTGCGGAACGCCTTCGACCACGTCGACCAGAACAACGTCGGCCAACTCCTTCAGGGCGAGGTTAACAGCGCAGCTCGCGCCAACGTTGCCTCCGCCCACTACAGTGACTTTTTTACGCATAAGCTAGCGATTATAACATTGGTACGAAACGGGGTTTTCTTACAAGTTGCAGCGCAACCCGCAAAGGACTAACATCGTCTATAAATCATAGACAGTTTGGAGGTTTAATGATCCGTAAGCTGCTTCCCGCCCTTGCCTTCCTGTTGCTTCCCACCCTGATGCATGCGGAGGCAAGAATGCTGCGCCAACCCACTTATTCCAAAGGCAAGATCGCATTCACTTACTTGGGCGATTTGTGGATCGTCAATGAAGACGGGAAGAATCCGGAGCGGCTCACCGACAACAAGGCTCGCGATATCTTGCCACGGTTTTCGCCGGATGGCAACTGGATCGCGTTTTCCTCCAATCGCGCCGGCAACTACGACGTGTACGTGATTCCGGCCGCCGGCGGCAAGCCCCGTCAGCTCACGTTTCATTCCGAGGACGATGCAGTGGTCGGCTGGACGCCGGACGGCCGCAAGATCATTTTCTACTCGACGCGGGGCGACGGCGTCTTCCCGGAGGTCCGCACGTTGTTTGAGGTGCCCCTAGAGGGCGGCATGGAGCAGCCTGTGAAGACCGACTGGGGCTCGTGGGCCAGTTATTCCCCGGACGGCTCAAAAATGGCTTTCACTCGTCATCCCAGCGAGTGGAGCCGGCAGCATTACCGCGGGAGCTACGCTTCGGACCTGTGGGTAATGGACGTCAACGCCAAGAGCTTCGTCAAGCTTGGCGACGAGGATTACAAGGGCAACTATCTGTGGCCCATGTACGGGCGGAGCGGCGAGATTTATTACGTCGCCGACGAGCTGCCCAATGAGAAGAACATCAAGTTCGGCGGGCCGGAGGTGATGCAGAGCGTCAACAACATCTGGAAAATCTCGGAGCGCGGCGGTAAGCCTGTTCAAGTCACGCATCATACCGACGGCAACCTGTTTTATCCCAGCATTTCCGCGGACGGCAAAACCATCGTGTACGAAGATAACTTCGGGATCTGGAAGTTGGATGTGGGCAGCGGGAAGAGCACGGAGATCCACGTCGACATCAAGAGCGACCTCAAGGATAACAATGTTCAACTGGTGAACATAACGAACGATGCCGAAAGCTTTAGTCTTTCGCCTTCGGGACGGCGCATCGCCATCGGCGTACACGGGGAAATCTTCACCATCGCCACGGACCGCGGCGAAACGCAGCGCGTAACGGATACGCCCTGGCGCGATCAGGACCCCAAGTGGTCGCCCGACGGGAAATGGATCGCCTTCATCTCCGACCGGACCGGCCGCGAGGAGGTATGGCTCTCGGATGAACTCGGGAAAAACGTAAAGAGACTGAGCGACGTAGACTGCGAAAAGGGCGAGTTCGAATGGTCGCCGGATTCCAAATCGATGCTATGGAATTGCTCCGACCACAAGCTGCGCCTGGCGACGGTGGAGACGGGAGAAACCCAGATTGTCGCCAGCAACGACGTGGGCGATTTGGACTCGCCGGCCTTCTCCCCGGACGGCAAGTGGATCTCCTACGCGAAGGAAGACAAGTTGCTGCGCAGCCACGTGTTCGTATTGCAGCTCGACGGCGGTACCGAACGGATGATCACCTCGCCGGAATTCTTGATTTCGACCGGCGCACAGTGGACGCCGGATGGGAAGAAGCTGCTGGTGCTCGGCGGGGTCGGCACGGCCAGCACGGTGGGCGGAGGCGGCACATCGTTTCAGCTCTACAGTGTCGCGCTGGTGCCGGTCGATAAGGATCCGAACGATCGTGACATCAACACCGAAGCGCAGGCGGAAGCGCCGGCGGAAGTTACTTTAGGCGGCCGAGGCGGCTTCGGCGGCGGACGCGGTGGCAGAAACAGGGGCGGCGATGCGGAGCCGGCCGGCCCGCTGGTGAAGATCGAATGGGACGGTCTGGAGCATCGGGTACAACAGCTTACTCGCGGCGTCGGCACCGTGGCAAGCGTCGTACCTTCTCCGGACGGCCGCATGTACGCAGTCGTGGCGGGCGGCGGCGACCGTGGGGGCGGCACTGGTCCTGGCATCTATACGGTGTCTGAAGAAGGCGGCAGGATGACGCGAGTTTCACAGAACCAAGGCGCGGGCCGCGGGGAAGGCTTTGGCTATCCGCAGTGGTCCAGGGATGGACGCACTCTGTACTTCCTGCAAGGCGGCGGCATCTTCGCGTCGCCGGCGAGCGGGGGAGGCGGCGGAGGCGATACAGCGGCTGAAACCGGCGGCGGGGGAGGCGGCCGCGGAGGCGCGGGCGGGCGCGGAGGCGGCGTTGGTCTTTTGGTCGCGAGCGGACCCACACCGCGGAGGATTCCGTTCACCATCCATCTGCAAATCGACGAGGCGGCCGAACGCCAGCAGGTCTTCGAAGAGGCATGGCGCACCATGAAGTACCGCTTCTACGACCCTAAGATGAACGGCGTCAATTGGGAGGCTTTGAAGGATACGTACGAATCCTTGCTGCCCCACGTAGTGGACATTGACGAGTTTCACGTGCTGATCATGGACATGATCGGTAAGCTCAACTCCTCCCACACCGGCATCAGCGGCGGCAGCGCTCTGCCGGGCCAAACCCGGCAGGTTGGGGTGCAAACCCGCTATCCCGGATTTGATTTGGAGCCGGATTCCTCGGGTTATTACAGGGTTTCCTACATCTATCGCAAGGGCCCCGCGGATCACGACTACGTGAAGCTGCGCGTGGGCGATTTGATCCTGGCCTTGAACGGCAAGGAGCTGAAAACCAGCGAGAACTACTGGGAGGATCTCAACGTTCTCACCGGCCAGAAGTTCGATTTCACGGTGAATTCGAAGCCCACGTTCGAGGGTTCGTGGAACCTTGCGTTGCAGCCGCTGAGCGCAAGCGAGCAGGACGGCCTCCAGTATGAGCGGTGGGTGGACGACCACAGAGCCATGGTGGACAAAGCTTCGGGAGGAACAATCGGCTACCTGCACATCCGCGACATGGAGGACGCATCGCTGCGGCGCTTCGAGCAGGAGCTCATCGAGAACCTGGATAAGAAGGCCCTGATCATCGATGTGCGCTTCAACGGCGGCGGCGGTATCGATCAAGATCTGTTGCGGATTCTGAACCAGCACCGGAGGTATGAATCGTCGCGGGCACGCGATTCATCCGATGTGCCACGGCCGAGCGAGGGATTCTTCGGTCCCATGGTGGTGCTGCAAAACGAGCGCTCCGCCAGCGACGCCGAGATGTTCCCAGACGGCTTCCGCGCGTTGGGCCTTGGTAAAGTCGTCGGCGTGCCGACGTATGGCGCGGTGATCGGGACGGGAGAGTACGAGCTGCTCGACGGCTCCACGATTCGAACGCCGGAGATCGGCATCTATACCGAAAGCGGCCAAAACATGGAGAACTACGGCGTGCCCCCGGATGTGTACGTCGACAACACGCCCGCGGATTTTCTCGCCGGCCGCGACCGGCAGGTGGAAAAGGCGGTCCAAGTGTTGCAGAGCGAGATCAAGTAGCTCCCGCGTTCCGGCTCCTCTTGCGATTGACAGCCGACGGCGGCGCTGCCGCATTGCGCTCGACGCGTTTGGCGGAAAGGCCGGGCAGGAATCCTATTTGGCGCTTTGGCGGCAGGGGCCGGGGCTCGATCAGACTTCGCAGAGTTCGGAGTACTTCTCTGAGGTCGGCATCGTGTTCGCCGACGCGCCGTTCCAGCGCTTCTATCTTCTTTGCGATCTGATTACTCCACGCCAGCATCCGGCGAAGGCGCACGAAAGCGCGCACGACTTGAATACTGGCCCGCACGGCAAGCGGACTCTTGAGCACATTGGCCAGCATCATCGCGCCGTGCTCCGTGAAAACGTAGGGCGGATGACGAAGATGTTGGGGAAAAGGTAAGGTCGCAATTTGCGACCTTACCGCGAGCACCTCTTTTCCCTCCTCAAGCGTTAGCTGGAACATGAAGTCCGCTGGAAAACGATTCAGGTTGCGCTTCACCTGCTCATTGAGACGCTTGGGTTGAACGCAGTACAAATTCGCCAGATCCTGGTCGAGCAAAACCCTATGCCCGCGCAGCGTAAAAATCCGCCGCTCGATCACCTCGATCGGAGTCAAGCCTGTCGATTGCGGTGCTTCCAGCTTCGCTTTTTTCCGCTTAGTTCTCACCATTGCTTTTCGAATCATTGGCGGCCCTTTGAAATAGTCGCACCGCATCGGGGAACTCTCAGCAAAACTGGCGAGTTCGCAAGGACCCCTAGCGCTTGAGGGGGTCTTCGACCCAAGGCGGTGTGGCCTCCATGAAGCGGCCAAGTTCGGGCTCCAGCGCCTCCATCTTGCGTTTCATCTCCCAAGCAACCTTGCGGTAGCTGAAGTGCCCTTTCACCCCGCTGCGTAGGCGAGCGATGTATTGAGCTTCGGTGAAATCCATCTTGAAAAGGAAGCGGGACCGCGCGGCGAAGGGGAGCAGATAGTGCGCCGCCTCGCCGGGAAGCGCGGACATCGACGCAAGAGTTTCCGCCATCACCGCCGAATACAGATCTCCAAGCCCGGCCTCGCCGATCGCGGCCGGCGTGTCGAAGCCGAGCTGGCTCGAGTACGCTTGACGGAACTGCTGGCAGCGGCGATGCCGGTGCAAATCCCGGTAAGCTCCGATGTCCATGACGATGTCGAAAACATACGGACCGCCGCGGAATTCACGCGGCAGCTCGTCGCGGCGGTGCGACCCGAGTGCGGCATCGATCACCTCATTGCGCCGGGCCGCGGACCAGCTTCGCGCCAATTCATACAGCTCGCGGAATGGGCGATCCATCATCGGATAGAGCAGTGTCGCGGCGATTTCCGAATGGGTATCGTCCGGTTTCAACAGATCGACGGTCTCAGGCTCTCCGCCGCGCGGAGGAGGAAGATTCTCGCGAGCCCAAGCTTCCAGCGCTTTGCGCGAGGCCGAAGCATGCTGGTCCGGATCGACGTGGCGCGTGAGCGTGGGCGCCAGAGGCTCGGCCGCAGCCGCGGGATCCCAGATGCACGCCGGCGGCGCGGCGCAGGCGGCGGCCATTTCCTCGGCGATCTCGCGGACCTCGGCATACTCGGACGCCTTCAGGCGGCGGATCTGTTTTTCGAGCGTGCGGATGCTGGTTACCTGGCCGACGCCAGTGGGGATTCCGAAAAACAAAGTGTACCGGGCAACGTCGAAAGCGCGGGCGGCGATGTTGCGCTGGTACGTTTCCGGCTTCATATCCTCTGGCCGCGGCAGCTTCCCGGCAAGGAATTCGCACATGCGCTGATGGATTTGGTGATAGGCTTCGAGCAACCGCGCCGCAGCGGCCGAGTAGATTTGCGCCTGATTCGCATCCAGTCCCGGCGGCGTCACGAATCCGGACCGCGAGAAATCCTGATAACGCGAAGACCGCGCCTGGCCATCCCAAAGTTGCTCGTCTTCAATCTCGGTGGCCGCCAATTCGGATACGCCCTCAAAGCACAACACCACGTGGCCCAGATCGGCGATGGAAGCGTGACCGTACTGGAAATAAAAGCTCTCCAGAAACCGGGCGGAATCGTGCGTGCGAACCCATTCGATCGAATCGCGGATGGAATCGGGCGACCGGCTGTAGCGGGCTAGCGCGAAGGCGCTCTTTTCCGGGGGCATGGGAGCGACGGCGATCACGCGGCCAGTTTTCTTTGTCACGAAACGGTTATGATAGCGAAGTTCTCCTCATGAAAATCCTCATCAACAAACTTCATCCCGACGCCCATCTGCCCACTTATGCCCACGGCCCTTTGGAAGATGCCGGGCTGGACCTTCGCGCCGTCGAACGAGCGGTGCTGGAGCCAGGCATCGCACAAGCCGTTCCGACGGGCATCGCCATCGAATTGCCTCCTGGCTGCGAGGCGCAAGTTCGGCCGCGTAGCGGGATGGCGCTCAAGCACTCGCTCACAGTAAACTTCGGCACCATCGATCCGGGATATCGAGGCGAGATTCGCGTGGTCATGTTCAACCTGGGCCGTGCCAACTACACCATCGAAAAAGGCGACCGCATTGCGCAACTGGTGGTGGCTCGCTACGAAACCATCGAGTGGGAAGAGGGCGAATTGGGAGACTCCTCCCGGGGTACGGGCGGTTTCGGATCGTCAGGCGTTTAAGCCGGACTTAGGTACTTTACTCCCATAAAGCTCTAAGCTTTTACCCTAACACCGCCGATTCTTTCGCTTGGAGAGGTTTCTAGCCGTGAGGGCACTCCAACTGAAAGGACTTTATTGTGGCGTCGTCACCCCGTGAGCCGATGTTCACCTCCTGGCTGGACTTGCACGCCGACAAGATCGATGATCCGGTGAAACGACTTCGTTTTCTGCGGCGGGGGATGCAAGTGCTTGAATCTGAGGTGCTTGTACCCGGAGCGCCTAAAGCCGATTCAGCTCCACGCCGCCACCGCTTAATTGGGAGCTGGAAGTGGCCCTCCGTAGTAGGCGCAGCCATCGCGGCGATACTTGGCGCGGCGTGGCCTGCCGGCGTCGCGGAGACGGCGGTCCGGGAACGCAGGATGGCAATTCCGGCGGGAACGGTGGCCTTTGAAGCTCCTAAAGATCCGATCAGAGTCTGGCGCGTGGACCGCTCGGAAACCCTTGAAACCTACAGCAATGGGCTGCGTGTGGAATTAACCTTCGCGGAGTCGTACCGGCCTCGTCAGCCGTACCCGGTTTTTCCTCTTAACGGGGGCGCCCAACCCGCGCGCTATCAACCGAATCCCGCCGGTATCGTCTACCACACCACGGAGAGCCATCTGGCGGAGTTTGAGGAGGCTGACAACGGCCGCCTCAAAGCGCTGGCGCGCAACCTGCTGGAAGTGGTCCGGGATGAGCACGCGTATCATTACGTCATCGACCGTTTTGGCCGCGTGTATCGCGTGGTGGAAGAAACCGATATCGCCAATCACGCGGGCCATTCGGTTTGGGCGGATCCAAGCGGCATCTACGTCAATCTGAATTCGAGCTTCCTGGCGGTCTCGTTTGAGGGCCAGACCGGAGAGCCCAGCGCGATCACCGCCCCCCAGATCCAGGCCGCCCGCATGCTCACCGAGATGCTCCGATCCAAATATTCGATTGCGGCGGAGAACTGCGTGACCCACGCCCAGGTGTCGATCAGCGGGGTCAACAATCGCATCGGAGCCCATACGGACTGGGCCTCTCAATTCCCCTTCGCCGCCGTAGGCTTGCCGGACAATTACGCGCAGCCTTTGCCGAGCCTGATGGCCTTCGGTTTCGAGTACGACCCGGCTTTTGTGGAAGCCACCGGCGGACGCTGGAAAGGCTTGGATCTGGCGGAGGCTCAAGTGGCGCAGCAGGCCGCCGCGCAGGGGATGACGGTGACCCGCTACCGCGCAATTCTGCAACACCGTTACACGGATATTCTCGGCGTCGTGGCCGAATTTGAGGGAGGTAGTTGACATGAGCCAAAATGAGGCATTGGGCACAGCCCTGGGCCTGGATGTCGGCACCAGCCGGATCGTGGCGGCACGCCGCTCCGCCGCTGAGTATAGCTACGATGCGCAATTGAACGCCTTTGTCGGCATTCCGTACTCAAAGCTCACGCTGGACGCGCTGCTTCGCGAGAACGTCCCCTGCACGGTGGAGGCGCACCAAATCATAATTCACGGCAACGAGAGTGAGAAATTCGCCGGGCTGCTGAACGCCGAGATCCGCCGTCCGATGAATCGTGGCGTGCTGGATCCCAAGGAGCCGGATAGCCTGAAGATGATCCGCGAGATCCTGTCTCGCATGCTGGGGACGGCATTGCCGGGCCCACAAAAGCCGCAGGCTCCTAAGAAGAAGATCTGCTTCACTGTGCCCGCGCCCCCGCTGGGTGCTGCGGATGCGCTGACATATCACGAGGCCACGCTGCGCCAGACGCTGGAAGAGCTAGGTTTTGAGCCCTCCAGCATCAATGAGGGGTTGGCGGTTGTATATGGCGAACTGGAGGATTCCAACTACACCGGCATCGGCATCAGTTGCGGCGGCGGCCTGTGCAACGTCTGCCTGGCCTACCTTTCCGTCCCCGTATTGAGCTTCTCTATCCCCAAGGCGGGCGATTACATCGACCTGAACGCCGCGCAAGTGACGGGCGAACGGGCCAACCTCGTCCGCCTGGCTAAGGAGGACGCCTTCCACTTCAACGGATTCTTCGAGAACAAGTTGCAGCAGGTGATCGGCGTCTACTACGACGACATGATCCGTTCCCTGGTCGTCGCGCTGAAGGAGGCTTTTGCCCGCACCTCGAGTCTGCCCAAGTTCATGCGGCCCATTCCACTGGTGCTCAGCGGCGGCACGGCGCTACCAGCCGGATTCCGCGACCGTTTCGAGAAGTTATTGTGGGAACAGGAGTTCCCCATTGCCGTTTCGGAGATCCGGCTGGCCAAGGACCCGCTCTATTCGACTGCCAAAGGCGCCTTGACGTTCGCCCTGAGTGAAGCGTAAAGGGCCGCTGCCCGTATATACTGGTGGCAGCAGGCCCTCTCCCGAATGCTGCCCCCATTGTTGCAAGACGCCACCGTCCGGCGCCTGTCTCTACCGGAAGCCTCCAAGGAGTCTTGGCTGCGAGACGCAGTGGCGTTGAGCTTCCCAGCACCCTCTGATCCCGCCGCGTGGCGCGCCTTTGTGGACGCCTCGGTTGGTTTGGCGCAACGACACCTGCCTGCGGATGCGGCCGCTGCGCTGGCTGGATTCTTTGGTGAGGATGGCCCGGATGCACTGCTGATCGAGAATCTGCCGGTGGATCCGGCGCTTCCGCCCCCTCCCTCCGACGGAAGACGTCCCGCGTCGAAGACCGCGGTTTCCGAAGCCGTGATCGCCGGGTTGATTGAACGGCATGCCGCAATCGTTTCCTATTCGAACGAAAAGGGCGGAGCGCCGATTCACGAGATCACTCCGGTGCAAGGTTTGGAGCACCAGGTTTCGAGCACCGGCCGCGTACCTTTCGCCTGCCACACCGACGCGGCATTTCTGGCGCCCCGATTTTCCCCGCGAGGCCTGCTGCTGTTCGGCCTGCTGAACGAGCCCAGAGCGCCCACAGCGGTGCTGCCCTTGGATCGAATTCTGGAAGCGGCCTCGCCCGCTTTGGTCCATACGCTGGAGCAACCGATTTTCCGGCACCCGTCTCCCTCCAGCTTCGAAGTGGCGGCGTCCGTGACGGGGCCAATCCTCTGGCGCGATGCCCGCGGAGTCGCCCGCATCGCCGTTCAGACTCACGCGGTGCAGCCGGTGAACGAGGAGGCCCGCGGAGCCATCGCCCAGCTTCGCGCGCTGCTGGACACGCTCGAAACCGAGCGCGTGGTTCTGGGTCCCGGAGACGCATTGCTGTTCAAGAACGACCGGGTTCTGCACGGCCGCGATGCGTTCACCGGGCAGCGCTGGCTGCAACGAGCCTACTTCACGGATACGCTCGCGCCTTTCCGCGAACGCGCCGGGGCGCCGCGGGACGCGTTTGCGTTCGATGCGCGCCGCCTTCTATAAGCTTGAACCAAGCCTCTGTTAGAGGCCAAAAAAATCTTGCGCCTTCGATTTCGATCGGTCATAGTAGGAATTGAGGTGGGCTTGGCGTCCACCCAATCTGGTATGTCTTCGGGCGATCGATGGCGGGCGAGAAACTGTTCCTTACCGAGCTGCTCGGCCTCAAGGTCTTCGACCTTAAGGGGCGCAGGATCGGTGTGGTCAAAGACGCCGCCATTGTTCCCCTGGTCGATCCCGTCCGCATCGACCGGTATTTAATCGGCAGCGGAGGGGCTTGGTTTAAGGTCCGCTACGACCAGGTGCGGTCCATTTCGCTCGACGGCATTTTCCTGCGCGACGAAATCCTGACGCCGCACCACTCCGACGAATATATGCTGCGCGTAGCGCGGGATCTGCTGGATCAGCAGATTATCGACGCGCAGGGGCGCAAGGTGGTGCGCGTCACCGACGTCACCTTTGAAATCCGCCAGGAAAGCGATCATCAGGTGCTGTGGGTGCTGGACGTGGACATCGGGATGCGGAGCGTGTTTCGCCGGCTGGTGCAGGGCGTCATCCCTCCGCGATTGGTGCGCAAGCTGCAAACCGGCATCCCGCCAAGCTCCATCCGCTGGGAATTCTGCAACATTCTGGAACCGGACCCGCAGCGCCGGCTGCGCCTGAACATGTCCAACCGCCTGCTGGAAGACATGCACCCGGCCGACCTTGCCGATATCGTCGAAGACCTCGGGCCCGCGGACCGCGAGGCAATCTTCGAGAATATCGACAGCGAAACGGCGGCCGACGCGCTTTCTGAGATCGATCCCGACATCCAGGCCAGCATTCTCGAGTCGCTCGAGACGGAGAAGGCCGCGGACATCGTGGAGGAGATGGCTCCCGATGAGGCCGCCGACGTCCTGGCGGGATTGAATGAGGAAACCTCGCACGAAATTCTGGAGGAGATGGAGCACGATCCAAAGAGCGAGGTCAGCGAGCTGATGGAGTTCGAGCAGGATACCGCCGGCGGTATGATGAACACCGAGTATGTGGCGCTGCCGGAGCCGTCGACCGTCGCCGACGCCATCGCGGCTCTGAAGAGCAACGAGGAGTTGCTGGAGACGCTCAACACCATCTTCCTGGTGGATGCGCAGGAGCGGCTCACCGGCGCTGTTCCGCTGGCCCGCCTGTTCCTGCACGAAGGCGCCAAGCCGCTGCGCGCGCTGGCTGTCGAGACCCTGATCGAAGTCCCTGTGAGCGAACAACAGGACCGCGTCACCGAGCTGTTCGATAAATACAATCTGCTGGCGCTTCCGGTGGTGGATGAACTGGGCAAACTGGCGGGGGTGATCACCGCCGACGACATCATCTCAGTGTTGCGGCAGCGATAGCGCCGCGGCAGATAGGCGTAAAGCGGGTAACGGAGCCCGCAATCAGATGATGTACACTTGCCAGGGGCCTGAGTACAATGACGTAGACAGCCTATGCTCGGAGAGAACGCTGAAACACGAAAGGGATTGATCAGATGAAGTCACTTACAGTCAGCATCCTGGCGGCCTCCTCCTGGGTCGCCACCATTGGGATCGCATCGGCGCAGACGTCTCCCGCGACAGTTGACGGTTACCTCGGGGCGGCCAAGATTGCCGCTGGTACCGATTGGGCCGGGACCTTCCTTCGCCTCTGCATTCCAGTTCCAGCCGGGCTCCAGGCTGCGGGCGCACCGGCTGCAGGAGCCGGCGCCCGCGGAGCGCCTCGTCGTGCACCTGCCAGGGAAACGTGGTATGCCGAGCCGGCCAAAGTCGCCGATAACCTATATTTCCTCGGTACCAAGATCCATAACTCATGGGCCATCGTGGGCAGCCAGGGCATTATCCTCATTGAAGCGCTGTTCGACTATGCCGCGAAAGATGAAATTTTAGACGGCCTAAAGAAGCTTGGTTTGGATAGGAGTAGGGTCAAGTATGTCATTCTTTCGCACGCGCATGCCGACCATGACGGTGGCGCCAAGTTGCTGCAGGATGAGATTCCAGGCGTACACCTCATTTACGGCGCTGAAGATTGGGAGGCCGTAGACAAATCGACCAATCACGCCGGCGGAAAACCGAAGCACGACATGGTCGGCACCGACGGGATGAAGGTCTCTGTGGGCGATGCCTCCGTGCAGATCGT